>Ga0272444_10000095_pt1 | contig 108680 bp, 94 predicted proteins | sample SSMForm13_FD_201033 | JGI IMG/M metagenome (GOLD analysis project Ga0272444, IMG submission 201033) | Marine sediment archaeal communities from Little Sippewissett salt marsh, Falmouth, MA, United States - SSM-Form-13 | ecosystem: Environmental > Aquatic > Marine > Wetlands > Sediment ...
GGGGGGTTATCCGGACCGGGAGGCATGGAGCATCAGTCGGTCTTGTCCAGACCGTACTTTTTCATGCGCCGGGCAAGTGTTCCCCGATGAATGCCCAGGATCCGCGCGGCCTGGGAGATGTTCCCGCCGCAGCCTTCAAGGGTTCGTTCGATGTGCCTGGCCTCGACCTCCTCCAGCGTACCCCCTTCCATCGATGCCGCTTCCTCACCACGAAGAAACGAGAGATCGCTTTCCTCAATCGTACCGCCCCGGTTGACCACCACCGCGCGCTCGATCATGTTCCTCAGCTCGCGAACGTTTCCCGGCCAGGGGTAGCCCTGGAGCACACGAAGAGCGGCCGGTGTGATTCTTTCGGTGGGCTTGCTCATCTCGTGGCTGAACCGCTCCATGAAGTGGTGGGCCAGGAGCGGCACGTCTTCGCTGCGTTCGCGGAGCGGCGGCACGCGGATCGAGATCACGTTGATCCGGTAGTAGAAATCGCTGCGGATGCGGTGCTGGTCCACAAGCTCGGCGAGGTCCCTGTGCGTGGCGCAGAGGAGCCGGAAATCGGTCGACACCTCCCGCTGCCCGCCCAACCGCATAAACTGCTTTTCTTCCAGCGCCCGCAGCAGGTTGACCTGCATCTGCGGCGCGATTTCTCCCACCTCGTCCAGGAATAGCGTTCCTTGATTGGCCATCTCCAGGCGGCCCAGGCGCGTCTTGACCGCTCCGGTGAAGGCCCCTCGCTCGTGCCCGAAGAGCTCGCTCTCCAGGAGGCTCTCGGGCACGGCCCCGCAGTTGACTGCGATAAAGGGTCCGTGGTTTCGAAGGCTCCTCACATGGATCGCCCGTGCCACAAGTTCTTTGCCCGTGCCTGTCTCCCCCCGGATGAGGACCGGGGTGTCCGTCTGTGCGACCTCTTCGATCTGGGCGAAGACCTTGCGCATGGGTTCGGATCGTCCGATCAGGTCCTCGAAACCGCTGCTGTCCCACTCGGCCAAACGGGCCTGCATTACCTGATAGCCGTCCATGAGCTCCTTCTGCGCAGCGAGCTTCTCGACCAGAAAGATGAGGTGTTCGGGATCAAAGGGCTTGAGCAGGTAATCGCTGGCCCCTTCCTTCATGGCCGTCACGGCCGATTCGATGGAACCGTAGGCCGTGATCATGACCACCATGGTGGCGGGATACGCCTCCTTGATCCGGCGCAGCAGCTCGTGACCGTCCATGCCGGGCATTTTGATGTCCACCAGAGCCAGATCGCACGGCCGGCCGGCCAGGGCCTCCAGGGCCTTTTCGCCCCCCGAGGCCGTCTCCACGCTGTAGTCGCTCTTGATCAGCCAAGCGGCCAAAGACTCCCGCATCGCTTCCTCATCGTCCACGACCAGGATGCGAAAATCGCCCATACGCTCACTCCTCGCGCGGCTCGACGGCCACCGCAGGCAGGGTGATCCGGAATGTGGTTCCCTTTCCCTCTTCGCTCTCCACGGCGATGGCACCGTGATGCTCGCGGATGATGCCGTACACCATGGAAAGGCCCAAACCCACGCCGTACCCGTCGCTCTTGGTAGTGAAAAACGGCTCGAAGATGTTGGATAGGTTCTCCTCTGCAATCCCTACACCCGTGTCACTGACCTCCAGCCATGCCTGTTCCGAATCCTCGTCCAGACCCCCACGAATGGACAGGTGTCCGCCTTCGGGCATGGCCTCCATGGCGTTGAAGATGAGGTTGATCAAGCACTGCTGAATCTGGGTGAAGTCCCCCCAGACCCACAGGGGTTTGCTCCGGATTCTCTTTTTGAACTCGATATTGGACAGCTCGAGCTTGTGTCGGGTCAGGGTGAGGATGTCTTCCAGCATGGCGTCCAGGTCGATGGCCTTAGGTTCGATGTTCTGCTGGCGGGAGAAGGACAGGAGGTTCGTCACGATCTTTCCGCACCGCTTGGCCTCGCGAAGGCTCAAGTCCAGGTAACGCTCGAACTGGGTCGTCTGCTCCGCACTGAGATCACCCTGACGCAAAGCATCCCGCACCAGTTGGGTGAAATTGATGATCGAGGCAATGGGATTGTTGATCTCATGGGCCACGGACGCCACCATCTTTCCCAGCGCAATGAGCTTGTCCTCCTGAACCATGTGGGCCAAGTCGTCCTTCAGGTCCCGCGTTCTGCGCTCCACTTCGGAATTCAAATCGGCGGTCATATCTCGAATGAACTCGACCACCTCCACGACCTCTTTTTTCTTGTTGAAAAGGGGGAATGTGGTCACATCGCAGTACGTCGTTTCACCGCCCGGAAGGTGATGCTCGTGGATGGCATGGGCTGCTCGACCCGTTTCCAGGGTTTCCTTCATCGGACACGGGGCTTCCGGAGAATCGCAGGGACAAACGAGCTGGTGGGATACCTGAAAACAGTAGCGTCCCAGGGCCTCCTCGCTGCTGAGGCCGGCCATCTTCGCCCCTGCCTTGTTGATCCACCGAATCCGGTAATCCGTGTCCAGGACCATGGCCCCCACAATGGTGGCCTGGGCTACTGCGCGTACAAAGGATTGGGTCCTCGAGATCTCATCGGCCTGCTCGTCCATCCTGCGGATGGCTTTCAAGACGTCCTGCACAATCTCCTGGAACAGGACGGCCGCCGGATAGGGCAGGACCGGCACGGTTTCGGGTGCGGAGCGGGTCAGGACAGGGCAGATGTCGCGGTTTCCAGTGAGGTTGATGACAAGGTCCACCTCGGGGAGGTCGAATAAGCGTGTGAAGTCCGAGGTCGTAAAGATGCCGGCATCTCGGGCGTAGCTCAATCCCGCGGCCGCCGGGTTGATATCCGCCACCCCCACGATGCGCGCCTGAATCCCCTTTTTCTCCGTGGAGGCCAGTACCTGAAGAAGGCTGTGGCACCGGTGACCGCCTCCCACCACGGCAATCTTGAGCTCGTGGGGAGCATCATCCGGTTTGCTGGTTCGAGAGGTGGGGTTCATGGGGTCCTAATTTCTCAGGGTCGGAATCATTCGAATCGAAATCGGGATTGCTATCGATTCCAAAAATAAAATCTCTGCAAGCGGATACACTGGATCCTCATTCTTCGAGCCGGTGATCCTGGACGCGATGGAAGCGGGCGCATCTTTCACAACAGGGGAAGACGAAACCGAAACACGGTCCCTTCGCTCTCCGACGTGGTGAAATCGACCCTGCCCCCCAGGACCTCCTCACCAAAAAACTTCATCGAGTATGTCCCGAGGCCCCGACCCGAACCTTCTTTCGTGGAGACATTCCGCTGGAACACGCGCTTTCGAACGGGCTCCGGAATCGCCTGACCGTTCCACACGCAAAAAGTGATGACCCTCTCTTCGTGCTCGATCCAGAATCTTACCTCGCCCCCTTCTTCCGTGGCCTCGAGGGCGTTCACCGTCATGTTCTCCAGGATGCGCAGGAGCAGGTGAGCATCCGTTTCAAAGGAAATACCGCCGGTACCGTCGCAGAGCCGAAGCGATTTGCCGTCGGCCGCGGGGTGGTCGAAAAAGAGCGTTCGAATGTCATCTATGAGCTCCGTTTCATTCAGCTTTCGTCTCACCGGGCTGTAGGAAGGAATATCCATTCGAACCATGGCCTTTTGAATCTCGATCTCTCTGGCCAATCGCTCAGCACACTGATGAAGCTTGTGGACTCTATCGAGGTCAGGATCTCCCCCCTTCTCTTCCAGGAGCTCGGTCGCATTCTCCAGGTACATGATCAGGTTGCTGATGTCGTGGAAGAACACCCGTTCCAGCGCGGCCCATCGCTGCTGTACGGTGGTGTCCTGAATAAACAGCAGAAGAGAACGCCTCCCGCTCAGAATGACGGGTGAGCATCTCACCTGGAAGTAGTAGTCACGGACCTTCCCTTCCCGCTCCGAAACAATGGTGCACATCTTTTCCACGGGGCGTTGCTCGGCTGCGCACGTCACCATCGCAATGGCGGCGCCGCACGTCGAGCAGTACTCCGTGGTTCCGCATCCCGAAGGCGGCTCTTCGGCATGAATGCATCCGACCGCCTCACCCAAACGAAGCCCCAATATGCGCTCCGCATTGCCGATGTTCAAGGCGTACAGCAGGTTCTCATTCATGAACAGGATCTGCCGCTGCTCATTGAGTACGGCCAGAAGGCCACCGACCGCATTCAGGATCTCCCCGATAATGGGGTCCTTTGCAATCGACGCCCTGTCTTTCTTGAGTTCCTGAGCACCGGCCCTTTCAGCCGGTGCAAAATAGGTTCTCATTCGAATCTCCCGCGATAAACGCCCGCGAACCGAAAAAGTCCGGACTGCATCCCCGATAAGTCCAAGCGACAGCCCCATCAGGGTTTGGCTGCATCTTCTTCGCCGATCAGCTTGAACCAGGTGTGAATGTAATGAAGCCCGGAGCTGATCGTAAAAATCCCCGTCAGCAAGAAAAGCACGGGATACACCTGCCGTGAAAAGTCGAGATAACCCGAAGCCAGGACCCCGATGATCGTGATGAACTGTGCACATGTGGTCATCTTGCTGAGGATGGAGGGGCGTATGCGAATCTCCATCCGGTAAATGAGCAGGACCATGACCCCCAGGGAAATCAGGACATCGCGGGTGATCACGATCACGGCGAGCCAGGAGGGGATGAAGTCCATGACCCCCAGCACGACGAATGAGGAAGTCAGGATCAATTTGTCCGCGATGGGATCCAAGTAGGCGCCCAGTGCGCTTTTCTGCTTGAGAAGGCGGGCAAGAAAACCGTCCAGACCGTCGCTCACACCGCAGACGATGAACACCACGAGCGCGGAGAGCAGCTGCTCGTTCAGGAGATAAATAATGAAGATGGGTGTGAGGATGATCCTCAGCGTGGTGATCAGGTTGGGAATGGTCATGGACAGGCACCCGTTGCTCTCTGCGACTTCCCGTGCGGCCCCTGATCCGGCGGCGGACAGGCAGTGACTCATCGAAGGGTCACAACGACTTCCCCTTCCCCGGTTTTCTGAAACTCGGCAAAAAACGGCAGGTCTTCTCTCTCGCGAAGGACTTCAAGGAAGTGATCGACACCATCCCGGTAGCCTACGGCAAGCGTGACACTGTCCCCCTTGAATCGGGTTTGACTCAGGGATTCCACACCTGGAATGTGCTCCTTCAGGTATTGGGTGATCTGTCTGAGCTGTTGGAAGTTTCCGAGCCCTTGCAAGGTCAAATGGAATCGGTCCGCCTCTTCCTCGACCCGCTGAAACGCCTCTCGAATGGCGGGCGCAAGGCGTTCGCTCACACGTTGAGCCGCCCGATCGATCCCGTCCAGGATGCGATCGTTCCCCGACAGACTCTCATCGAGTCGAGCCTGGGCGCCTTGCTCCGAAAGGGGGGCGGCCGTGGCCGCATCCAGCGCTTGAAGGTGCATGGAAATCATCCCTTCGCTCTGAATGCTCGACCCGATCACCACCACCTCGGCGGAACAAAGGCGTCCCCACTCCGCTGCCTGCTCACGGGTAAGATCGGGCTTTTGAAGCGCTTCCCCTTCCTCCCCCTCAGGGGCTTTCAGCGTCCGGCTCGCCAGGCTGAAACCCCTCACCTCAAAAGCGCGATGAAGGGCCAGTTCCATCGGCAGGAGGCCTCTGTCTTCCTCTGGAGATTTCCACCAGTACAATGGACCTTCCGTGCCGGGTTCCCGCTTGGACACCATAAAAAGGACCTTGACGGGCGGTCCCTCTTCCCGCAGGAACCCCTTTTCCTCCAGGACGCTTTCCAGGGTCGCCTCATTGATCCGGACACGGACGAGCACCCGATAGTGCTTCGCGGTCTCTTCTTCTCCGAGAATGTGGAAATTGGCGATCTCCTCACGGGCTGCGGGAACCATCTCCTCGACAAACAAGGAGAGCTGATCCGCCAGAGCTCGGCCGCCGAGACGTCTCAAGAGGTACTCCTCCACGCCTCTTCCCAACGCTTCGGACAGGGCCTGCTTTCGTGCCTCAGCGACGTTTCCCTGGGTGAGCTTTGCGCTACCGATGGCCAGAATGCCCTTTTCTTCGGGCTCTTCAGCGATTGCAGGCCCACTGAAGGAGGCCATGAAAAACAAGACAGCGACTACAAAGAGCGATATGCGCCCTCCGAACAGCAGGAACTCCTCTCGCTTCATCGAGCCTTCCTCCTCGCCGGAGTGCTTTCCATGAGCACCGTTTCCAAAAGAGACCCGTGCGTATAAAGGGAAAGCGGGCATGACGTCACGGTCACTCCATGCCCGCCAGTTGTTCCTTGAGGCGTCGAATACCGCGCAGGGCCTCTCCTCCCGAGAGGGGGTCGTTCGGGCGGACCTTTCCTCCCACCGCTTCCAGGAACCCGGCCTCCGTGCATACCGCAACGGCCCTGAGATACGGGGCGGAAAGGGGCACGTCCTCAAAAGGCGAGAGCTGAGGCCCTTCTTCACGCCCGGAAGAAGTACACCCGGTCCTTCGTAGAATGTCGTAGACCGCCTCTGCAAACTCGGAGCGGCTCCACGGAGTTTCCGGGCGAAAGACCCCATCCTCGAACAAGGGAAAGCCGTCCAGTCCCAGGTCCAGGACACTCCCGATCTCCTCCTTCAACGGGTGCGACACCAGATCCTGGGGCCATGGGGACGTGTTCTCTTCCGCAGTCTCCTTCACCCCGGGGAGTGCCTCGACATCCAGCTCCCGGACCAGAAGCCCGGCTCCTTCAGCCCGCGTAATCCCTATGGCGAAAGCGAGCCCCCTGGCAAAGTCGGACTCCGGGAGACAGCGAGTCAAGTCCCGAGCCTGAGCCAGGCGCTCCGCTGCTGTTCCCGAAAACGACCGCGTCGCGACGAGTGAAGCCATCAAGGAGGCGTAACGTTGTTCATACTCCCTTTCGTTCGAGTAGGAAACCCCGAGCAGGTAGTAGGTGTTCAGAAACCGCACCACGAAACACGTTGCGGGAGTGGGCATCTCCTGGGCATTGGATCGTCGCGGCCAGTGCGCACCCACCCGCTCGCGGAAGCAATCGTTAAATGATCTGTTCACGGGATCCCGAAGGTCCTCGGTTGTCGTGTTCCGGATGGCCTGGTGGATGGCCTCGAATGCCGCCCCATACTCCTGGCGCATTCCGTGAACCAGGGACTTCCCTCGAAACGCCGCAGCGCACCGTGGATCGAGCCGAAGGGCGCTCTTGAATTCCCGCTGGGCCGCTTCGAGACGCCCCTTCTGCATGAGCTTCACCCCGTTCATCACGTGGTGAGCGGGAGAGTCGAGGACGCCCAGGGAAGGCGCCTGCCGGGACGCGCACCCCGCCGCAAAAAGCACCAGAGTCAATGCAATACAGGCGTTCAGCCAAGCACGGGTCCTACAGAACTTCGTACCGTCTCTTCCAGCAGCTTCACAACCCACGGGATCCCCCTCGTTTTCGAAACGCCTGCCCCGACGTGCTGTATCTGTTCCCGGAGTCATCCATTTGTTCATCATCCGATAAAACAAAGTCGGGGTCAAGAGGAACGGCCATAGAATTCCCCCACTTCCCGCCGGATTCGATCCCCGTCCTCAGGGGCTCTCCACCGATACTCGGGGTCTCCCCGGAACCAGGTGATCTGGCGTTTCGCATACCTTCGCGTATCGGCCTGGAGCCGTTCGACCAAGGTCTCCTGATCCCAGTCCCCGTTCAAATGGGCCAACGCGTGTCGGTACCCGATGGACTGCATGGGCTTGAGCCCGGGAGAATACCCCTGGTCCAGAAGACGCCGGGTCTCCTCCACGAGCCCGTTTTCGATCATGATGACGGCCCGTTCATTGATCCGCTCGTACAGCCGTTCCCGCTCCATGTGAAGGCATATCTTGAGTGCACGAAAGCCCTGATCTCGGAAACCGTGGTTGCGTGCGACCGAGGAAAACCGTCTTCCTGTCAGCTCAATGACTTCCAGGGCGCGCAACACACGGACTCGATCGTTCGGGTGGATCGCACCCGCGGCATCCGGGTCGAGGGAACGGAGACGCTCGTGAAGCGCACGACCCCCTTCTTTCTCCCAAGCCCTGCGCAACTTTCGGCGCAGCCCTTCCGATTCCTCCGGGCAGTCGAAAAGCCCCCCCAGAAGCGCTCGAATGTAGAGACCGCTGCCGCCCACCACATAACAGGGAAGACCGGCTCGGGAGATCCGCTCGATCACGGGGACAGCCGTTCTTCGGTACACCGCTGCATTGAAGGTCTCGTCCGGATTGACCACGTCGATCAGGTGATGTGGGACGCCCCGCTTCTCCTCTTCGGTGGGCTTGGCCGTGCCCACATCCATACCCCGGTAGACCTGCATGGAGTCGGCATTCACGACCTCGCCGCCGAACCGAAGTGCAAGATCCACGGCCAGTCGGGTCTTTCCCGTGGCCGTAGGGCCTGCAATCACCACAATGCTGGGGCGTTCATCCGCCAACCTCACACCACCCGCTTGAACATCCGCTCGAGTTCTCCCCAGGTGATCATTTTGGACACGGGCCGGCCGTGGGGGCAGTTTGTGGGAAGCTCTGCCTGCTGAAGCTCATCGAGAAGCGCAACCATCTCTCGCTCCGTGAGCGGCTTTCCCGCTCGAATCGCCCCATGGCAGGCCATCACGGCGAGCATCTCGTCCAGGGCCTGGTCGCTTCGAAGGTCCCCTCCTCCCTGCTCCAGCAGGGAGAGCACTTCGCGAAGGAACTCGTCCAAGTCCGAGTCTACCAGCACGGAAGGAACGGCACGAAGGAGGAACGTGTTCCCGCCGAAGGGCTCGATTTCCAGGCCGAGACCGGCCAGGGATTCGGCGTGCTCCTGCAACACCTTCGCCTCCCCCACGGACAGCTCGATCCGCTTGGGGATCAGGAACGGCTGCGTCCGCACCGACGCACTCGCGAGGGCCTTTCGAAGCCGCTCGTAGACAATTCGTTCGTGGGCTGCATGCTGATCCACCATGAGGAGTCCGTCCCCGGTCTGGCACAGAATGTAGGTGTTCCGAAGCTGTCCGATGACGGAAAAGGGCCGCTCCTGAAACATTGCTTGTGCGGACCCGTTGAAACGCCCGGCCGTCCCGGAGTTCTCACCGGGTCGGGAGGGGAAAGCATAGGGACCTGCCGGCTCCGCCGCTTCGAGACCCCGGGAAAAGCGTCTTGGCGCATCACGCGCTCCGGTGGAGGGCGAATCGTGGACAACCGCGCCGGCCGTGCGAGCGAGGCCCTCGTCCACTGCGGATACCACGGCCCTATACACCCTGCGGCTTTCCCGAAACCGCACCTCCTGCTTCGTGGGGTGAACGTTGACGTCCACCTCGCCCGGATCCATCTCCAGCGCCAGGACCACATGAGGAAACCGCCCCTTCATGAGCCTCTGTCCGTATCCCTCCATAACGGCACGGGTCAAGAGACGATCCCGGACGTTTCGTCCGTTCACATAGACCAGGATGCGGTCACCCCGGGAACGGTGGAGCTCCGGGGGCGCCAGGTGGACGCTCACCTCCATGCCTTCCACGACCCGTTCCACCCGTTCCATCCGTCCTGCCACCTCCCGCCCCAGGAGCATGGAAAGACGCTCCAACTCGCTTCTGGAAGCCGGGTACAAAAGGGGCGTCCTTGAGCCGACACGAAGCTGAAAATGAACGCCCCGAAAGGGAAGCGCAATGCGAGAGACGGTTTCCATGACGTGGTAGGTCTCGGTCTTTTCGGTCCGCAGAAATTTCTTTCTCGCCGGCGTGTTGAAGAACAGGTCCCGAATCACCACGACCGTACCTGCCGGGGCCCCGGTTTCTTCCACGGCACGCAGCCGTCCACCGTCGATCTTCAGGCGGTGCGCAACCATGTCCTCCTCGGGTCTCGAGGTGATCTCCATCCGGGAGACCGAAGCGATGCTGGGGATGGCTTCCCCCCGAAATCCAAGGGTCCCGATGGAGAGAAGATCGTCCAGCTCACGGACCTTGCTGGTGGCGTGGCGCTCGATGCAGAGCAGCAGGTCGTCGCGATCCATACCCCTGCCGTTGTCACTCACGCGGATCAGCCTGCGTCCCCCCCCTTCAATGGAGATTTCGATGCGGTCCGCCCCCGCATCGAGGCTGTTGTCCAGAAGCTCTCGAACGACCGAGGCAGGACGCTCGACCACCTCTCCGGCGGCGATTTGGGATGCCACGTTCTCAGGAAGAATGCGAATGCTGCTCATGGCTGATGCCTTGCCGCCCTGCACAAGGGATCCATGGGCGTGCGAAGCGGGCTTACGCTCCTCACGGCGGGTTTGATAAAGACGGCGCCCCTTTGAAGACGCGCCATCGCGAAAGTCCCTCCTTCCGCAGGGACGCGATCTTGGAACTGAACGCGACGACGGTCACACGTCTAGAAGTTCCTCGTCCACCGGGAAAAAAGGGCTCTTGGGACGCTCCAGCTGAAGCCATCGGTTCCGAAAAAGATGACGGCCGGCGATGGTCAAATTTTTGCTTCCGATAGGATCATAGGAAAGGCACGGAGAAGTGTCCGGGTTCGTGAGTACGTCCCGGACGAGCCGGTAGGCAAGTCCGATGGTGAAACCCAGGTACTGATCGGAAACCCGATAACGTGCTCCCATCTCCAGAAAAGAGGACGGAACGCCGTATAGATAATCAGAAAACTTCACGGATTGGGTATAGATTCGCCTGCGGGTCTTCAGGCCGTTTCGGCGCTTTCCAACAGCCGAAATCAACATCTGGTCACACCCGAGGTGTTCCATGGTGAGAATCTCCCGGGCAAGTCGTATGTACATTCCCCCCATGCGGTGGTCGGCCCGGGCTTCCCAGTAAAGATGTCCCATGCGCTTCCATGTGGAGCCCTGGCAAAGAAGGTTCGGCACGAAGTAGTTGTGGGCCACCACGTCCGCTGCCAAGTGGGAGATGAACCCGTAGGCATAGCTTGCCTCCCGGTCATCCTCGGCCTCCTCGAGGCAACGGTATCCCGTCTCCCAGTTGTGGGAGTGCCCTTCTTTCTTTTTCTGGCCCTTTCCCACGAAAAAATCGGCAGCCAGGTTCCCGTAAACGTACTCAAGGGGATACGCGCGAATAATCTCGGCCACTGCGGGCAAGATCGCAGCCGCCTGCTCGAGGATGTTGCACGCGATCACCGTGTGCACCGCCGGACCCCACGCGAATGCCCCACGCGAGAACACGAGATCCAGACCCAAGGCGCCTGCAAAAAGTGCAATTCCTCGAAACAGCTTCTTTATTTTTTTATTTGAGTGATACGTTTCCGTGGTTCGAATCCTTTCAATGAATGATCCTATGCCGCCGCCGGTTTCCATCCGGCGCGCCATCCTAAAACGTCTCCCACGGAATTTCAAGGGAGAACATCACAGATGAAAGAGCATATCCGCACGGGGTCTGTCGCCGACCCGGAGTAGGAATCGGCACCTTTTTGAAAAAAGTGAATCATTTTGACAAGGGGATCGAGGGAGGAAATCGGAGAAATCCCTTCTGCACCTGTCCCCGGTCGGACGAGAGGTAATCGTCATCCGCTCCATCCAAGATGTTCATTCAAAAAAATGTTCATAATTAAAAGTACATAAAAGGCCTCTGAAGGTTTCACAGGGACCGAAAAGACCCCCTTCAGGGACGGACGGCCAGCCCTGCTACAGGCTCTCCGAGATGGATACCGTCCGGTCCCCGAGCATGTTGACATAGCTCCCCAGTTCGTTGTCGTACCACCCGTAGATCACCGCCTGGGTCACGGCGAGTCGGACGTCTCCTGTCTGCGCCGCGCCCTCGGGAAGCTTGCAGAACCGCTCGATGTTCACGTTCAGCTCGGCCGATCGCGTGTGAGTCTCGTGCCCCTCGATGACCGTGGCCGCGCGCGGAAGACCGATGATATCCGAGGAGACGTTCTGCTCCTCCGTGTAATGGAGGTATCCCCGACGGTCGTTTTCCGCAGCCGTTCGATAGATGTCGTTGATGTCCTCCCGGCGGACCCAGGGGCCGGCCACCTCTTCCTGGAGGTTCACGACCAGGATGACCAGCGATCCCGTAGTGGTGGGAATCCTTACGGACTCCGCGATGAACCCGATGGTCTTCATTTCCGGGATGACCAGGGCGAGGGTGCGGGCTGCGCCCGTAGAGGTCAGGATAATGTTGTTCATCACGCTCCGGTTCTTTCGCAGGTCCGTCTGCCCTTCCTCAGCCATGCGGTCCAGGACCTCCTGGGAGCTGGTCACCGCGTGCACCGTGGACATGGACGCGGTAAGGATCCTTTCCGCTCCAAACCGGTCGAGCAGGGGGCGCATCATGTGGGCAAGGCAGGTGGTCGTGCAGGATGCATTCGACACAATGCGGTGGTGTCGTGGGTCGTAGTCGTTCTCGTTGACCCCCATGACCGTGGTCACCGCGTCGTCGGGCATGGGTTTGCCTTTGTCCTTGATCTTGAAAGGGGCCGAGACCACAACTTTGCCTGCGCCGGACTCCAGGTGTCCCCGCACCGCGCCCTTGGGAGCGTCGGCCGGCAGGGTGGGATCCAGGAACGCTCCGGTGGCCTCCACGACGACGTCAACGCCGTGCTCGGCCCAGCCGATCTCCCGGGGATTACGCGTCTTCTGGAGAAACGTCACCTTCACACCGTCAATGACCAGAGTCCCCGCGGATGCGTCCAGATCCGAGATCACGCGTTCCCCCCGGTGTCCGTAGAGATAGCCGTGAAGTGATCCGTACGTGCTGTCCCTCTCCACATAGTGTGCCAGATCCTCCAGGGAACGCCCTACGCCCCGACCGATGTTCACGACGATCCGTTCATAGTGCTTCCTTGCGATGTGATGCCAGAGGGTGAGCTTTCCGATTCTCCCCAAGCCGTTGATTCCCAGCACTCGTCCCGTGCTCCCGCTCTCTGCCATACTGCCTCCTCATCGCCTTTTAAGGTCTTTTTTTATGATTTTCATTTGCCCTGCATACACGCTCCCCGCCTGCCCGTCAATGCTCAACCAGTCTCCGGCCAGGAAACGGGCCCCGCCCATGGAGCACGCGCTCCCCTTCTCGTCACAGAGCAGGTCGCTCAAACCCACCACGCACGTCTTGCCGAGCCGGTTGGCCACAATGGCGGCATGACTCGTCGCCCCTCCGCGTGCGGTGAGGAGACCGTCCGCAGCGTGAATCTCCTCGATATCGTCCGGTACGGTGTCCCCTCGAATGAGGATCAGGGCCGTGTCGGGTTCTTCCCCCCGCCAGTGGTGAATCTCGCTCAGGTTGTAGACCGCTCGACCCGCCAGGGCCCCGCCGCCGGCGCCCACCCCGCGCCCGATCATCCGCTCCCGGACCTCCTCGGCTGCCTCGAACCGAGGTACGTTGTCCGCCCTCCGCATGTCCATGTTCCGCGACTGGAGGATGTAGAGGTCTTCCGCTCCGGGTCCTTCGAAGGTGAACTCCATGTCCTGGGGACCCCATCCCCGCTGGACCACCAGCTCCTCGATCCACTGTATCAGCACCGCGAACACCTCGGGAAACGCCTCTTCCAGGGAGGGCTGTTCCTCCCGCATCTCCAGCTCCGCCTGCTTCCGCGTCAGCGGAAAGGTGTTCACGAGCCCGGAGACCATGTCTTCGCCCTGGTTGCCCGGCGTATAGTCCCCCCAGGGCTGAATCTCCTCGCTCGGCCATCGCGGGCTGTGCGTGAACGCGACGCCTGCTCCGGACCGCGAAGAGGCGTTTCCGTACACCATCTTCTGCACGGTGACGGCCGTTCCCCACTCGTCGGATATCCCGAGAATGCGGCGATAGCTTGCAGCCCGGGCACCACTCCATGAATCGAACACCCGATCCACGGCCACCTGAAGCTGCTCCAGGGGCTCGTCCTCCACCCGGACGCCCATTCCCTCCACCAGGTCCCGGTACGCCTTGGCCAGAATGGCCATCTGTTCCGGGCGGAGCTCGGCCTTGCGCGTTACCCCGCTTCGCTCCTTGTGATCGCGAATGAGATCGTCAAAAACGTCCCGATTGATGCCGAACGCCATGCCGTAGGACTGGAGGAACCGGCGGTAGCAGTCCCACGCAAACCATGCGTTGCCGCTCTGTTCGGCCATGCCGCGAACGACATCCTCGTTCACACCCACGTTGAGAATCGTCTCCATCATGCCGGGCTGGCTGATGGCCGCACCGCTTCGCACCGAGAGCAGAAGTGGCTTTCGAGGATCCCCGAAGCTTGTTCCCGTGGCCTTTTCGAGCCGCACGATCTCGGCCTCGATGCGGTTGCGAAGGTGTTCCGCAGCCGGGGGGTACTCATGGAGCACCCTGCGGCACCGGAAGACCTCCGTGCTCACGACGAAACCCGGCGGCACAGGAAACCCGTACTCCTGGAGCCGCACCAGGTTCAGGGCCTTGTTTCCGAGATAAATCAGGTCCGCCATCCCGGGCCGAACCGGATGAAGCGGGCTCACGGCCCTCTCAGGATCGAAATCCAGGAGCGCCCGGAGGCTGTCCTCCGGCAGCTTCTGCGCCTCCCGGGAAAGGGTCTCCGTGACCCGCCCCACGAGGAGATCCAGCGGCTGGAGCCCCGGCGTGGATGCGATCCTTTCTCTTAAAAAAATCTCCGAAGCGCGGCCCGCAAGGGTCCCTTCCGAAGCCGGGACCTTCGCTGGAGGTCGATACTTGGGCAGGAGCGCGTCGGGTCCGATCCTCTCCACAATCATCGTGAGGTTGGACTGGTGAATATTCGTGAAATCGTCGTGCACGATGGTTCGCACAGCATCCTCGAGTCCCCGAAAAACGTCCACGAACTGACCGAATGAAAAGCCGCGAACCGCGAGCGCCCGCTCAAGAAGGTCCAAGTGGATATCCAGGGCCGTGGACGAGATGCCGTCCAGCCGAAGGGCGCGGGCAATGAGCTCGAGATCCTGGTGAGTCCGAAACATGGTCGCCCACGTTACCAGGCTCAGATCGACGGAGGCCACAAGGTCCTCCAGCAGGCTGTTGAGAAGAGGCTCCAGGCGAAGGGTCAACCCCATGGCATCGAACTTGGGCTCGTGGTAGCTGCCGTAAACGGATGGAATGTCCGCTGCGATGTGGCGCTTGTGATAAATGTCCTCCCGGACCTCGAAGGCCTTGTCGGAAAGAATCGTGTTCCCCAGCATCTCCAGATAGTCCAGAAGGCCTTGGAGCTTCTTGCGGGAATTCTTTTCCCGAAGGGTCCTCCTCAGGGCGTCGAGGTCCGGAAACGTCCCGTACGGGACCTGATCCAGATAACGCTCCAACATGGCCGTGCCCAGGCGGTACTTCTGGTACAGGAGCTGATAGAACTCGATGGCCAGGTCGAGCCTCTCCGGGTCGGTCCCGGACACCGAACCCAGTCCCTTCGCCGCCCTCTGCACCTCTTCGGGAGCCAGATCCAGGAGGTCCTCCACCCGTTCGATCCGTCCTTCCGAGGCCAGACGCTCCAGGATGCGGTGGATCCCCTCCGGAAAGCCCTCCCCTTGATCGAGACGTGCGTACAGGTCCGCGGGCACGAATGTCTTCAGGGATTCGCGCCGCCCGGTCCACCAGTAGGACAACGCCCCCTCCACGAGTCCCACAATGCGGTTGCTGCTCTCCACGTGGGACTGCTTGCGGAGAAAATGGACCAGGACGTCCTGCCGGTTCAGGATTTCATCCATCTGGGTGGAGACATCGCGCAGGCGCCCTTCCGCCCCGATTTCGTTGAAATACGTGGGGAGCAAACGCGCCAGCTGCTTGACCTGGTTGTAAACGGGACCGATCTCGGTGTTCAACAACCGGGTGACCTCGCGCGGGAAAAAATCCACATCCCGTATGAACACCCCGCGAAGTGCAAGATGGATGGTCAGGCAGGAAAGCAGCTTTCGAGCCGCCGCGGGCTCCATCCCGATGAGCTCCATCCACGTTCGGATGTTCTGGACGTGGGCCGCATTGTCGGTGCTCAGGTAGGGATCGCCCTCTCCCCCCAGGTCAGGCCCTTGAAAATCCAGGTCTGCCGCGCTTTCCGAAAACAGGCTGATGAGCCTCCTTCGTCCGGTAGCGAACACCGCCCTGCCGATATTCAGAACACTGTTGAGGGCCGTGGAGGGGTAGGTTCGCATGCTCCTCTGGAGCACGGAAAAGGCTGATCGAAGGACGGCTTCGGCCTCGGCCCTGTCCGCCTTCTCCAGAAGGCCGGACAGGGTCCGGTGGATCTTGCGCAGGATCTCTTCGTGCAGGTTGGAGAGTCCCTCGATATCCATCATGTGGAAGAGGAAAATCAGCTTCCACCGCTCCCCCTCCCGTGCACTCTGTCCGATCCGCTCCAGCTTCCTGGGAATGCCCTCGTAGGCCTTTATGAAATCGCGGTATCCCGGAAGCCGATTCAACCCGAGGCTGAGCTCCCTGGAGTCCGGATCCTCCTCCTCGAGCGCTTCCAGCTCCTCCAGGAACCCGTGTATCTCCTCGTGGGAGACGGCGCGAAACACCTCCTCCAGCTCCCCGGACACCTCCTGCTGAAGGCCCACCTGGGAACGAAACCAGGTCAGGGGGTCCTCTTCGGCCAACCATTCGCCGTAGGCCACGCGGAGATTCCGGACCAGCAGGCGGTTCAGGGAAAGAAATCCGGTCTGTCTCGAGTTTTTCTCCAGGAAATCGGCGGCCAGCCGACCGATCTCATAGTAGCTCCGAACGAACACCCGGAACGCATCCTCCTCCAGGCACGCGATCCGCTCATAGGCCTCGTATAAGGGGGCAAGGAAATCCGGCAAGGCGTCCCCGGCCTCGGTGACGACCTTTCGGAGGTAGAGCAGGAGGTTGTCAGCGGCGTCCTTCTTCACCTCCGGGTTGGTGGTCTCCATGGCGGCCTCGAGCCAGATATCTACATACAGCCCTGCCGCCTCCGGCCCCTTTTCCCGGCTCCGGCTACGGAGGAGGTGAAAGGTGTCGAGCGCGAGCTTTCGGGCCTCCTTTACGATAAAGGCCCAATTCCTGTAGGGATGGCACACCTCACGCAGAAATCCGTCAAGCTTCTCCATCAGGCCGTGGTATCCGGCCATGATCTCGCGCAACGGATCGTACCGTTCACTCACGGTCACGTCGACACGCGTACATGCGAGGTTGACTTCCAGGGCCTTGGATCGCAAGGGGTTCCTCCTCCGGATGGAGCCCGTCTCACGGGCATGGACGAGCCCCTTTCCCCGGAGCGCTCAAGGATAAATTGTTTATGTTATCAGAATCCCCTTCCCCCAACAACATAGAGGCCTTTTCTTTAGAAACGATTCACTTTCCCGGCCCGGTTGCCAGCTCCGGCATCCCCCTCGGCCCCCATTCCCTTTACCGCCGCCGGGCACACGGACCGGTCCCTCGGCAGCGGGAACGTGCCGCAGCGTGAATGGAGCGCTTCCTTTTGCACCTGGAAAGGATACTGAAACACCTTTATTTTTCATGAAAACGGATCGTTCAGGTCTGAATAATCTTCTTGAAAGGACGGAATGAATGGGTTAGGACTCGATGAAGTCAGATTTTATGACCTAAAGATGCTCAACATTTTTTAAAGGAAATCACTCCCAAACCTTCAATCTTCATTGGAATGCAGGGAGAACAAGGAATGGGACAACATCTGCCGAGCCCGCCCCGACGCGGAGAAGGCCACCGGGGGCGACTGCGGGAAAAATTCCTGGAAGGAGGGATTGAGCGCTTTTCGGACGAGGAGATCATCGAGTTCCTCCTCTCGCTCGGTACCCCGAGGAAGGACGTGAAATGGCCGGCACGGAAGGCCTTGGAACGATTCGAGTCCCTCTCCGGGGTTCTATCCGCCCCTTTGAACGAATTGACCGAGATTCAGGGCATCGGCCGGAAGAACGGCCTCTACCTGCACCTGGTTCACCAGGTGGCGGCCCGCTACCTGCGCGATCGCGCAAAGAACCGTCCCTTTTTCGCCTCGTCCAGGGCCGTGTTCGACTACCTCTTTCACACCATGCGCGACCTGAAGCGTGAGGTCTTCAAGGTCCTCCTGCTCAACCGAAAGAACGAGCTTCTCTCGGACCGCGACCTCTTCTTCGGGACCCTCACCGGGAGCGCTGTGTATCCCCGCGAGATCATGACCCTGGCCCTGGAACACAGGGCAGCCGGCCTGGTCTTCGTGCACAACCACCCATCGGGGCATCCGGAGCCCTCCCCCCAGGACCGCCAGCTCACCCGCCAGCTCGTGTGGTCGGCAAGGCTCCTCTCGATCCAGGTCCTGGACCACGTCATCATCGGCCACAACACGTTTTACAGCTTTGCAGACCAGGGTCTGATTCGACAGTATGTCCAAGACTACGACCAACGAATCACGCAGGCCGATCCCGCTTGACACCTCGAGGAAAATCAGAGAAAACCAAACAAAATGCGAGAGTGGCGGAACGGGTAGACGCGCTGGATTTAGGATCCTGTGGCGAACAGCCGTGGGGGTTCGAGTCCCCCCTCTCGCACCAACGCCTCTGCCGCTTACACCTTGCAGCCCTTGGTGGGTGAACCCCGGCAGCTCCTTCACGACCAGACCCACCAAGGCGCTTCCACACAACCTCCGTACACCAGAATGTCAAAGGTGGCATGGGCAACCACCGGGGCATACACGCCCCCGGATGCGTGTCTCAGTATTCCCATGCCCAGCCCCCCTGCCAGCGTGAAGGCCGAAAAGATCAGCAGGCTGAACGGCAACGGGAAAGGGGTCCAGACAAACAGGGACGTCTTGTAGGCCGTGTGCAACACGGACGCCAAGGCAATGGAAGCCAGAGCGCCGGCGGATGACAGCCGCCCCTGAATGTACCCCCGAAAAAGCACCTCCTCGGAGGTTCCTATGGAAGCAGAGACGAACGCAAAACCGGTCAGCCCGGGCACGCGCACAGCCAGGCCGTTTCCCAGGCAATAGAACCCATACAGGACCAGACCGTACCCCGCTCCCAGCAGGAGAAACCCCGCCCTCGAAGAAGAAAGGGGAACCGCCCCGATGGAGGCCAGGGGGTGGGCCTTGCGCAAGAGGCCCCAGATCACGGCAGTGAAGGTGACGAGCAACCCAAAGGCGGATATCCAGCCAAACGGAGCGGGTGCATGCGCGAACAGAGCAAAAACGACCATGCCAGCGGCCGGCAGGGCCGCTTCAAACCAGGGGGCCCCTGGATGGACTGCAACACAGCCGATGGCACGCATCCGACGTGGTTTCATCCTCTTCTCGTGACACGGCGGAGCAGCATCCAACCGGGGATAGAGAGCCACAGCAGGAGAATCCACCCGGATCCCATACAGTAGGGAGCCGCTCGGATGACCGTACAGTCCGGGTTCTCGTTCCTCAGCTGGTGAATGTAGCCAGCATCCTCGAAGGTCTCCTCGGGAAGAGCAAGGAGCCTGAGACCCGGCCACTCGGACAAAGCGGGCCGGACTCCCTCCTCAGAGAGAATCACCAGATATTCAAGGGCTGGCAGGCCCTCAGCAGGCAGAAGGTCTTTCACGTTTTTGCATCGGATGAGCTCCAGGTACCGTATCCCCTGGTTGTTCTCGATCACCTCGCTGAATTGCGCCTGGGTCGTGTTTTCCGGAAATCCCACCCATTCGAGGCCCCCTGCTCGCACCAGAGGGCTCACATCGACAAGCTCCGGGCTTCCTTGAAAGGAAACGGCCCTGAGTCCGGGAAACTGCGAAAGGGTTTGGATGTCTCTGAGTTCCTCGCAATCCCTCAGGTGAATCTCCCGGAGCCCTTGAAAGGGCTCGATGCATTCCAGGGTCTTAACCGACGCATCCATCAGGGTGAGGGATCTCAAGGAATCCCACCCGTTCTCCGAAAATCTCGACGCACTCGAATCCCACTCCCACAGGCTCAGGTGATACAGCGCATCAGCGGGATCCAGCTCATCCAGGCCAGCGAAATTCCCTGAATGTACCGCCAGATACCTCAGCGTCTTTGTTTGACATATACGCTTCCATGTCTCCTTGCTCATGGGCTCGTCTTCGAGAATCCAAATCCGCTCGGGGGTGAACAGGGGCAGAATCACATTCAGGTCCTTGGGGTGCTTGACGATCCAACCGGTTTTGGGGCATACGCGCGCGAGTTTTCGAATCGCCCTCTCAGACGCAGGATCCGTTGGGAGCGATGAATCGTCCATCCAGCATAAGCGGATCTTGGCAAGCGCACGTTCTTCTGCCTGGAGGACCCATTCCGGGTCAAAGGATGCTGAAGAGAGATCCAGAGCGATGAGCATATCCCCTACCCGTATTCTGAAATCATCTCGGAGGATCTCGGGCTCGGGTCCGTCGACGTGATTGTACGGGAAAAGCATTTCAACTTTGCCGTCCGATTCAAGAAGCACAAGGTCCCCTTCCCGGGCCAGGACACGCAGGCGCCCATGGTCGTCACTTTGGGAGATCCAGGAAAGGACATCCTGATTCATGCCGATGGAGACCTCGGTACACCGAAAGGTAACCAAGGTGGGAAAAATCCACCGGTCACTGCCCGGGTGCTCTGCCAACGGAAAAAAGGCACAGGATGAGACCAAACCCACGAACGCCAAGAGGAGAAACCCCTTCCGCCAAAACCTTGACCTGTTCCCCGAAAACATGGACCGTTCTATTTTTCGCCTGCACACCATAGGATCCGCTCTTTCACTTCTCAAGCCTCAGTGCTATGCTTCTCTGAAAGGAATCATTTGGGAAATCAAAATGCCCCTGCTGTATTTTGCCATGGGATTCCTTCCATTGTCCCCACTCGTTTCCTGGCGCAAACGAATGGAAAGGACGTTCTCATTTTTCTCTTTGAATATGGTAGAGGCGGCTTCTGGAAAGTCGGCCTCCACGAATTTAGTCAGGGGCAAGACACAAAGTCATGATAGAAGTTCCTATCCGACGAGATACCCCTTAGGCGGCCAAGGCAGTCGGTGATTCGGGAGTTCCCTGCGTAGACATTTCAAGGCGACGAGGAACGCGTGAACAAAGGAGTATGAAATCATAGACTTTTCAATCGAGGATAGTCAACAGCAAGAGACGGGCCTTTGGTTTTTTACGCTTCCATGAGTGCACCTGTTTTTAAGAATCGCCTCATTCAGAATCGCCTTGGTAGAACGCTACAAACAGGATTTGATCATGTCGAAAGAGCCAACCTACGAGGAACTGGAGCAGCGGGTTCGGGAGCTGGAGGCCGCTGAATCCGAGCGCATGAAGGTCGAGGATGCCTTGCGGGCGAGCGAGGAGCTTTATCGTGTCATGTTCAAGCAGGCACGGGACGTGATCTACCTCACCACGCCGGAAGGGCGTGTGATCGACATGAATGACGCCGGCCTGAATCTTCTGGGATATCCGCAGGAGGAGTTCAAGACGTTCGACGTGATCAACCTTTATGCGAACGCAGCACAGCGTGAGGAAGAAAAACGCGAGTTGCAGGACAAGGGCTTCATCAGGGACAGGGAAATCCGACTGATCAGGAAGGACGGATCTGAGATCACCTGTCTGGACTCCGCCACGGTGTTGAAAAATCCGGACGGTTCGATCAAAGGATACCTTGGAACCCTCAGGGATCTCACCGCAAGAAAACAGGCGGAGACGGCACTCAAGGAGAGCGAGCAGAAATATCGACATCTCTTTGAAAATGCCAACGAGGCCATTTTCGTGACTCAGGACCGGAAACTGGTCTTTTTCAACCCGAAAACCACCGAGCTGACCGGCTATTCCGCGGAGGAGCTGACCTCAAGGCCGTTTATCGATTTCATCTACCAGGAGGACAAAGAACTGGTGATGAACCGGTACATCAGCCGCATGAAAGGCGAGGAACTGCCTCATACCTATTCTTTTCGGGTCCTCTGTAAGGACGGCAGCATCATATGGGCAGAGCTGAACGCCGTCCTGATCACCTGGAATGGAAAGACGGCCACACTCAATTTTGTGAACGACATCACCGAGCGCAAACGGAGTGAGAAGGCGTTAAAGGAAAGCGAGCAGAGATATCGAAATCTTTTTGAGAATGCCAACGAAGCCATCTTCGTGGTCCAGGACCGACAACTGGTCTTTCTCAATCCGAAAACCGTGGAGCTGACCGGCTATTCCGCGGAGGAGCTGACGTCAAGGCCGTTTATCGATTTCATCTACCAGGAGGACAAAGAACTGGTGATGAACCGGCACATCAGCCGGTTGAAAGACGAGGAGATTCCTCATATTTATGCTTTTCGGGTCCTCTGTAAGGACAAAAGCATCATGTGGGTGGAGTTGAACGCCATCCTGATCACGTGGAACGGGAGAACCGCCACCCTGAATTTTTTCAGCGACATCACCGAACGGAAACAAAGTGAGAAGGCGTTACAGGAGAGCGAGGAACGCTACCGGAAAATTCTCGAGACCATGGTGGACGGATACTATGAGGTGGATCTGGCCGGCAACTTCACCTTTTTCAATGAATCCGTCTGTGAGCTTCTGGGATACACCCGGGATGAACTCCTCGGGATGGACAACCGCGGGTACACGGATGAACAAAATGGGAAAGAGCTCTTTCGAGTCTTCAACGAAGTCTACAGGACGGGAAAACCCTCCAAGGGCTTTGACTGGGAAGTGATCCGAAAGGACGGGACCAGGCGGTTTGTGGAGGCTTCTGTTTCCCTCATGACGGATCCCGAGGGAGCCCCCTCGGGTTTTCGGGGTATTGCCAGGGATGTCACTCAACGCAAGCAGGAGGAGGCCGAGCAGGAAGGCCTGAGGCAGAAGCTTCAGCAGGCGCAAAAAATGGAGTCCATCGGAACGCTGGCGGGTGGCATCGCCCACAACTTCAACAACGTCCTCATGGGGATCCAGGGTCGAGCCTCCTTGATGATGATGAACAAGGGCCCCTCCCATCCCGATTATGAACACCTGAAAGGAATTCAGGAATACATTAAAAATGCAACTGAACTGACAAAAGATTTGCTGGGATTTGCAAGAGGAGGGAAATACGAAGTCAAGCCTACGGATTTGAATGAGCTCATCGAGCATGAAATTCGGATGTTCAGCAGGACCAAAAAAGAAATCCAAATCCATGGAAAGTATGAAAAAAAGTTATGGGCCGCGGAGGTGGATCAGGGGCAGATTCGGCAGGTCTTTCTGAATCTCTACGTGAACGCCTGGCAGGCCATGCCGGGCGGCGGGGACCTTTACGTTCAAACGGAGAATGTCGTTCTCTCCGAAGAACACGTCCGGACCCTCAAGGTGCATCCGGGCCCATATGTGAAGATATCCGTGACAGACACCGGGACCGGGATGGACGAGGCCACCCGCCAAAAGATCTTCGATCCGTTCTTTTCCACAAAGGGCATTGAGCGAGGATCGGGACTGGGGCTTGCATCCGTTTATGGGATTATTCAGAACCACGGCGGGTTTCTTCACGTGTCCAGCGAAAAAGGGAAAGGCACGACGTTCGATGTGTACCTGCCTGCATCCGAAAAATCGGTCCAGGAGCATGCCTCCGATATCCATGAGCAAAGCGTCGAGTACGGCCGAGGCACGGTGCTCCTTGTCGACGATGAAGCGATGATCCTCGAGGTAGGTCAAATGATGTTGGAAAATCTGGGGTACCACGTCCTGATCGCAAGGAGCGGTGAAGAGGCCATCGATCTTTACAGCAAAGAGAGGGAGGAAATCGAGCTGGTCATTCTCGACATGATCATGCCCGGCATGGGAGGTGGAGAAACCTTCGATCGGATCAAGGGGATCGATCCGGATGTCACGGTTCTCCTCTCCAGCGGTTACAGCATCGACGGGCAGGCCACGGAGATCATAGACCGAGGTTGCAGCGGGTTTATTCAGAAACCCTTTACCATGGAGGATCTGTCCCAAAAGATGAAGAAAATTCTTGATCGGTGAATCCTGCTCGAGCCGGGCACCCAACCCTCTTCCGCATGGAGCCTCCCCCGCACTCCCTCAATAGGCGGGTGAGGCATACCCGGGGGAAGCCTCTTCTTCCCTGCGCTTTCAAGCGTCCCTTTGAAAACCCCTTTTTCCCCACGACCCCCGCTCCGAGCACATTGCCCTTTTCCGCAGGGATGAGGCTCAGCCCGCCAGGAACTTGGGCGGGACATCGGATGGGCCTTTGAATGACAGCCCCGGCAAAACCATCATGGTGGAGGTCCCATGGGCCACCAGGCGGCCGGTGCTGTCCTCGATGTCCGCCTCCGCGAGGCAGATGGTTCGGCCGGCCTTGATCAGCCGCCCCTTCCCGATCAGACGACCTGAGGACACCGGGGCCAGATAATTCACCTTGATTTCGATGGTGGTCAAGCCAACGCCTTCGTCCACATCGGCATACGCGGCCCAAAAGGCGGCCGCGTCAAGGATCGCAGCATACACCCCACCGTGCACCATGCCGTATGGTTGAAGGTGTTTTTCCCGCAGAACAATCTCCAGGTGGGATGTCCTTTGGGCAAACGATTCGAGGCGCATGGACATCAGCTCGAAAAAGGGACAGGTATTGACGGCTTCAGCCACGACTCTAAGGTGTTCCGGATTCAGTTGGCGCATGTTGAGATCGCTCTCCTGGGTGTAGACGGTGAACACCGTGGAGCGAGGAATGGAGGCCCCGTCCGCTTTTCGGACGCGAAAACCTCGATGGTCGGTCCATTGTGAACTCTTCTGAACACAATTGCACGACCCTGCACCTTTTACAAGGGGGCACTTGTGCCACCGCGCGCATTCTCCATTTGACGTTGCGCCATCCCCGCTGACGGAAAATTTGACTGCTGGAGATCGTTGCCGTTTCGTCTCACCTCTGCTATAGTCGTGCGAACCTGTCCCTGGTTCCGTCTCCGCGAATCCCTGTCACGGGGCCTGAGCGAGCCAGGAAAGGCCTCCCCTACGAGGGTTGAGACAGAGGGTCTCGGCTTTTCCAAAATCGCTTCACCCATCCCATCCCCGTCTCGATCCACAGGGACTGCATTGAGACTCTCGGCATGCGAAAGGGTTCAAGATGGCGGATTCCATCGAGACGCAACACGATCAAGGCTCGGAAAGGAGACAGTACACTCGGGGGGAATCGACCCATCCGGTTTCCTACGTTTGTATTGACGATCAAGGAAGGGAAATCGGAGAAGGCATGGGAACCACCTTGAACCTGAGCACAGGAGGCGCCCTGCTGGAGACCTTCTTTCCCGTAAAATCCCCGTTTGTCCTTCTCCTTTCCATTGATTTGAAGGACCGCTTGATCGAGCTCAGAGGAGAGGTCGTTCACTGCAAGCAGCATGATGCCGGCGCTTACCAGGTGGGCATTCGTTTCGTGCATGCCGAAAAAGACGGACAAAACCCCATCGCCCGGCTCCTTGAAACCGCTTCCCAACCCGAGGAAACCTAGATTCAACCACCCATCACGGCAAAGCGACTCCTGCAAGAACAGGGGCGCTTCCGGTCCCGCTGTCCCCATATTTCACAAGGGGAAAAACAAAAGAGGGTCTCCCGTTCCATGGCTTTGGACACGCTGAGGGCAAGCGATCCGACCGAACGCAGGCCGAATCGTGCGAAATCGACAGGGATGGGTACAGAATTCCCTTGAATCCTGTTTGAAATCCAGTACAATACGATTTCCTCACGGTTCCCGGTGGAGGCGCCCGTTCAGAACGTCTTCCCATTTCACTGTCCGTTCGTGCCCGCTTGAACTTTTTGATGACTCCGGTTGGGTGACGGGAGAAGGAGCTTTTTTGAGTAGAGACGACTTGATTCAGCTGGAAGGAAACGTGACCAAGATTCTGGGTGGAGGAATCATGGAGATCCATTGCGACAACGACGTCACCGTCCAGGGCCGTCTTTCCGGTCGAATGAAGAAGTTTCGAATCAAAGTGCTGGTCGGCGACCGCGTGAAAATCAGTGTCTCCCCTTACGATCCCACCCACGGACTCATTACCTATCGCTTGAAATAGTCCCTCGGTCCGAAGCCCCCCTCCATCGGCATCTCCCTTTCCCAACCGTGTGAGGCCATCTCCGGCGCTCTGCCGCGTGATCCCCTTGACAGGAGGTGCCCATGCGCGTTGTTCTCGTCACCTACGGCTCCCGGGGAGACGTCCAACCCCTGGTTGCTCTCTCCATCGCTCTCCGGTCGGCAGGGCATGATGTGCTCCTTGCCGGCCCGCCCGAGAGAAAATCGTGGGTGGAAGGATTCGGCGTTCCCTTCCAACCCATGGGACGGGACGTCACGGCATTTCTGGACAGTATGGGGGATGCCCACTCCATCGGTTCCGCCCTACGATTCATGAAGATGATGCGGGCTGAAATCGGGAACCAGTTCGATCAGCTCAGCAACATCCTCAATAGGGCGGACGTGGCCGTGGGCTCCTCCCTGGCATTTGCGCTGCCCACCGTGGCCGAGCGCCTGAACATCCCCTGCCGTTACCTCCTCTTTGCACCCCAGCTCCTGCCTTCCCGGTTCCACCCTTTCATGGCATTCAAGCACCAGGGATTTCCATTGTGGTACAACCGGGCCACGTGGTCCCTGGTGCGCTATCTGAACCGCCTGGACCTGACCCGCCGGATCAATGCGCAGCGCCGCGCATGGGGAATGCCGCCCAAGGCGGACTTCTGGTTTCCCTCGCTGGGACCCATTGCAATCGTCGCGGCGGACCGGGTGATCGCCCCAGTTCCCCCGGACGCCGAATCCCTCGGAGTGCAGACCGGCTACCTTCACCTGGATCAACCGGGGGCGGACGATCCCGGTCTGGAGGCCTTTCTTCAGGCGAATCCCCACGCCGTGTATGCAGGCTTCGGAAGCATGCCTGCCTCGGACCAGGCCCGAAACGTCCCCTGCATCGTCAAGGCCGCCCGAGAAGCGGGACTAGCCGCCGTTATCGGAAAATTCTGGACCACGCCCACGGGGTTCGAACATGCCGAGGACGTCTACTTTCTCAGGGGGTACCCGCACCTCGAACTCTTCCCACGCATGGCGGCGGTGATCCATCACGGAGGGGCCGGAACCACAGCCACCTGCGCCGTGAGCGGTGTCCCCCAGGTGATTGTCCCTCACGTCCTGGACCAGTACTACTGGGGACATCGCGTGCACAAATCAGGGATCGGACCTCGTCCTGTCTGGCGCAGGCGGCTGAGCGCAAAACGGTTGGGCCGCAGCCTTCAGGCATGCCTTTCCAATACATCCATGCAAAAGGCCGCCGCTGAAACGGCCCGGTCCATCGCCCCCGGCACGAGCCTGCAGCAAACGGTTCACGCGATCGAGGACTCCCGCTGATCCCTCTCTTTGCATCCGACTCTACCGGGATTGCGGTGCACCGCTGGAGGTCTTAAACGTGCAGGCTCCAAGGCTCCTGAGAAAACACCCTGAAAATCCGTCCCGCAGACACCGCTTCGCTCCCGGTCGCGGGACATGCTCCTGAATCGGAGGTAACCGTGCCATGGAACCCATCGGCTCCCTTCTCCTCCTCGGCCTGGGCCTGCTCATGGCCCTGTTCGGTCTGGCGGCCTGCGTGCTTCCCGTGGTCCCCGGGCCGCCGATCAGCTACCTCTCCCTCCTCCTTCTTTCCTGGGTGCGGGACTGGAAGCCGTTCAGCTCCACCTTTCTGATCGTGATGGCCGGGGCCACGGCCCTTGTGCTGCTCCTGGACTATGTCATACCTGCAGCAGGCGCACGCCGTTATGGGGCGTCCAAGTTCGGGGTCTGGGGTTCGATCCTGGGGATGCTGGTTGGGCTCTTCGTGTTCCCCCCCTTCGGCCTGTTCGTGGGGGGCTTCGTAGGAGCCCTGGCTGGAGAGCTTTACGCGGGCAAGGATGGAGACACCGCCATGCGGGCGGGCATGGGGGTCCTGATCGGCACCCTGGTCGGGATCGGGATCAAAATGGGTCTTTGCGGGGTAATGCTTTTCTTCTACGTCAAGGGCCTGTTCGCGTGATTCGGCGCAAGAACCCTGTTCAACCGGGTCCGGTCCGCCTGAAGGTTTCCGGTCTTCTCAGACCACGTTTTTGCTTTGACATGGCACCGTGCCTTTCTTATCATCGGCTCCCTGGAGGGATTCGAGCCCTTCAAAACGCATAACGAATCATACGGGAGGTTGGAAGGGAATGAAAATGCGGTTGCTGGCGAGTTGCTTTTTGTGCTTCTTCGGTTTCCTGGTCTCGTGCGGGAATCACGAGGCTCCCCAACAGTTCACGCAGCCACACATCGGCGCATGGACGGGCATTGATCCGTCGGGCATAGAGGCCACCGTGGTGTTCGAGGAAGGGGGGAATGGGTCTATCACCTTTGACGAAACCGTTCACCCCTTCGAGTATGTGATCGACTATGCCAAGGACCCCACCTGGCTGGATTTGATCTACACCCAGGAGGAAAAGCCCTTTCGTGCCAAGCTCATTCTCCGCTTCCAGGACCGGAACACTATGGAGTGGAGGACCTTTTACAACGAGCAGCGCCCCGAAGGCTTCCAAGGAGAGGGCGACAAGCACACCTTCATTCTCAAACGAGTCAACCCACCTCAGGAGGCCTGACGGAACGCCCGATCACAAATCGAAATGGACGACGTGAATCTCTCCGGTTTTGGACACCTTGATCTGCATCCGAAGACGGCCTGCGGATTCGACCTCGCCCGGAAAAGATGAAGCCATGCGTCATGCCCCCGGGCTCTATGGCTCGATTCTGAAGCGGCCTCTTTTGTCGCTTCGATACCTCCCCGGGAATCGGATAGACCCTCGTTGAGCGGCGGATCGACACCCGCCGGAGACAAGGAAACGCGGCCCGTCGGGAAAGCATTAGGCTCTATACCGGAGGAGAGGATGCCGCTCTGGATCGGAATCACCGTTGCCGCTTTCGGCGCCCTTTTTATCATGAAGATGCTCTACCTGGTGAGCACGGGCCTGGCCATGCCGACCACACAGGGGGCCCTCTTTGTGCCCACCCACCGCCTTCGCATCCAGGCCGTGGCAGACGCCCTGCCCATGGCACCGGGACAGATTTTTGTGGACCTTGGGTGCGGGGACGGCCGGGTCCTTCGCACCATGAACCGTCGGTACGGTGTATTCGCTCAAGGTGTGGACATCAATCCGCTGGCCTGCTTGATGGGCCGTTTGAGGAGCCTCGGGAACCGCAATGTCCGCATACAACGAGGCGACTTCTGGAAATTCGATGTGGGCCATGCGGATGCGGTCTTCTGCTACCTCTTCCCGGATGTCATGGGGCGGATGGCTCGAAAACTTGAATCCCAGCTTCGACCCGGAACCCCCGTGGTTTCGTGCAATTTCCCCATCCCGGGCTGGACCCCCACGACAATCCTTCGGCCCGGGTCCGCAACGCACGGAGATCCCATCTTCGTGTACCGGAGCGAAAGGCCTGCAGCAAACCGGATCTGGGTTGAAAGCCCATCGCGCAGGTGCTAGGATGCGAGCAAACGTTCCCGGAGGCCTGTTCCGTGCTGCGGGACGATCCGTAAAGAAACCATACCGGGAGGTGAAGCCGTGTACGAGTCCGGAACAACCGTTGTGATGACCAAAGGCTACCGGGGTGTCCGGGGGGTCATCATGGAAAAACCGGAATCCCGGTTCGAATTCTACGTCATTCGCCTGGACAATGGAATCCACCTCGTAGCCGGACCTTCGGCATTCGAACCGGACGGAGACGCTTCCTGAAACCCCTTCATCGCCTTTTTTCCATCAGGAGAGTGCGCACCACTGGTTTGAAAATATCGGAGAGGCCCCTTTTCGTTTCCTTTGCGGAATACCGGTGTCGCACCTCCAAGGAGAAGGATGACGTGCCCCAGGGCGCAAGACCCCCCGGACCTTCGCCTTTACCAGAAAAAACTTGACTATCCGGAATTCGTCTGTTTTATACTCCCGCCTATTCCTCCCGGGACCGGAAGGAACCGATTCCCCTGCCCTATGACGTAAAGACCGGCCCGTTCGGGGCGCGCCATGCCGCAGCAAACCGGATTCGAAAGCAGGTCCGCCTGGGTGGCCCTCCACTTGGTCCACGGCCTGGGAAGCCGCTCCATCCAAAGGCTTCTGGACCTCTTTGGTCGTCCTGATGCGGTCTTTCGGGCGAGTGTGAAAGAGCTGCGAAGCGTGGGCAGGTTGCGCGAGGATGTGGCACGGAGAATTCGGGGGAGGATCTTCTCCACGGATCCGGAACGGGAATTGCATCGTGTGGAACAGCTCGGCGCACGCATCCTGACCTTCCGGGATGCCGCATACCCCGTCGCGCTGAGGCAAATCAGGACGCCTCCCATGGTGCTTTACGTCAAGGGCCGCCGCCTCCCCGTACATCAGGATCAGGTGGCCGTAGTGGGCTCCCGAAGCCCTACGCCTTACGGGGTCAAAACGGCCGGAAATCTGGCGTCGGACCTGGGAAGCCGTGGAATCGGTGTGGTGAGCGGAATGGCACGAGGCATTGACTCCGCAGCCCACCGGGGCGCGCTGGACACGCAAGGAGGTACCGTGGCCGTTCTGGGAACCGGGATCGATCGGGTCTACCCCCGGTCCAATCGAGAGATCTTTGAACACATTGTGGAAAAGGGCGCCGTGGTGACCGAGTTTCCTCTGGGAACGCCCCCGGAAGCCCAAAATTTCCCGATACGCAACCGCATCATCAGCGGTCTCTCGCAGGGTGTAGTCGTGGTGGAGGCGGCGCAGAGAAGCGGCTCGCTCATTACCGCCTCACTTGCACTGGATCAAGGCCGCGATGTGCTCGCTGTGCCGGGAAGTGTCCGCTCTTTCAAGAGCAAGGGCTGTCATTTTCTCTTGAAACACGGCGCAGCCGTGGCGGAGTCGGCGGAAGACGTCGTGGAAACGTTGGGTCTTGAGTCCCGCATCACGGCCCCCACCGAGGATCCCGACAGAACGGGCCCTTCGCGCGCTGCAACGGACCCGGAAGAAGCCTGCGTGATGGCCTTGCTGGGGGACGACCCCTTGCACATCGATCAACTCTTCCGGGAGACTCGAATCGCCCCTTCAAGGGTGTTGGGTATTTTAACGAAAATGGAGCTCAAGGGGCTCGTCGAACAGCTTCCAGGAAAGTTCTTTGTCCGTGTATAAAGAAACAAGCCGCAGGTTGAGCGGAACGCATTCACGCGCCGCGGACGTCAAAGCCGGTGTCGGACCTGCGATTTCGACCGGTCGTAACGGCCGTCATCCCGCTCGGGTTCCCCTGGGCCGTGCCGTTTTTCGGCAAGGGCCGGTGCGCTGAGGGTTCGGATAACGATAAAATGCCTGAAAAACAGACGAAGAAAACAAAAAAAAGACGAGAGACTTCCTCCGACACCCGGGGGAAGAAGCTCGTGATCGTGGAATCGCCTGCAAAGGCCCGGACCATCAACCGATATCTCGGACCCGACTATGCGGTCATGGCCTCGGTGGGGCATGTCCGGGACCTCCCCGGAAAAAACCCCAAAGGCGTGAAAAACCCGGTCCCCGGTGTGGACCTGGATCACGACTTCGCCCCTACGTATGACACCATCCGCGGCAAGAAAAAGAATGTAGACGCCCTGCGCAAGGCCGCCCGGAACGCCGACGGCGTTTGGCTCGCCACCGACCTCGACCGGGAAGGCGAAGCCATCGCCTGGCATTTGACCGAGGCCCTGGGCATCCCCGTGGACGAGGCCCACCGGGTGGTTTTCAACGCCATCACCCGCAACGAAATCCAAAAGGCCTTCCAGAACCCTCGAAAAGTCGACATGGACAAGGTCAACGCCCAACAAGCCCGTCGCATCCTCGATCGAATTGTGGGGTACCAGGTCTCCCCGCTGCTGTGGAAAAAAGTGGCCGGAGGCCTGAGTGCGGGTCGGGTCCAGTCCGTGGCCGTGCGCATCGTGGTGGAGCGGGAACGCGAAATCAATGCGTTCACGCCGGAGGAATATTGGAAAATCCTGGCCTGCTTTACCACGCGCACCCAGGAGGCCCGCGACTTGCAGCACGCGTGGAAGGACTGGTTCGCTTCGGCGCCCGAACCCAAGAACGGACGAAAGAACGGGGGACGAACCGTTCGGGAACGAAACGCGTGGCTCGCGGAACGGGACGGCTTTTCCGCAGAGCTGGTGGAAATCGACGGGAAAAAGTTCAAACCCGGCGATGCGGACACGGTGATCTCTGCACTCGACCGCATCGGAGTCCAGGTGGATGAACGTCTGGAAACCGATATTCCCGAGGCCAAGGGGCCTGCAAAGCGGCAGGTCCGGCTGACGATATCCCTGGCCGATCCTTCTCCCTGGCGGATTCAATCCATTCAGACCAAACGCACCCAAAGCCGCCCCTATGCGCCTTTCATCACGAGCACCCTCCAGCAGACTGCGGCCAACCAGCTAGGGTTTACCGCCCAAACCACCATGCGTCTTGCCCAGAACCTGTACGAGGGCGTAAACATCGGCGACTCAGGGGCGGTAGGCCTGATCACCTACATGCGTACGGACTCCACCCATCTCTCGCCCGAGGCCGTGAACAAAGTTCGCGCATTCATTCAGGCACGCTACGGGGAGTCCTACCTCCCACCCAAGCCGAACGTCTTTACATCATCGAACAAGTCCGCCCAGGAGGCCCACGAGGCAATCCGACCCACGGACGTGGATCTTACGCCCGATACGGTCCGAAGCTCCCTCGACGACCGGCAATACAAGCTCTACAAGCTCATCTGGGAGCGGTTCGTGGCCTGCCAGATGGTCAACGCCCTGTGGGATACCTCCACGGTACTGGTGGAAGGCCCTCTGGGATCCTCTGCGGCAGAATCGATCTGCGGCCTGTTTCGGGCCACCGGCCGAACCCTGGTCTTCGACGGGCACTACCGGGTGAGCGGCGTGCCGAATTCCTCCGAGGAGGCCGTGCTGCCGGCCCTGGAAAAAAACCAGGAGGTAGCGGCCTTTGACGTGCAGCCCTCGCAGCACTTCACGCAGCCCCCGCCCCGGTACACGGAGGCGTCTCTGGTCAAAAAGCTCGAGACCGAGGGCATTGGTCGGCCCAGCACGTACGCTCAAATCATTCAGGTCATTCAGGACCGCAAGTACGTGGAGAAAATCCAGACGCGGTTCCACGCCACGGATCTCGGTGAAGTCGTGACGGACAAGCTGATCGAAGCCTTTCCCGACATTCTTCAAGTGGGATACACGCGGGAGATGGAACAGAAGCTCGACGACATCGAGGAAAAGCACGCGGATTGGATCCAGATGCTTCACGAGTTCTATGGGCCCTTTCAAAAAGACCTGGAGCAAGCCTACCAGGGCATGGAGCATGCCAAGGCGGAAACCGAACCCTCACCGCACACCTGCCCGGAGTGCGGTGGAAAGACCGTATACCGATTCGGGCGAAACGGCCGCTTCCTGAGCTGCGCGCGCTACCCCGACTGCAAGTTTGCCGCCCCCATCGATCGGGATGGAAATCCCGTGGAGCCGACCCAGACCGATGTGGCCTGCCCCAAGTGCAACCGCCCCATGATGCTTCGCAAGGGTCGCTTCGGACCGTTCCTGAGCTGCACCGGCTATCCGGAGTGCGACGGGCTCCTGAACCTGGACCGCAAGGGTGCCGTGACCCCGCCCAAGGTCCCTCCCCTTCGCACAGACATTCCCTGTCCCAAGTGCGGCGCTCCGTTGAACCTCCGACGGGGGGCTCGCGGTCCCTGGTTGAGCTGCTCCAAGTTCCCCAAGTGCCGGGGACGCCTGGGATGGGCCTCCCTGGAGCCCGACGTCAAAGAGCGATGGGAGAAGGCCCTGGAGGATCACGAAAAAAAGCATCCAGTGCCCACCCTGCGCACCCTGGACGGGGATCCCCTGCCCAGCGACCACCGGCCCCGGAGCTTGCAGCCCGGGGACAATGGAAGCGAAACAGGCTCGAATGAAAGGGAATCGCAGGAAGAAGCGTAACCTGCGCGAGATCCTGCCCCCTTGTAACCCCCAGCGTGCCGCATGGATCGGGTCTCGAGCACGGGCACCCTCCTTTGTCCTCCTCCATAAGGCGTCACCGGACAGCGGGTTGAGGAAACGATCCCCCTCAGGAGAAAACACGCGCCTCACGGTGCGCTTCCGTGACTCTTCTTGGCGTTATTCCATCCCCACCTCAACATCTCGTCACATGCCCTCGCCGGAATCTACCTGCAATTCCGGTGAGCTGTGGAGCGCGAACCCTTTTCACCTGAAAAAAATTCGCAACCCGGTTGACAATCACAACCAGTTGTGCTGCAATTCGATTCCACCAAGAAGTGAACAATAAAATGTTTGATGAAGGATTCTACAGGCGCTGAAGCGATCACGTTTTATTTTTTATAAGGCATCAGAATTTCGTACAAAGCACGCTGAAAGCCTGGAAAGGATATGAATCTGGAATCCATGAAGGGCCAAGAAAGCAGGAATAAGATCCTTTTGGTAGGCGGTGAATTGGGGAAGGACCACGCGTTTCGGGCAGCCCTTGGATACCGCTTCGAGGTCTTTTCAGCCGAGACCGCAGGCGATGCCGTGGCCTGTATCCTTGAATATGTCGTGGATGTGGTTTTGCTGGATGTCATTCTACCCGACGCGGACGGCATCCAACTCCTTCACAAGCTGAAACGGATCCATCCGGCACTCGAAGTGATCGTGGTGACAGGAGTCCGGGAGGTCCAGACCGCTGTTCGAGCCATCAAGGCCGGGGCCTTTGAGTACGTGACAAGACCTTTTGGGGTGCAAGACCTGCACGACCTGATCCACCGGGCCCTGAAAAAGCACTGTGTCGGACCGAAGGGGATGACCCTGAGAAACAAGCGCCGGGGGAGCCAGCCTTTTGAGGAGATGGTCGGACAGGACGAACGAATGCAGGAGGTCTTTCAGTACATCGTCACCATCGCTCGAACCGATGGGGCCGTTCTGATTCAGGGGGAGAGCGGCACGGGAAAGGAGCTGGTGGCCCGGGCCATTCACAGTCGAAGCAGCAGATGGGACAAGCCTTTCTCTGTGGTCAACTGCGCGGCGGTGCCCCAAACCCTCATGGAGCGAGAGCTCTTCGGGCACAACCGAGGAGCATTCACTGGAGCCACCCAGACACTCCCTGGAAAGATGGAACGAGCCGACAAGGGAACCGTTTTCCTGGACGATATCGACTCCCTGGACATCCACCTTCAGGCCAAGTTGCTCCGTTTCATTCAGGAGAAGGAGTTCGAGAGACTCGGAAGCACCCGGGTGACCCGCGTGGATGTGCGTTTCGTGGCCGCCTGTAACCGGAGTCTCCGTCGCATGATTTCTCAGGGAACGTTTCGGGAGGACCTGTACTTCCGCCTCAACGTCTTCCCGATCCGGCTTCCCCCGCTGCGAAAACGCCGGAAGGATATCCCTCTGCTCGCAAAGCACTTTCTCAACCGCTACCGCGAGACCCATGGAGCGGGACCGAGGCGATTCACCAAGGGGGCGTGCCAACTCCTGACGGAGTACGACTGGCCCGGAAACGTTCGGGAACTCGAAAACCTGATCCTGCGCATCTGCACCCTCACGCGCAAGCAGACGATTCAGCGGTCCGACATCCCGATGGACACACAAGTCTCCACCCCCACGCGTGACTGCTCCTTGAAGGAGGCCGTCAGGGCGTTTGAACGGCGCTACATCGGCAAGGTACTCGTCAGTGTGAACGGCAGCCGGAAAGAGGCCGCGAAGAGGCTTGGGATCCACCGGAACACCCTGCTCAGCAAAATCGGAAATCTGGGCCTGTGATCCTCCTGTTGCCGCGGATCCTTCAAAATGCTTCGCCCGTACATCCCCGCCCCGTTTTCGGCGGGACTTCGGGGAGATTCAAAAGAGGAGAGGCATCCTTACGGAAGCTTCATGGCCTGCCCCCATGCTCCGCCCTCATAGGTCTTTCGAAAGTGGTGCCCATAAATCATGAGGGTGACGGCCAGCGGGAGGAGTCGGCGGCGATAGAGAAACGTCCAGGCCAGCAGCCTCCAGTATTGAAAGCGCTCCTTTCCGAAAACCCCCAGGCGAAACCCCGAACGAAACAGGGCCAGGCAGCGCTGGAAATCCAGAGAGGAGCGAACTCCCGGGACCCGGTACTCCCGAAGAAAGGTCTTCACCCGCCGATAGTAGTGCTTCGGCGAGTAGATATTTTGCATAATGGTACGGTATCCTTCGTGAAGCTTTTCTAATCCCATTTTGGGCAGGATATTGGTCGTCCCATCCGTGTTCCCTGACATGGGGCCTAGAAGCCGTCCATCCCTCTTCATGCGTTCATACAACCGAGTGCCCGCCGGCGCCTGGAGCAGACCCACCATGGCGGTCACAATGCCGCTCTTCTGAATAAAATCGATCTGCCGCTGGAAGATGGAAGGTGTATCGCTGTCGAACCCCACGATGAATCCGCCCTGAACCTGCAGCCCGGATCGTTGAATGGTCTTTACGCTCGCCACGAGATCGCGGTTCGTGTTCTGCCTTTTGTTGCACTCCGCCAGACACTTCTCATCCGGTGTTTCTATACCGATGAAAACGGAATCGAACCCCGCCTCCACCATCATGGCCATCAGTTCTTCGTCGTCCGCCAGGTTGATCGAGGCCTCCGTGTTGAACGGAATCCCCCGTTTTCCTTTTCGCCATCGAATGAGTGCGGGCAGAAGGTGCTTTTTCAAGTACCCCTTGTTCCCGATGAAGTTGTCGTCCACGAAAAAGATGTTCCCCCGCCATCCCATTCGATAAAGGCCGTCCAGCTCTCGAACAATCTGCTGGGATGTCTTGATTCTCGGCCTATGACCGAAAAGCGCCGTGACATTGCAGAACTCACAGTTGAACGGGCATCCCCGGGAGAACTGAATGCTCATGCCTGCGTATCGCTTGAGCATGGCCAAGTCCCACTGAGGAACAGGGGTCTGTGTGATGTCGGCAAACTCGCATGTTTCATAGACCCGCTTCGCCCTTCCCTTCTCGAAGTCTTCCAGAAAAATCGGCAACGTGATCTCCGCTTCGTTCAAGACGAAGTGGTCGACCTCTTCGAATTCTTCGTGCTCATTGGTAAAAAGCGGTCCGCCTGCCACCACGCGAAGGCCCGCCTTTTTGCAACGGGAAATGATGCGGCGGGCGGAAGCCTTCTGAACGACCATACCGCTGACAAACGCGCAATCCGCCCATGCCAGGTCCTTGTCCGTCAGTTTGGTCACGTTCAGGTCCCTCAGTCTCTTGGGCCATGCCTCGGGCAGCATGGCGCCGATGGTGAGAAGACCGAGCGGCGGGTGTGCCGCCCGTTTGTGAATGAACTTCAGGGCGTGTTTGAAGCTCCAGAAGGTATCCGGGTACTCGGGATAGATCAGAAGAACGCGCATACCATGATCCTCACAGGGGAGTTTTCTCTCAGGAATGGAATCCCTTTTACATCTTCGAAAAGCGTGACGAAACCAGTGGGCATCGGCCGATCTTTCAGTTGAACGGCTGCCCTCGAAGGCACGGACATTTTTGGTGGAGGCGACAAGGCGGGATCGGCCCGCCAAAAACGACGAACCTTCAGTGTTGTGTCAGTATAGCCCCATGGATCTTCGAGTCAAGGGATTCCATACCCTCGCAAAGGCACGGAGCACGAGCCTCATGCGAGGCATGGAACGATCACGCAAATCCGGTTCATTCGTTTCCCTGTACGCGATTCAGGGACGGCATGTCCCGCTCCGTCAGGGAGAGGACGTCCTCCGTTGTCAGGGATGTGCAGAACTCCCCATGCAGTGTAGCCACCGTTATGTCGTGAAGGATCTTCGGGTCGAAGTCCGTGCCGTCGGGCCCGATCCGGTTCGTGCAGGCGCACGCATCCCTCGCGAGGTAGGTGTCCCACCCCATGTTTCCTGCCGTCCGGACCGTAGAGGCCACGCACATGTTCGTGAAAAAACCGGCCACGACCAACCGCGTGGTGTGATTTCGCCGAAGCACCAGATCCAGGTTCGTCCCGATAAAGCCGCTGTTCACGTCCTTTCGAATCACCGGCTCGCCTTCCCGTGGTTCGAGGCCCGGCTTGAAGGCCCCTCCGGGGGCATTCGCCTTGAGCGGGGAGTCCGCCTCCCTTGAATCATGAAGCGTGAAATAAACCGGGAGCGACCTTTCCCTCCACGCGAGCAGCAGGGCGGTGATCCGAGTCTCGGCCTGCGGGTTGTTTCTTCTGCCTCTCGCGCCGCCCCAGTGTTGAAGATCGTCTACTCCGCGCTGGACATCGACCAGGAGCAGCCCCGTTTCCTTTCCCCATCTGTGAATCATCCGGTTTTCTCCTTGCTCGCAAAACGCTTGGTGCGGCGGGTTCTCTGTGGATTCCCCTTCCGGTTCGACGCCCTGTTCAGCTCGGCCTAAAACCGCCCCATGGCGTGCAAACCGTTATAGGTCACGATGCCCACGGATGTGGAGAGATTCAGACTTCGCACACGGCCCCAGATGGGTATGCGATAGCAGGGATAGGTCCTTGTGATCTCAACGGGGAGTCCGCGGGTCTCGGGCCCGAAAAGCAGATGGTCCCCGTGCTCCATCAAAGCCTCGGTGTACAGGGGCTCTGCGTGCCTGCTGAACGCCAGGATACGGCCCACGCCCCCTTTGGCCTCCAGGTATTCCTGAAAGCTTAGGTGATGACGAACATCCACCTCCGGCCAGTAGTCCAACCCGGCGCGCCGGAGGTGCCGGTCGTCCACCTGGAAACCCAGGGGATGGATGAGGTGCAGGGTGAGCTCCGCAGCGCCGCAGAGCCGGGCAATGTTGCCTGTATTGGCGGGGATCTCAGGTTGGTAAAGCACCACGTGAAGGGCTGGATTGTTCAGGGTTCTATGGACGTCCATCCCGTCCCCTCTATGTCGGCCCCCCTCGACCCCGATACAGTTCCGCGGTTCTGCACGTGCCCGTGCGATGGGATCTCCGTCATGGGGATTCCGAATCGAGGAGACATCAACGAAGCTCAATCAGGGCCAAGGGCTCGTCCTGAAGGCTCACTTCGATCCGCGAGCGACCCAGGCCGCACCCGGCCATCACGCGCTCCGCCTGCCGGTATGCCATTTCGGGCCGGTTGTTTTCCCGGCTCATGTGGGCCGGAATCAGGACGCGGAGCCCCTCGTGGGCCAGGGCCCGAATCAAGTCCTGGGCCTGGTCGTTGGAAAGGTGCCCTTCCGGTCCGCGGATTCGCTGTTTCAGGGGCACCGGGTAGGAGCCCTGCTCCAGCAGATCGAGATCGTGGTTGAATTCCATGACCAGGGCCTGACATCCCTTCAGGCGTTCCTCCACCAGACGAGTGCTTCGCCCCAGGTCGGTAATCATTCCCAGTCTCATACCATCGACGGAAACGACGAGTCCCACCGGGTCGGCTGCGTCGTGACACTTGGTAAAGGTCTCTACGGTGAGGTCCCCGATGGTCAAGGCGTTCCCCGTGCGAAACAGCACGTGCTCGGGAAGGTTCCCCAGGGTCCGGGCGCTTTGCTCGAGCGTGGACCGGTTGGCGTAAACGGGGATGCCCAAGCGCCTCGCCACCGGTCCTGCGCCTCGGATATGGTCCGTGTGCTCGTGGGTAAGGACCAAGGCGTCTATCTTTTCCGAGTCCACGCCCACGGTCTCGAGGCGCCGCAGGGTCTCCTTGCAGCTCAGCCCTGCATCGATGAGGATCCCCGTCTCTGCGGTTTCCACGTAGAGGGCATTGCCACTGCTTCCCGAAGCCAGCACTGAAAACCGCATCGCAAATCCTCTGGGGCAGTGCCCGTTTCTTGTGCAGCGCTTTTTCGTGGAAGGCTCAGTTCACTCCGCTGTGCCCGAATCCCCCGGCACCGCGATCTGTCTCATCAAGTTCATCCCGGAGGATTACATCCGCCCGAAAGACCCGGCTGATCACCATCTGTGCCACCCGGTCCCCCCGTTGAACGGTGAAAGGGGCGGTTCCCCAGTTGATGAGCACCAGCCCGATCTCCCCCCGGTAGTCGGCGTCGATCGTGCCGGGTGCATTGACCATTCCGATGCCGTGTTTCAGGGCGAGTCCGCTGCGCGGTCGAATCTGGCCCTCGTATCCATCCGGGATCGCCACGGCGATTCCCGTAGGAACCCGGCAAATCTCTCCTGGCGAGAGAATGAGGTCTTCAACCACCGCGGCCCGAAGATCCATGCCCGCCGCGCCAGGCGTCTCGTAGGTAGGGAGCGGAAGGTCTCGGGCACCGGGCAGCTGTTTGACCTCGATACGGACTCCCGGACTATACGCAGCATCGTTCATGAGGCTCATCCGTTCGCAGATCGTGAGACGGGACTTACGATGAAGGGGACCGAAGCCATGCAGCATCCAGGTCTTTCGGCGCCACAGGGCCAAGGGTCACGGTAGTGATCTCTCCAGGTCGAAAACAGTCCCGAGCCACACGTATGACATCCTTGACCTTCACCTGGTTCAGTCGATCGATCAGTTCGTCATAGCTCACGTACCTTCCGAACACGTATTCGTTCTTAGCCAGACGCATCATGCGCGTGTCCACGCTCTCGGATCCCAGGAGGATGCTTCCGGTGAGGTGTTCACGCATCCTATCCATCTCCGATTCCCCGATGTCCCCTTTCAGGATGCGATGGATCTCCCTTTGGACCGTCGCAAGTGCGTCGTTTATCCAACGTGGGTCCGTCCCCAGGTACACGCCGAGAACCCCCGTGTCCATGTAGGCGGAGAGAAAGGAGTACACCGAGTATGCAAGACCCCTTTTTTCACGAATTTCCTGAAAGAGACGCGAACTCATGTTTCCGCCCAGCAAGGTGTTCAGCAAGGCACAGGCCAGCCTGTCCTCGCTGGCGAGGTTTGGCGCTGCTCCCCCTAGGCAGAGATGAACCTGCTCCAAGGGCTTTTCCCGGCAGGAAAGGCCAGAATGAAGGGAAGGACGGGGCTGGGGGACCGATACACCCCCCGGCTCGAGGGGCTCGAACAGGGGGCGAAAGGCACTCACGAGCTCTCCGTGATCGATCTTTCCGGCGGCCGCGATGATGATTCTCTCCGGAGTGTACAGCCTTCCGAAGTAGTCGAGCATCTGCCCCTGATCAATGCCCGACACCGTCTCCCCGGTCCCCAGAACGGACATCCCTAAAGGATGATCCGGCCAACACCGGTGGCAGAAGAAAAGATGGATATACTCCTCCGGGGCGTCCTCCACCATCCCGATCTCTTGAAGGATGACCTGTTTCTCCCGATCCATTTCCCCGCGATCGAATCGGGAGCAGAGAAAGAGGTCCGACAGGATGTCCACCAACTGAGGGAAATGACGATCCAGGACACGTGAGTGGATGCAGGTGTTCTCCTTGCCCGTAAACGCGTTGGAAAGCCCCCCGATGGCATCCAGTTCCCGGGCGATGTCCAGCGTGGTCCTGCGGCGGGTCCCCTTGAAGATCATGTGTTCGATAAAATGGGAGATCCCGTTCTGAGCCCGGGTCTCGTCCCTCGAGCCCACTCCGATCCAGATCCCCAGGGAAACGGACCGGGCGTGGGGAAGGGATTCCGACAGGATTTTTACCCCATTGTCCAGAACGGTCTTACAGTGCATCTTCCGGGTTTTCTCCCAGCGCAGCCTTCCTGGAAAGAGAAATCTTCCCGTTCTTGTCGATATCGAGCACCTTGACCAGTACCTCATCCCCCTCGTGAAGGATGTCCGTGACCTTGTTCACCCGCTCCTTGTCGAGCTGCGAGATGTGAATGAGCCCGTCCGTCCCGGGAAGGATCTCCACGAACGCGCCGAAATCCATGATCTTTCGAACCTTGCCCAGATACAGATTGCCGATTTCAGCATCCTGAACGAGTTTCTTGATCATCTCCACGGCCACATTGGCGGTTTCGGTATCCGCCGCTGCAATCACCACCTTGCCCGAATCATCCACGTCGATCTTGCACTCCGTCGCCGCCGTGATCTCACGGATGGTTTTCCCTCCCGGACCAATGATGGTCCGGATCTTGTCGGCGTGCACCTGAATGGTCGTGATGATGGGCGCATAGGGAGAGATCTCCGATCTGGCTTTCGAAATGGCCTGGTTCATCAGCTCCAGGATGTGGATCCTTCCCGCCTTGGCCTGATCCAGGGCCCGCTGAAAAATCTCACGCGTAATCCCGTCGATCTTGATGTCCATCTGAAGGGCCGTGATCCCGTCCTTGGTGCCGGTCACCTTGAAGTCCATATCGCCATAATGGTCCTCATCGCCAATGATGTCCGTAAGAACGACGATCTTGTCCCCCTCGGCCATGAGCCCCATGGCCACGCCGGCCACGGCCTCCTGAATCGGCACGCCGGCGTCCATGAGGGAGAGCGAACCGCCGCAGACACTGGCCATGGAAGAGGAACCGTTGGACTCCAGAATCTCCGATACGACCCGCACGGTGTACTGAAACGCTTCTTCGTCGGGCATCACGGGCAGGAGCGCACGGCGTGCCAGGGCACCGTGGCCGATCTCACGCCTTCCGGGCCCGCTCGGCCGTTTCGCCTCGCCCACGGAGTAGGGTGGAAAGTTGTAGTGCAGGAGAAAACGGCGGAAGGTGTCGCCGTGAATCGTCTCAATTCGCTGTGCGTCCGTCTCGGTCCCCAGGGTCGTCAGAACGAGGGCCTGTGTCTCCCCACGGGTGAAAAGCGCGGAACCGTGCACCCTCGGGAGCACTCCCACCATGCATTCGATGGGTCGAACCTCGTCGAACGGCCGGCCGTCGATGCGCCTCTCCTCGTCCAGGACCATGCGCCGCACCAGGATCTTCTCGAGATCGTGCACCATGTTCTTGATCTCGCCTGTTCGGTTTTCGTACGCTTCCGCCAGGGCTTCCACCACCTTGTCGGAGACCTCGCGACGCCTGCGCTGGCGCTCCATCTTGTCCGCCGTGGTGATCACCTCACCCAATCCCGGCTCGGCCAACTCACGAACGCGGTTCCAGAGTTCCTCATCCTTTTCCAAGGGGGGCAACTGTCTCTTCGGTCGGCCTACGGCTTGACGGATCTCGTCCTGGAGATCCAGGAGAGGCTGAATGGATTCATGCCCGAAAAGAATGGCCTCGGTCATGTCTTCCTCGGAAACGAACTCGGCCCCTCCTTCCACCATCACCACCGCGGACCGGTTTCCGGCCACCATCAGGTTGATGTCGCTCTCGTCCTGCTGGCTCAGAGTGGGGTTGGCCACGAAGCGTCCCTCCACGCGTCCGACGCGCACCGCTGCAATGGGCCCCTGAAAGGGAATGTCCGAGACTTCCAGGGCCGCCGATGCCCCCAAAATCGCCAGCACGTCCGCCTCGTTCTCCTTGTCCGTGGAGAGCACGCTTGCCATGACCTGGGTCTCGAAAAAATAGTTGTCCGGGAAAAGGGGGCGCAGGGGGCGGTCGATCAGCCGGGCGACGAGGGTCTCCTTTTCACCCGGTCTTCCCATGTCCCTTCGAAAAAAGTTTCCAGGGAACTTGCCCCCGGCATAGGACATCTCCTTATACTCCACGGTGAGCGGAAGGAAGTCGATCCCTTCACGGACGGAATCCGTCCCCACCACCGTCACGAGCACCACGGTTTCCCCCAGGGTGACCACGACGGAACCGCTTGCCTGCTTTGCAATTCGGCCGGTCTCCATGTTCAGGGTCTGGCCGTTGATCTCTGTGGACACGCTCTTAATCATGATTTCGCTTTCCTTTCTCAGAATCGAAAGTGATTCTCGGTGCGGTATGGATTCCGCGCCGTTCCCGGTATGGGGCTACTTCCGAATTCCAAGCTCCTTGATGACGCTCTGATAGCGCCTGACATCGATCTTTTTGAGGTAGTTGAGAAGCCTTCGGCGCTGCCCCACCAGTTTGAGCAGTCCTCGCCTGGAGTGGTGATCCTTCTTGTGGGTCTTGAAATGATCGTTCAGCGACGTGATGCGGTTCGTCAGGAGGGCAATCTGGACCTCCGGCGATCCTGTATCCTTTTCGTGGAGCTTGAATCGATCAATGATTTCTTTTTTGGCTTCTGGCGTAAAGACCACTTTCATACCTCCTTCAGTATGTTGGATAGAGAGCCGTCTGGCTCAGTGAAAAACCCTTATGTGTTTGATTTTTTTCTTCCCTTCTCTCGAACCCGCAGCATGATCCATCACAGCGATCAGCTCCCCGTCGCACAGGAGCCGAGCGAGTCCACCGCCGGTCCGAGTATGTTTCGCCCCGGGCAGGATCTCCTCCCACAAGGGCGTGTATCCATTCCGGATCTTTGCTGCCAGGGTCCCGGAAATACGAATCTCCCTTGCGTCCGGCAATGCCAGCGCGAGGGGAATCACGCGTTCCCGTACCCATGTCGGGTCCGAGGTCCGTCGGAGGCGCATCGAGTCCACGGCGTCTTCCACGTGAAATGCCCCACTCGAGAGTCTTCGGAGCGAATGCACGTGGGCCCCGGTTTCCAGCATTCGGCCCAAATCGAATGCGAGGCTCCGAAGGTACGTCCCTGGGGAGCAAAGGACCTCCACGGTCACATCGGGCAGGTCCACGGAAAGCAACCGGATTTCATCCACGACCACCTTCCGTCGTTCCAATTGGACCGCCAGACCCTTTCTGGCCAGCTTGTATGCACGTTTTCCTTCCACATGAACCGCCGAAAAGGCCGGGGGGACCTGCTCGATTTCCCCCACGAATGCGTTCAGGCACTCCCGAAGGAATTCAGGCGTCATATCCGGAACCGTCTTTTCGCCTATGACCTGCCCCTCGGGATCGTATGTATCCGTTTCAATTCCAAGGCGAAAGACCGCACGGTAGCACTTTTTTCCCGACATCAGGAACGGAGAGAGCTTCGTTCCTCTTCCCAGCATGAGAACCACAAGGCCCGTCGAAAACGGATCCAAGGTCCCTGCATGCCCCACTTTCCGCACTCCGGTCACTTTCCGGGTGGTCCGCACCACATCAAAGGATGTCTCTCCCGCGGCCTTGTCCACCAGGAGGACACCCTCGGGGAAGCCCGACGTACGGTTCAATCCTCATCCTCCGGTTTTGGAAGGTCCAGACCGTCAAGGAGTTTCTCCATGTCCTCTCCGTACTGAAGCGACGGGTCGTGCCGGAATTCGATCTCCGGCATGTACCGGAGTTCCAGTCGCAAGCCGACCTCTCGCTTGATAAATCCTGTGGCACTGTCCAGCCCCTTTTGGGCGTTCTCGACCTCGACGGCTTCCCCCATGGAGCTGAAGAAGACCTTTGCGGACTTGAGGTCTCTGCTCAGCCGGACACCGGTCAAGGTGACCCCTTTTACACGCGGGTCGCGCACCTTGTGCTGCAGTAAATCGGCGATCTCTTGAAGAAGCTGCTCACCGACCCGTACGGACCGTTTCCCTCCCAATGCGAACCTTTCTTTCGAGCTTCCGGACGCCCTCAGATATTCAGGACCTCCATATCGGTTTCCACGATTTCGGCCAGGTACAGGGATTCCAGGAAGGACAACACGTGGGTCAAGGAGGCGTCCACGTGTCTCCTGTCATTTCCGACCGTGCATACCCCGAGTTCAATGCGTTGCCACAAATCGTTCGCTCCCACTTCGGCCACCGCCACGTTGAACCGGTTCTTGACCCGGTCCACCATGCTTCGAACAATCTTCCGTTTTCCCTTGAGAGAGCGGTTGTCATGAACGAGCAGAACGATTTTCAGCGTGCCGACCACCATTCTCTAAAGCTCCGGTTCCACTTCCTCCATCTCGTACACTTCGAAAACGTCTCCCGGCTTGATGTCCTGGAAGTTCTCCAGGCCAATGCCGCACTCGTACCCTGTCTGAACCTCTTTCACGTCATCCTTAAAACGCCTCAGCGAGCTGATCTTGCCGTCGAACACAACCACGTCATCCCGCAGGAGCCGGGCCCGTGCGTTCCGAACGACGTATCCGTCTGCGACCTGGCAGCCGGCGATGGTCCCGACCTTGGGGACGTGAAATGTCTCCTTGATGTCCACACGGCCGATCACATGCTCGCGATACTCCGGCTCAAGCAACCCGACCATGGCGCTTCGAATGTCCTTGATCAGGTTATAGATGACATCGTAGTGCCGAATGTCCACCTTCTCACGCTCCGCCACTTCCCGTACCCTGGGGTTGGCGCGGACATTGAAGCCGATGATGATCGCACCGGAGGCCGATGCCAGCATAATGTCCGTCTCGGTGATCGCGCCCGTGGAAGAGTGAATGATCTTGAGCTTCACTTCCTCCGTGGACAGCTTGGTCAGGGAATCCGCAATCGCCTCGATGGATCCCTGGACATCCGCCCTGAGGATGATGTTCAGCTCCTTGACCTCGCCTTCCTTGATCCGCTCGAACAGATCATCCAGGCTGACGATCCCGCGCTTCTCTCCACCCTCCGCACGGACCAGTCCCTGGCGGTGCTCGGCCACCTGCTTGGCGGTCTTCTCATCCTGCACGGCGATGAACTCGTCTCCGGCCATGGGGACGCCGGAAATACCGTAAATTTCAACGGGCATGGCGGGTCCCGCCGTGTCCATTCTGCGACCCCGGTGGTTCATCATCGCCCGAACGCGACCGTAGTTTTCCCCGCACACAAAGAAGTCCCCCTGGTGCAAGGTACCGGTCTTGATCAGTACGGTAGCCACGGATCCCCGGCTCTTGTCCAACCTGGCCTCGATGATGGTCCCACGAGCCGGGCGGTTCGGGTTCGCTTTGAGCTCAAGAATTTCCGACTGCAGGGAGAGCAGTTCCATCAGATCGTCCACGCCTTCGCCGGTCTTGGCGGAGAGCTGGGCATAAAGGGTATCGCCACTCCAATCCTCCGGCACCAGACCGAACTCTGCGAGTTCCCGCTTGACACGATCCGGGTCTGCTCCGGCTTTGTCCATCTTGTTGATCGCAACAATGATCGGGATTTCTGCGGCACGGGCGTGGTTGATGGCCTCCTTGGTCTGGGGCATGACCCCGTCGTCGGCCGCCACCACGAGCACGATGATGTCCGTCACCTTGGCCCCCCGTGCACGCATGGCCGTGAACGCCTCGTGGCCCGGCGTGTCGAGGAACACCACATCCCCAGTCGGGGTGGTCACGTAGTAGGCGCCGATGTGCTGGGTAATGCCGCCGGACTCTCCCTCGATGATGTTGGACTTGCGAATGTAATCCAGAAGCGAGGTTTTTCCATGATCCACGTGCCCCATGATAGTCACCACGGGCGGCCTCGGCTTCAGGTCTTCGGGTTTTTCTTCCACCTTGCCGATGATGCTCTCGATTTCCAAGGCGGCGAGTTCGAGCTCGTATTCGAACTCCTCGGCCACCAGGGCAGCCGTATCAAAATCCAGGAACTGATTGATGTTGGCCACGATCCCCTGCTTCATCAGGTAGCGGATGACCTCGGCCGCTTTCACTCCCATGGCCTTGGAAAGCTCGCCCACCGTGACCTGGTCGGGGACGCGGATTCTCCGCTTGATGGCCTTTGGAACCGTGATTTCGGTGTGCTTGAAGGCTTTCCCGGTCTCCCTGGACTTTTTGGATCCTTTCTTGCCCTTGCGTCCCGGGCGGCCGTCATAGAGATCGGCGCGCTCAAAGACCTCCAGCTTTCGGCTGCGGACGCCTTCCTTTTTCAGTTGCTCCTTTTTCCCTACCTTCTTCTTGTCCTTCTTCTTCCGGACCAGCTTCCCTTCCTCGTCCACAGGGGGCGGCGGGGGCACCATATCCGGGGCGATGGCACCAGGAGCGGCCTTCTCCGGTGCTTTTACTTTGCGTGCTTTCTCGACCTTCTGCTCCGTTTTTCGCTGCACGATTTGCCAGAGGGGCCCCTCTTCCGCGGGCTTGATGATCTTGGCAGGCTCCTCGGAGACCTTTTTCTTTCCTTTCTTTGGCTTGGCCTTCGCCTTGGCCTTGGCCTCGGGCTTCTTCTTCTCGACAACCTCCGCCTCAATGGATTCAGCGGGTACGACAGCCTCTGCGGCTTTCTCCACGGTGCCCTCCTCGGGTCGCACTTCTTCAGATATCTCCTTGAGCTCTTTCTCCGGCTCCGGTTTCGCTTTCTTCTTTTGGACCGCCTCCGCGGCCTTTTCCTGCTTCTCCTCCGGCTCCGCCGCGGCAGCCTCTTCAGGCTCCTCCAGGGCTTCGGCAGAGGGCGCCTCGGCCGCCTCCTCTTCCGTTGGGGCAATGGAGGGCTCTTCGGGCTGGACCCGGACCTTTTTTCGACGACGTCGAATCACCGTGGGCTTGATCCGCTTTTCCTCGACCACCTCGGATACCGCTCCAGTAGCAATATCCCTTGCCCTCGCCGCTTCAGACTCATCCAGAGTACTCATGTAGTTCTTGATCTCAACGCCTCCGGCGATCAGCTTCTCCACGAGCGCCTTGCTCTCCATATTCAGCTCTCTGGCCAGCTCATATACCCTGACTTTCGCCATGTACCCCCCCAAAATATGATTTTGACGGCCTCGAAAAAACCCGCTCGACCGCTGATGGCAGCTCTGTAACCCTTTGGAATTGCAGGAGGCAAATCTCCTCGCTACGGGCTTTTTGGGACTCTATCCATTTTGGTTTTACGTCGGCTCGGTTCCGTCGACCGCACGCGCGGCGTCTGCACATCACCCGGCGAAATCCCTTCACGTCGGCGAACAGCCTATGCATCCCCGGCGCCGTCCTTCATGTGGACGGGACCATCCACTCTGAAGACCCGGTGGAGTTTCCGATGCCTGGACAAACGTTCCCTGCAGGCGGGGAGATTGCAAATGTAAGCGCCCCGGCCGGCGGTCCTCTGGTCCGGATCCTCCAGAATCTCCCCCGAATCGTTCAGGACGAGCCTGCGAAGCATATGCTTGGGTCTCTTTTTCCCACAAGCAATGCACGTCCGAATCGGGATGTGTCCCCTAGTTCTCGTCATCCTCCCCGGTGCCCGCCCCCTCGCCGCTGCCGGCGGCTTCGACGCCTTCCTCCCCGGCTGGGGGGTCCTCGGTTTCATGCGCCTCGTGGCTCTCGTCATCGGAAAGAGGCAACGTACCGTTCTCTTCGGCGTGCTCTTCACTCTCCGATGTCTCGGACGCCTCTTTCCCGGTTTCGCCTCCTTCGGCCCCTTCCACGGTTTCATCAGAGGCTTCCTCGGCCGCGGCCTCCGCAGCCTTGACTTCCTCCTCTTCCTTCCGGGCTTCTTCCTGCTTCTTTTTCACGTACTCCGTCGCGCTTCCAAGGAGCTTCGAGGCCTTCTCCTCACCGATGCCACGGACGGTCATCAGCTCTTCTGCCGTCGTTCCCGCCACATCCTCTGCAGACCGAAACCCGGATTGGTACAGACTTGTTGCAGTGGCTTCTCCCACCTCGTCGAGGTTGAGTAAGGAGTCGTATGCGTCCCGCAGGTTCTGGCTGTAAGCCGTTTCGCCGACCACATCCAGGTGCCATCCGGAGAGCTTCGAGGCGAGACGAACGTTCTGACCCCGTCTCCCAATGGCCAGAGAAAGCTGGTCGTCAGGCACAACCACTTCCATGGATCGATTCGTCTCGTCTACAATCACTCGGACGATCTCGGCGGGAGAAAGGGCGTTCACAATGAACTTGGCCGGATCCGCATCCCAGGTCACGATATCGATTTTTTCACCACGGAGCTCCTGCACCACGGCCTGCACACGGGAACCTTTCATGCCCACGCAGGCCCCCACCGGATCGATATCCGGATCCTTGGAAGAAACAGCGATCTTCGATCGGCTTCCCGGCTCGCGGGCCACCTGTACGATGGTCACAATGCGTTCCGCAATCTCCGGGACCTCATTTTCGAACAGGGCGGAGAGGAAGTTGGGATGGGTCCTCGAAAGAATGATCTGGGGTCCCCTGCTGAACTGCTTCACATCCAGGATGTAGGCGCGGATTCGGTCTCCCTGCCGATAGGTCTCTCGCGGAATCTGCTCCTTGGAGGGCAATTCCGCCTCGGCTCTGCCCAGGTTGGCGATGATGGACCCCTTGTCGAAGCGCTGAACGATCCCGTGGATGATCTCGCCGCGACGATCCTTGAAATCATCGTACACGATGTTCCTTTCCGCTTCTCTCAGGCGCTGCATCACCACCTGTTTTGCGGATTGGGCGGCGATCCGCCCGAAGCGATCCGTGTCCATCTTGACACCGACACTGTCCCCGAGTTCGAACTCCGGGTCGAGCTTGCGCGCTTCTTCCACGGAAATCTGAAGGTTTTCATCGTCGACTTCTTCGACGACCTCCTTGAACTCAAACACTTCGATTTCCCCGAGCTCCTCGTTGAACGTGACCTCGAGATCGTATGTCGGCCCCATTTTCTTCCGGGCCGCTGCCTTTACGGCCTCCTCCAGGGTCTGGATGAGGACCTCACGGTCCAGTCCCTTTTCCCGGCTCACCTGATCGATGACTCTTTGTAATTCCGAAATCATGGTCCCTTTTCTCCAGAAATGGGGTTGACGATGGCCGTTGGGTTTCGGTCCGCGCAGGTCCGTTTGTACGGCCTCGGCGTCGTCTGACTGCGATCATGCGGAGGTCGGCTACCCGTCAGAACTCATAGATCAAATTCGCCTTCTCCAGTTTCTCCATGGTCAAGGAGACGACCACACCGTCCACATCCAGTGTGATGACGTCGCCTTCCACATTCTCCAGCGTTCCCGTGAAGTTCTGCCGACCGTCCACGGGCTCTTTTGTCCGAATTTTCACCTTCCGACCGCAGGCCCACAGGAAATCCTTCGGTTTCTTGAGTGGGCGATCGACGCCCGGCGATGAAACCTCGAGAACATATTCGTGCTCAATGATGTCCCTCACGTCGATCACATCCCCGATCTCTCGACTCACCCGGGCGCAGTCTTCGATGGTCACGCCGCCTTCCTTGTCGATAAACAGTTGGAGGACCCATCGGCCCTGCCTTGAAAGGAACTCCACTTCCACAAGCTCGAAACCCATCTCCTCCAGGATCGGATCCAGAAGCTCTGTCACATCCTGCACGACGAACCGGGGGTCTCGCATCATGGCGCTTCTTACCCGGGCGCTTGCTTCGCCCGGCAGAGGGTTCCTGCGGTCTCAACGGGAATTCCGCCTGTCATCGGCTCGAGGTTTCAAAGGAGACGCGCGACGGACTGACGAATCGAGATTTCGCTCAGACGAAAAAAAGCGGGCGAATGGACCCGCTTCCTCATTGCAGACTCATCGATAGCTGGGCGAATATCGCCAGAGATCCATGCGGTGAAGGGGCAAGCTCAACACCAGTCCGCAATTCGAAGTAAGCCGCCGTCCCAAGGACCGACCGGAAACCTCAAAAAGGGAATCAGGCCTTTCTGCGGGAGATGGAGCGGGCAACGGGGTTCGAACCCGCGACCCCAAGCTTGGGAAGCTTGTGCTCTACCAACTGAGCTATGCCCGCTTTCTCACCCACCCGGGCTCCCTTCCGGAAGCCGCGGAGGCAATCGCTTCTAATTTTCCAAGAAAGCAATTATATGGGCAATGATAGTGGAGTCAAGCACTTTTTCGGACACGAAATCCAGTCGTGGAATTTCTTGACAAATCCTGGATACAATCCTAAACTTTTCTCTATTCCCGGTCAACACGTTGCACACCTTTTATCCCCAAACCAGGGGGCAAAACCGATTCCTTTCGGAGGAGAAGAACACATCCTTGGAAGAAGGCCCCGGTCCCAGGTTTCTGGATCTGATTAAATCCTTTCTTGGAAAGAAACACCACCTGATCAAGGGTTCGGATCTGACTGAAGAAATCCATGGCCTCATGGACGAGGGCCAGGCCATGGGGCTCATCAGTAACGAAGAAACGGACATGGTTTACGGGGTCCTTGACCTCAAGGAAACCACGGCCCACTCCATTATGATCCCACGAACCGAGATCTCTTCGGCCGCCGTCGATTCCAGCCTCGAGGAGGTCATCTCTCTGGTCACCGAGTGCGGGCACACCCGGATTCCTTTTTACCAGGGCACGATCGACCATATCGTGGGTATTCTCCACGCAAAGGACCTTCTCAAGCTCAGGGGAAACCCCCCGCAATCGAACATCCCCATGGAGATCCTGAGGCCCCCTTACTTTGTTCCAGGGAACAAGCTGGTGAGCGAGCTCCTTCGGGACTTGCAGGACAAGAAATCCCACTTGGCCATCGTTGCGGATGAGTACGGCGGCACGGCCGGCATCATCACCATCGAGGACATCATCGAGGAAATCGTCGGGGAAATTCAGGACGAGCATGACAACGAGCAGTCCCTGATCAATGTCATCGACGAAAACACCCTTTCAGTCGATGCCAGGCTCGAGATCGAAAAGCTGGAAAAGCATCTGGATATGAAGTTCCCAGAAGGCGATTTCGAGTCCGTGGGGGGATTCATCATTCACCTCCTTGGAAAAATTCCCGCAAAGGGTGAACGTATTGCGTTCAAAGATCTCGACATGGCCGTTCAATCCGCCGATGAGCGGAAAATTTACAAGATCACCATCACCCGTCGCGCGCCATCGGACGCCCCTCGGGAGAATCCATCTGGCGGGTAATCCGTACCGCACTTTCCGCCGCAAGAACCTCCCCGCCTGCCATGGAAACAAGAAACCGATGTAGAACCGCTTTCCTAGCCGCCGCCCTTTCCGGGCTCCTGCTTACCGTTTCCTTTCCCCCCGGATCGACTCAGGGATTCGCTTGGGTCGCCCTGGTTCCCCTCCTGGCTGCTCTTCGAGGCCGTTCCAGATCCCTGCGGTTTCATCTGGGCTTCACGGCCGGGCTGGTCCATTTCCTCTCCCTGATGTACTGGATCGTTGTCGTCCTAAAAGGATATGGAGGCCTTCCCCTTCTTCTCAGCATGGTCGTTCTCCTCGCCCTTGCCGTTTACCTGGCCCTGTACCCGGCCCTGTTCGCGCTCCTCTTCCCCTGGATGTGGCGTTCGCGTTTCGCGTTGCTCCTCACGGCCGGAACCTGGGTCGTTCTAGAATACGCTCGGGGAGAATTTCTCACGGGCCTTCCCTGGTGTTTGATCGGTTACTCCCAGGGTGCACATCCTCTCCTGATCCAGATCTGCGATTTGACCGGTGTCTACGGCGTGAGCTTTCTCGTTGCGGCGGTGAATGCGCTGGTCTTCTCCCTGCTCTTCGATCGCGACCAAGGCTTCAGCCGGCCGCGAAAGCTGGAAGGAGGGGTGATTCTCCTCTTCATGATTCTCACCCTCGTCTATGGCGGTTACAGGCTCCATGATATCGGCACGCGTGTCTTAAACGTCCCTTCTCTGAGAACAGCCGTCATTCAAGGAAACATCGATCAGTCCCTCAAGTGGCGTCCGGCATTCCAAGAGGCCACCGTGGACGTGTACACGCGCCTGAGCCTTCGAGCCACTCCCTTTCACCCCGACCTCCTGGTCTGGCCGGAGACTGCGGTGCCGTATTTCTTTCAGGAGCAGGGCGAGCTTTCGAAGCGCATCGCAGCCGTGGCCGAAAAAACCGGGGCCGATCTTCTCTTCGGCAGCCCGGCCTACGATCGGTCCGGAAAGCACGTCCGGTATTTTAACCGCTCATATCTCCTCTCCCCGGCCGGTCGTTCCGTTCTCTGGTACGACAAGGTCCACCTCGTTCCCTTCGGCGAGTACGTCCCGCTCAAGCGATTTTTTCCGTTTGTCAACCGCCTGGTCCCGGCGGCCGGGGATTTTGCTCCCGGACGTCGGATCGCCCCTCTTCAGGGGGCCGGATATTCGGCTGGCGTACTGATCTGCTTCGAGGCCATTTTCCCCGAACTGGCCAGATCCCAGGCGCGCCAAGGGGCCCAGGTGCTTGTCAACCTGACGAACGATGCCTGGTTCGGCCGAACGAGCGCCCCTTTTCAGCACCTCGCCATGAGCGCTTTTCGATCCGTGGAAACGCGTCTTCCCGCGATTCGATCCGCCAACACGGGCATCAGCGCTTTTGTGGATGCGTGCGGGCGAATCACCCACCGAAGCGGCTTGTTCCGCGAATCCGTTCTCCTCGCGCCGGTCTCGGTTTCCTCGAACCGCCCAACCTTTTACACCACGCACGGCGATGTGTTTGCTCTGTTGCTTTTCATCGCTATTTGTGCCAAACTAATAAGATTTATATATTTACGGCGCTTCGGGCGCTTCAGACATCCTGTGTGAATCCAACGATTCGCGCATGCCTTTGAAGGAGGACACCATGGACACCGAACTCATGAGCCGTATCGCATCCCTCGAGGAACAACTGCAAGCCATTCGAGGTCATCTTTGACCTGGACACCCAGGAAAAGGATCTGCAAAAGCTTGAGGCCCTCATGGCCCAAGCAGATTTCTGGCAAAAGGACCAGGAAGAAATCTCCCAGTTGACCCAGCGCCGCTCCGTCCTTCGCGACAATATCGAGCAGTGGAAGCAGTATCATCAGTCCGTTGAGGACGCCGGCCTTCTAGCAGAAATGGCGGAGGAGGAAGAGGACCAGACCACTCTGAATGAAGTGAAACGGGACATCACCCGCCTGGAAAAACAGGTCCAGCAGCTGGACCTTCAGACCCTGCTGAACGGTGCGGACGACCACCGAAATGCCATCCTGTCCATCAATGCGGGCGCTGGAGGGACCGAGGCACAGGACTGGGCCGAGATGCTCCTTCGCCTCTACCTCCGCTGGTGCGAGTCCCGAGGATACGAGGTCCGTACTCTGGACCTTCAGCCGGGCGAGGAGGCGGGAATCAAAAGCGTCACCATCACGATACAAGGACCCTATGCATATGGATATCTCAAGAGCGAGCACGGAATCCATCGCATGGTCCGAATCTCCCCCTTTGACGCCACGGGCAGGCGGCACACGAGTTTCGCCTCGGTTTCCGTAGTGCCGGAAATCGACACGGACATCAAGGTCGAGATTGAGGACAAGGACCTGCGCATCGACACGTACCGTGCGAGCGGACCCGGTGGACAGCATGTGAACAAGACGAGTTCAGCCATTCGGATCACCCACCTTCCCACGGGGATCGTCGTTCAGTGCCAAAACGAAAAATCCCAGCACCGGAACCGGGACATGGCCATGAAGGTCTTAAGGGCGAGGCTCTACGAACTCGAAAAGCAGAAGCAGGAAGAAATGAAGCAGGAGATGCACGACACCCAGATGGACATTGGCTGGGGAAGCCAGATCCGATCCTACGTCTTCAATCCCTACCGCATCGTCAAGGATCATCGAACGAATGTGGATGTAGGCAACCTGGAACGCGTGATGGACGGGGACATCAATCCATTTATCGACGCGTACTTGAGAAGGAAGAGGTAGGGCGGCTTACCCCGCCCGGGCGGCCAGATTGATACTCTCGATGTAGGACTTCATTCCCGCCACGATGCCATTGGCCAGGTTTTCGAGGTACTGCTGGGTCAGGAGGCGCTTTCGTTCACTGGGATTGGTAATGAACCCGGTTTCCACGAGGATGGCGGGCATCTCGGCCCCGATGAGCACGTAGAACGGCGCCTGCTTTACACCGAGGCTCTTGACGCCCGAGTAGGACTTGCGAAGGCGGCCGACCATCCCCTTCTGGACCTCATGAGCGAGCTTGCTGGATTCGCTGATCTTGGTGTTCAGCATGAGATCGTTCAGGATGGTCTGGAGATCGCTGATGTTCTTCTCCGATGTGGAGTTCTCACGGGCCGCTACGAGCACGGCCCGCTCATCCGTGGCCATGTTCAGGAAGTACGTTTCCAGACCCTGAATGCCGCTCTGGCGATGGGCGTTGATGTGCAGGGAAACGAAGAGATCGCCCTTTTTCATGTTTGCGTAAGCGGTTCGGCGCTCCAGAGGAAGAAACACGTCGTCCATTCGCGTGAGCACCGCTTCGCACTCGAGGTCTTTCTCGATCTTCAGGGCGAGTATCTTGGCGAGCTTGAGCACGATGTCTTTCTCCTTGATCCCCCCCTTGTGCACACATCCTGGATCCTTTCCTCCATGCCCCGGATCGATTACGATGCGTTTCACACTCAGCCCGAGCTGACGGGCCAGGGAAACCTTCTCATCCGGCTCTTTGACCCTTCGAATCCCTTTTCTTGTCTTTTCTTTTAATTTTTCTATCTTCTTTCTTTCTTCTTCCTCGTTTTTATTCCCGCGCACATCTACCACGATTCGGAACGGATCATGAAGAGGAAAAATCTTGTATCCTTCGATGCTGTCGATGTCCAGGACGACTCGAACCGTATCCGGCGCGTATTGGCCTGCCCTTGCCCTTCGCAACAGCCCGTCTCTGATTGGAATGGAGCTTTCGATATCCTTGGCATACGCCCCCTTCAAATCCACGTAGAGGCGCCTCGGCTTGTTCAATTTCGGGTCCCGCTTCAGCAGATGCGACTCGTACTGGACGGAGCGCTCCATGTCCACCACGACCCTCGTGTAACTGGGCGTGGACCAGTGCCGGATGTCCAGGACCCGTGCGAGACCGGAGGCCTTTGAGGAGGAAGGGGCCCTGGCCGGGTCGTTCTTATTTCCGATCACCGAGGCCAGCTTGTCCATCATGGAGCGCGCCCGGTCCCGCATATCCCCTTTGGGAAATTTGATATCGACCTTGAGAAACTCCACGTACGCCTGGGTCGGGTTGTTCTTCTCCTTGTAGTAGATCTCTCCGATTCGATACTGGGCGTCGTCCGCGAGGCGGTGGTCGGGATAGGTCTCTGCCACACGCTTGAAACACTCGACGGCCAAGTCCAGGTCCCCATCTCTACCGGAAAACTCGTAGAGCCGGCCGTACATCCTTCCTGCGAAGTACAGGGCCCACGCTGCCTCCCCGCTTTTTGGATACTTGTCGGCAATTTTCTTGTACTGGTCGATGCACCGGTTCCAGTGGTGACGATACTTCATGCGCTGGCTTGAGCGGTAAAGAGAATGGCGGCACGCGTTGGCCTTTTCAAGCAGCACCGCTTCGGGCGCAGATGCACGGCACACCCTGGGGTCGCCCCCTCCGGTTCCGACGACCAGGCACATGGCAAAAAGCATGGCTGTGGCAAAGACTGTCCTTCCACGCATCATGGATCGACCACTTCCTCTTTTGAATCATGCATATAGGACGATTTCGAAAGCAGCACAATGGAGGCGCTTCATTCTTTTGCCACAATTGTGTACTGAAAGTAAAGCAAAGGCGCAACGGGAAGAATGCTGAAACGTCCTCCTGGCACAAGCCGCTATGTCCTCTGTGCTCTTTGCGGCTATCGGATGAAGCGATGATCCATACGATCCCCGTTGCCCTTTCGATTTCGTGCCCTCAAGCTCATCCCCCGACACGCTCCTTGAGGCGGTGGAGCTCGTTCATGGCATCAATGGGGGTCATGGTATGGAGATCGAGATCGCGGATCCAGTCCCGAAGCCTCTCGTCACGCCCCGCGAACAGGTTGAGCTGGTTCGAATCCCGGCCCCTTTTCTTGCGTCTGCTCCTCGCCATCCTCGGGCGACCCGTTTCGTCGACATCCGTTCCCTCCAGGTTATCCAGAATCTCCTGTGCCCGCTCGATGACCTCCTTCGGCAACCCTGCGATCCGGGCCACCTCGATTCCATAGCTCCGGTTCGTCCCACCGGGAATGAGCTTTCGAAGAAAAATAATCTGCTCGTTCCACTCCTTGACAGCGATGTTGAAGTTCTTGACGCGGGGCTTGGTAGTCAGCAGTTCCGTGATCTCGTGGTAATGCGTGGCGAACAGGGTCCGCACCCCTCGCCCTTCACGGTCGTGCAGGGCCTCGGCTACGGCCCATGCAATACTCAACCCGTCATACGTACTCGTCCCTCGACCGATCTCGTCGAGCACGACCAGACTCCTCGGCGTGGCGTGGCGGAGAATATTGGCGGTCTCGTTCATCTCCACCATGAAGGTGCTTCGTCCCCTCGCCAGATCGTCCGATGCTCCGATCCGCGTGAAAATACGGTCCACCACGCCGATGACGGCCCGCTCGGCAGGAACGAAGCTGCCCATCTGCCCCATCAGCACGGTAAGCGCCGTCTGCCTCAAAACAGTGGATTTTCCTGCCATATTGGGGCCGGTGATGATGAGAAACTGCTGCTCTCGATCATCCAGATGGACATCGTTGGGAACGAAATCCTCTTCCCGAACGGTCTGCTCGATCACCGGGTGCCGTCCGTCCACAATATCGATGACACCGCTGTCATCGATTTCCGGACGTGTGTATCCGTTTCGCTCCGCTGCTTCGGCAAGCGCTGCAAGCACGTCCAATTTGCCGATCTGCTCCGCGCTCCTTCGAATGCGGGCGTGCTCCTGCGCCACAGACCCGCGGATCTTCTCAAAAATCTCCAGTTCCAGTGCGATACGCTTCTCCTCGGCCCCGAGAACCTTTTCCTCGTAGCTCTTCAGCTCCTCGGTGATGTATCGCTCGGCATTCACCAGGGTCTGCTTTCGGATGTAGTGGTCCGGGACCTTTGCTGCATTCGCCTTGGACACCTCGATGTAATAGCCGAAGACCTTGTTGTATCCCACCTTGAGACTTCCGATCCCGGTCCGCTCCTGCTCCTTGGCGGCCATCTCGGCAATCCATCCTTTTCCATCTCGTGTGATCCGGATGAGCTCATCCAGCTCCTCGTGAAAGCCCTCGCGAATGTACCCTCCCTCCCTCAGTGTGATCGGGGGTTCATCGCAAATCGCCTCTTCAATACGGTCCGCCACGTCCTCCAGGGGATCCAGAGTAACAGAGATCTCCGAGAGGAGCTCGCTGGCCGAACCATCCAGGGCTCCCTTGAGCGCCGGCAGCCGTCGGATCGAGGCCTTCAACGCAGAGAGGTCCCGCGCGTTGGCCCGACCCAGGGAGATGCGTCCATTCAGCCTTTCCAGGTCGTATATTCCCTTGAGCTCTTCGCGCACCTCTTCCCGCAGCAACCGGTCCTCACGAAACGTATGCACCGCAGCCAGCCTTCGATGAATCCTTTCAGGATCAAGCAGTGGATACCCGATCCAGCGCCTCAGAAGGCGGCTCCCCATGGGCGTGACCGTCCGATCAAGGACGTGCAGAAGCGACCCCTGGACCTCATCCCGCCGAAGGGCCCGAAAGAGCTCAAGGTTTCGGGTCGTGGTCTCGTCCAGGAACATGTAGTCTCCCAGGTGGTAGGTCACCATGTCCTTGATATGCCCCGGATGGGCCTTTTGGGTCTGCTGGAGGTAGGAAACGATCGCACCCGCCGCGACGACTCCCTGTGTCATGCCCTCGCATCCGAACCCATCCAGAGTCCGAACACCGAGCTGTTCCCGGAGCCTCTCCGAGGCACGCCGCCTTTCAAAGTCCGCCGGGCTCAAGCACTCAACCTGGAAAGTGCGAATGTCGGGATCGCTGAGGGCCGCATCCCCTTCCGGCACCAGGAGTTCGGCCGGGTCGATGCGATCAAGCTCTCCGAAAAGAGTATCCCGGTCGTCCAGCTGCGTGACCCGAAACTCTCCCGTGGACAGGTCCACATGTGCCAAGCCCCATGTCCCGGCATCCGACGCAACAGCCGCCAGGAACACGTTGCGCGCCTCGGATCGTTCGCCGTCCTCGATCACAGAGCCTGGCGTGACCACGCGGATCACCTCACGGCGTACGATGTCCTTGGCCGCGTTCGGGTCCTCGACCTGCTCACAGATGGCGACTTTGTGTCCCTGTCCGACGAGCTTGCCCACGTAGGATTGAACGGAGTGAAAAGGGACCCCGCACATGGGCACCTTTCTCCCATTGTGCGTTCCACGGGAGGTCAACGTGATCCCGAGAAGGCGCGAGGCTTCCTCGGCATCCTCGAAAAACATTTCATAGAAATCGCCCATGCGGAAGAAGAGAAAGGCGTCCGGGTACTGCCCCTTGATGCCGAGATACTGCCTCAGCATGGGTGTGGCCTGGCTCATACAGTTTCCCCGTCCCGGCCATTCGACAGCGCGGGGACGCCCTCAAGAGCCGGCTCCCCGCCACCCGGCGATTCTCTCGATTCCATGCGATGGATGGTATCCCAACGCCGGCATTGCGGGCACTGCCACTGAAGGTCCCCGGGGCGATACCCGCAGTAGGTGCACTGGAACTCCAGTGTGGACATACCCAAGTGATCCAGGAGATTCCGATAGGCCTCCAGCGCGTCCTCGACCCTCTCCTGCTCCAGCAGGATCCGGCCCAGGAGATTCCGCGCCTCGAGAAACAGGGGATCCAGGGTCAAGGCCTGCTCCAGCTCGCGCACGGCGCCCTCGGGATCTCCCCGCTTGTAGAGGTACCGCGCCAGGGCCAGGCGCGTGAAGGCGTCATCGTTCGTTTCTGCGCACTCCTTTAAAAAATCCTCCACAGGTTTGAGGTTCCGTATCCGGGAGTACACCCCTTCCAGTCTTCCGTAGGCGAGGAAGGTGAACGCGGGAGCCGTGGCCACGATCTTCTTCCACGTGGCAATGGCCTTTTTCATGTCATCCCGCTTCTGGTACACGTCGCCAAGATGGAGGTACGCGTCGACACAGGATGCATCAATGGAAACGGCCTTTTTATAGCAGCTCACGGCCTTGGCCATCTCCCCCTGATCAAACCAAGCCTTTCCTTCCTCCGTCTTGTGGTGTGCGAGGATGTGCCCGTGATCCCCCTTTGCAAGCTTTGCAATACGCTGCCTCGTTTGAAACGCATTCGCCCAGTCCTTCAGGTCCTCGTAGATTTTTTCGACCTCCTCGAGGGCCGGCAGGCTGGCGGGCGTCTTTTGAAGCACCTGGGAGAAGGCCTCCAGGGCGCGGTCCAGAAATCCCCCCTTTCGATAATCCAGCGCTAGATCGAAAAGGGCCTGCGTCCTCTGCCCCTCCTCGATCTGGGGGCGGAGGATGATGTTCCGCCGAATGCGGATGGCTCGATCGATATCTCCCTTGGAGCGGTAAAGGTTTCCCAGGGCCACGTAGGTCTCGATGGTCTCGGAGTTCACCTGAACCGCTTTGGTGAGCTGCTCGATGGCTTGGTCGTGGTCGTTGGATAGGATGTGCTGGACCCCCTTGAAGAAGGCCCGATCACCTTCCCTGGCAAGAGAGGTCGTCCGCTTGACTTTTCTTCGCACAAAGAGAAGGCCGATCAGCAGGCCGACAGCGAAGGCAAGCACAAGCTCGAGGAGCAGCACCTGATTGGAAGGGGCCAGAATCCATTGCCAAATCTCATGCCACATCAAGAGATTCCCTCTACACCTTTAGGTAACGCCATTCGTGTCGTTGGCCTGGGTCGGTGTGACGTCATCCGTCGTGATGGGCAGATTCCGAAGAGAGTTCAATTCGGCGTCCTTTTCGCTCGAACGCTTTCGAAGGACTCGAATCTCTTTCTTGAGCCGGAAGCGCTCAAACATGCCGTAGAGTCCCGTGATCAGCACACCGAAAAGAAAGGCAATGGTCACGATATAGTAGACCGAGATATCGGACGTCTGCCACTGCAGATAGGGGAAATGGATTCCGAACCGAAGTTCTGTTGAAAACGGCTCATGGTTCTGGACCACGATGATCACAATCACCAGCATGATCACGACGGCAAGGATGAACTTGACGTATTTCATCGCTGACCTCCCAGTCTGTCCATGGTTTACAGCCTGTCGAAGAAAGGGCGCAGTTGGGTGTAGGTATCTCGAATGTGCTGAGGGATCACCCTGACGTCTCCGAAAACCGCCATGAAATTCGTGTCCCCGTTCCACCGGGGCACAACATGGAAATGCAGATGGTCCTCCATGCCCGCACCGGCGACCTGACCCAGGTTCAGCCCTACATTGAAGCCATCGGGGTTCATGTGCGCCTTCAGGATGCGGACGCAGTCACGTACCTTGTTCATGACCTCCAGCAGCTCTTCGTCACTAAGTTCCTCGAGCCCCCCCACATGGCGAATCGGCGCCACAAGCAAATGCCCATTGATGTACGGGTACTTGTTCATGATGACCAGGGTCCTCGACCCCACGTATAGAATCAGACGCTCTTCATCCCGACTCCGGTCCTCACCGGGACACAGGATGCATTCGTCCTCCTTCTTATCGGACAGGATATACTCCATTCTCCAGGGAGCCCACAGCACCTTCACGGGTTTCCGCCTCGATCCTCTCGAAATGATGCGATGCTCAAACCTTGCGTTCAGGAGTCTTCAACCACCACGATTCGACCTTTCAACGTTTCCCCAAGCTCCAGGATGCCGATGGTATGCTCCCCGTTCCGACTGAATCCCGTCGCCGTTCCCGGATTAAAACACAGAATCCCTTTCCGTACGTGGTTGACGGGCCGATGGGAATGTCCGTACACAATGACGTCCACGTCCGGGAATTGCTGCATCACGCGTTCTTCAAGACCCGATGGGCTTCCTCCGCCGTGCGTAAGCCCGATTCTCCGCCCTTCCAACTCGACGATCTGCGCAGGCGGGAGAAGACCCCGTACATCCGGAGGGTCCATGTTTCCGTGCACACCATAAAATGCCCCGTGATCCAGGAAGTTGACGACCTCCGCGGACACCACATCACCGGCGTGGAGGACGGCATCCACATCGCTCAGATATTCCTCCTGGATCCGGCGAAGCAAAGGCGTGACGCTGTGCAGGTGAGTATCCGATAGGACGCCGATTCTCATACCCGGTCCGTTCGTCGATGTCTCCCCACGAAAAGGCTTTGCTCGCGCACCCCACATTCCGCTGCGAAACGGGAACGCGGGGAGATTCAACATGGAGCACTTCAGAGGGAGTATAGCAACACCATGAAAAAAGACAACCCCCTATGCCCCATTTGAATATCGCCACAATCCCACCGCTAGTGGGATGCGGAGTCCCAAAGGCTAGTAAAATCGCAATAAAGCCTGTGATGCAACAACATGCCCCTTTCCTTCCAATGACTCACGGCGCAGCCGACGGCGATCGAGCGGGATCTTGCGAGACCGAAATAAAGAATCCTATCCCATTCGATTCTCCCGCTGCTCCTCACATCCATCCTCGGCGGGTGAAAATGCGCGAGCGAGGGATTTTGAAAGCCTGAGGGGACCGGCTTTCCCGCTGAGCTCCCAGGTTGATCCGGCTCCTGGAGTCTGGTATGGTGAGTTCGCCCTTTCGGGCTTTCTGCGCCTGGGAGAGCGATCCTGATACTTCCGAGCGTTTTGGGCGCCCCTTGTTCCTCGAGGCCCTTTCGTCGTTTTAACGATCGGGAAGGGAGGTGAAATACATGCCGATCTATGAGTTCTACTGCAAATCGTGCCACATGATCTTCAACTTTTTCTCCAGCTCCGTGAACACGGATAAACGCCCCCGCTGCCCTCACTGCCAGAAAACGGTGCTGGAACGCCGCATGTCCGTGTTCGCCACCTTGCGGCGTCAGGAAGAGGACAGCGAGGACATGCCCTTTCCCGACATGGATGAGTCCAAAATGGAGCAGGCTATGAACATCCTGGCAAGGGAAGCGGAGCACATGGATGAGGACGACCCCCGCCAGGCCGCTCAGCTCATGCGAAAACTCACGGACATGACCGGCATGGAGCTCGGACCGGGATTCCAGGAAGCCTTGAGCCGCATGGAGGCGGGGGAAGACCCTGAGCAGGTGGAGGCGGAACTGGGGGACGTCCTGGAAGAGGAGAACCCCTTTGAAATGAAAAAAAAGGGAAAAGCCTTGCTGCAACGGATGCTTCCCCCCAAAAGGGATGAAACCCTGTACGACCTTTGATGCCCGGTGCGTTAGGAAACCTTGCACTCCCGTGTGCTGCGGAGGCGAAAAGGATGAAGGCCGTTTCCTTTACAACGCCACCAGTTCCACATCCCCCCAGGCGGAAAGGGCCTTACCCACGATCATGACCGCACCGGATATTCCTTCGATGTCCGCGATCCACCTTGCGGCCTCCTCCAGATCTCTTTGTGAGCGAATCCGATTCCCCAGGGCCGTGGCCGCACTGTCGGCCAGTGCGGTATCCCGGGAAAGCACACACACCGCATCCGCTTTTCCCATGCTCATCGAGTGCCCCACCGTCCCCGAGGAGGTACACACGCCCACCGGCATGGCCCGCGCTGGGATGGCAAGACCGATCCGATCGCTCATGCGGGAAGGTCCGGCAAACACGTCCACCGTGACCGACCGTTGAAGATGCAGGAACACATCTCCCCCGTTTTCCACCATTACCCGGTCGGTCCACTGAAGAAGCCCCCGGCCCACATACTCTGCAATGGCGCCTGCCACCGACGCCATGGGTCCTACCCCGACCCGGTGCGAGGCACGAATCATACCCTGCACAACGGGGGGCGCCAGGACATCCTCCGCATAGGGCGTGAGTGCGTCCAGAAAACCGGGGTGTACCTCGATGTAACTCTCTACCTGATGCCTCGCCTCGAACACCAGATCCCGGGCCTCGCTCTCCAGGTTCTCGGCGGCACCGATCCACAGATCGGTTTCTCGGACCTTCACCTCGAAGGCAATGAGGTCCACGGCATGCACTCTCCGGCGGTAGGTCCGCTCCGTGTACGGATCCATTGTCCTCCTTTCACCTCCCAGAGGTCATGCCTTGGGAATGCACGTTTGTGCAGGATCCCGGAACGCACCTTTCAGTCCCTTCCGTGGCTCAGGGGGCTCCCCGATCGTCCATTCCGGCAAATAGATCCGGGATTTTCGCCTGTCTCCCAAATCCCCTTGACATCCTCCCCATTCCAGGGTGTTTTGGCAAGGGCTCCAAACCTTGATACCTTTTGCACTCGCCAGGGACAAGGGAAACCTGAACCGGTGAAAACCGCTGTTTCAGGAGGAGGAGGTTCATGGCCCGCAAGAAAAACGAAATCGAGGTCGTCGTCATCGGAGGCGGCGCGTCCGGTCTCATGGCGGCCGGAGAGACAGCCGCATGCGGCGCCGAAACCCTTCTCCTGGAAAAAATGCCCCGACCCGGGCTCAAGCTCCGCATTACGGGCAAAGGCCGCTGCAACCTCACCAACCGTGCCGAAATCAGTGCGTTTCTCCAGCACTTCGGGGATGCGGGACCCTTCCTTCGCCAGGCCTTCCACCGGTTTTTCGTCCACGATCTGATCGGGCTTTTCGAGGATCGTGGTCTGGGCACCGTGACGGAACGCGGAAACCGCGTGTTCCCGGCCTCAGGCCGTGCCCAAGACGTGGCGGACACCCTTGTGGGATGGGTCCGCGACCAGGGCGTTCCTATCCGAACCCGGGCTGCAGTCAAGAAACTCTTGGTGAAAGGCGATTGCATACGAGGGGTGAGGATGACCCTGCCCTCAGCTTCGAATCCCTTGCTTGCCGAGGAACATGTCGTCCGATCCAAAGCCGTAATCCTCGCCACAGGCGGGGCTTCCTATGCCGCTACAGGCTCCACAGGCGACGGATACCGTCTGGCAGGCGACGCTGGCCACCGTATCGTCCCGGTCCGGCCGGCGCTGGTTCCCCTCGAGACCGATCTGGAAACAACCCGCGGCCTTACAGGTCTGACCCTTCGAAACGTCATGGTGCGCGCGCTGGCAAATGGATCCAGGATTCAGGAGGCATTTGGAGAAATGGCCTTCACCTCCTTCGGCGTCTCCGGACCTGTGGTCCTGACCTTGAGCCGCCGTGTGGTGGATGCGCTCCGCAACGGCCGCCGGGTGGATCTCTCCATCGATCTCAAACCGGCCCTGGACCCGTCCAAGCTGGACGCCCGCTTGATCCGCGACCTGGACGCCGGAGGGAAAAAGCCGGTTCGAACGCTTCTGAAAGGGCTTTTCCCGAAGGCCCTCGCGCCGGTGTGCCTGAAGGCGACCGGGTTGCCCGCGGACCGCCCGGGACACCAGGTCACCGCCGAGGATCGAAAACGTTTGCTTACCTGGCTCAAGAACTTTCGATTGCGGGTGACCGCGCACCGCCCTTTCGAAGAAGCGATCATCACGGCCGGAGGAGTGGACCGCTCGGAGATCGATCCCCGGACCATGGGCTCCAGGATCCTTCAGGGCCTCTACTTCGCCGGTGAGGTGATAGACATGGACGCGGATACCGGCGGGTACAACCTCCAGGCCGCCTTTTCCTCCGGCTGGCTGGCAGGGCGCTCGGCCGCGGAAAAGATTAGGAGAAAGGATTAAGGATCAAGGGGAAAGGGAAAAGGGAAAAGGCAAAAGGATACGTTCGAAAGACAACTTCGTTTCTCGCCAAGACGCCAAGTCGCTAAGAAAAAAAAGGGCATTTTCAAGAGCTTCTTTGCGGCTTGGCGGCTTGGCGAGAGAAATGGTTTTTTGGTATAGTCAAATTTTGTAGAAAGGAGATGGAGGATGACTCACTGGACGGACGACAACCCGTGGATCTGGGTGCTGGTCCAGGATCCGGAAGGCAGCGAGCAGTTCCTGGGTCAGCACGACGAAGAAAAGGGTATTTCATTCATTCCGCTGTTCCAGGACAAGGAGGCCGCCCAGGAAGCGCTCTCCGGCCTGGCGCGGGACAAAAGCCTGAAGTACCAGGCCCAGGCCATCCGTTACCGGCACCTGGCCTCCCACGCCGCTGAAAACGGCTTTCAGCTTTTCCTGCTGGATCGGAGCGGGCGCATCCTGGAAACGATCGCTGCGTAAGGCCGTTTTACTCCCACTCGATGGTCCCAGGGGGTTTGGAAGAGATGTCGTACACTACCCGGTTGACCCCGCGCACCCGATTGATGATCCGATTGGAGATGCGCGCGAGCACCTCGTAGGGGATGCGGGACCAGTCCGCGGTCATGGCGTCCTGGCTGTCCACGGAGCGAACCGCAATGACGTGCTCGTAAGTTCGTTCGTCTCCCATGACCCCCACGGTCTTCACGGGCAGGAGGACGGCAAAGGCCTGCCACACCTTCTCATAAAGCCCGGCGTTTCGGATCTCTTCCAGAACGATGGTATCCGCATGCCTAAGGATGCGCAGCCGCTCCGGCGTCACATCCCCCAGGATGCGCACGGCCAGGCCCGGTCCCGGAAACGGATGGCGCATGACCAAATCACGGGACACCCCTAGCTCCACGCCCACTTGACGACCTTCGTCCTTGAAAAGCTCCCGGAGCGGTTCGATCAGCTCCAGGTTCATGACCTCGGGAAGCCCCCCTACATTGTGGTGGCTCTTGATGGTGGCCGAGGGGCCCTTGAAAGACACGCTCTCGATCACGTCCGGGTAAAGGGTCCCCTGTGCCAGATACCGTACATCTCCGAGCTCACGGGCCTTGGCCTCGAACACTGCGATGAACTCACGCCCGATGATTTTCCGTTTCTCCTCCGGGTCCGTGACGCCTTGAAGTCGTTCCAGGAAGTGACGGGCTGCATCCACCCGGTGAAAGTCCGTTTGGTACGTCTCCTGAAAAAGATCTGCCACCTCCTCGGCCTCGCCCTCCCTCAGGAGCCCGTTGTCCACAAAGATACAGGAAAGGTTCTTCCCGATGGCCTCGTGGAGTAGGGCTGCCGTGACCGTGGAATCCACCCCGCCCGACAGCCCGCAGATCACCCGGTCCCCGCCGATTTTCTCCCTGAGGCTTTTCACGGTATTCCGTACGAACGAGGCCATGGTCCAGGATGGTTCGCACGAGCAGATCCGGAACAGGAAGTTTTTCAGGATCCGTATGCCGTTGGGCGTGTGAACGACCTCCGGATGGAACTGGACGCCGAAGAACCGGCGCCTGCGGTCCGCCATGGCCGCCACCGGGCTGTTCTTGCTGCTTGCGAGGACTGCAAATCCCCCGGGCAGGGCCTCGATGCGGTCGCCGTGGCTCATCCAGACCATTTCCACGCTTCCCGGGTGGAACCCGTGAAACAGGTCGGCATCGTCCTCCACCGTAATCTCGGCGTTTCCGAACTCGCGGTCCGCAGCCCCGGCCACGTGCCCGGCCAGGGTGTGGGTGAGGTACTGCATGCCGTAACAGATCCCCAGCACCGGGACCCCCATTTCCAGTATTCCGGGATCGGCCATGGGCGCACCCTCATCGTAGATGCTGGAAGGACCTCCCGACAGGATCACTCCGCTGGGGGCAAAGGCCTGGACCTCGTCCAGGCTCATGTTGAACGGGTGAATCTCGCAGTACACCTGGGACTCCCGAACACGTCGCGCGATCAGTTGCGTGTACTGGGAGCCGAAATCCAGGATCAGAATTCGGTGTTCATAAAGCGGGTTCGACATGGCGGTCTCTTCGCATGCCCTCCAGATCCGGCAGGCCGTGCCGAACGGGGGTTTACTCCTGCGCCTTACTCCACGCTGTAGTTGGGGGCTTCCTTGATAATGATCACGTCGTGGACATGTCCCTCCTTGAGACCCGCCGGGGTCACCTGGATGAACCGCGGTTTTTCCCTCAGCTCGGAGAGGGTGGCGCATCCCAGGTAGCCCATGCCTGCACGCAGTCCACCCACGAGCTGATAGATCGTGTCGGCCAGGGGGCCTCGATAGGGAACCCGCCCCACGATACCCTCCGGGACAAGCTTCTTGTCCGTTTCCACCTGCCCCTGGAAGTAGCGGTCCTTGCTGCCTTCCCTCATGGCCTCTATGGACCCCATCCCCCGATACACCTTGTACGTCCTCCCCTGAAACAGGATCGTCTCGCCGGGGCTCTCCTCGGTCCCGGCAAACAGGCTCCCGATCATCACGGACTCGGCACCCGCTGCCAGCGCCTTGGCGATCTCGCCGGAGAACTTGATGCCGCCGTCCGCTACCACCGGGATGTCGGCTTTTCCAGCTTCTTCAGAGCAGTCCATCACGGCGGTGAGCTGTGGTACGCCGACCCCGGCCACGACCCTCGTGGTGCAAATGGAACCCGGCCCCACGCCCACCTTCACGCCGTCTGCCCCTGCCTCGATCAGGGCGCGCGTCCCCTCGGCCGTGGCCACATTTCCCGCCACGAGCTCGAGGTCGGGAAAGCTCGCCTTGAGCTCCCGAACCGTCTCGAGGACACCGACGGAATAGCCATGGGCCGAATCGACCACCACCACATCCACATTGGCCCGCACCAGTCGCTCCACGCGCTCGAGCGTTTCCGCACCCACGCCCACAGCCGCTCCCACGCGAAGCCTTCCCAGGTCGTCCTTGCACGAATCGGGATACTTGCGGATCTTCTCGATGTCCTTGATCGTAATGAGCCCCTTCAGCTTTCCCTGCTCGTCCACCACGAGAAGCTTCTCGATCCTCCGCTCGTGCAGGGTGGCTTTAGATTCCTCCAGCGTGATCCCCATGGGCACCGTGGCCAGGTTTTCCTTGGTCATGACGGACTCTACGGTCTCTTCCAGGTTCGTCTCAAAGCGCAGATCCCGGTTCGTGATGATCCCCACCAGGTTCCCCGCCTTGACCACAGGCACACCCGAGATGCGGTACTTGCTCATGATGTCCAGCACCTCGGATATCTTGCGATCCGGTTCGATCGTAATGGGATCCACGATCATGCCGCTCTCGGACTTCTTCACCTTTTCCACTTCCAGGGCCTGGCGCTCAATGCTCATGTTCTTGTGAATGAAACCGATGCCGCCCTGCCTCGCGATGGTGATGGCGGTCTCCGATTCCGTCACCGTGTCCATGGCCGCGCTGACGATGGGGATGTTCAAGAGCACGTTCCGGGTAAGCCGTGTCCGCACATCCGTTTGGCTCGGCAGAACATCGGATCGGTCCGGTACCAGAATCAGGTCGTCGAACGTGTAGCCCGTTCGAATCCTGCTCTCATCCATGACAATCTTCCTCCAAGTAGTCGATAAGGAGACCTTCGAGGATGTCCGACAGGCAGACGGTCAACTCGAGGACCTCAAAATGATGCATGATGCGTAGCACGGCGAGCGCACCGGCAGGGAGAACATCCGCCCGACCCGGATCCAACCCCGGAAGGTCCCTTCTCCTTAAGACGGGCAAATGGATGATGCGGTCGAAAAGCGATCCCAGCACCTCCCTGCTCACCGCGAGTCCGTTCATCCGCTCCGGTGCAATGGACTCCGTCCCGATCCCGCGGGCCATGGCCGCCAGCGTTGCGGCGGTCCCGCCCGTCCCGATGAGATGCGGTGTGGCGGAGAAGTCGTCCCTCCGGGGCAGCCCCTCCATAAGCACAGCGTCGATGCGTGCGGAAAGCGCTTGTAGTTCTTCCTCACGGGGCGGGTCGTTCCTGAGAAAGGCCTCTTTCAGGAGAAGCGCTCCCAGGGGCAGGGATCGAATGGCAACACCCTGCTCCCCGCAATTTGTCCGGTACACGAACTCCGTACTTCCGCCACCGAGATCAAAAAGGATAAAGGCCCCTTCCGGCTTCCCCAGCGAGGCGAGCACGCCTTTTTGGGTGAAAACGGCCTCCTCCTCCCCGGTAATGGCTCGAGCCTGCACGCCGGTTTCCTGTGCAACGCGCCGGAGAAAGAGGTCTCGATTCGCAGCCGTTCGGACCACGCCCGTGCAAACGGCCTGAACAATCTCCCCTTCAAGCCGGCGGACGATTCGACTGAACTGCCCCAGCGCCTCAAGCGCCCGTGCCATGGCCTCTTCGCAAAGGGGACCCCCATCTTCTCGGTCGATTCCTTGTGCGAGCCGGATGACCGTTCGTTTGCGCACCAGGGGTTCGAACTCCGAATCGTTTCCCGTGGGCCGTGCCACCAGCAGTCTTGCGGTGTGAGTTCCCAGGTCTATGGATGCAATCGGCACCATTCGTTCCGCCCCTCCCACCGGGGCGCCCAAGTGAGAAAACCCCTTTCTCTCGTGATTCTGGCTAGTTTGGCGAACATAGCAGAGCCCTTCTGGATTTTCAAGCGCGAATGCCGGGATGCCCGTCAGCACAGGCTTTTCCCGAAACATGCGTCACCACGTTCCTCTGGAAGATTCTCAGAGATCCGGAGCCGGGACCGATGCGCGATACAGCGTCGCCTCCCCCTGCATACGATAGGCCTCTACCGCCGCGGAAACGAGCAATGCGTTTCCTCTGGATACGACGATTTCCCGGCCGGTTTCCAGATCCGTTACCCCGCACGCCCCTTTCAGGCAAAAGAGAATCTCCACGCTCCCGCTCCCCTGGTGCACCCTGTCTCGCTTATTGGAAACCGGAATCCTTGTGAGGAAAAACTCCCGGGCCGGGCATGCGTACACCCTTTCGCCCGAAGATTGCTCCTCCGGCCGCAGGAGCTCAGCGGGTCCAGGCTGAAACGTCACATTGCGCAGGAGTTCCGCTTGTTCGACATGCTTGGGCGTGAGCCCGCCCCGGATGACGTTGTCCGAGTTCGCCATGATCTCCAGGGCCACCCCCTGGAGATATGCGTGAACCTCGCCCGCGCCGACATAGATTGCGTCTCCCGAGCCCAGCGACACCAGGTTCATCAGGACCGGAGAAAGAATGCCGATGTCCCCGGGGTAGGTTTCTCCGAGACGCACCATCCATGAGAAGACTTCGTCCTCACCGGTGTATTGGATCGCACAGCGAACGGCCTCGCCCGTAACGCGCTCGCGGCGTTGCGGATCCAGGCTCATGAGGGTTGAAAAGAGCCTGCGAAGCCCTTCCGCATCGGGCTGCATTTCAAGCTGTCGGATTTCCTGGGAAAGGCTGGATCCCGCCACCCGGACAAGTAGCCGAAGCGCCTCCTCCACAGGCCGAAATCCCTGGAGAACAGAAAATCGATCCAGGGCACACAGCAATTCGGGCTTGTGGAACGGGTCTTTGTAAACCCGGTGCGGATCATCCAGAGGAATCCCGGCCCGGTTTTCCCTTTGAAACCCGACCCTTGCCGATGCTGCCCCTGGATGGACCTGAATGGAGAGAGGTTGATCGGCAGCAAGGACCTTGAACAGGAAGGGCAGGACCCCATTAAAGGCCTCTGCGGTCCCCCGCCCGAGGAGACCCTCGGCATCCTGTTCGATCACGCGATCGAGCGACACCCAGGTTTGCCCGTCCCATACGCGCGAGGGTGCCGTTGGGTGGGCCCCCATCCAGAGCTCGGCCATGGGACGCGACCGGGCATCCTCTGGGAGGTCCAGCAGGTCCTGGATGGCCGATCTCGAACCCCACGCGTACTCGCGAATGGGGTTTTTCAGAGGGCTGATGCGAATCATGGTCTCATTATTCCTCTCGTGAGTGCATCCTTGCATTTTTTTAAAGAACAAGCCGAGCGCGTAAAGGGGAAAAGCTCACCTATGGAACAAGAAAGCCGAGGGAAACGGCTTCACACGGTCTCCCCTACCGCACGGAGCTCCTGCCTGGCCTTATCCTCGTTCACAAAGAAAAGGAGCGCTCCGCCCACTAGGAACAGAATCCCCACGGAAGTGATGCTCGCGCGGGACGCCGTGTCAGGACTGTACCCCGCAGAGCGGACCAGGAGGCCGAAGCCTCCCATGAGCCCCGGTCCCAACACCGCCGCAAACTTCCCCAGCATGTTGTAAAACCCGAAAAACTCAGCGGATTTGTTCTTCGGGACCATGCGCGCAAAATAGGAACGGCTGAGGGCTTGAACCCCGCCCTGCACCAATCCCACAACGCCTGCAAGGATGAAAAAATCCCTCTGAAGGCGCATCATGGCCCCTCCCGCACAAACGACGAGGTAGACGGCCAAGGCGATATAAATGGCCCGCTTCGCACCGATCCGCCTGCCGAGAAACCCGAAACCCACGGCCGCAGGAAAACCCACGAACTGGGAGATCAGCAGGGCCAGGATCAGGGCGCGGGACTCGAAACCCAGGGAAAGCCCGTAGTCCACGGCCATGCGGATCACCGTGTCCACCCCGTCGATATAAAACCAGTAGGCCACGAGAAACAGGAACAGCGTGCGAAGCCTACGCAGCTCGTGAAAGGTCTTTGCGAGTTGGGAAAATCCCTCCCGCACCATGTCCCAACCCGACGCGGTCGGTTGAAAACGGGGTTCCCGGACAAAGAGGAGAAGGGGGATCGTGAACAGGGCCCACCAGACCCCCACACTCCAGAAGGAAAATCGGACCGCCGCTGCAGCATCGGGGAACCCAAAGGTTTCGGGCCGAAGACTCATCCACACGTTCAGCGCGAACAGAATGCCGCCTCCCAGGTATCCCAGGGCGTACCCCAGGGAGGACACCGTATCCCATCGATCTTTCGATGCCACGCCCGTGAGGAGTGCATCATAGAAAATGTTCCCCCCGGCGAAACCCACCGAGCCGAACACGTAAAGTGCAATGGCCGCGGGCCAGTTACCCATGGAAACCAGGCTCAAGGCAGCAGTCATCACCGCGCCCATGTAAGCGAAAAAGAAAAGGAAGCGCTTCTTAGCGGTCCCCTGGTCGGCCATGGCCCCGAGCACCGGGGCGCACAGGGCCACCAGGACTCCGCCAATGGAGTTGGCCAGACCGAGCCGGGCCGTGGAAACGGCCGTGTCCACGCCCACGCTCCAGTACTCCTTGAAAAAGACCGGGAAGAACCCCGCCATGACCGTGGTGGCGAATGCCGAGTTGGCCCAGTCGTACAGGCTCCAGCTCCAAACCGCCTTGGGATCATCCAGGTCTGCATGTGTCATCGGGCTTCCCTTTTTTTCGTTTTCCAAAGACCTATGCCGTGTATATCCGTTACCTTGAAAGCAGCTCAGTCGTCCTGGGTTTTCCTCCGCTCCCTACGCTTCCGGCCTGTTCATTTCGCTGATGCCCGCACCGGAAAATCCCGGCCTCCCACCCCCAACGCCCTTCGTCCTACGAAACGCATTCCCCCTTGGAGTCCCACGACCACGAGGTTCTTCTTTGCTTGCCTTTTCAAGGCGCTAGAACCACTCGATACCGATGCCGTGACTCCCCAGGTCCCCTCGGTTTTGCTATGTAGAACCGGGCGTAGGGTCGGCAGGGGAGATCGTGACATTGCGGGAGGGCCTCGTCTTCGCCGGACTTGTCCGTGGGGGACCCCCTGGCCATGCCCCGCCGAACTGTTGCAAGGGGAAAGGTGAAAACGTTACGAACAACGCAGGCATTTGCTGGGTAGAGGGCGGTGCCCGGATCCGCTCATGCTCCCCCGGTGCCTGTATTTCCCTGTGTCTTCCGTAGAAACAATCCCAGCATGGAGTTGAGCTCGCGGGATCCCAGGAGGCGGCTCACCCCGAAGTAGATCGCGGCCCCCAGCGCGACCAGCCCGGACAGTCCCAGGACGAGCTCCGGGAGACCGGTCTGGGGTCCGGGATTCCACCAGAAGCGGTAAGGCAGCGCGATCCCTCCTGCCATCATCCCCGAAGCAAATACGGAAACCCCGGCCGTTCTTGCGACGGCGCGAAGATTCCACCCGGGCACTCGCTTTCCCAGGAACAGGGCCAACGCCGCAAACTGCACCGAGGAGGCAAGGGAGAGAGCCAGGGCGAGCCCCCCGTGTCGCAGCGGCCCCATCAGGGCCAGGCTGAAAGCAATGTTCGCGACCAGGGCAATGATGGCGGCATTGACCGGGGTCTTGGTATCCTGAAGCGCATAGAAACCCGACACCAGGACGCGAATGCCTGAAAAGGCCCACAGCCCCACGCAGTAAAACACCAGGGCCTGCGTGGTCATTGCAGTGGATGTGGCCTGAAAGGCGCCCCGTTCAAAGAGCACTCGAATGATCAGCGGTCCCAGCACCATGAGCCCGGTCATGGCGGGCAGCGTGATGAAGAGGACGAGCCGCATGGCGTACTCCAGGGTCTCGCGAAACGCGTGGAGACCGGACTCGGCGGCCTGCCGGGACAGGGAAGGCAGAGCGGCCGTGCTGATGGCGATGGCAAAGACCCCCAAAGGAAACTGGACGAGCCGGTCTGCATAGTAGAGCCACGAAACACTTCCCTCGGGCAAAAACGAGGCCAGCAGAGTCCCCACGAACTGGTTGAACTGGTACACGGCCGATCCGAAAACGGCCGGGAGCATCAGCCTTCCGATTCTTCGGACCCCGGGATGCCCGGGCCACCAGCGGGGTCGAAGGGACACGCCCGTTTTTACAAGCCACGGGATCTGGAGCAGGACCTGGAGAACCCCTCCAATGATCACGCCTACGGCGAGCGCGATCACGGGCTGTGAACAGTATGGGGAAAGCCACACCACCGCTGCGATGATGCCCACGTTTAAAAGAATCGGCGCGGCAGCCGGTGCGGCAAAGTGCCGAAGCGTGTTGAGAATGCCCATGAACAGGGCCACGAGGCTGATCAGGAAGATATACGGGAACGTGATGCGAGTCAAAAGGACGGTCAGCTCGTACTTCTCCCCGATCCCTCCAAAGCCGAAGGCCTGGATGCGCACGATCCAAGGAGACGCCAGCACGCCTGCGATCGTCACGATGGCCAGGACCAGCGATAGGAGCGTCAGCACGACCCGGGCCAGCTCCAGTGCGTCCTGCCTGGACTTCTGCTGGAGATACTCCGTGAACACCGGGATGAACGCGATGCTCAGAGACCCCTCCGCAAACAGGCGCCGAAGCAGATTGGGAATGCGAAAGGCCACGAAGAATGCGTCTGCGGCCATGCCCGAACCGAAGTACCGAGCCACCACCATGTCCCGCACCAGGCCCAGAATTCGGCTGAGAAACGTAAAAAAACCGACCGTGCCTGCGGCGCGGCCCACTTGCCGATTTTCAGAAGAGGAAGCCTGAGGGGTCGTGACGGATTCCAAAACATCCCCTGAACGAAGTGACGGTTGCGGTCTGAGAATGCGGCAGAGCCGATTGAGTTCGGTTTATTGCGGTTTAGGGGTTGACAAGCGCCTTTATCTCATTTTAAATAGTGATTTACTTTTTCGTAGGTTTTAAAAATATCTCGATCAAACCACTCGGAGGATGATTAGCGTTGGCGAACCACAAATCCGCTCTGAAAAGGGCCAGGCAAAGCGAAATCCGAAGGCTGCGAAACCGGGGATATAAGACCCGCGCCAAGGGTGCGGTGAAAGAAGTCCGATCGGCCATTGCCGACAACACCCCGGAGCAGGCGCAGGAAAAGCTCGTTTCCGCGGTTTCCATTCTGCAGAGGACCGCATCCAAAGGCGTCATTCACAGGAAGACCGCATCCCGTAAAATCGCGCGGCTCTCCCGGCAAGTTCACCAACTCTCCTCTTCTTCCTGAGGTCGGACTCAACCCGAAAGAGTACAAAGATCCACCACCAGCGCCTCAAGAAGCGGGTTCGGCCGCGAACCCGACTTGAGACGTCCGTCCGCCGCGTAGAGAATCCGCAGCCCCTGTTCGAGATCCTCTTCCCTCCAATGCCTCGACTGCTCCATCAACCGCCGAGCGGCGAACGGGGGAACCGCTAACCTGCGTGCGACATCCTGGGCGCTACCCCCTGATGAGGAAATCGGCTTGGTCTGCCAGAGAAGCCGAATCTGGCGGTTAAGCATACCGATGATTCCCAGGGCGGCTTCTCGGGCCCCTTCCTCCTCCTGGAAACGGGTCAACACAGCAAGGGCCGGGGAAACATTGCGCAGGGAAATATGATTCACGAGCTCGAAAATGGTAAAGCTTCTGCTCTGCACGGCGAGCTCCCGAACCTCCTTCGCACCGATGCGCGACCTCCCGTGCCGGACCCTGAGCTTTTCCAGCTCCCCGTGAAGATCCCTCATCCGGTTCCCTACCACCTCCTGCAGGACCTCTTGCGCTTCACGGTCCAGGTCGAGATCCATGTCCTCCGCGATCCGGCGAATCCACGCGCCTACCTGCTTTCCCTTGAGCTCTTCGAACGCCACGGCGCGTCCCGTCTGTCGAAACTTCTTGTAGAACAGGGTGTTGAAATTGGTCTTGGCGGCCGTGAAAATCAGGCATGTGGTCTCGGTAGGGTCTTCCAGGTAGGGCAAGAGCTTTGCGAGTTTCTCAGCGGTGAATGCCTCGGTTCGGCGAACAATGATCAGCCGATTCGAGGCCATGAACGGAAGGGATCGGGCACGTCCCGTGATTTCCTCCGGGTCCAGCTTCTTTTCGGCATACAGGATCTCGAGGTTGAAGTCCCTTGCCGCTTCGGGGATGTACGTCGCGCGAATGCGATCGAGCACTCGCTCCATGCGAAACTCCCCAGGCCCGTAAAACAGGTAATAGGGCTCGAGGCGCCCCTTTTCAAGCCGTTCGAGGACCTCTTCGGGAAGGAGGTCTCGCGCCATCAGAAACGTTCCATGCTCTTCATGTACACCCGCTTTGCCAGCCTTGCCGCAATCTTTCGGAGCGCCTGACGCTGACTGTAGCGCGTGGTAAGGGGATCCACGCTCACCTCGAATCGGGCTTCGTCACGCAATTCATCATCCTGCCAAACCGTCTCGCCCGTGGACCGGTCGATGAGCTTCGCCTCCAACACCACGGTCAGCCGCCGGCTATCCGTCTGTGCATACGTCACTTCCTCCCCGTGGACCTGCCGCTGATCCAGATCGAAGGTCAGAGAATCGGTCTCGATATCGCGCACATGCCCGACAAGGATCATGTGAGCCTCCTCCCTGGAACGTATGGGAACGCGCGCGTGGCTGATGAACTCCTCCCGCAGCATCCTGGTGAAATCCGACTCGAATGCGATGTTCGACGATGTGCTGGTTACGAGGGGAATCGCAAGGCTTTCGACCCGAATACCCACTGGACGTCCGTCGGCGCGAATCTGATATCCGCAGCCCGCGGCCTGTATCAGGACCGCGGGAACGAAAACGGTGAGAAGCGCCTTGATAGCCAGGCGCAAAGACGTCTCGAGCATGATCCTCTCTCCCCGGGAATCGGTTTGAAGCAGCACCAACCCCGTCCTTTACACCACAACGTTGACCAGCTTGTTCGGCACCACAATGACCTTTTTCACCGGGTTTTCACCGACAAATTTCAAAACTCTCTCATCGGCCAGCGCCGCCTTTTCCAGGGTCTTCCTGTCAGCGTCCGCAGGGACCTCGATTCGGCTTCTAAGCTTGCCGTTCACCTGAAGCACGATGGTCCGGACCTCCACCGTCAGTGCCGCTTCGCGAACCACCGGCCAGCTCACATTCAGCAGGCTGCCCTCATGGCCCAGTCGATGCCAGAGCTCCTCGGTGATGTGGGGAACCACCGGGGAGAGAAGAACCACGGTGGTTTCCACGGCTTCTCGAATCCCGTCCCACTCCTCGGAGCCGGCTGCCGGGGCGCCCTCCCCGAGGATGCGGCTGATCTCGTTGACGAGCTCCATCACAGCACTGATCGCCGTGTTGAAGTGAAATCGGTCCTCGATATCCGCCGTCACCTTGCGAATGGTCTGGTGGGTCTTGCGGTGAAGCGACGAATACGGTTCCTCCAGCTCCCTTCGTCCGTCGTATACGGCGGCGGACTTGAGGGCGTCCAAGTGATCCATGACGATCCGCCACACCCGATTCAGAAACCGATACGAGCCTTCCACGCCCTGTTCGTTCCATTCCAGGTCACGCTCCGGGGGGGAGGCGAAGAGGCAGAACATCCTCACTGTATCCGCCCCGTAACGATCCACCATGTCCTGGGGATCGATGACGTTCCTTTTGGACTTGGACATCTTCACCGTGCTGCCCGTGACGACCTCTTCACCGCAATGCCGGCATCGCCCGTCGCGGACATCTTCGGGATAGAGGTACCCATGAGTGGGACACGCCTGGGTCTCCTTGCAGACCATCCCCTGAGTGAGCAGGTTGGTAAAGGGCTCGCTCACCTGGAGGTAGCCGAGATCCCTCAGCACGCGGGTGTAAAATCGGGAGTAGAGCAAATGCAGGATCGCGTGCTCGATCCCTCCGATGTACTGATCCACGGGCATCCAGTACTTCACCCGCGCCTCGTCCAGGGGCCCTTGCCCGTAGTCCGGGCACGCATATCGGTCGAAGTACCAGGAAGACTCCACAAACGTGTCCATGGTGTCCGTCTCCCGCCTCGCAGGCCCCTGGCACCTGGGACACCGGGTTTCATAAAACGAGGGCTCGAAGGGCAGCGGGGACGCACCGTTGGGACGCATTTTCACGTCCAGGGGAAGGGTCACGGGCAGGTCTTCCTCCGGCACCGGGACCGTACCGCACGACTCGCAGTAAACCATCGGAATGGGTGCCCCCCAGTACCGCTGCCTCGAGATGTTCCAGTCCCTCAGTCGGTAGTTCACGGTCCGCTCGCCGATTCCCTGGGATTCCATCCAATCCGCGATGCTCTCCAGGGCCTCGAGGTTTTTCTGCCCGTCAAACGGCCCGGAGTGGACCAGGATTCCTTGGCCTTCGTAGGCCTCCTCCATGTCCTCCTCGTCCAGATCTTCTCCCTCCGGCCGGATGACGACCCGCAGCTTGAGCCCGTACTTGCGGGCAAAGTCGAAGTCCCTCTGGTCGTGGGTGGGCACGGCCATGATCGCACCGGTGCCATAATCGAACAGGACGAAGTTTGCCACATAGATGGGGATTTCCTCGCCCGTGGCCGGGTTCACACACATCCGGCCGGTGAAAACCCCTTCCTTGACGGTGAAATCGGCGGTTCGAATGTAGCTGTCCACCTTGAGTGTGCGATCCACGAATTCCAGGACCTCTTTCTCTTGTTCCGTGCCCCGAATCAGGTCGCGCAGCAGGGGGTGCTCGGGTGCAAAGCACATGAACGTGGCGCCGAACACGGTGTCCTGCCGGGTGGTGTACACCTCGATGACCTCGTCCGAACCCGCCACGGGAAATCGGATGATCGCTCCGTGGCTCTTGCCGATCCAGTTCCTCTGCATGGTCAGGACCCGCTCGGGCCACCCGGGCAGCCGGTCGCAGGCCTCAAGGATCTCCTCGGCGTAATCCGTGATCTTGAAAAACCAGGAGTCCATCTCCTTGAGGATCACCTCCTGGTCGGGGTGTCGCCAGCAACAGCCGTTCTCGACCTGCTCCTTGGCCAGGACGGTCTGGCATTTTTCACACCAGTTCACGTAGGTCTTCTTCTTGTAGGCAAGGCCCCGCTCGTACATCTTCAGAAAGACGAGCTGCTCCCATCGGTAGTAGTCCGGATTGCACGTGGCGAGCTCACGGGCCCAGTCGTAGCTGAACCCCATCCGCTTGAGCTGGCCCCTCATATAGTCGATGTTCTGGAACGTCCACGTTCCGGGATGCGTATTGTTTTCGTTGGCCGCATTCTCCGCGGGCAGCCCGAAGGCATCCCAACCCATCGGATGAAGGACGTTCTTGCCGCACATGCGTTTATACCGGGCCACCACATCCCCGATGGTGTAGTTCCTCACATGACCCATATGGATCTTTCCGCTCGGATAGGGGAACATTTCGAGGAGATAGTACTTGTCCCGATCCGCGTCCTCATCCACCTTGAACAGACGGTTTTCTTCCCAGTACCGCTGCCATTTCCTTTCCAGTTCCTGCGGTTCGTATTTCATGGTTCCCTGGTATCCTTGTCAGGTATTGATCGCGTTTTTCCTCTCTCGCTCCAGCACTACGGAAACCTCGACCTCCGGGCCGAAACCCTCCCGAATACTCTCCACCGCCGGCAGCATGGCCCCCGTTAAAAAGCGTTCCAGGCTGAAGACCACCTTCAGCCTGAACTCGGCGTCCTTGCGGTAGGCTCTCAGATAGGGGGCCACGAGATGGTGTACAGCGGTCTCCAGATGACTCGGGTACTCGCCCTCCCGCCCCTCCATCGTGGGGATGTGAATACCGAAGTCCTGAACGTGCATCTTCATCAGGGCGGTCCCCGCCTCCTCCACCCGGCCGGCCAGACAGGCAGGATCGCAATCCGGGCCTGGGCCCAAGCCCCACAGGAGCACCTTCTCGGCCTTGATCATCCCCTGGGAAGCCACAAGCAGGTTTTCTCTTTCCGCCCCGGTCCAAATCTGCTGTTTTTCGAGCCGACCCAAAAGTCCTCCCAGCTTCCCGTCCAGCCCAGCCAGAAAACCCAGGGTCAAAAATTTCCGTTGAAACACCAAGGCCACAACGGCTTCGCACCAAAGGTCTTGGAGGGGTCGCTCCGAAAAACGCAGATCGAGCTTCATTTGCCCTGTGTCACGGCCGCGATCGCTCCCTCCCCGGACTTGGGCTTCCGAATTCTCCATGACGGCTCGCAGTAGCCTTTCGTCCCTGCAGTCACTCCTCGGACTGCCCCGACGGGTTGAAGATGTTGTCCAGGATGCCGTTGATGAACGATCCGGAATCGCGGGATCCGAACCGTTTTCCCAGTTCGACGGCCTCATCGATGGAAACCTTGGCGGGAATGTCCTTCAGGTAGGCGACCTCGAAGGCCCCGATTCGAAGGATATTGCGATCCACCCTGGACATCCTCTCCAGTCTCCAGTTCCTGGAAGCCTTCTGGATCATCCGGTCAATCGTCTCTAGGTGCTCACACACCCCTAGAACCAGCTGCTTCGCGAACTCATGCGCGGCCAAAGGCATGCTGAAGCTCTCGCTCACCGTGGAAAAGGCGGCCTCCGGATCGCCCGGGGTGTACTCCAGATGAAAAAGAACCTGAACCGCCAGTTCTCTGGCGCGACGTCTTTGTCCCATACCGGCTCTTCATGAAGATCGATTTCGAGGGGATGAAATCGACCTCTCCCCGAATCAGGCCTGATCCAGCACCCGGTTCAGGTTCACCATTTCCATCGCCGCCATGGCCGCGTCCCATCCCTTGTTCCCTGCCTTGGAGCCTGCCCTCTCGATGGCCTGCTCCAGATCGTCCGTGGTCAACACCCCGAAGGTGACCGGAACGCTCCCTTCGAGCCCCACCTGTGCGATGCCCTTGGACATCTCCGCAGCCACGTAGTCGAAGTGTGGTGTTGCACCTCGAATCACAGCCCCAAGGCAGATCACGGCATCGAACCCACCCCCGGCCGCCAGCTTCTTGGCTGTAAACGGGATCTCAAAGGCCCCCGGAACCTTGATCAGGGTGATGTCGGAGTCCTCGGCACCGTGCCGTGAAAGGGCGTCCAGGGCCCCCTCGACCAGCTTGGAGGATATGAAGTCGTTGAACCGGCTGACCACCAGGGCGAACCGGAATCCTTCTGCGGTGATCCTGCCTTCCAGGACGTTCGGCATGCTCAACCTCCTTTGCGGCCCTTTGACGCACCCCGCCCCCCTTCCCGGGAAAACGGAGGCATCGTCTAATCCGAAAAGCCGCCGATTTTCATCATATGACCCAGTTTCTCACACTTGGTCAGAAGGTACTTCATGTTCTCGGGTCTGGGTTCGCACTCCAGGGGTTCACGACCCACGACCTCGAGGCCGTACCCTTCGAGGCCTTTGATCTTCTTGGGATTATTCGTCATGAGACGCATCTTGCGCACACCCAGGGCAACCAGGATTTGGGCACCCACCCCGTAGTCGCGGAGATCCGCCTTGAACCCCAACTCCTCGTTCGCCTCCACCGTGTCTCTCCCCTGATCCTGAAGGGCATACGCCTTGAGCTTGTTCGCAAGCCCGATGCCTCGCCCCTCCTGCTGCATGTAAAGAATGACACCGAGTCCTTCCGCCTGCACGCGTTCCATGGCCTTTTGGAGCTGGGTCCCGCAGTCACAACGGTACGATCCGAACACGTCGCCGGTCAGGCACTGGGAGTGAACCCGGACCAGGGTTTCCGTCTCCGGATCGATCTCCCCCTTGACCAGGGCCATGTGTTCATAGTCATCGATGTCATTGACGAAAGCGACCGCCTTGAACTCACCGTAAGGCGTCGGGAGGACGGTTTCCGCCGCCTTGTGCACAAAGGATTCCTTGCGCATCCGGTAGGCGATGATGTCGGCCACCGTGGCGATCTTGAGACCGTGCTCATCGGCGAAGGCCTCGAGGTCCGGCATGCGGGCCATGGTGCCGTCGTCGTTCATGACCTCGCAGATCACGCCCGCCGGCTTGAGTCCCGCGAGCCTTGCCAGGTCCACCGACCCTTCGGTCTGCCCCGTTCGAAAAAGGACCCCGCCTCGCCTGGCCCGAAGCGGGAACACATGCCCCGGTTGCACCAGGTCCTCGGGGTTTGCGTCATCGGCTACAGCGGCCTGAATCGTTCGCGCCCGGTCCGCAGCCGAGATGCCCGTGGTGACCCCCTGGCGGGCCTCAATGGAAACGGTGAACGCCGTCTTGAACGGGGATCGGTTGTCATGCACCATCAGAGGGAGTTGAAGCCGCTCGACGATGACGTGGTCCAGAGAGAGGCAAATCAATCCCCTGCCGTACTTGGCCATGAAATTGATGGCCTCGGGGGTGGCCTTCTCGGCGGCCATAGTGAGATCGCCCTCGTTTTCCCGGTCCTCGTCATCCACCAGGATGATCATCTTCCCTTGTCTCAAGTCCTCTAATACGTCTTCAATCTTTGAAACCGGCATCTCGATTCTCTCCAAAACCTCCGAAAACGTGGGGGTTTCTGCCCTTCAAGCCGTACTCCGGCCCCCTCCGGCGCACTCGCCCGGAAGGGTACCTTTCATGCTCGGATTTACAAAAAACCCGCCCCGCAAACGGACGAGCCAAAAGCACAGAGCCCGAAATCCCTTTGCTCAACCCAGGAATCCCTGCTCTCGAAGGCCCTCCATGGTGATGGAGGACGTTTTCTTTTCCGCTTCCTCTCGCCCCTTTTCAGGCAGGAGCCTCTCGATATACTTACCGATCAAATCGGTCTCAATGTTCACAGCCTGCCCGCGTTCCTTTTGGAGGAGCGTGGTCTCTCTGCCCGTCTGGGGAATGATATTTACCTCAACATACCCATCCCGGCAATGATTAATGGTCAGGCTGATGCCGTCGATCGCAATGGAACCCTTTTCCACGGTGTACCGCGAAAGCGCCTTTTCCATCTCCACTCCGACAAGCCAGGACTCCTCACGCGGCTCCTTTTTCACGATTCGCCCGACGCCGTCCACGTGACCGGAAACCAGGTGTCCACCCAGGCGGTCGGACAGGCGCAGAGCTCTTTCCAGGTTGACCCGGTCCCCGGGCTTCAGCCCCCCCAGCGTGCTTCGAGACAGGCTCTCGTACGATACGTCCATGTGCAGGACGCGATCCTGTTCCCGGGTCACGGTCAGGCACACCCCGCTCACACTTACACTGTCTCCGACCCGACACGGCTGGATGTCGAACAAGGATTCCACAACCAGGACCCGATCCCGACCGCGACGCAGCACCTGCCGAATCCGCCCGACCCCTTCCACGAGTCCCGTGAACATGCAAGCCCCCTTCATATGGATGCGATTCGACCCGGTCCTGCACGGTTCCCCGATCTCAGGCCGGATACCCCCGAATCATCACGTCGTCTTCGAACCGCCGGATTCGAATATCCCTCAAGAAAAGACATTCATCCATTCGTCGGGCCCCCGGTCCGGAAGCCATGGGAACCCCGTCTCCTCCTCCCAGGATCTTGGGTGCATGAAAAATGTAGTACTTATCAATCAGCTTTTGACGGATCATCGAGCCCATCAACGCGGCCCCCCCTTCCACCAGGAGGGAGGTAATCCCCCTCGATCCGAGGATGTCCAGCAGGGAGGCCAAATCCAGTCCCCCTTCGACGGTCGGGCAACCCAGCGTCTTCACCCCATTCTGATTCGCCGCTCGCGTCAAGCGGGACGGAGGAAGATGCTCCCCAACGGCGATCCAGGTCTCGGCCGGGGAATCCAGGTTCAGGACGCGCGCGTAATCCGGAATGCGCATCCTCGAGTCGGCAATCACGCGGATAGGGTCCCGCCCTCGCCGTTTCCCGAGACGCGTGGTCAGGGAGGGGTCATCCGCAAGCACGGTCCCCACACCCACCAGGATCGCATCGGTGCGGTCCCGAAGCCGGTGTACGAAACGCCTGGAGTGTTCGTTCGTCACCCAGCGAGAATGCCCGGTCCCTGTGGCTGTCCACCCATCCAGGGTGGCGGCGGACTTGGCTGTGACAAAGGGACGGCCCGTTTTGACGTGCTTGACAAACGCCTCATTCAGGACCCGGCATTCCTTTTCCAGCACACCGGTCAGGACCTCGACCCCCTTGCTCTCCAGATAGGCGCACCCGCCCCCGGACACATGGGGATTGGGATCCCGCATTCCCACCACGACCCGCTGGATTCCCCGTTCCAGGATGGCCTCGGTGCAGGGGGGCGTTCGTCCCACGTGGTTGCAAGGCTCCAGGGTCACGTACAGAGTATCCCCGGGCAGCACCGGGCCTTCCATCCGACGAAGCGCCTCCACCTCGGCATGGGGCGCTCCCGCCCTCCGGTGATAACCGGAGGCCACCACGCCTCCCTCCCGAACGACGACCGCACCCACGGCCGGATTGGGGGAGGTCCTCCCCAGCCCTTTTCGCGCCTGGCGCAGGGCCTCCCGCATGAATCGCGCGTGACCGGATTCGCTCATCTACTCCGCAGCGTCCTCCTTCCGGGTCTTGAGAATTCCTTCCAACTCGTTCATGAACTCATTGATATCCCGGAATTGCCTGTAAACAGACGCAAATCGGACGTAGGCCACCTCGTCCCACTCCTTCAGGTTCGTGATCACCCGCTCCCCGATCTCCTTGCTGTCCACTTCCTTTTTCCCGAGCTCCTGGAAGTACAACTCCAGCTGGTCCACGAACTCCTCGATCTTGGGAACGCTCACGGGCCTTTTCTGGCAGGCCTTACGAATGCCGGAAATGATCTTCTCCCGATTGAAGGGCTCCCGGCGTCCGTCCTTCTTGATCACCATGGGCAGGACTTCCTCGAGCTTCTCATACGTCGTGAAGCGCCTGGAACACGCCAGGCATTCCCTTCTCCGTCGAATGGTCCTGCCATCCTTGCTCAACCTGGAGTCAATGACGCGATTGTCGATCTTTGTGCAGTAAGGACATCTCACAGGTCTAACCTCTCCACCTGAATGCCGGCCTCCTCAAAAAGCTGATCGGAGAGCGGGTCGTCGTAGCCGTCTAAATAGTAAATCTTCCGAATTCCAGCGTTAATAAGCATTTTGGAGCATATCACACACGGCTTGTTCGTACAATAAAGCGTGGCCCCTCGAATGGAAAATCCATGATAGGCCGCCTGAATGATGGCGTTCTGTTCGGCATGAAGACCGCGGCAGAGCTCATGCCGGGTCCCGGAGGGGATGGAGGCGTCCTCTCGCAGGCAGCCTACCTCGGCGCAGTGCTTCAAACCCGAGGGGGCACCGTTGTACCCGGTGGCAAGAATGCGTTTGTCCTTGACCAGCACAGCTCCCACAGCGCGTCGAAGGCAGGTGGACCTCTTGGCCACCATCTTGGTAATACCCATGAAGTACTCGGGCCAACTGGGTCTTGTCACGTCTGCTCTCCTCCTTGAGCCCTCCCTGCACTGGGGATGGAGTGAGGAGGGCAAACGGCCTGATGGATTCAGGATCCCTTGATGCGCCAATGGGAGACGCTCACGCAAGATCCTCATACATGGGAAACCCGCTGCAGAGCTCCTCCACGGCGGATCGGACCCGGGTCGAGGTGCGCTCCTCATCCGGGGCGTCCAGGACCTGCCGAACAAGGTCCGCGATTGCGGTCATTTCCGTTTCCTTCATGCCCCGCGTGGTGAGCGCCGGCGTCCCGAGCCGCAGTCCACTGGTCACCTTGGGTCCACGCCGATCGAACGGGACCGCGTTTTTGTTCGCCACGATTCCCGCACGACCCATGGCAGCCTCGGCATCCGCGCCGGTGATTCCCCTCTCACTCAAGTCCAGAAGCACGATATGGTTGTCCGTGCCGCCGCTCACCAGATCGAACCCGGCCTTCTGCAGCTCGGTAGCCAACACGCGGGCGTTCAGGACCACCTGACGTTGGTATTCTCGAAACGCCGGACGAAGAGCCTCCTGGAAACACACGGCCTTGGCTGCGATCACGTGCATCAGGGGGCCCCCCTGGGTACCGGGAAACACCGCTTTGTCCAGTGCTCCGCCGTGCTCTTCATTGCTCAGGATCAATCCCCCTCTCGGTCCTCTCAAGGTCTTGTGCGTGGTCGAGGTGACCACATCGGCGAATCCCACAGGGGAGGGATGTAGATCCGCCGCCACAAGTCCTGCAATGTGGGCCATGTCCGCCATGAGCAGCGCCCCAACCTCCCGTGCAATTTCGGCAAACGCGCTGAAATCGATGATACGAGGATAGGCGCTTGCCCCTGCAATCATCATCCGCGGGCGGTGCTCCCGCGCAAGGGCTCGGACGGTATCGAAATCGATGCGATGGCTGGCAGGATCCACGCCATACCCTGCGACGCGGAAAAGGAGGCCGGAAAAATTGACCGGACTCCCGTGTGTCAGGTGCCCACCGTGGGCGAGACTCATACCGAGAATCGTATCTCCCGGCTTCAACAAGGCGAGGTAGGCCGCCATGTTGGCCTGAGATCCCGAATGGGGCTGCACGTTTGCATACGGGGCCCGAAAAAGGCGCCGGACCCGGTCCAAAGCCAGCATCTCCACCCGGTCCACATGCTCGCATCCCCCGTAGTAGCGGGCAGCGGGATAGCCTTCGGCGTACTTGTTCGTCAGCACGGAGGCCTGGGCCTCCATAACCGCCCGGGATGCGTAGTTCTCCGAGGCGATCATCACCAAGCTTTGCCGCTCCCGCCGGAGTTCGGCTGCAATCGCCTCACTCACTTCCTTGTCTACGGTTTCGAGGCTCATGGCTCGGAGTCCTGGGATTCGGGCGCAAGCTCGATCAATCGAACCCGCCTGCCATGGCGCCCCCCCTCGAAGGGCGTGCTCAAGAAGGCATCCATGATGGCCAGGGCAAGGTCCACCCCTGTGATCCGGCCTCCAAGCGCCAGGATATTGGCATCGTTGTGGCGCCGACTCATGGTGGCTGAAAAGAGGTTATGACAAAGGGCGGCTCGCACTTTTTCGTGCCGGTTGGCCGCCATGGACATGCCCAAACCCGATCCGCACACGAGGATCCCAAAGGGGGCCTGCCCCCGTGAAACCCCTTCTGCCACCTTGTGCGCGATCACCGGATAGTCGGAAGAGTCCCGGCTGAACACACCCACATCGGTCACACGATAGTTGTTCTGTTCGAGATGGCTCTTGCAGGTCTCCTTAAGGTCAAAACCGGCATGATCGCATCCGATGATGATATGCATAGGCTCCTCGATTCAGGACACGGCAACGTTGTTGCAGGGAAGGGGATCGGCGTGCAGACCCATGGTCAAGGATCACTGGCGCAAAGAATGAGCGTCCAGTGCAAACGCTTGTTGGAATTGGATCCCTTTGAAATCGATGTTACTATGGGGAACGAAGTCGATTTCCTCCCCTCAAAAGGCAGTAAACGTCCGGTTCCCCGTGTCCAGGTGTCCTCTCATTTTCGATTTCGATTGCGATTTCGATTTGGATGGTCCCGTCACCGGGGTCAGGCCTCGTAGGCCTTGAGCAGGAGGGCCGCATTCGTGCCCCCGAAACCAAACGAGTTGGACAGGACCGTCCTGACATCGCTCCTGCGGGCCGTGTTTGGTACGTAGTCCAAATCACAGTCCGGATCCGGGGTTTCATAGTTGATCGTGGGGGGAATCAGGCCGTTTCGGATGGTCAGAACGGAGAAGATCGCCTCCACGCCGCCGGCACCTCCAAGCAGGTGACCGGTCATGGATTTTGTAGAGCTGATGGGCAGGCGGTATGCGTAATCACCGAAAACGGCCTTGATGGCCTTGGTCTCCGAGTCGTCGTTCAACTTCGTCGACGTCCCGTGGGCGTTGATGCACTGAACATCCTCGGGTTCCATTCCAGCGTCTTCAATGGCCATCCTCATGCACTGAATCGCGCCCAGGCCCTCGGGATCGGGCGCGCTGACGTGATAGGCGTCGCCGGAAAGACCGTACCCGGCCACCTCGGCATAGATCCGTGCCCCCCGCTCCAAAGCGCAGTCCAGGGCCTCCAGCACCAGAATTCCCGCCCCTTCGCCCATGATAAAGCCGTCCCGATGGAGATCAAAGGGACGACTCGCCCGCTCGGGTTCGTCGTTGCGCGTGGACAAGGCGCGCATGGAGCAGAAGCCCCCAAGTGCCAACGGCGTCACCACGGCCTCGGCTCCACCGGTGATCATCGCGTCGGCCACGCCCTCCCGAATCAGCCGAAAGGACTCGCCGACCGCATGATTGCTCGCCGCGCAGGCGGTTTCAATGGACATGTTGGGTCCCCGCGCGCCGAACTCGATGGCGATCTGCCCGGGCGCCATGTTGGCGATAATGCCCGGGATAAAAAACGGGCTGATGCGGCGCGGGCCCTTTTCCATGAGCACCTGATGATAGTGCTCCAGCATGGCCAGACCGCCGAGCCCGGACCCCGTGAGGCAGCCCACGCGATGGGCGATCTCGGGTCGGACCTCCAGTCCTGCGTCCTCCACGGCCATGCGCGCGGAGGCCACGGCAAACTGCACAAAAATGTCGAACCGTCGAATCTGCTGCTTGTCCATGAAATCTTCGGAACGGAAGTCCCAAACTTCTCCGGCGATCTGACAGGGGAAGGGAGAAGCGTCAAACTTCTCAATGCGGCGGATCCCGGATTTTCCTGAGCGAACCGCCTCCCAGTTTTTGTCGACTCCGGTCCCCAGGGGCGTCACCATACCCAGCCCTGTCACGACGACTCGCCTTCTCATGTCAAGCGACTCCTTTCACAAACCCGCCTTCGACATTGGATCGCTCTCACTCGTCCTGCATGAAAACACGCCCGGATGCTATCCTTTGTGTTTCCGGATGTAATCGATCGCGTCCTGGACCGTTGCAATCTTCTCTGCATCTTCGTCCGGGATGGATAGATCGAACTCCTCCTCCATGGCCATGATCAACTCCACCTGATCGAGCGAGTCCGCACCCAGGTCGTCCACGAAGGAGGCTTCCGGAACCACGTCCTCCTCTGCCACATTCAACTGATCGCAGATGATGCTCTTGACCTTCGCCTCGATATCCGCCATGAATCCTTCCCTCCTTGCGTTGATTTCTCTCGTTTTTGAAAGCACCGTTTGAACGACGCCTTGATGGCTTCGCAAAATGCCCAGTTGCTCCGTTGCGCTTGATCCCTCACCCTCGCAGCGTACGGACCGTACACCTCATTGCTCGGGCTTTGGGCGCCTTGAACTTGAACTTTCTACTCGGCCATCGCCAAGAAAAGGCGTTTTGCGATACGGTTACGCCTTGCATCGATATTACATGAACATCCCGCCGTTGACATGAATGGTTTGCCCAGTAATGTACCCGGCGGCTTCCGAACAAAGCCAGTGCACGGCTTCTGCCACATCCTCCGGTCGACCGATCCTCCCCAGGGGAACCTGCTGCAGAAAATGTTCCTTGATCTTCTGCGAAAGACCCGCTGTCATCTCCGTATCAATGAACCCCGGCGCCACGGCGTTCACTGTGATCCCACGCGGGGCCGCTTCCTGGGCCACACAGCGCGTGAACCCCAGGATACCGGCCTTGGATGCCGAGTAATTCGACTGCCCCGCATTCCCAATCCGCCCCACTACGGATGAAATGGAGACGATTCGGCCTTGACGCTGCTTCATCATCGTCTGGAGCACTGCGCGCGTGCAGTTGAACACGCTTTTCAGGTTGGTCGCCAGGACCGCATCCCAATCCTCTTCACGCATCCGCATGAGTAGAGTGTCCCGCGTGATCCCCGCGTTGTTGACCAGGACATCCACCCGGCCATGCGCTTCCAGAACCTTTTTAAACAGGGCCTCCACGTCGGCGAGAACGGACACATCCACCTTGTGGCCCTCCGCCTCCGCACCTGCGCCCTCGGCCTCCTCAATCGTGGCGTTCACCGCGGAATCATCCGGATCATAGTGAACCAGTACCAGCTTGCTCTTTTGCGGTGCAAATTTCAACGCAATCGCTCTGCCGATCCCCTTTGATCCTCCCGTAATCACAACGACGCGTTCCGTGTCCGCCATCCGTTTCCGCCTTTCTTTTACCGGCTCCCCGCCGGGAGTCCGGATATCCCGCTTCCCGCGTTCACGAGGCCCGGACCAGCCCGGAGGCAAAGGTCTCCATGCGACGCGCGAGCTTTCCCTGAAAGTCGTTCTTCACGTATTCCGCAGCCCGTTTGACCGCATTCTTCAAGGCCCTGTCCGATGACCTTCCGTGACACACAATACCGATCCCGTTGATGCCGAGGATGGGTGCTCCCCCGTAGCTTTCGTAGTCCAGGGTCCTTCGCAAGCGGAGGAATCCGTTTCTGCCCAGGAAAAGTCCCAGCCTGCCCCAGACGGTTCGGCTCATTTCTTCCCGGACCATGCTTCCCATGGCCTCGGCCATGCCCTCCGACACCTTCAGGGCCACATTCCCCACAAACCCATCACAGACCACGATCTCGGTCTTTCCGGAAAAAAGGTCCCGGCCTTCCACATTGCCCACGAAATGGAGACGACTGCCCTTGAACAGCTCGTAGGCCGCCCGGACCTGCTCGTTTCCCTTGGCTCCTTCTTCGCCGATGCTCAAGAGGCCTATTCGAGGGTCCTGCATCCCCATGCACGAAGTCGCAAACGCCTCGGCCATGATGCCGAACTGCAAGAGGTGAAGGGGGCGGCAATCCACGTTGGCGCCCACGTCGATGAGAATCACCTCCCCGTGCCTGCCGGGGAAAATGCTCGCCAGGGCGGGTCGATCCACTCCCCTGACTTTTCCCAGAGTGAGAAGCCCTGCGGCCATTGTAGCACCCGAGTTGCCGGCACTCACCACAGCATCGACCTGCCCTTGTCGGACAAGATCAAAGGCGACCCGTATGGATGCCTTCCTCTTTTGCCGGACCGCCTTGAACGGGGCTTCATCCATTTGGATGACCTCCGTGCAGTGGCACACGTCTACCGCGCCCTCGGCCTTTCCTTCGTCCAGCTCTCTCCGAATCGCTTGGGCATCTCCCACGAGGGTGACCGATACGCCGGACTCCAAGGCCGCCTGCACGGCTCCTCGGACGACCATTGCCGGAGCAAAGTCACCGCCCATGGCATCCACGGCGATCTTCATTCTAGGTCTCTTCGACCTTTAAAAGCGTCCTTCCTCGATATGCCCCGCAGTGAGGGCAAACGCGATGGGGCAATACGGGTTCATGACATTGCGGGCACTCAGAAACACCGGGCATGCGCACGTAGTCGTGCGAGCGCCGCATGTCCCGCTTGGACTTGGATTTTCTTCGTTTGGGTACGGCCATGGTTCTAAATTTCTCCGTCGGTTTTCAATAGTTTCAGTTTTTGAAACGCCGGGTGTCCACCCTCTTCCGGACAACCACAGGCTCCCTGGTTGAGATTTCCGCCGCATCGAGGACACAGCCCTTTGCAATCTTCCCGGCACAACCGCTTCATAGGGAGATCCAGGAGGACCTGTTCTTGAACGAGTTCCAGAACATCCACTTCCTCCCCGATGCGAAATGCCACATCCAGGTCTTCCTCCTGAAGCTCGATTTCCTCCTCGGAAGCGTCCTCGGGGGGCAATGCGAGAAACGTTTGGAACGAGATCGCCAGGTCCCGGTGGAACATCTCCAGGCACCGGTCGCAACGGATCCGAAGTCCGCCCTGGAGGCGTCCCGTGAGTATGTACTTCCGCGTCCCGGCCCTTTGAACTTCCAGTTCGAACTCCAGGGGCCCGTCCAGTGAAATCGCCCCCTCTTCTACCTCCGAAGGCCAGGACTCCGGTTCGAAGTGGAAGGTGTAATGTTTACCGTTCTCCGGGATGCTCCTCAGGTCGATCCGTGTCATGGACATCTCGCCAAAAGGCAACGAATTCAAACCTTTCCGGGAATAGAATAAATGTACGACTATATACCACGACTATGGTTTGTCAAGCAAATTCAGGCCGGATCACCGGTCCCCGCCCCCGTTCTTTCCCTCCCCGCCAAACGCACAGGGGCATGCAACGTCCCCATTTTTCTTTCTCTTGACAGGATCAGGCCCCCGAGCCATATTGAAGAATCGTCGTTCCTCGATCATGCTCCTTTTCTTTCCTGGGAACGGCATTTTTCCTGTCCGAACGCAGTTGGGCAGGTTTTTTTCCTCGTGAAGGCGTAATCGGTGACAGTCCGCGACGGGTGAAAAATCGCCCTCTCTGAATCCGGGTCTCCCTGGTGCGCGACAGAAAGGCAGGGGCCGGAACTCTGAACGCAAGCAGCAGGTGAATTATGTGGAAGTACAGGGAAAGGTTGAGTTTTAGCGAAAAGCTGCGACGCTCCATGTATGAGGTTCTTCGGGACACGCTAGAGACACGCCTGATGAAGATCGCCCTGATTGACTCCTTTCTCAGCCATGTGCAGAGCGGCGTGGAGTATCGTTTTCCCGACAAGAGCGAACTCAAACCCAAATCCAAACGCATGGAACAGGAATCTGATCTTTTTCGGACCTTTATCGTTATTTTCTGTGAAGGTGTCCTGACCCCTGCATTGAAAAACTACATCCGCTTCTTCCCCGAAAACCGGGTCATTAAGAAAAACCTGGAACCCCTGGTCGACGTGAAGCTTTACAAAAAGTTCCACCTGAACCTGCGATACTTCGACAAGGCCCCGTTCCTGGATTTTACCGAGGACCTCCTGGGCGTGGATTACGCGCTACTCATCCAGCAGGACCCCACCGTTCGAAAGAAGAACCGGTACGCCCTGACGCACTTCCACGTGAAAGTCGACTGGCCCATCGCGGACGCGGCGGAAGACCTGGCCAGATGGCTCCGATACATTCAGAACTCCCTTTACGAAAACGGAGACCGAACCGGGCACCTCCTGCAAAACAAGCTCTTCGAGTACTACGGGACCCATCACAGTGTAGGCGGCCGCCGCACGGCCGGGCTCATTGCCGCGCAGCTTCTTCGCAAAATGGATTTTCTCACCACGGTGTACGTCTCGAGCTCGGAGAGCCGCACCATGACCAAGTACTCGGAAAGGGGGGTCTCCAAGTTCTTCCTGATCCGGCTTCAGAAAAGGGAGATCCAGGCCCTTGCCCACAAGGAGGGAATGGCCCCGGAAGCCTTTCTCGCCACCTATCTTTACTCTGCAGACGGGTTTCACGTGGGCATTGCCGAGGCGGTCTACGACCACACCACCTTTGCCAGACCCCCGGAACACGGGAAGCTTCGAAGACTCCGCCCCGCCTACAATTGGCTCAAGCTGGCCGACGAGTTCCTCCACCCTCGCGCAGATGCCCATAATGCAAGCCCGATCAACTACAACTGGATTTATACCACCGAGTAGGAAAGGCCCCTCAAGACCCAACGATCCGCCTTCCGGTGCCAACCGATCCGATGAATGCGTCCGTCTTCTCCCATCACCCGGAACTCGTCCCAATCCGGAGTGATCCAGCGGTCCAGGACACGCTGCACCCCCACCCTTTTGCCTACCAGGAAAAAGGCCATGGGACGTTCGTTCACCCGGTACCCGCTGTACGCCTCCACCAGAATGTCCTGAAACGGTTCTTCCTCCGCCATGCGGTCCCCTGCGTCCTCATGAGCTCCTCGACCGAGTCGATCAAGAAATAAGCCATGATACCTCTCGAAACGCCGGGAACACGCTAAGAAAAAAGGGCGCGATCCGATGGTTTTCTTTGCGTTTCCTGCTGCGTTGCGAGAGAAGCGGTCTTCTTCAGGATAATAGCCATTCTATCCCCTGCATCTCCAAGCACAACCGCAAAGACGTGCGGTTCGATCTTCGAATACCGAATGTTTTCGGCAGCGCCGGAACGGGAAGGATTCCGGCGCGAAGGGTTCTTCCATGCTCCGCCCGTTTTGGTCCTGATTTTGCAGATGAATTCAGGGACAGCCGCCTGCAAACCCTGGCACCCTTTCCAGGGGAACCGGCATGCGGTTTACCGCCTGCGGACCCGTGCGGGACGGGGAGCCGGCTTGTCAATTTTTTGACTAAACGATGCCCTTCAGGATGACGAAATGCAGACGATGTACGACGAGCATGCCCTCCAGGAGTTCGTGGCCGAAAACCGCGATCACTTGGAAGAGATTGAACCGGACCTCCTGAGCCTGGAAAAGGAAGGGCCGAACACGGACCCTGAGATCGTTCATAGGGTTTTCCGGGCGATTCACAGCATCAAGGGCTCTTCCGGGTTTTTTCACTTTCCTGCGATCAAAGAACTCAGCCACGTCATGGAAAACGTCCTCTCCCTCATTCGTGAAGGGAGGCTTATACCGAATGCTGGGGGTGTCGACGCCCTGCTGGCGGGGGTGGACAAACTCCGTATCATGTTCGCCGAAGTACAGCAAAGCGACCAGGTTCCCTATCAGGAGGAACTCGATCGACTGAACACGATCCTTGAGGCTCCCCCCAGCCCAAGTCGAGGGACCCCCTCGGCGTTCCCTGAGGGGGACCGCCCCTCCCGCCCTGTCGATCTGCCGGTGAAGCACGATGAGGACGAATGTCTTCTCTTTTTTTCTTCGGACGGCTCCGATCTTCCCCCCGCACGGTTCGACCCGGGAGCGGAGAGGGTGATTCAGGACGCTTCCGACGAGGGCCGGTATCTCTATGTGGTCTGGAGTTCCGGAAACCCCGGCGGTGCGGCCGGGAATGAGGAACCCCTGGCGGAACAAATGCGCATATACGGCCGGCCGTTCGAGGGCCGACCCCCGTCCGACCCGGCCCAGGCGGTGTATCTTTTCGCCACGGTCATGGAAAAGGATCTTCTCTGCGAGACGTTCGGTCTGCCGGAAGAACATGTCCTCTTTCTGGAGCCCTCATCTCTCCCGGGTGAGCGTAATGGGATCCGCCACAGCTCCGAGCCCCAACCGATTGTGGAATCCCCCACTCCAAGGCCTCGCGGGTCCTCTCTTTCCAGCCCGCCAGCGAGTGTTCCCGCCAGCGAGGGGAACGGGTCGTCTCCCTACGAAACGATCCGCGTGAACGTGGACCTGATCGACAATCTCATGAACCTGGCAGGAGAGTTGGTCCTCGGACGTAACCAGCTTCGCAAGGCCTTGGACAATGCGGCTTCCGCGAATCCGATGCTCGATACGTTGATTCAGAACGTGGATGTGGTCACGAGCGAAGTGCAGGAAAGAATCATGCAGATGCGGATGCAGCCTCTGGGAAACCTGTTCAACAAGTATCGCCGTATCGCCCGCGACCTCTCTCAAGCCCTGGCCAAGGAGGTGGAACTCGTTGTGGAAGGCCGGGAGGTGGAACTGGACAAGTCGATCCTGGAAGGTCTTTCCGATCCTATGACCCACCTGATACGCAACGCCCTGGATCACGGGATCGAGGGTCCCGACGAACGGGAAGCCGAAGGGAAACCCCGATACGGCACCTTACAGGTCCGCGCGTTCCACGAAGGGGGACAGGTGAACATCACGGTCACCGATGACGGAAGAGGAATCGATCCGGAGCAAGTGGCCGCAAAGGCCATCGAACAAGGGATCCTCAGCCCGGAACAGATTTCAATGATGAGCAGAAAAGAAAAACAGGATCTCATCTTCATGCCGGGGTTCTCCACTGCGGAAGATGTGTCGGACCTTTCAGGACGCGGCGTGGGCATGGACGTGGTGAGGACGAACATCGAAACCCTCGGAGGACACCTGGAAGTCGAAAGCGAAAAGGGAAGAGGGTCCACTGTACGCATTCGGCTGCCCCTGACCCTTGCCATCATCCCCTCCCTGATCGTTGGAGCCGGTGGGCATCGATTCGCCATCCCCCAAGTCAATGTCAAGGAACTCATCTGTGTTCGCGCCGGTGAGGTTGCGTCACGCATCGAAGGCGTTGCAGGAGCCGAGGTGCTGCGCGTTCGTGGAAGCCTTCTCCCGCTGGTTCGAATCACCCACGTGCTCGGGCTCACCCCCCGCTTCCTTTATGGAGAAACGGGCGAATGGAAAAGGGACCGGCGCCGGAAACTGATCGATCGCAGGGGAAGTCGCATGGAGGAAACCGGGTCTCTTCCCGCTGGCACACCGGAAGATCGAAGAAACAAGAAGGACAGGCGGCAAAGCTGGCACAGCGACCTGTATATCGTGGTCCTGAAGCTGGGGGAAAACCGCTTCGGACTATGCGTGGAGGAATTGTTCGACACCGAGGAGATCGTGGTCAAACCGCTCTCTGAACACCTCAAGGGGATCAAGTGCTTTGCCGGAGCAACCATCATGGGAGATGGCGGCGTGGCCATGATCCTGGACACCGCAGGCATCGCCGAGAGGCAGGGGCTCCGATTCAAGGAAATCACCGCAGAGGAACAGCGGCGAAGAGAAGAAGCTGCAGCCCGAGAGGCATCCGCCATCCGGTATCGCCTTCCGGTCTTGGTTTTCAACGGCGCACCGGACGAGCATTTCGCACTCCCCATCCAAAGCATCTCACGTCTCGAGAAGGTGGATCCGCATGCGGTTCAGCGAATCGGCGAGCAGGAGTACATGGACTATCGCGGAGAAAGCCTTCCGCTCATTCGCCTGGACCGGTACCTTTCGGTTTCACCTCTTCCAGCGGAATCGAACGCATTGCATGTGATCATCCCGAAAACCCGGAATCGCCTTGCCGGCTTCCTCGTCTCGAGTATCCTGGATACCCGGGAAATTTCCTCGTCCTTCCAGCAGACGGAAGCGCATGGACCGGGAATCCAGGGGTCCGCCTTCCTCGAAGGCCATTTGACGCTCTTTCTCAATGCGGAGGAAATCCTGGCCCTCTTTAACGAAGAGAATGCAAATTGCAGCAGGTCATCCCAGGAAGTGGAGGCCGCATGAGCGCCCGTCAATTTGTCACATTTCGTCTGGATGACCGTTTCCTGGGTTTGGATATCCTCAAGGTACTTGAAATCAACCGTATCCTGGACATCACACCGGTCCCCCATGCACCGGAATATATCCGTGGACTGGTCAACTTGAGAGGACAGACCGTGACCGTTTTCGATCTCGGTGTCCGACTCGGTCTGGGCCCCAGGGAAGTCCGGAGGAGCAGCTACAACCTCATTCTTAAAGAGCATAACGTCGGCCTTGTCGTGGACGACATCGGGGATGTCATAGAGGCACCGGAATCCCAAATGGAAAGGCCTCCAGCCAATCTTCAAGGGATCGGGGTTGAATTCATCCACAGCGTTGTGAAGCTCAGAGAAGAGCTGCTCGTAATCCTTTCCTCGGACAGCATACTGGGGCAATGAGCGAATGCGGAGGATTCTCATGAAGGGGAACGTGTTCGGCAACTTGAAGCTGAGGAATAAAATCATGCTCGTCGTTGGGATCGCTGTGGTTCTGACGACATCGGTGGTGGGGGGAATCTCTTTGAGAGAAACGATTCGAAGAGGTTCTGCGGACATCGCCGCCGCGGAAATCGAGAAACCCGCCCGCCTGCGGCGCAAGATGCAGGACATGGTGAACGTCTCCTACACGGCCATGGAAAAGACGTACAACCAGTCTGTGACGAGGGAGGCCATCGTCGCGCATTACGGGGAGAGCCTGCGTTCGCTGTTGGACGTTCCCTATGCGACACTCCAGGGAGAAAACGAGGGACTGCAGCTTCCGGAAGATATGAGAACGTCCGTCAAGCGCGCGATGATCAAAGCGGCCCGGCTCCGGGCCATGGAGGCCGTCCGGAGCATGCGTTTCGGTGAAGACGGCTACTACTGGATTCACGACACGTCCGGGCGAATGATCATGCACCCGATCTCAAAGGATCTGGAAGGCCGGGATATGTCCTCGTTTTCCAAAGACGGGAGCCTGGTCACGGCGGAGGGCACGAAAACGCCCCTGTTCGAAGAATTCGTGCGTGTGGCTCAGAAGAACCCTGAATCCGGTGGCTTTGTGGTGTACTCCTGGCCGGACCCGGAAAGGCCTGACCACTGGGTACGGAAGCTCTCCTACGTGCGCCTGTTCGAGCCTTGGGACTGGATCATCGGAACGGGGATCTTCCTGAACCGGCTGGAAACGGACGCCAAGGAGCGCGCACGGGAACTCATTCAAACGATCCAGTATGACAGCGGGAAGCGGCTGTTTCTGCTGGACACCCAAGGGCGGGTGCTCGTCCCTTCCGGAGAAGACTCGGATGCGGCTGCAATCGCTTCATCGGAACGCATTGATCGGGTTGTTCAGAACGGCAAGGCTTTTTTCTCCTATGCAACCCCCTCCTCGCGCCCGGGAGATGCATCACCCCGGCTTGCGTTCGTTCGGCACTTCGAACCCTGGCATTGGATTGTAGGAACCGCGGCGGATTTGAACGGCCTCCGAACCGAGATCGCGACAGAAAAGCAGGAGCTACGCTCCACCGTGCGGACCCAAGTCAATGTCATTCTCGCCTCCAGCCTCGCGGTTGCCCTGAGCGCTCTTTTTTTAGCTCTGTTCATGACCCGGAGTTTCATCGAGCGGCCCCTGCATGCAACCGTGGATATGCTCAAGCAAATTGCTCGTGGAGACTTGAGGAGAAGGCTCTCCGTGTCCCGTTCCGATGAGATCGGCCAACTTGGCAGTCGCTTCAACGCCGCATCGGATCGTCTACAGGAAATCTTCCAGGGAATCACACAATCCAGCGACACCATTACAAACGCTTCGACGGCACTGAACGGGACATCGGAGCAGCTCGCGCTTCAGGCGGGCGATATGCGGACACTTTTCGGAAAGGCCGAAGGGGTCGTGAAAAGCACGGATTCCCGCATCAAGAGTATGGCTGCGGCGGCTGAACAGGTGAGCACGCAAATCTCCACGGTAGCGACATCTTCCTCTGAGGTATCCATCGCCATGGAGCAAGCCGGCAATGTCACCATGCACGTATCCAGGGACTTGCATGCCGTGGCCGGAGATGTCGAGCAGATGGCTTCCTCCGTGACCAACATTGCGACCGCCATTGAACAGATGTATGCCTCCATGAACGAGGTATCCAAAAACTCCTCACGAGGGGCCAACGTGGCCAACGAAGCCTCCACAAAAGCTTCTCAGACCTCCGAACTCGTCAACCACCTGGGTGAAGCCGCGCGAGAGATTGGAGAAGTCATCGATCTCATCAATGACATCGCTGCTCAGACCAACCTGCTCTCCCTCAACGCGGCCATCGAAGCGGCCGGTGCCGGCGAAGCAGGAAAGGGGTTCGCGGTTGTGGCCAACGAGGTCAAGGAACTCGCTCGGCAGACGGCCAGGGCCACAGAGGAAATACGGGAAAAAATCAAGACCATGCAATCCAATACGGAAGCATCCATCCATGCCATCGGGGTGATTGTGGATGTCATTCTCGAAATCAATGACATCATGGGCACCATTGCATCAGCCGTGGAGGAGCAGACCGCCACCACGAACGAAATCTCAAAAAGTGTTTCAGAAACTGCGGAACGTTCCAACCCCGTAGCCGAACACGTTCGGCAGGCGGCATCTCAAGCCACGCAAACATCCAAAAGCATGCATCGGGCCATCGATTCGGAGCGACGGGTTTCCCAACACATCGATGAGGTGAGTCGCGCAGCGTCTGCCATCGCCGAAGATGCCTCCGCGGCTTCCCTTGAGACGGATGAAGTTACCCAGCACATCGCCCACCTCGAGGAAGCGATAGAGGTGACGTCGAACAGTGCGGTCGAAGTGAAAAACCAGGCGGGGAACCTCTCGCAATTGGCCGCAGAGCTACAAACCGCCGTGAAAAAATTTCGCGTATAGTGTAGGGAGGAAATCCACCGTGATGTCTTATCTCAAGAACCACCTCTGGGTAAAACTTCTGGCCGCGCTCTCCCTCGTAATGACCCTGGTCATCGCAACCATGATCTACCTGAACATTCGGAATCAGAATGCGCTGATTCAATCTCAGATGCACCTTGAGTTCGAGCGCCTTTCGGAATCCATAGAGGGCGGCATGAAAGATGCCCTATCCATCGGCAACAACGATGTGGTGCGCCAGCAGTTCCGCAGGCTCGAACAAAAGCTTCCCGGGGTCGATGTCTTCGTGTACGACTTCCACGGAGAAATCACATTTTCAACGGATGAAACGGCCCTCGGGAAACGAATCAGCACGCTGATTCGAAGCGATCACGCAAGGGCCGAATTCCTGGCTGCTCTGGAGAAAGGTGGGTCTCCGGACACACCCTTTCAAGAGCAACTGGGAGGAAACCCGCACCTTATCTCCTTCCGGCCGATCCTCAATGAACCACGCTGCTTTCACTGCCACGGAAGCTCGAAAAAGGTCTTAGGAGGCATGCTCCTGCGAGCATCCACGAAAGAGGCTGTAAACGCCATTCAGAATGCTCGGGAATCAAGCGTTTTTGTGGGCCTGACCGGTCTTTTAGTCCTGGTCCTTGTCGCCTGGGTGCTGATTCGAAACGTCATCGAAAGACCCATTCAAAAAACCGTGGACATGCTCCAGGATGTCGCCGAAGGAGAGGGTGACCTGACCAAGCGCCTGCATGTCTCATCGAACGACGAGATCGGTGAACTGTCCCGCTGGTTCAACATCTTCATGGACACTCTTCAACGCATGATCCGCCACGTGGCCGAGAACATCCTTCGCGTACACTCCGCAGCGCAAGAGCTGAACGCAATCTCTGAGGAAATGCGTTCCAAGGCCGATGAGATGAGTGGGCAATCCAGCAGCGTAGCGGATGCCGCTGAGCAGACGGCATCCAGTATCAAGAGCATTGCGGCTGCCGCCCAGCAGGCGAGCGCACAGGTGGCTACAGTCGCAGGATCGTCGAGTCAGGTCTCGGTCCGCATGAAGGAAATGGGCCGTGCCACGGACGGCGTGTCCGGAAACCTAAGCACGGTTGCCGCGGCAGCCGAACAGATGTCCACCTCGGTGAATACCGTGGCCACCGCCATCGAGGAAATGTACGCGTCACTCAACGAAGTGGCCAAGGGCTCCGGCCGGGGAGCCAATGTCACGCAGAGTGCGTCGGAAAAGGCGCATCAGACATCGGGCATTGTGAACGGTCTGGGGGAAGCAGCCAGGGAAATCGGCGATGTGGTGGACCTCATCAAGGGCATTGCCGCCCAGACGAACCTGCTTGCACTGAATGCCGCCATCGAAGCCGCCGGCGCGGGCGAAGCGGGCAAAGGCTTTGCAGTCGTGGCCAACGAGGTCAAAGAACTGGCGCGCCAGACCTCACATGCCACCGAGGAAATCCGGGAAAAGGTGGAAGGGATCCAGTCCAACACCCACTCCGCGGTGGAGGCCATTGCCTCGATTGTCGATGTCATCATGGAGATCGACAACATCATGGGAACGATTGCTTCAGCAGTAGAGGAGCAAACCGCCACCACGAACGAAATCTCAAAAAGCCTGAGCGAATCTGCTTCGGCGGCCACATCGGTCTCCCAAAACGTGAAGGAGGCCGCGGCGTCCGCTGAGAAAACATCGCGAAACGTTCAGAAAATCGTTCAAGAGGAATCGGCCCTATCGAAAAACCTGGACGAGGTCGCCAGGAGTGCCGAGCTCATCGCCAAGGATGCGGGAGATGCTTCGGATTCCACGGACACGGTTGTGGAAGGAGTCGCCGGTGTGGACGCCGCCTCATCCTTTACCGCGGAACGAGCTCAAACGGTTCACCATTCTTCGGACAATATGACGGAATTGGCCAGGGAACTCGAAACGATGGTCAATCGCTTCAAGGCATAGCATCCACGCTATACGGCCGTTGAAACCAAAGCAGGAGGAGAAAACGAATGCGTATTCTCATTGTTGACGACCAATCCACCATGCGGAATCTCATCAAGGGGATGCTGGAGAAAACGGGCTTTCGTGAGCTGGACGAAGCCGAGGACGGAGATGTGGCGCTAAATAAAATGAAACAGGAGAAGTACGATCTGGTCATCTCCGATCTCCACATGCCTCGCATGAGTGGACTCGACTTACTCAAAGAAACACGCAGCATTCAAGACATCCAAGATACCCCGATTCTCATGGTCACCACTGAGAGCAGCAAGGATGCCGTCCTCGAGGCCATCAAGTGGAGAGTGAACGGATACATTGTCAAGCCTTTCACTCCGGAGATCCTTGGAGACAAATTGAAAACGCTGGGCATTGCCGCCAAGGGGACAGGGTCCGAATTCCGTGTAGAGGAATGGCTCAATGGGCTCGGTCTTGGTGAGTATACAGAGGCTTTTGTTTCCAACGATATCACCCGCGATTCCTTGCCCGAGCTGACATCGGACGATTTGAAAGAGATCGGGATCGCGTCCCTGGGCCACCGTAAAGTACTTCTTGCGGCCATCAAGGAACAAATGGCGCTCTGAGCCAGGATAAGGAAAATGCCATGAAGGCTGAAAAAACGTTCCTAACGAACCTCCGCAGCCACATTCTGGATATGCTGAACAACCACCTGATGCAGATCCAGGGCGATACGTTGCGCGAATTCTACGAAACCAAGGAAGCTGTAATCGAGATGCTTGTTCAAGAGTCTGAAACCCTGAAGAAAAAGCGAGACCGCATCGTGGCGGAGATCAGCCGATTTCTGGACGACGCCGCCTGAGGTCGATCAGAAATCAGGCAAAGGGAAACCCGTGACCCATTCAACCAACATTCTCATTGTGGACGACAATCTCTCCTACAGGAAATTCCTCACGCATTTGATCGGTAGAATGGAGGGTGTCCAGCTCCTTCCTTCGGCCTCGAGCGGCAGAAATGCTCTCACCAGGTTGCAGAACAACGAGGTGGACATTGTCCTGCTCGATATGCAGATGCCTGAGATGGACGGCCTGGAGACCCTGAAGCGCATCCAGGAAATCCATCCCGAGGTCGGGGTGATCATGATCAGCGGCGAGTACGCCTCCGATGCGGACGCCGCGGTTCAAGCTCTCGAAATGGGGGCCCTCGATTTCCTGCCGAAAGCCGCTACGGAACCCGGTGAGACCAGCATTCAGTTTCTCCAGCGCCACCTGAGGGCGCTCATGCACCAGTTTCAGGGGAGACGGAATCTGAACCTCGCCCGGCAAATGACCGCAAGGAACGTCGCCGTGGCGCCCTCCCACAGGCCGACGGAGGCGGAGAAAAGCCAAAGACGCGACGAACCGAAATCCGTTTCCTTTCCACATGCGTCCACCGTTCCCGGTCGAATCGATCTTGTCCTCATCGGTGCGTCTACCGGGGGGCCGAACGCACTGAATGAAGTCATCCCAAGGCTCCCCGGAACCCTGGGTGTACCCGTCCTCGTGGTCCAACACATGCCGGCGTTTCTGACCAACTCCCTGGCAAAGAGCATCAACGCCAAGTCCGCCCTTTGCGTACAGGAGGCCGTGGAAGGGGATCCCCTCGAACCCGGCACGGTGTACATCGCTCCGGGTGGCAAGCATTTGCTCGTTGAGCGTGCCGCAGGCAAACGTGGCAGCGACATCCAGGGTGTGATCCGATTGAGCGAAAGCCCCCCTGAAAACAGCGTACGGCCTTCGGTGGATGTACTCTTTCGGAGCGCAGCAGATGCCTATGGAGGGCATGTCCTTGCCATCATTATGACGGGCATGGGAAGTGATGGCCTGAAGGGTGTCCGGGAACTGAAAAAGCTCGGCTGCTATTGTCTTTCCCAGTCCGAGGCCACATGCGTCGTGTACGGCATGCCGCGTGCCGTTGACGAGGCCGCGTTGTCGGACGAGCGCGTGGCCCTTGACGATCTTGCGGATCGAATCACTCAACTGATCGGCGACTCGCCTGTTTGGGGGCAACGGTGACCCTTACCATTCAGCCGCAGGAGTTTACCCTGCTCCGCCGGCACATCGAGGCGCTCAGCGGCATCTCCCTGAGCAACGACAAGGCCTATCTGATCGAGAGCCGATTGTCCGTGCTCGTGCATCGGGCCGGGTGCAGTTCGTTCGGTGAGTTCTATCGCAAGCTTAAAGACGCTTCTCACGTCGACGGACTTCGCGAGGCGGTCTTGGACGCCATCGTCACAAACGAAACCCTCTGGTTCCGCGACCGGCAACCCTTTCGTATCCTGAAAGAAAAACTCCTTCCCATGCTCAAAATGGAAATCGAAACGGGCAGAAGGGACCGTATCGCCATCTGGTCCGCTGCCTGCGCAACAGGGCAGGAGCCCTACTCCATCGCCATGACCGTGCGCGATTTTTTTGTAGAATGCGGATACGAGTCCGATTGCGCCCGCAGGGTCAGCATCACGGCAACGGATGTCTCCAAAACCTCCCTGGAGAGCGCGAAACAAGGATGCTACTCGGATACCGCCATGCGCCGGGGGATGATGCCCGGATATCTTCGCCGGTATTTCAAAAGGGACGGCCAAGGTTGGAAAATCAGTCCTCACATTCGCGATATGGTATCCTTTCAGCAGTACAATCTGAAGGACGGGCCACCCCGCACCCTGGGCTCGTTCGATCTGGTCTTCCTCCGCAATGCGATTATTTACTTTTCGGACCCCTTCAAAAAGGAACTCTTCAGGAAAACGGCAAAACTCATGAGCCCCCGGGGGTACCTTTTTCTCGGCACGGGGGAGACGATCAGCGGATACACCGAGGCCTTTGAGATGGTCGAAGACCCCCAAGGGGTCTACTACAGGGTCCGGTTGTGACCACGTGCGGAGCAAGGCCACACCGTGTGGCGCCGTGGATAGAAAAGAAACACGAACTTGGATGAGGAGCCTTTGTTCATGAACGAAAACCGCAGGCGAAAAACACGAGTCCGTTTTGAGACCCGGGTCATTCTTCGCACAAAAGACGTCGAGGTGACCAACGAAACCAACTCCAGGAACATCAGCCTCCGTGGGGTCTTTGTTGTCACGGACGTTGCGCTCCCTCAGGGGACCCCTTGTGAGGTCGAAATCCTTTTGACCGGATCTTCGACCCTGCTTTCCATTCGAGTCCAGGGCAAAGTGGCACGGGAGGACTCGGAGGGGCTGGGCATCGTGTTCGAGTCCATTGACCCGGACAGCTATTTTCATCTGCGAAACCTTCTTCTTTACAACAGCTCGGACCCGGAAGAGATCGAGAACGAGCAAGCCCTCGTATGATCGGACTCCTAGTGGAGGCCAACTTGTTGGTGTCATCCAAATCGAAATCGGGATCGCTATCGAAATCGAAAAATGAGATCAAACCGATTTCCATCCCGATAACGACATCGAATCAGAAAGAATCAACCCCAAACAGATGCACAGGACGCTCATCCTTTGAGCCGGTGATGCTCTACAATCCCTTGTGATCCCCCTTCCCCTGTGCTAGGTTCCGTTCAAACAGCAAATATGGAGGCATCGAGCTTTATGACGCAGGACAAGGTGGTTACGCGCTTTCCACCGAGCCCCACGGGGTATCTCCATATCGGGGGGGCGAGGACCGCGCTTTTCAACTGGCTTTTTGCACGACAGCACCATGGGAGATTCATCCTTAGGATCGAGGACACGGACGTGCAGAGGTCGACCGAGGAAGCCGCGCGTGCGATTCTTGATTCCATGGAATGGCTGGGACTGGATTGGGACGAGGGGCCGTTTTTTCAGAGCCAACGATACGAGGTGTACGAAGCGTATATTCAACGCCTCCTCGACTCCGGCATGGCCTACCACTGCCACTGTTCTCCCGAATATCTGGATAGGAAGCGGGAAGACGCCCGCGCGAGAGGACTGAAGCCCAAGTATGACGGAACCTGCCGGGAACGGGGCCTGGGACCGGCTCCCGGCTCTGTCGTGCGTTTGAGGGCGCCTCAAAGCGGAAAAACCGTTTTTCAGGATCTCGTCAAGGGACGGATCTCCGTAAACAATGATGAACTGGACGATCTGGTGCTGAAGCGTTCGGACGGGCATCCCACGTATCACCTGGCCGTAGTCGTGGACGACATCACCATGGGCGTCAATCAGGTGATTCGCGGCGATGACCACGTCAACAACACCCCGCGACAAATTCTGATCTACCAGGCGCTCGGCGAACCCCTTCCCAAGTACGCTCACGTTCCCATGATTCTCGGTCCGGATCGAACGCGCCTGAGCAAACGGCATGGGGCCACGTCCGTCCTGGCCTATCGCGATATGGGGTACCTGCCCCAGGCCCTCTTGAACGCCCTGGCCCGGCTGGGCTGGTCATACGGGGATCAGGAAAAATTCTCGCTCAGCGAATTGATCGAAAAGTTCAGCCTGGACCGTGTCGGGAAATCCGCAGGCGTCTTCAATGCGGAAAAGCTGCTGGACCTGAACGCATGGTACATCCGGGAGAGTCCCACCTCGAATCTGGTCGAGCCCGTGGTCCCATTTCTCGAGGAACGTGGCATCTCGAACCCGAACCGCATCAAGCTCGTCCAAGCCGTGGAAACGCTGAAAGGCCGCAGCCGGACCCTGCAGGAAATAGCGGAGGGAGCCGATTTCTACTTCCGGCCTCCATCCTCCTATGAGGAAAAAGGGGACCGCAAGTTTCTGAAGCCGAACACCCTGGTACCCCTGGAAGAGCTTCGGGAACGTCTAGCGGCCTGGGAGGACTTCACCGAAACGGGCCTGGAGTCTTTCTTCACCGCATACTTGGAGGAAAAAGAGATCAAGCTGGGAAAAATCGCCCAGCCTCTCAGGGTCGCATTGACGGGCAAGACGGCCAGCCCGGGGCTTTTCGAGATCATGCACGTCCTCGGAAAAGAGGAGGTGCTTCGCAGGATCGATGCGGTTGTGAGCCACATTCGGGGCAAACAGGAGAAAGCCGGGGCGCAGGCGCCATGATCAAGCTGGTGCAGAAATTCTTCAGCAGGCCGGACCAAGGTCCGGAAAAAGGGCCGAGCGGAGCCCATGACGTGCGGGTTGCCGCCTGTGCGCTTCTTCTGGAAATGGCCGATATCGATGGGGAATTTACTTCAGAAGAACGAGATATGATTGTATCCACGCTTCGAGAGCACTATGGCCTTCCCCAAGAGGCGGCGCAGGAACTGCTCGATGCCGCCGCCCGTGAAGTGGAACAGAGCATAGACCTGTGGCGGTTCACGAGCCTGATCAACCAGCATTACACCCCGGCGGAAAAGGAACAGGTTATCGAGCTCATTTGGCAGGTAGCCCTCTCCGACCGCAACCTCGACCGGCATGAGGACTACCTGGCCCATAAGCTTGGAGAACTGCTGCGACTGGACAACCGTCAGCTCATCGACGCCAAGCTGCGTGCCAAGCGCCGAGTTCAATAGCAGGCCTTCCCCTCATTCTCGTGGGTCCGACCCATCAGAAGCGCGAGGTCATATCGCGGAGTGCTCTCTATGCAAACTACAGGGGGCACAAGGGATTCGATTTCCTCGGAATCGATATCCCGATAGGAATCGAAATCGACTTCCTCCAATCGATAGGCGGTCAACGCCCGGTCCTTCGTGTCCAGGCGCCCTTTTCTTTCGATTTCGACAGTGATCCCGATTTCGATTGAATGGTCCCAACAAGCTCAGTACGCTACACAGCGGAAACCGAGAAGGTTGGAATGCGTCTTCGAAGACAAGGCCTTTCCGGAGAGGAGGCTCGCGGTGTTTCCAGCAATCCACCCTTCCCCCCGCGCCATGCGACGATTCCCATCCCCCCCCGGGGCCGCGGTCAACGTCCACTCGAGCACATTGCCCAACCCGTCGGCAATCCCAAGAGGATTGGCGTGTGCCATGAAACTATCCACACTTGACGGTTCTCCAACGCCGGTCTCCTCCACATTGCATGCGCCTTTCTTCCATTCATTCCCCCATGGATACAGGAACCCTTCCTGCGTGCGCATGGCGGCCTCCCATTCCTGCTCCTTTGGAAGCCTCTTCCCAGTCCAGGCCGCGAAAGCCATGGCGTCCTCCAGGCTGACCTGCACCACGGGATGATTCCGCCTCCCGTGCAAGGTGCTCCCGGGGCCGGTGGGTTGATACCAGCAAGCCCCTCGAATGCGGCTGCTCACAACCCCGGAACTGCAGTACAAGGTCTGCTTTCCCGTTCGCTCATCCTTTACGCGGCAGTAACGCCCCTGGTACACCGTGCCGTGCCCTTCTTTCTCCGCCGTAGTGGTGTACCCGGTTTTCTCCACAAAGACCTCGAAGAGTGCATTGGTCACTGGAAAGCGCCCTATGTAGAATGCCGGCAGACGCACGCGCTCTTGCACATCACCTTCTGTTGATGACGCTCTTCCGACGATCGGATACAGACCGCCGGGGACAAGGATATACGCGTTGAAAAACCGATCCATGGCTGCCAGGGAGGCATTGAACTCCTCTGAAAGAAAGCGCCTTCGCTCCGGGTCCTCACGCGCTCCTTGGGGTTCGTCCTCGAGAAAGCTCCAACCGTCCAGAATCTGATCGCCTTCATCCTCTCCCGCACTTGCGTCGGGTTCTGTGGCATCCTCTCCAACCTCACCCCCCTCCACGACCTCCACGTCCTCATAGGCCTCGTCTGCATCCTCCTCTTCGGCCTCTACCTCTTCGAGCTCTGCCTCCGCCAGGCCGTCGTCCTCCCCCTGGGCCTCTTCTTCCTCCTCCACGACCTCCACGTCCTCATAGGCCTCGTCTGCGTCCTCCTCTTCGGCCTCTGCCTCTTCGAGCTCTGCCTCCGCCAGGCCGTCGTCCTCCCCCTGGGCCTCTTCTTCCTCCTCCACGACCTCCACGTCCTCGTAGGCCTCGTCTGCATCCTCCTCTTCGGCCTCTGCCTCCTCGGGCTC
>Ga0272444_10000096_pt1 | contig 108257 bp, 99 predicted proteins | sample SSMForm13_FD_201033 | JGI IMG/M metagenome (GOLD analysis project Ga0272444, IMG submission 201033) | Marine sediment archaeal communities from Little Sippewissett salt marsh, Falmouth, MA, United States - SSM-Form-13 | ecosystem: Environmental > Aquatic > Marine > Wetlands > Sediment ...
AGAAAATGGCCTGCTGGAAATCGCCTTCGCGCACGGCTTCGTTGCCCATCTCGATATAGTAGTGAACGTCCTTGCTGCAGCCTGCGACTGCCAGTACGAGCGCGGAGGCGATCAGGGCGATGCAGATTGGCTTCATGGCGTCAGTTCTCCTGATCCTCGGAGGCCTCATCCGCGGGGGGCCAGTTCTCACCCTTCTTCATACGGCGCTGGGCCACCCAGTCGCCCGCCATCATGAAACCGAGCATCGCTATGGCGAAGAGGTTAAGGCCCATGATTACGACCAGGATCCACCAGTACCATCTCATCGGATCGGCATCCTCACGATTTCAGGCTTCAAATGCGTTTCGAATATGCTCAAACTCGGCGTCCCGATTATCGACAAGAGTTACACAAACCACGTCGAACCTGCAAGTTTTATTCGTAAGTCCGCGCCTCCACAGATAGGCTTCGGCCGCCTTCGCGATGTTCCGCATCTTGCCCCGGGTCACCGATTCGGCGGGAGCCCCGTAGTCCCGGCTCGCGCGCCCCTTGACCTCCACGAAGACGATCGTATCCCCGTCGACGGCGATGATGTCTATCTCCTTGTGGCCGAAGCGGAAGTTGCGCTCCACCAGCCTGTAGCCCTTGCCCCGTAGGTACCTGCCGGCAAGCGCTTCGAAGCGGGAACCCCTGGCCGAGGTGCTACACATCCGGCGCCTCGAGCGAGCGCTCTACGGGTCCGAAGGAGAACCGGTGCATGCGCGTGGGCCCGTGGGTTCTCAGGGCTTCCAAATGCGCTCTGGTACCGTAACCTTTGTTCTGGCTGAAGCAGTAACAAGGATACACCGAGTCGAGCTCTTCCATCATCCTGTCGCGGACGACCTTCGCCACTACGGAAGCGGCCGCAACGGAGACGCAGCGGGAGTCGCCGCGGACCACGGCAAGGGCGGGGACGTCGACGTCGGGAACCTGCCTGCCGTCTACTATTATGCAGTCGGGCGCAACTTCGAGGGACTCGACGGCGCGCTTCATGGCAAGCAGGGTGGCTTCGAGGATGTTCACTCTATCGATAGTGCCGGGAGAGGATATGCCCACGCCCACCGAGACGGCAAGGCCGGTTATCTCCTCGAACGCGCGGGCGCGCGCCCGGGCAGAGAGTTTCTTGGAGTCATCGACACCCGATGGTATACGGTCCGGCGACAGAACTACAGCTGCGGCAACGACGGGTCCGGCAAGCGGTCCGCGGCCGGCCTCGTCCACGCCCGCGACGTACTCAAACCCGCCCTTCCAGAGCTTCGCCTCGAGGGTTGTGAGGCAGTTCTCCGGAACAGGCTTACCGTCTGTCTTCTTTGACCTGCGCGGCTTTCCCTTTCTTATTCCTGAGGTAGAAGAGCTTCGCACGTCTGGTCCTGCCCTTTCTGATCACCTCAACCTTTGCGACACCGGGGGAGTGATAAGGGAATATCCTCTCGACACCAATACCGCCGCTGACTTTTCTTACCGTGAAAGTTTTTCCCGTTCCGCTCCCGCGGATCTGCAGCACCGTGCCCTGGAAGATCTGGATTCGCTCCTTCTGACCCTCGACGACCCGCGTGTGAACCTTCACAGTATCGCCCGGCGTGAAATCCGGGAACTTGTTCTTCTCGTGTTCTTTCTGAATAGCATCAACCAGATCAATCATCGATTCCTCCAATTACAGTCATCCTAAGAAATATGGCGATTTTTCTCGATTTCCTCAAGCATTCTTTTATCTTCGTCCGTAAGTTGCGCCGAATCAAGCAGGTCCGGCCTCCGCTCAAGCGTCTTTCGCAGGGCATCCCGGCGCTGCCATTTCCTTATGGCCTCGTGATTCCCGCCCGGGAGCACCTCCGGCACATCATGCCCCCGGAAGCTCCTGGGCCGCGTGTAATTGCCGTTCTCAATGAGCCCCTCGTAGAACGAGTCGGTCTCGGCCGAGGCCAGGTCCCCCAGCACGCCGGGAAGCAGCCTCGTCACTGCGTCCACCACGACCATGGCCGCGAGCTCGCCGCCGGTCATGACGTAATCGCCGATCGAGATCTCGTCGTCTACGAGATGATCCCGTATGCGCTCGTCCACGCCCTTATAGTGGCCGCAGATGAGCGTGATTTCCTTCTTCTCCGCAAGCTCCCGGGCGATGCCCTGGTCGAAGACCCGCCCCTGAGGCGAGAGCAGTATGGTCGTCACCTCGCTCCGGTCACGGCCTCCGAGGACGGCCTCGGCGGCGAGGTAAACCGGCTCGCACTTCATTATCATACCAGAACCGCCCCCGAAAGGGTAATCATCTACAGTTCTGTGTTTATCGGTCGCATAGTCCCGGATATCCACGATAGAGATCTCCACGACGCCGCTCTCGGTCGCCGCCTTCAGCATGCTCGCGTCGAACGGGCCCTCGAACATCTCCGGGAATATGGTCAGTATGTTGAACTTCATATCGCTGATCCGGCCGCCCGCGGCCTGTAAAGTCAGTCGAGCAGCCCGGGAATTCGCTCTATGGTAATCAGCCGGCCGCCGAGATCGACTTGTTTCACCACCTGCTTTATGGTGGGTACGAGCATCTCGCGCTCCCCGTCTGCGATGACCAGCACGTCATTGGCCGGCATCCGGAGAACTTCCTTGACGACGCCCACCTCTTGACCCCTCTCGTCCGCGACACGGCAGCCCACGAGGTCGAAGTGGTAGTACTCGTCCTCGCCGGTGGGCTCGATCTGATCGCGACGGATACCCATGAGGGCTCCGGTGTACTTCCCCGCCTCGTCCCTATCCTCAACACCCGCCAGTTTTACGAGCGCCAGCCTGCCTTTCCACCTCACGCCTTCGATCTTAACGGGCAGCGGCTGGCCCCCGCGCCTCGTGATAAGCGCTTCCCGCAGTGAATCGAAACGTTCCGGGAAATCGGTGACCGGCTCGACGCTCACCTCGCCCTTCGTCCCGTGAGCCCGCCCCATTCGGCCGATCACGACAAAGTCGGAGTCAGCGGTCACTCAAGAATCTCCAGAACCGCGCGCTTTCCAGCCTTCGTCGCTGCAGCGTTCAGGATTGTCCTTATGGAGCGGGCCGTGCGGCCGCGCTTGCCGATGACCTTGCCGAGGTCGCCGGGCCCAACCCTGAGTTCGTAAACCGTGGTCTTCTCGCCTTCGACTTCCTTGACCGCTACCAGGTCCGGACTGTCGACGAGCGATTGTGCAATGTACTCAACCAGATCCTTCATCATTCAGTCCCCTCCTGACGCATGACTCCGCGCCGGTCGGGCCGTGCACAGGTCACGGCAGGCGAAGCGATGATAACGGCGCGCCGAACACGCTGCCGCCGCGCTCCGTCTACTCCTGGGCCGGGGCCACCTCTCCTCCCGATTCCTCGACCTCGGGAGCCGGGGGGCCGCCTTTCTGAGCTTCCCACCTCTTCAGCACGCCGACCTTGCTGAGAATGCTGCGGGCACCTTCGGATAACTGCGCGCCCCGCCCCAGCCACATGAAGACCTTCTCTTCATCTATCTCGAACTTAAAGGGCTCGGTGATAGGGTTGTAGTTCCCGAGTAGGTCAAGGTATGCGCCGTCGCGCCTGTTCCGGGAATCCATAACCACGAATCTGTAGAAGGGTTTTCTCTTGCCACCCATTCTCTGTAGCCGGATCTTTGCTGCCATTCAGTTTCACCTCCGCATTCGGAATCGGTCTAGCCGGTCAGAAAAGACTTCATTAGACCGCTCATTTTTCCCTGTTTGATATTCTTGAAGAGCTTCCTGACCTCCTGGAAGTCCTTCAGCAACCTGTTAACGTCCTGCACCCTCGTGCCGCTTCCCGCAGCTATGCGCTTCCGCCTGCTCCCGTCGATGACGTCGGGATGCAGTCTTTCTTCTACGGTCATAGAGCTTATTATAGCTTCTACCCTGCCCATGGCCCTTTCGTCAAGGTTAATCCCCTTCATCTTGGACATGCCGGGAATCATGCCGACTATATCCTCCAGGGGGCCCATTTTCCTCACCTGCTTGATCTGGTCCATGAAGTCCTCGAGGCTGAAGGTCTCCTTGAGGATCTTCTTCTGAAGCTTCTCGGCCTCTTTCTCATCGATGGCGTCCTGGGCCCTCTCCACAAGGGTGAGCACATCGCCCATGCCGAGAATGCGCGAGGCCATACGCTCGGGATGAAAGACCTCCAGCGCGTCCAGCTTCTCGCCCACGCCGATATAGCGTATGGGCGCTCCCGAAACGGCTTTGATGGAGAGCGCCGCGCCTCCGCGCTCGTCGCCGTCCATCTTGGTAAGGATGACGCCGTCTATGGCCAGCGCCGACGAGAACTCCGAGGCCATCGTCACGGCGTCCTGGCCGGTCATGCCGTCGGCTACCAGTATGGTCTCGTCGGGCTTCACGGCTTCCTTGATGGCCCTCACCTCGTCCATCATGTCGGCGTCGACATGCAGCCTTCCGGCCGTATCGACGATGGCGAAGTCCAGCGCACGCTCGCGCACGCGCTCCATCCCGCGCACCACTATATTTACAGCGTTCTTCTCTTCCCTGTCCAAGTAGACATCCACCGGCACGGCGCGGGCCAGCGTTTCGAGCTGTTCGATCGCGGCCGGCCTGTAAATATCCGCGGCGATGAGCAGGCCCTTCTTGCCCTTCCCCACAAGCCGCCTGGCTATTTTGGCCGCCGCCGTCGTCTTGCCCGAACCCTGCAGCCCCACGAGCATTATCACGGTCGGGGGCTCGGACGAGAGGGCGATCTCCCTGGCGCCTGAACCCATGATGCCGGCCAGCTCGTCATAGACGATTTTGACGAACTGCTGGCCCGGCGTTATACTCGAGAGCACTTCCTCGCCCAGGGCCTTGCTCTTGACGTCCTCGGTGAAGCGCTTGACTACCTTGTAGTTGACGTCGGCCTCCAGGAGGGCAAGCCTCACGTCCTTGAGCGCCTCGGTGACATTCTTCTCCGAAAGCTTGCCGTGGCCCCTGATTTTCTTAAGGGCAAGCTCCAGCTTTTCGCTCAGCTCGGAGAACATAGTCTACCCCCAGGCGCGTGAACAATATAAAACCGCTCTAAGCGGCTTCAGATAAAGCGAAAGAGTCGTTTTCGAGGGTTAATGTTAACAGGATTACCAGGGTGGCGCAAGGGGAAATGCCGCCCTATCCTCCCTCTTGCCAACGCCCTCGAGCCCTGCGCGCGCTATGTCCCGGACGGCCTGCTGCGGGTCTTCGGCCCGGAAAACTGCCGCGCCCGCCACCAGGATGTCGCCCCCGGCCCAGGCCGCAACTTCGGCCGTCTCGACGTTGACGCCGCCGTCCACCTCGATCTCGAACTCCCAGCCCCTCTCGGCCCGGATCTCGGAGAGGGCCCGGATCTTGGGAACGACCTCTCTGATGAAGCTCTGGCCGCCAAAACCCGGGTTCACGGTCATCATGACCACGAGGTCGGAGGCCCCCAGCACCTCGTCGAGCCCCGCAAGCTCGGTAGCCGGATTGAGGGCTATCCCGGGCTTCGCGCCCATCGCCCTGGCCTCCTTAAGCAGCGGCCCCGCCTCACCTACGGCTTCCACGTGGAAAGTAACGTAGTCCGAACCGGCCTTGATGAAGTTCTCGAGATAGCGCCCGGGCTCGGAGATCATGAGATGAACGTCGAGCTCGCTCGAGGCCAGCCTGCGGATGACGTCCACCATCATGGGGCCGAAGGTTATATTGGGCACGAAATGCCCGTCCATGACATCCACGTGGAGGAGATTGACCCCCGCCTCTTCGACCCGCCTTATCTCGGCGGCCAGGTCGGCGAAGTCCGCCGAGAGAAGCGATGGCGCTACTCTGACTCTGGAGGCGTCCACTCTCTACCTCTCTGCCACGCTCGAGGACACGAACAAGGTGACGGTGTCGCCTCTTGCGACTACCGCTCCCCTGGGCGGCTTGTGCAATACCACGTACGATCTCAGGGGGTTGAAGTCCTCATCCAGCGACGATTGTTTCACATAAATCCCGAGCCGCTCAAGCCTTAACTTGACGCCGACCGAGGATTTCCGCCTGAAGTCCGGAAGCAGCACCCTCCGGGCCGCGGGCCCCGTGCTCACGAGGAGGTTGACGCGGCTACCCTTGACGACGGGCATGCCGGGCTGGGGCTCGGTACCGATGACTTCCTCGGGATAGGACCTTGACGAGGCCACGCGCGAAACCGCCCCGACCTCGAGCCCGGCCCTCTCCAGCGTGATGCGCGCCGCCCGGGCCGCCTTGCCCAGGCAATAGGGCACATCCAGGAACTCCCCGCCCAGGCTCAGGGTGACGCGTACCTTCCGGCCGCGCTTGACTACCCTGCCGGCCGGGGGCTCCTGCTCGGCAACCGTGCTCTCGGGGTACTCGATGGAATAGGCGTCCATGCGGAACTCGTAGCGGAGGTTCTCGTCTTCAAGAACCTCTGTTGCTTCGGCCTCGGTAAGGCCCCTCACATCCGGCACAGTGACCTGCCGCCCGCTCACAACGAGCAGCATGCCGAAGTTGATGGCAACCGCCCCGCCGGCGATGATGGCCGCGGCGATCAAAAAGTATTTCAAGAGCTTCTTCATTTACTTTTTCCTCAGCCTTGCGCCGAAGAGCCCGTCGACACCGTGGACATGAGGCAGGGTCTGCATCATGCCATGTTTATAGACGACCGAATCGGGCACAAACCGACTGATATCTTCGAGCTCGAGGTCGCCCGACTCCGCCATGACGGCCTCTACGACCTTCTCGTTCTCGTCAGGCTCTATGCTACACGTACTATACACCAGAACGCCACCACTTTTGACCGCCCCGGCCGCCCCCAGGAGCATTTCCTTCTGGTAGGCCGCCATCCTGGCGATGTCGTTCTCGCGCTTGATCCACCGCAAATCCCACTTGCGCGCGATCACCCCCAGACCCGTGCAGGGCGCGTCGAGGAGCACGGCGTCTGCACCCGCGATAGGCGGCCGGCCGGCGTCGGCGACGACGACTGATATGCCGCTATGGCCGAGCCTCTCTGCGTTTTCCCTTACCTTAAGGAGCCTCCCGGCAACGAGGTCCGCCGCCACGACCCGCGCCTTGCCGCCGGCGAGTTCATAAAGATGCGTGGCCTTGCCGCCCGGGGCGCTGCAGAGGTCGGCCGCCACCTGGCCCGGCTCCGGGCTGACGAGATGCCCGATGAGTGCGGACCCGGCGTCCTGCACCTGGAAGAGACCCTGCCTGTAAGCCGGGCTCGCGTCTATCGTGCCCGCCCCCCTGATGTAGAAGTGATACGGAACCAGCCTCTCGCCTTCGATTATGTCCGCGCCGCCGGCTGCGAGAATGCCCTCCACCCCGGCGACGTCGGACCGGAGCCGGTTAACCCGTATGCCCGTTAAGGGGATGCGATTGTTGGCAGAGGCCAGGGCCACGACCTCACCGGCGTCGTACCTGGCGAGCCAGCGCGAAACGAGCCAGGGCGGATGCGAGTACATGACGGAGATGTGTTTCACGGGGTCGCTCTCGAGGCCGGGGTAGGCTATCCCGTCCCTCTCGCGGAGATACGTCCTCAGGATGGCGTTCACGTAGCGGGCCTGGAAGGCGTCGCCCTCGGCCTTGGCGATCCTCACGGCCTCGTCGGTGACACTGTAGTCGGGCACCTTGTCGAGGAACATGAGCTGGTAGATGGACATTCTCAGGATGTTGAGTATAACGGGCGATACGACGCGCTTCTTGCGCGAGAAGTGCTTGATGACATGATCGAGCTTGAGGCGCCACTTGATGGTGCCGCTCACGAGCTGGGTGGCGAGCGCCCTGTCCCTGCGCTCGAGCCCGTGCTCGCGGAGCAGCCGGTCGAGAAGCTCGTCGGGCTTGTCCGATCCCGGATATTCTACGAGTACCTGGAGGGCAATCTCACGTGCGGACTTTCCTGGCATCATCGCCCTCGCTGTGTGTGCTTTTGTCGCATCCCCCCGTCGAGCCTCCGCCACCCGCGCCGGAGGCGCCGGCGCCGCTATCGAGGAAGAGCGCGACCGCGTCTTCGACCAGGTCCAGGTCCACGGTGGTATCCCTGCAGGGGCCAAAGGGCCGCTCATTGAGAACGCCGATCACCGGAATAGGATAGGCGTCCTGTATTCCGCTGGTGAGGTCGCGCTCGCAGGCCACTCCCACTATCGCCCCGGGCCTCGTCTCGACGATGACCCGCCTCGCGAGCGTGCCGCCCGTCGCGATGGACATCTTGATACCGTAGGCGTCACACAGGCTGATGAGGCCGCTTATCTTGCACTTGCCGCAGAGCCGGCAGTTTCTCACTTCGGATGTCACCCTGTGCGGGCACTCGAAGCTCTGAAGGCAATGGGGAAGCAGGAGCAGCAGGCGGTCGCCCGGGACCAGCCGCGCGGACGCCCTGACGAGGGCGTTATTCATGGCGATGAAAGAACCGCGCACGGCGTCGGGGCTTATTCTAAAGAGCCTCCCCACGGCGAGCGCGAGGGGGAACAGAATTCTCACGGTCGCTTTTTTGCCCGAGACGAGATCGCGCTGGGCATAGGATGAGATTACTATCAGCACAAATGCGGTCACGACGGCCAGGTAAAACGCCAGCAAACCCAGGCCGGTGATGAAGGGAAGGCTCGAGTGAAGCGCCGCCAGCCGCGGCTGGGTGAGATACCAGAAGCCCGCCAGCACGAGGCCGAGGGCTACGATGCCCGCGAAAGAGAGCCCGATGAAGAGGTTCTTGTCATGTGAATGCGCTTTCCCGGAATCAGGCAAAACGATCACCTCTCATAAGCCTCGCCCCGCGCGAGAAGGCGGCCCCGCCCATGGGCTTCTTGCCTGCGGGCTGGACCTCGCGGAGCCGGATCGAACCCTCGCTGCACGCTATGAGAATACCACTCTCATCGTCGATGTCTAATACTGTTCCGGGCTCGGCGTCGGCTTCGGACCCGGCGTCGGCATCAGCCGCGAGCCTCGAAGCCAGGATCTTGACCGTGCCTCCCCTGAAACCCGTGAAGGCGCCGGGCCGGGGGTTCACGCCGCGTATGTGGTTGTGGACCGCAAGCGCGGGCCCATCCCAGCCTATCTCTGCATCATCCTTTGTCAGCTTGGGAGCGTAACAGGCCAGGGAGTCGTCCTGGTCCAGCCGCGGCGCCTCGCCGCGGGCGACGAGGTCGCATGTTTCGACCAGGGCTTCCGCGCCCAGGGCGGCGAGTGTCTCAAAGACGTCCCCGGCAGTCTCGTTCTCCCCGATGGGCGTCTTCTTCTGCACTATCATCTTGCCCGTGTCCACGCCCTTTTCCATGAAGAAGGTCGTGACGCCGGTTTCGGTCTCGCCGTTTATGACCGCCCAGTTTATGGGCGCGACGCCGCGGTACCTGGGAAGAAGCGAGGCGTGAAGGTTGACGCAGCCCTTCTTGGGAAGAGCGAGGCTCCTGGCCCTGAAGATCTTGCCATAGGCCGCCGTCAGAATGAGATCGAGATCGAGCCCCGCGAGCTCGTCAAGGAACTCGCGCTTGTTGAACTTGACGGGTTGATACACTTTGAGCCCGTTCGCCTCGGCGTGTGTTTTTACCGGCGGGGGGCGGAGCGAGAGGCCTCTTCCGGCCGGGCGGTCCGGCTGGGTAATGACGCAGACGACCTCGTGGCTGGAATCCAGGAGAGCCTGTAAGCTGGGAACGGCAAAAGCGGGAGTCCCGGCGAATGCGATCCTCATTCCAGAGATTTCCTAAGCTCCTTGGCTCGCTTCTTAAGCCCGCCCAGCTTTCCCTTAAGAAGCCCTTTTCTCACCATGCCGATCCTATCGACGAACATAACGCCGTTGAGATGGTCGATCTCGTGGCAGAAGGCCCTGGCCATCAGGCCCGTGGCCTCGATCGTGACTTGATCGCCGGCCTCGTTCAGGCCCTTCACGACGACGCTCTGTGGACGCTTGACCTTCTCGTAAATCCCGGGCAGGCTGAGACATCCCTCCTCGGCCGACTCTTCGCCGCATGCCGATAAGATCTCGGGATTGACCAGCGCGAGGTATTTCGTCTCCTCCCCCGAGGGATCGATTACAACGATTACCCTGCGGGGGACGCCTATTTGCGGGGCGGCGAGGCCCAGGCCCTCCGCCTCTATTACCGAATCCAGGAGGTCGGCGATGAGGGCCCTCACGCCGTCGTCGACCCCATCGGCCGGGGCGCACTCCTCCCTTAATACCGGGTCGCCATAGAGCCTTATGGGAAGCGCTGCCATATGCTTGCCTCTATCCTCTTGTTTCAGGCCTCCGTCCTATCCTTTTGCGATGATCCCCGAGATGGAGCTCTTGGCGAACTCGGCCTTGACCTCCTCGGCGATCTTCAGCACAACGACATTGTCCTTGACGCCGACCACGGTTCCGTAAAGACCGCCCGATGTTACCACGCGGTCTCCCTTGGTTATCTGGTCAAGCATGCTCTGATGCTGCTTCTGCCGCTTCTGCTGCGGCCTTATGAGCAGGAAGTAGAAGATCACGAATATGAGAATGATGGGAAGAAATGTCAGAATGGGATTACTGCCCCCACCGCCGCCCTGGGCCAAAATGCCGGCTGCTGCATTCAAAATCACGAACATGTTCGCACCTCCCGCTACTATCCTTGGTTGTGGCTTTCAAGGCGCCGGAGAAAGGACTCCAGATAGGAGCCGTACCTGTCCTCCACTATGGCTTTCCTTGCCTCTCTCATTACCTTCTGAAAATAAGTTACACTATGCAGGGTTGCAAGTCGAGGAGCAAGTATCTCCCCCGCCTGGAAAAGATGCCGGATATACGCCCTGGTAAAGTTACGGCACGCATAGCAGTCGCACTCGGGGTCGAGCGGCCTGAAATCCTCGGCATAGGCGGCGTTCTTGACCACCAGCTTGCCCTCGGAAGTGAAGACGGTGCCGTTCCGGGCGTTTCGTGTGGGCATGACGCAGTCGAACATGTCGACGCCCCGCCCCACGCACCGGACGATGTCCTCTGGAAAGCCCACTCCCATCAGATACCGCGGCTTCTCAGGCGGCATAACCTCGGTGGATACGCTGACCATCTCGAACATCGCCGACTTGGGCTCCCCTACCGAGAGCCCCCCTATGGCGTATCCGTCGAAACCTATGTTTACAAGCTCCTCGGCGCATCTCCGCCTTAGCGCCTCGTATGTGCTCCCCTGTATGATGCCGAAGAGGGCCTGCCGCCCCGCCAGCCCCAGCCGCTCGAACTCCTCGCGGCAGCGCCTGGCCCAGCCAAGCGTGAGGTCGGCCGACTTCCGCGCCTTCTCGAAAGTCACCGGATAGGGCGTGCACTCGTCCAGCACCATGACGATGTCGGCGCCTATCTTGCCCTGTATCCCGACGACGTCCTCGGGCGTGAGGAAGTGCTCGGAACCGTCCAGATGCGAGCGGAAAGTCACACCTTCGGGGCTTATCCGGGTGAGGTCGGTCATCGAGAATATCTGGAAGCCGCCCGAGTCGGTGAGAGTTATTCCGTCCCAGGCCATGAAACGCGCGAGGCCCCCGGCCTTCTCGACGAGGTCGGGGCCGGGCCGGAGGTAGAGGTGATAGGTGTTGGAGAGCACGATCTCGACGCCGGCCCGCTCGAGGTCTTCGGGCGCCAGCGTCTTCACCGTGCCCTGCGTGCCCACGGTCATGAAGGCCGGCGTATGCGCCGTTCCGTGCGGGGTGTGAAGCAGCCCCGCCCGCGCGCCCGTCGTCTTGTCCACATGCAGCAGTTCGAATTCCAATCGCAGGCTCCCCTAGAGAATCAGCATGGCGTCGCCATAGGAGTAGAAACGATACTTCTCTCTGATGGCCTCCTCATATGCACTTAACACAAACTCGCGCCCGGCGAAAGCGCTAACCAGCATGAGCAGCGTCGAGCGCGGGAGATGGAAGTTGGTAATGAGGGCGTCGACCAGCCTGAACTCATGCGGCGGGTAGATGAACTTGGCCGTCCAACCCGACGCGGCCCCGAGGTCGCCCCCGGGGAACCTGTCGGCCAGGGTCTCGAGGACGCGCACGGAAGTCGTGCCGACGGCCACGATGCGCCGGCCGCCCTGCCGGGCGGCGCTTAAGGCCCGGGCGGCATGGCTTTCAACCTCGAAGTACTCGGGTTCGAGCGCGTGCTCTTCGGGTACTTCCGTCTTTACGGGTATGAAAGTCCCCATGCCCACGTGCAGAGTTACCCGGGCGATTTCCGTCCCGGCCTCTTCGAGCCGGCTCAGGATCTCCGGGGTGAAATGAAGACCTGCGGTGGGAGCCGCGACCGAGCCCTCATGCTCGGCGTAAACTGTCTGGTATCTCTCCTCGTCATCTTTGACGGCGGCGCGCTTGATATAGGGCGGAAGCGGCACCTCGCCCCTTTCCCTTAAGAGGGCCGGCACGTCGGGCACCTCGAACCTGACAAGCCGCATGGAACCGGTGAGCCGCTTCTCGACGGTGACCGCTTCTCCGCTCTCGAGCTCCAGCGCGGTTCCAACATGCACCCTGCGCGACGGCGAGACGAGAGCCTGCCAGAGGCCGCGTTCGGCCTCCCGTAAGAGAAGGAGTTCGACTCTGCCGCCCGTGCCGCGCTTCCTGGCATAGAGCCGGGCCTTGATGACGCGCGTATCGTTGACGACCAGGAGGTCGCCCTCTCCCAGGTAGCCGGTGATGTCGCGGAAGACCCGGTGCGCGGTCTCGCCCGATCTGCGGTCGAGCACCAGGAGCCGCGACTCCTCGCGCCTGGCCGAGGGGTGATAGGCGATATAGTCCGGGTCAAGATCGTAGTCGAAGTCGCCGGTGGTGAGATCTGCCATGGCTCAGGAGTCGAACAGGGTCTCGCCGCCGGGCTCGCGGCATATGCCGAAGTGCTTCTGCGCGAGCTCCGTGGCTACGCGGCCGCGCGATGTCCTCTCGATGAAGCCCTCCTGGACGAGGTAGGGTTCGTAGATTTCCTCGATGGTCTCGCTCTCCTCGCCGACCGCCGTGGCCAGCGTGCCGATACCGACGGGCCCGCCCGCGAACTTGCCGATAATGGTGGTGAGAATGCGCTTGTCCATATCGTCGAGGCCCCGCTCGTCGACCTCCAGGGCCTCGAGGGCCAGCGCAACCACGGGCCTGGTGATCCGGCCGTCGGCCTTGATCTGGGCGAAGTCCCGTACCCTCCTTAATAGCCGGTTGGCTATCCTGGGGGTTCCCCTCGAGCGCCTCGCGATCTCGAAAGCGCCGTCCTCTTCTATCTCGACCTCGAGTATGCCGGCCGAGCGCTTGACTATTGTCTTGAGGTCTTCGGCCGGATAGAAGTCTATTCGCGCGACCACGCCGAAGCGCGCTCTCATGGGGGAAGTTATCATCCCGGCGCGGGTGGTCGCTCCCACGAGCGTGAATTTGTCCAGATTGAGCTTGATAGACCGCGCGCTCGGGCCACGGTCCAGCATGATGTCCAGCGTGTAGTCCTCCATGGCAGGATACAGGTACTCCTCGACTACATGATTGAGCCGATGCACCTCGTCGATGAACAGCACGCTCCGTTCCTTAAGATTGGTGAGCACCCCGGCGAGGTCGCCTGGCTTGTCGATAACCGGACCCGACGTCGACGTGAGGCCTGCGCCCATCTCATTGGCTATGATATTGGCGAGCGTGGTCTTGCCCAGCCCGGGCGGCCCGTAGAAGAGCACGTGGTCGAGGGCCTCCTCGCGCTTCCTGGCGGCCTCTATGAATACCTTGAGATTGTCCTTGAGCTTCTCATGCCCAATGAACTCATCGAAGGTCCTGGGCCTCAGGGTCTTATCGAGCTCGCGCTCCTCGTCGTACGCCTCCGGGCTCGTAACGCCCCGGGGCTCCTGAAACTCGGGGACGCGCGGCTTTCTTATTTTTCTAGGTATGTCTGAGGGCACTTCTTACCAGCTCCTCCACACAGGGTTTGGGGTCGCATTCGCCGGCCGCTTTCTCGACGGCCCTCCTGGACGTAGAGCGCGTGAAGCCGAGCGCCATGAGGGCCTCGATGGCTTCCCGGGCGCCCGAGTCCGCCACTGCGGCGCCGCCGCACACAGCCACCATCACCTCTTCTTCCGTGATCCTCGTCTTGAGCTCGACGATGAGCCGCTGCGCCGTCTTCTTGCCTATGCCGGGAATCACCGTGAGCCGGTCGACCTCCTCCCGGACGATGGCCTCGCAGAAGCCGTCTACACTTGTGCCCGAGAGTATGCCGAGCGCAAGGCGCGGGCCCACGCCCGATACCGAGATGAGCATCTGAAACACCTGCCGCTCCTTCTGGCTGGCGAAGCCATAGAGCTGCTGAGCATCCTCCCTCACATGGTGATGCGTGTGAATGAGGAGCTCGGCGCCCACGCGCGGTATGGCGTCATAGCTCGAAAGCGGAATCAGGATCTCGTAGCCGACGCCGCCGGCCTCCACGACCAGGCGTGCGGGCGTCTTCTCAGCGAGAATGCCTCTTATGTAAGAGATCAAGCGCAGAACCCTCTTCTGTCATCCTGTGAACGCGGGTTATGGCGACGGCGAGCGCGTCGGACTCATCCTCCGAGAGATCCTCGGTGAGCCCCACGAGCGCGCTTACCATGAACTTAACCTGTTCCTTGGAGGCGTTGCCGTTTCCGACTACGGCCTGCTTTATCTCGCGCGGCGCGTACTCGGCGACGCCGATTCCGGCGAGGGCGCCCGCCAGGAGCGCGACCCCCCTCACATGGCCCATCCTCAGCGCCACCCGGGGGTTGGCCTTCACGAATACGTCCTCGACCGCTATCTCGTCGGGCCCGTATTCGGCCAGGACTTCCTTGAGCCCCTCGTGAATGAGCTTCAGCTTCTCGCTGAAGGGAAGTCTGGCGGCCGGGCAGAGCGCGCCCGAGTCGATGAAGCGGATCCGGTCTCCGCGCGCCTCTACAATCGCGTAGCCTGTCCTCCTGATGCCCGGATCGACTCCAATAACGATCATCGACCTACTCTTTGCTCAATTCCTCCATCACATCATCGGGGACGTCGAAGTTCGCATAGACCTTCTGCACGTCGTCATTGTCTTCGAGGGCATCCATGATCCTCAGTATCTGCGACGCCTGCTTCCCCTCGAGGTTCACCGAAGTCTGCGGGTTCCTCGTGAGCTCGGCGCTCGAATACGCCAGGCCCTTCTCGTCGAAGGCGCGCTTGACCTTGTCGAAATCCGCAGGGGTCGTAACCACTTCGAAGAAGTCCTTCTCGGCAGTGACGTCCTCCGCGCCCGCCTCCAGGGCAACTGTCATGACTTCGTCCTCATCGGCCGCGCCCTTGTCGATGATAATTGAGCCCTGCTGGTGGAACATCCAGGAAACGCAACCAACCTCTCCCATGTGCCCGCCATGCTTGGTCAGGATGTGGCGCACCTCTGAGGTGGTGCGGTTCTTGTTGTCGCTAAGCGTCTCGACCATGATGGCGACACCCGCCGGCCCGTAGCCCTCGTAGGTGTACTCCTCATAGTTCACGCCTGGAAGCTCGCCCGTGCCGCGTTTTATGGCCTTCTCGACGTTGGAGGTCGGCATATTCGCGCCCTTGGCCGCGTCAATAGCCGTCCGCAATCTCGGGTTGGCGGCCGGGTCGCCGCCGCCGGCCTTGGCCGCCACCGCTATCTCGCGAATGATCTTGGTGAAGATCCTCCCGCGCTGGGCGTCCGCTTTACCCTTCTTACGCTTGATGGTACTCCACTTTGAATGTCCGGACATATTTTATCACCTCGTCTTCCGGACTATAAATACCACAATCGCGGGGCCAAAGTCAACCGGGCTAAATGGGCCGGATGGGGTCAGGTCTCAAAGTGCACAATAGTCAGGGTCAGGTCTTGAGATGCACAACCCCGGGCCCGCGCCGAAGCATCGACGCGGACCCGAAGAGCTAGTCATCAGATTGGTGTTCGCCCACGGCCTCTTCCAGGGCGATCCGCCGGTAGACCTTGGTATAGACCCCGCCGCGGCCCATCAGGTCATGATGTTTGCCGCGCTCAACGATCTCACCGCCGTCGAGAACAATTATGTCGTCGACGAGCTCCAGCGTCGCCGGCCGGTGGGTGATGATGAAGCAGGTTAGATCCGGCATCACCTCGTGCAACCTGTCCCAGAGCGCCGCCTCGGTTCTAGCATCCAGAGCCGACGTGCAATCGTCCAGGATGAGTATCTTGGGCTTGCCCGCAAGCGCCCTCGCCAGCGCGAGCCGCTGCTTCTGGCCCCCTGATATGGACATGCCGCGCACGCCGATCTCGGTCTTGAGGCCCTCGGGGAAAGCCTCGACCTCTTCCTTAAGCTGCGAGACGTCCACGGCCCAGGCTATGGTCTCTTCGTCCACGTCATCGCGGCCGAAGCGGATGTTGTTCTCCACGGTGTCCGAGAATAGTATGGGCTCCTGGGGGACGTACCCGACGGCGCTTCTTACCGATCGGACATCGTAGTCCCTGAGGTCAACGCCGTCGACCTTGACGCAGCCCTCCAGGGGATCGACCAGCCGCGGTATCAAGCGGACTGCCCAGCTTTTGCCCGAGCCCACGCGCCCGACCAGCGAGACGCGCTCTCCGGGCTCGACCGCGAAAGAGACGTCCTTTAGAATGTCCCGCTCCTGCCCGGGAAATCTGAAAGTGACCGCATCGAACTCAACGCACCCGCGGGGCACCTCCGAAGCTCCCTTCCTGGCCTCGACCGGGTCGATCATGGCGCCGTGTTCCTCGAGCTCCATGAGCCTGCGCACCGAAACCGTCGCCCGCCGGCCCTTCACCAGGAAGTTACCCACGTCGAACATGGGGTAGATGAGGAACATCACGTAGGAGTCGAAAGCGACGAATTCCCCGATGGAGAGCGTGCCGTTGATGACGTAATAGCCACCTGCCAGGAGCACTATCACGATTCCGAGCTGCCAGACATACATCCAGAGCGACTCGATGATAGTATGCGTCTTGACTGCGGCGACCTCCGCCTTCCGGCGCTCTTCCGCCGCCTCGGCGAAACGGCGCTTCTGATCTTCTTCGCGCACATATGCCTTGATTACCCGGACTCCCGAGAAGCAAGCCTCCATGGTGTCGTTAACGGCGGATATCTTCTTCTGCAGGAAGTCGAACCGCCTGTCCAGAATCGACGAGCTTCTCATATAGATAAGAATGAGCACCGGGAGGGGTCCCGCCGTCCACAGCGTCAGCATCGGGTTGATCGAGAGCATCATCACCAGGCTGAACATGATGAGGGTGAGCGACTCGTAGCAGCGGAATATGCCGCTGCACGCGAACCAGGCCAGCTTGCCCTCCGACACGTCGTCGGTGAGCCTCGTTATCAGGTCCCCGGTTTTGAACTTGTTGAAGAAGTCGGGTCCCTTCTCGGTGATGTCCCCGAAGGCGCGCTGCCTGAACTCCCACTCCAGCGTGATATTCATGTAGGCGCGATGCCCCACCAGGATGGAGCGCACGACGAAACCCGCGAGCCCGAACAGAATGAGCATCACGACGTAGTTGCCTATCTGGCCCTGGCCCAGGTACTCGACGATCTCGCTTAAGAAAGCGAGCCTGGTGGGCTTGGTCTCGCCAGACTTCAGGATATCGAATATGTTCTTCAAGAGGATCGGCTGCACCACCAGGAAAGCGCTCGAAACGAATGAGAGCGTAAGCAGCGTCGTCAGCGCGCGCTTGTGATTCCTGTAGTACCGCCAGAACCACTTCAGGTATTTCATCATGATTCCTTCACCCCCAGCCCGTTATTAGCCGTGAACTGGAGTTTCACCAGATCCGAGTAGTACCCGCCCAGCCGGACGAGTTCCTCGTGCCGCCCCTCTTCGATGATCTCGCCCTCGCGGATCACCAGAATCCGGTCGACATTCCGTATGGTCGAGAGCCGGTGCGCGATGATAATCGAAGTCCGGCCGCTCATCAGAGTCTCGAGGCCGTCCTGTATGAGCCTCTCGGTCTCCGGGTCCACCGAACTCGTGGCCTCATCTAAGACGAGCACTTCCGGGTCGAACGCCAGGGCACGCGCGAACGACAGCAGCTGGCGCTCGCCGCGGCTCAAGTTGGCGCCGCGCTCGGAGAGCTCCGACTCGTACTTGTCGGGCATGGCCTCTATGAAGCGATCGGCCGAGACCAGGCGGCAGGCTTCCACGACCTTGTCCTTGCTGCCGCCGTTACCCGAAAGCGAGACATTGCTCGCGACATTGCCCGGGAAGAGGAATATGTCCTGGAGCACCAGGCCGAACTTGGATCTGAGCTGCGGCAGCCTGATGTTCCTTAAGTCTATCCCGTCCACGAGTATCCTCCCCTTCTGCGGGTCATAGAACCGGAAGAGCAGGTTAATAACTGTCGATTTCCCGCCGCCGGTGACCCCGGCCAGCGCGAAGCGCTTTCCCCGGGGGATCGTGAACGAAACGTCCCTGAGCGCATAGTTCTCGTCGCCCGTGTAGGAGAACCACACGTTCTCGAACACGATCTCCGAGTCGAACCCCTTCCAGGCCACCGGCTTCACCGGGTCCGGCACTATCTCCTCGTTATCCAGGAGACCGAATATGCGTTTCGCCCCGGCCACCGCCTTCTGCACCACTGCGAGTTCCTCGGCCGCCATGAACACGGGCTCGAAAAACATCCGCACATAGGTTATGAACATGACCAGCGTGCCGATCGTCAGGCCCGTCGCCCCGGCCCACCTGGCGCCGAAGTAGAGCACCAGCGATATGATCAGGGTCTCCACGAAAAAGAGGAAGTTGAACATGACCACCACGATGAGCTCAGCCGTGACCTGCGGCTTGTACTTGGCGCGGTTCACGTCGTTCATCTTCCGCTTGGCGTCGTCGGACCGGTCGAATATCTGTATGACCTGCATACCCTGCAGGAACTCGGTGAGCGACGCCGTGACATCGGCCATGCGCTTCCTGATCACGAGCCACATGGGCGTTGTCGTCTTGAGGTAGAAATAGAGCGCCACCGTAACGAGCGGTAATACCGTGAGCACCACCAGCGTCAGCTTCGGGGCCACGATAAACATCCAGATGAACATGCCCGCGACGAGGAGCACCGAGCCCACCATGGCCACCACCGTGTTGGTGAACATCATTCTCAAGGCCTCTGTGTCCGACTCCACGCGCGCCATCAACCTGCCCGGAGGATTCCGGTCGAAGAAAGAAATCGAGAGCCTGAGGATGTGGTTAAAGAGCCGTCTCCTCAGCACTATCATCACCTTCTGGCCGATGATCTCCATCCTCAGCCGGAAGAGGTATGTCGTTACCAGAAACAGGGCCTGGAGAGCCACATACACGGCCACGGTGCCGAGGAGCCCCCTGTAATTTCCCTCTGCAATGTCCACGTCTATCGCATGCCGGATGAGGTTGGGACCCGCCACGTGCACGGCCTTCGAAAGGGCCAGTAGGCAAAAGCACACCGCCAGCCAGCCGCGATGGGCCCTAAGGAGCGGCAGCAGCCGCCCCAGGGCTTTCCTCGAGCTCATGCCGTCATGTTTTTCGTCTTCGTAGTATGCTGATTCCATCTCTCAACTCCGTAGAGGTCTCGTCGCCCCTACCCTATAAATGAAAAACCCGCCGAACCTTCTTCGGGTCCGGCGGGCTGGCTTACGCCTTTATGTCGCATTAGGTAGGCCGTTTAAGATGACCTCCGTAGCCCGCGGACCACTCGCGAAGGATTCCGATACCGCTTAAGTTCGGTATGAGAATGTGAGTGCCTTTAACCAATGTACACCTCCATAGCACATTCTCCCTTCCGGTGAACCGGTCAGCTACTGCTGAATCATTCGTCCAGCCTACCTAGTATCGTCGTTAAACTGCCCCAGATAAGTACGAAGTCTTACTAGTGTACAACAGTTCCGGATTTTGTCAAGCTCTAAGAATCTTGAGGCAGGCCCTACCCCAGAAACTGCGGCAGGTCCCTGCCTGCGGAGATTGGGATCGGTACGGGGGGTAACATTGACCGGGGCCCGCGGCCTGTGGTACAATTAATAGGTGCGAGTATCTTCACACGGGGCGAACTGCTGATTGCGACTTCGAGCTATGAAGACGGAGGACATCATGAGAACGCTTAGCGCCGCAGGGCCGCTTCTGTTGCTACTGGCCCTGGCCACTGTCTGGCTACTCCCCGCTCCCACCCAGGCCGGCACCTTTGAGGAGTACTTCACTTCGAAGCAGTATTGCGACGTGGCCAATACGACGGCCGAGTGGGACACGACAGCTTTCGGCGAGATTCGCCTGCACCCGTTCGCGGTAGCCGTAAGGGGGAGTTGCGACACGCCAGGCCATGCGAGGGGTCTGGAGCTCTCGGGGAATTACGCCTATGTCGCCGACTACTTAGAGGGCCTCCAGGTCATAGACATCAGCGACCCCGACAGCCCCTACATCGCCGCATCATTTGACACGCCCGGGTCCGCAAACAACCTGGCCGTGGACGGCGACTATGTGTATGTCGCAGACGGCAGCAATGGCGTGGAAGTCTTCGACATCAGCGACCCCACGGCTCCGACTTCGGCCGGCGGCTTCAGCACGTTCAGCTGGGCAACCTCTGTAGCCATATCGGGGGACCGCGCATACGTATCGGATGGAGTGCTCGGCCTCGCGGTTTACGACATCAGCGACCCCACGAGCGTGGGCTACCTCGGCAGAGCCAATTCGGTCAACTACGCCAATCACGTCGTGGTCGAGGGCAATTATGCCTATGTAGCCGACGACGACGCGGGACTTCAGGTCTTCAACATCAGCAATCCTGCCAGTCCCCAGCTCGTGGGCGGCTGCCCGACGCCGGGGCCCGCCATATATGTGGCCGTTACCGGCGACTTCGCCTATGTGGCCTGCGGGGGTTCGGGACTGCAAATCGTGGACGTCAGCGACCCGACCAACCCGTCGGCAGGCGTTAACTACCCGACTTCGGGCTCCACCGCCTGGGTAGCCCTGATGGGGGAAGTGCTCTACACCTGCGATTACACGGCCGGGATCAGGTCTTTCTACGTCGACGGCGGGGGCGGGATCGGGCCCATCGGCGAATACGACATGCAGGGCACATCCTACGGAATCGCGCTGGCCGGGGATTTCGCCTGCGTGACTTCGGTGAACCACGGCTTCAAGGTAATATCCATTGCCGACAGGATAACGCCCTACCATATCGGCACGGGCGAGGCGCGCACGTTCCTGGATATGGAGGTTTCGGGGCACTATGCATTCTGCGCCTGCAGCGACCGCATAGACATCATCAGTCTGGTCGATCTCGACGAAGCTGAGTTCGTCGGTACGTACGCTCTAAACCTTCCGAGCGCCGCGGTGGACCTCTGTATCTCCGGCGATCACCTGTATGCGGCTATATACGACAGCCTCCTCGTTCTCGACATCTCGGACCCGACAGGCCCCGAGCGGGCCGGCGTCTGTAACGTCGAGCTCGGGACCTCTTCGGTGGAGATCGCAGGCGACTATGCTTTCGTCACGGGCGGCATGGCGCTGAGCGCCGTAAACATAAGCGACCCCACCAACCCCGCGGTTGCGGGGGCCTGCACGACGGGCTACGCCACCATGGGCATCGACATATCCGGTAACTATGCCTACGTGGGCTCAGAGCATCACGGACTCATCGTGATTGACATAAGCGACCCCACGGGGCCGTCACCGGTCACTTCGGTGGACACCCTGGGCTGGTGCATGGACGTGGTTGTGGACGGCGACCACGCATTCGTCGCCAATTACTATGACGGCCTTCACGTCATAGACATAAGCGACCCCACGAGTCCGGTGACGCTCTGGACCGGGGGGCCCGGCTCCTACTCGCGCCGGCTGGCGGTCACCGGCGACTATGCTTTCGTCGCGTCCCAGTCGGGCTACGGCCTCTACATAGTGGATATCAGCAATCCCGCGAGTCCCGTCACACTGGATGCACACGGGCCCGGACTGGAGGTCAGCTCGCTGGCGCTCTTCGGCGATCACATACTGCTCGGCGAAGAAGACGGCTTCCGGGCCGTCGAGATCTTCCAGCGGATGTACGATACGTCCCGGAACATGGTTTACTCCCTGCCTATCGCGCCGGGCGAGGCGGCCAGCAGGGTGCGCATAAGTGATTCGCGCTCCTACATCTGCCTGTGGGAGGTTTCCGCCGACTCGGCCGAACACTGGCAGTACGTGTATGAGGACTCGGGCTGGACCGACCTGGATTACCCCGGTGAAAACCTGTGCTGGAGAGCCACCCTGATCTACGAGGGAAGACGCCAGAACCCGGGTGCGGGGATGCTGCGTATCGAGTATGAGGATGTCGCGGGTGTGGATAGTGCCGCCGAACGTCCGGAGTTCATGCTATCGCCTTGCTCCCCCAATCCCTTCGCCGCAGAGACGCGCCTCAAGTTCACGCTTCCCGAACGCATGGACGTAACTCTGACGGTCCATGACGTCACGGGACGGAGAGTCGCCGTGCTGACCGAGGGTCCAGCGGACGCCGGGAAGCACTCCATACGGTGGGCGGGAACGAGCGCCGCCGGGAAGCGGGTGAGCCCTGGCATCTACTTCGCCCGTATCGAGGCCGGTCACTTTGAGGCTGCGACCAAGGTCGTCGTGCTCGAGTAGCGGAGGAGCGCGCTCACCTTGGCCGCGCGTAGACAGACGTGCCTACGGGAATCCGCGGTTTCAAAGGCATAAGGGCCAAAACGACTTCCTGGTAGCCAGTGTCGAAGCGTTCCCCTGGTTCGTTCGAGCGAAATGACTTGCGACTGATGTAAGGGGTCTTGCTGATGACCTCCCCGCTACCGATGGGCTCGCCCGTCTCCGAATCGAATACATCATAGGATGAACCGGTATCGACGCGCTCAATCCAGAAGGACTCGACGTAAAGTCTGACCCAAAGCTCACCCGACCCCAGCACTATCGGACACTCACCCTCGCCCCCCGCAACAAGCGTCTCGCCCAGACGAACATCGAACTTGTAGACCAGGCCCGATACCGGGGACCTGAGCTCAAGCTGGTCGAGAAGCATCTGCACTTTGCTGAGTTCGGCGCGCGCCACCCCGAGACCCGCGGAGTCGAGCTCAACCTGGATCCGGGAGCTGGTGTAAGCCAGCTCGGAGACCGCCCGGTTGTCATAGAGCTGCTTCTGGCGCTCAAAGTAATCCCTGCTGAGCTCCAGGGCCTTCTCGGCTGACTTTATTCTGGCGCGGGCGAGAGCGAGGTCCTTGAGCTCTATCTCATTGTCAAGCAGGCAGAGCAGCTGATCTTCGCTGACGCTGTCCCCCTCCGAGACATAAACCGCCAGCACCCGCCGGGTTACTGGCGCGCAGACGAAAACCTCCCGCCCCGCGGGCTCCACGACGCCCTGCAGAACAGCGGGCGCCTCCTGTAGAACGGGGGACTGGGCCGGGTCCGACCTGGCCGAGACACGCACGAAGGCGAAGACGGAAAAGCCAGTTGCTGCGGCGACCACGACCCAGAACATAACGCGGCTAATATGACTCCTCATCCTGGACTCCTTCACCCGGGTGTCGAGTATCATTGATAATGCTACCATCTTCAATCTTAATTAGCCTGTCCGCATAGGGGAACACGCGCGGGTCATGGGATACCAGCACGACCGCCCGGCTACCCTCTCCGGAGATCGTCTTGAGAGCGTCAAGAACGATTCTGCTGCTCTCAACATCCAGCGCCGATGTCGGTTCGTCGCACAGCAATATCATAGGATCTCCGATTAGCGCGCGGGCGATTCCCACCCGCTGCTGCTGTCCCGTGGAAAGCTGCTGTGGCTTCGAATCGCCGTGTTCGGAGAGGCCAAGCTCGCTTAGAAGCCGGTGTGCCTGCTCCCTGAGCTCCCGCGTGACTCTGTCACCCTGTATGGCCTGCGACACCAGCAAATTCTCAGTTATCGAAAGGGCCGGCACCAGGGCTGCCTGCTGAAATACGAAGCCGAAGTCCCTGAGGCGGATGCAGGCACGCTCGTCTTCAGACTTGTCGGTAACTTCATCGCCGCCGATGAAGAGCCTGCCCGTAGTCGGCTTGAGAACGAGACCTATTATCGTGAGCAGGGTCGTTTTTCCGCTGCCCGAGGGCCCCGCGAGCACGGTGAGCTCGCCGGGGATAATGCCGAGGTCGGTCTTCTTAAGCACCGTTCTCAGCTGCTTCCCGTCGTAAAAGTCCCTCGTTACCAACTCGAGCCTGACGACCTCTTCAACCATTACGCTTCCTCTTCTTGCCTTCCGCTCGCGACCATCCTCTCCCGGCGTTACCTGAAGGCCGTGGCAGGCTCTACCCTAGTGGCGCGGCGCATCGAGAGAACGGAGGCGAGCAGGCAAAGCAGCACCGTGAACCCCGCGTGTATCGGGGGCAACCAAAGCGGCATGTAGGTCGGCAGGCTTGAGTCCATCGTCCCATAGAGGAAGACGGCAAGCAGGAAGAAGCCTATCACCGACCCCACTCCGGCAATGATGAGCCCCTGGAAGAGAATCGTGATCGCGATGTCTTTCCTTCGCGCCCCCAGCGCTCGGAGCACGGCGAAGTCCTTCTGCCTGTTGAGCACAGTCGTGTACATGGTAAGGGTTATTATGACTATACCTACAAGCGTTCCGATAATTGTCGAGAACCCAATGCTGCCTCCGATGCCTGTATTGGTAAGGTAGTAACTGCGCGTACTGGACGACAATTCGCTGCTTCGAAAAACGGCGGTGTTCGGCAGAACGCGCTCGATAATCCGCACAGCATCCGCCGGGTCAGCCTCTGACGTAAGTTTTACCAGAATATTGCTGCACTGGTCTGCCCCAACATTGCCGATTTCGCGAGCCTTGTCTATGTTGGTAAATACCAGAGTACCCTCGAAACCTCTTATGCTCTGGGTGATGGCGCCTATTCTAACGCGCACCCGGTTCACTTCGGAGACGGATCCAATTTCGGGATATCCGAGTACGTCCAGGTCCATTCTATCTGCAGTGACTGCATCGAAATCCAGGAGGGCGTCTATCGAACCCTGGTGAAAGCGCCAGGGACCTCCGACGAGATCCGGCCTGGACAGTCCGACGACCTGCAGGCCCGTGAACCTTCCGTCGTCAAGACTGTAAAGTCCCCCGGTCCTGACCAGGGGTTCGGCCCACTCCACAGCATCTACTCCCCGCACGCGGTCCAGGTATCGCATCGGAAGGGCTCCCCCGGAATTTACATTCTCGGTATTGACAGTGCAAATCCAGACATCCGCCGGCATATGATCCACTAGTACCGACATGAAGTTGAGTAGTCCGAAGAGTATGGAGAGCTGCTGGCCTACCAGGAAGATGATTGCAACTACTCCGAGCACCGACCCAGCCGTGGTCGCGCGATCGTATAGCAACATCCTCAGAGCTGTAATGCTACGCATTTCGCCTCACCAGTTTGAGCGCAACTTCATTGGCTTCGCGAATAGTCCGGGCAACCGCATCCACATATTGAGACAGAGTGACCGAAGCAATCTCCGCCGCGTGTCCCCCCGCTACTATCTTTGTACCCGGAACCGACTCCCTGATCTTCATGAAGAGATCCCTCGACGCCGGCAGGCGCGCTATGAGGGTTATTGAGAACACACAGACCTGGGGCCGTCCCCTCGCCACAGTCTCAATCAGGTCTTTCTCAGGAGTGCTTCGCCCGAGGTAGACCACATCCCACCCCTTAGCCTCGAAATACCCGGCAGTCAGCAGGGCACCTATGTCGTGTTGCTCCCCGGGCACGCAGCCCACGACTGCTGTAAGACCCAGAGGCTTCTCACGCGCCAGCTCTTCCATGAGCCTCTGGATAGCGTATCTGGATATCTCCGTGGCAGCGTGCTCATCCGACACGCTGATTTCATTTGCCTCCCAGAGCCGCCCGACCTCACCCATGGCACGCAAGATGACGTCCGTGATGACTCTCTCTATATTCTCTCCGCTCCGTATGAGATCGAGCACATAGCCCACCGCGTCCCTCCGCTTTCGGCCGAGCAACAGGGCAAGGAATTGGCTGCCCGCGCTGCCCAGGGGAGCCCCGGCCGACCTTCGCAGCCGATATACTGCTCTGGAGTTCAACGCCAGCCATTCCAGAGGACGAGACACCTCTCGCGCCTCGACTGGCGCAAGCGCCGCATGAATGGCTATTATCCAGCCCTCGACCATTCTAAGGAAATACTCCTCACCGAGACCCCGGGAGGAAAGAGACGAAACATACCACCTGAACTCATCAAGCATATGCTCGTAAAGCGAGAACTCCAAAACGGCCCTCAGCATTTTGCCGAAATGCTCATGCGCGTCTGAAAGAAGCAAGAGGCGCTCAGGGGTGAATCTGGAGAAGAGTCTTGCGTCCACGGAGAACTTGTCGTTCACCAGCGTCAGCAGCCTCGGCAGCGCTTCGGCGAAAGCCCGGCTGGCATCGTCTGACACGATGCCTGCAAACCCCTGTCCTGGAGATTTCAAGTCTGCCATATCTACCCCCGGCACTCTGCACGCGTCCCTCAGTCTGAACCTATAACATGAACCCTCACCCTTTTCAATGCTTGAGACACAGCCAGATCCGCAGAGGTTCGGCTTGACCGCCTGCGGGAACGAACGTAGAATGACCAGGAGATCAGACAATCCCTTCTTACAGGCCCGTGAATACGGAGGTTCGGCGCAGATGAATTCACTTAAGGCGGCGATTGTGTTTATGCTGTTTATGGCTGCGGTCACCGGGTTGGCATTCGGAAACGAATTCCGGCACTTCGAAGCCGAAATCGAGGTCGGTCCCGTCTGGCAGAGCCTGAATGATGTCCAGATACCCAATACCGACGAGGGTACGCGGTTTTCGCTGGTGGATCTTGTCGGAAAGGGCCCCTGGCTGTCTGCACGCCTCTATTTCACCTACAACATAAATCCCAAACACGGCCTCAGGCTCCTGCTGGCGCCGCTTTCGTATACCGAAGAGGGAGTATTCCAGTCATCCGTGGACTTCGCCGGAGAGACCTTTGACCCCGATGTTCCAACCGAGGCGACCTACAAGTTCAACTCCTGGAGGTTGACATATCGCTACCGCTTTTACCGGAATGACCACTGGACTCTTCATGTCGGCTTCACCGCCAAGGTGCGGGACGCCAAGATCGAGCTTGCCCAGGAGGGCAAGTCCGCCAGCAAGACCGACCTGGGCTTCGTCCCGCTTCTGCACTTCGCGGCGGATTACCTGTTCGCCTCGCGCTGGCATCTGGCTCTCGACCTGGACGCCCTTGCGGGTGGACCCGGCCGCGCCGAGGACTTATCGCTCAAACTCGGCTACGATCCGAATGACAGGTGGCGCATATCAGCAGGCTACCGAACCGTCGAGGGCGGGGCTGATGTTGAGGAAGTCTACAACTTCGCCTGGCTTCACTACGCGGTGGTTTCGGCTTCTTACAGGTTCTAAAGGTTCTCTCGGACCGCGGCATGGCTAGCGCAGGAGCACAAACTTGAGCACTCTCTCCTGGCCCAGGGCGGCGATCCGGCAGAAGTAGACTCCGGGTGAAACTTCGGCCCCGCTGCCGTCTCTTCGCGACCACATCACGAGACCGCGGCCCGGACCCACCTCCCGCTCGAAGAGACTCTTCACCAGAGCCCCTCTCGCGTCATATATTTCGGCACTCATGAACCCTGGTGCGGTGATATTGAACTCTATGAGGGCTGCCCCCCTCGAAGGGTTTGGGGCGATCCATGCCGTGAGGTCATTAGGCTTCTGCCGCCCGCCGCCTGCAGGAACTCCAACGCCCGGAGCTTCGTACCTGACCGAGTCGGAGAGATTGTCGCTGAATACCAACACCGCAGTGGTCCAGGCGCTGTCCGCCAGGGGATCTATCCCGGGCTCGGTGCTGTAGGTCACCGTCGCAGTGTAGTCCAGAGTCGCGGGATACATGGGGTACGAGATGCCCCCGTCAAACACTATCTCCGCAATCACGGGGCAGTTGGCGTCTGCATCGCTGTAGTCAATCATGGCCACGGCTGCCGGCCCCTCACCCTGCAGAGTCAGGTTCGCAAGATCGGGCAGGTGATTGGCGCCTGAGCCGATGCCCAGTTCGCGCATAGCGCACAGCCCGCCCGGGCTGCGATCGGCCTCCGCAGGGCCGCCCAGGATGGTGATGCGCTGGGTAAAGCCCGCCACGTCGATAACCGGGTCTTCGGTATCATACCAGGACATGAAGTATGGGTCATCCATCAAGTCGGCCAGCTCGCACGAGAGCCTCAGCGTGTTGGAGGCCGGGAATTCCTCTACTACTATTTCGCCGAGCTTCACAAGATCGCCCACACCCGGCCCGGTTATTTTATAGAGGCCCGGGGTGATGATGCCAGCCTGCTCGAAAGTGTACATGAGACCTAACACGGTGTCCGGGTCGGCCACAGCGGGATCTGCTATTCCGATCAGGTAACCGAAAAACGTGAGGCCCTGTATGACCGGGAATCCTCCCCCGACGTTGGTAAGGCTTCCGTAAAGCCGATCGCCCGAGAAACTCATCCGGCAGTCCACGATATCGAGATTCGTGTATCCGAAGGCCTCGTCGCCGGAATCATCGACCGCAATCCGCGTGAGGTCCCCCGGCTCCGGGTCGACCCCGTCCGGAATCCGTACCGGCATGAGGTCTATGTTTCCGTTCTGCAGAAGGCGGAAGCCGTAGTAACGAAGAGCCGCGATGGGCCCTGGTGCCGCAGCTTGCAGCGTGGAGGGCCCGTCCACCATCGGGGACATCGTAACTTCCTGCACGCCTCCCTCGTTGTACAGAAGATAGTTCTCGACGCCGGCGCCCGAAACGTTCTCAGCTCTTATAGAGACAGTGGAATCCGGGAGCAGCGCGCTGTGGCGTATGTCGTTCCAGTACTGATAAGCATGTGCGTGCGAGCATAAGAGAAGCAAGAAAACTGCCAGAACTGCGATTCTCATGACGGTCCCCCTAGAAAGCGATCCCCAACATTATACCATGATTCTGGTTCTTAAGGGGAACGGGTTCGTTGTCTATCAGGATTTCCTCATCTTCGAACGGAACGTAGGCATATGTGGGCATGGCAAGCGTGTTCCAGCCCATTGTGAAACGGTACTCGAGGAGTGCCGTCCTGCCGGACATCAAGAACTCCAGACCGAAACCGTAAACGAAAGAGAAATCGAACATGTCGACCTCCGACATATCGGAGTCCGCATGGAGCGGGAGGACTTCTTCCCCATCTGTGACTTCACCCGACAGCCTGTAACGGTCATGGACCTTGAGGGACATGGCTGTACCTGCGAAAGAGTAGAACTCGCTGTGTTCCCATTTCATCCAGGCGAACTTGAAGAGTACCGGGATCTCGATGTAGTCCATGTCATATGTGACATCAAGAACCGTGGGGATGTCGAGAATCTCGACCCCGATGGCCTGCCTGGAGCCCTTCTGCACGTAGAGAACCTCCTGCTGCAGGCTGAAGCGGGAGGTTATCGGGAAAGCCAGAAACACGCCTGCGGCGAAACCCGCTCGCCAGTTGCTGGAAACCTCGTAATCTGCATCCCGCTCCATAGTGCCGACATGCTGCGCGAAACTGATGCCGGCCTTGACACCAAACGAAAGATCGGCAAACCCCAGATCATCGTCAGCTCTCACGCCGGCTGAGCCGGCGGCTGTGGCAGGCGACGCGTTGATATGCGCCAGGGCCAGCGAGAGGAAAGCTGCAGCGGCGATAACGAACACACCAACTGGGCCGGTCTGAAGGCGTCCAGGCCACAATCCCACCGTGAACATCCAGGCGCTCCTTACGGTTAAGTCTTGATCCGTGCAGTATCCGATGACAAACCCCGGCGGCCAGGAAGACATCTGAAGTGCGCGGAAGATTGATCTTACGCAACCCGCCTGCTGATGTCAACAACACCCGGGTTTCGCGGGCTTAGAAGTCATTTTCCGGCCCGGCACCGTTCTACTGTTCTTACTATCTGAGCAGCGTCATGGACCTGCTCTCGACGTGGCCGGCGACAGCGATCCTGCAGAAGTAGACGCCCGCGCTAACGTCCTCTCCTGCAGCGTTCTTGCCGTCCCACTCCACTGAGTGGACTCCCGCAGCCGCCGGCCCGCTCCGAAGTGTCCTGACTCGCCTGCCCACGGTGTCGTACACCGCGACGCTGGCCTCCGAGGCGGAGTCGAGTTCGAAACTGATCTGCGTCGCCGGGTTGAATGGATTCGGGCTGTTCCGGAAATGCAGCACCGCTGTCACCTCCCGCCGGTCGCCGCTCCCGTCCGCGGGCACTCCGGCCAGGCTGGTATTTAGCCACAGTTTGATGCGGTCGACGTGGTTGCCGGCGACTACGAGGTCGGTAGCGCCGTCGCCGTCGATGTCATCGGCGCAACCCGGCCACGCCCCGGGAAACTCCAGGTCGAGATCGTGTTTGATCCAGCCGCCGGGCGCGCTGACCTCGTTTTCGCACCATATGACATCCCCGGAGGCATAGCCCGCCCCGAGTATGTCCATGTCGCCGTCATTGTCGATGTCGGCCGGGTAGCCCGTCTGGGCTCCGCCGAGTTCCGACGTCACCACTCTCTTCACCCATACGACGGGGTCGCCGCCCTGGTTCTCATAGTATGCGATCTGATTGAATCCAAACGACGTTCCGACGATGTCCGGGTCATCGTCTCCATCCATGTCACCTATGCGCAGCATATGGGCCATGTTGAAGGCCCCGTCGACCAGGAACTCGGTCCATACAATTGGGTCGCCGCCGTCATTGCGGTACCACGAGATGTCCCCGCTCACGAGGGCGGCGCTGGCAACGTCCATGTCGCCGTCACCGTCAAAGTCGTCGGGGCGCATGGAGCGGGCGCCGGGGCATACCGAATCGATGGTCTGTGTCGTCCAGACAATGGGATCGCCGCCGTCATTTCGCCACCAGGTGATATGCCCCAGGCCCGCGCTCGCTCCAAGGATGTCGACGTCGCCGTCCTTATCGAGATCGCAGGCGTAAACCTCATGGGCCTGCGTATAGCCGTTCGCCACAATCTGTTTGGTCCATACTACGGGGTCTCCGCCTTCATTACTCCACCAGGCTATCTGAGCCCGGGCCCAGGCGGCGCCGAGAATGTCCGTATCGAGGTCGCCGTCAACATCCTCCGCATACACGAAGCAGGCCCCACCGAAGCTCGCCGCCACGGTCTGCTTGGTCCATCCGATGGGATCGCCGCCGTCGTTTTCCCACCAGGCGATGTCCGAGGAATCAGCGGCGGACCCCACTATGTCGTTGAGACCGTCACCGTTGAAGTCGGCTATATAGATTCCCGTAGGCCCGCCGAAGGTGGAGTCTACGGTTTGCTCGTTGAAAGGCACATCGGCCGCCGGGAGCACAGCCGGAGACAAGAGGGCCACGGTGACGACAGCCACAGTCGCAGCACAGCGCAGCAGATTGAATCGAGGCATTACCGTTCCTCCGTTCAGGGGTGGTTTCTGAACAGATACTACAGGGGGAAGTTTCTGCTCATTCTATTCAACGGCCAGGTCTACTGCCTGGCTCTTATCGACTCCAGAAACAGCTTCAAATAGTCGAAGTACGTGCCCTCGTCAGGACTGTCCAACGGGGTCGCGTTGGGATCTCTGATGAGTATCACCTGGTTGGCAATCGTTCTCAGCGTTAGGAAGAAGAAGTCAACTGTGCGACTGACGTCCAGGTCGCCCCGCAAGCTGCCGTCCGCGACGCCGTCTGAGTAAACCCGGCAGAGCTCTTCGAAGCGCATGCGCCAGATGCGATAGGCCTCCCCCACACCGTCACCGAACCTGTCGAAGTCATACCCCCTGTAATCCCAGTTGGCCTGGATTCGAAGGTACTCGGGATTCTGCTGGTAGAATTCGAAGTAGGCATAACCCATGGCGCGGAGCCTTTCATAGCCGTTATGGCCCTTGCGCATGGCCTCGCGCAGCAGCTCCATCTTGAGCTCATCTCCCTTCATGTGAACGTGAAACAGTATCTCGTCCTTGCTCTTGAAGTAGGCGTAGAGCGTGGGCTTGCCGAGCTCGGCCATCCGGGCGATGTCATTCATGGTGGTTTTCTCGAAGCCCCTGGAAAAGAAAAGGTCCTGGGCCGCATCGATGATGTCGCTTCTGCGTCTCGCCCGGTCGCGTTCCCTGCGCGTCAGCGACGCCGCCTGGCCGCTTTCTGCTGTCATCTCAATTACCTGCCTTGTCAAAGCTTGTTTTAACTGTTAGTAATAAAACTTAACCGTAGGTTAAGCACAATCATACTATCGGCACTTCTCGCCATAGTGTCAAGGGCTTAATTTGCCCTTCAAAATACGCAAAATAGCGTTACTATTTGTATAAAACGCACTTTGATGTGTTCACGCGCCGTTTCCCGGGAGGGGATTCCGGGTTTGGGTGAGTCAGCCTATGCGCACAGATGCGGGGCCAGGCGCGGCAGGAGCCGGGGACCTGCCCGGGGGAGGCCGTTTTCATGGGCCCTCAGGGTTGTTTGAGGTCATATCGGCCGAGTGGGCTCCGGGTCATTCGAGCGCCTGAAGTATGTAATCCGGGAACATCTTAAGCGGCGCGAAGTGTTTCCCGTTGTCGTGGTTGCCCCCCGTGGTCACGACAACCAGGTCGTACTCGGGCAGCACGAATATGAACTGGCTACCCCAGCCATTGGCGAATATGCCCTCGACGACCTTGTCGCCCAGGCTCTGGCTGCCGCGCCACCAGAGATAAGCGTATTCCTCCCGTCCGCCGGCGTCCATTTGGGCAGCGGTGGACACCTCAATCCAGTCGGCGGGTACGACTCGCTCACCGTTCCACTGCCCGCCGTCGAGCAAGAGCTGTCCGAGCTTCGCCATATCCCTCGGCCGGAGGTGAAGCGAGCCGTCCATCAGCGGGTACCCTTCCCACTTGCCGTACTCCCAATCATAGGGTCCGAACGCCAGCGGCTCGAAGAGGTGCTTCTCCGCGTATTGGTCGGCATGGAGTCCCGTCGCGTGCTTAATGACGCCCGCAAGCAGGTCCACATTGGGACTCACGTACTCGAACTTCTCACCCGGCATACCGGCGATCGGCTGCTTGAAGACTGTTCCGAAGTGGTCTTCGCTATCGTAGAAACCCGCGAGATCTTCCTGGTCCCAGCCCACACTCGCGCTCATCGTGAGGATGTGGCTGAGCCTTATATCCTCCCAGCCCGCCGCCATACCGGTCCCGTATTCGGGGAAGAAGGTCTTGATGCCCTCATCGACCCCGGCGATCTCGCCCCTGCCGATGGCAATGCCGATGAGCAGAGAGCTCACGCTCTTGGTTACGGAGGCAAGGCGGTGAACGGCCTCCCGGCTGTGGCCGTAGAAGTACTCGTCAAGCACGAGCTTCCCGTTTCTCACGATGATAAGCGAATGAAGGTATCCGAATTCGCCGTCCACTGCCGCCGTGACGAGGTCCTCAATAGGGCCGGGGGCCAGGCCCTCGGCCTTCAGCGATGAAATCTTCCACCCGTCCCCGGTGCCCTCGGGTTTAGCGTATTCATAGACGTACTCCCCACCCTGCTTGACCGGCGCAGCGGCAAGCCCCTTAAGTGTCGAGGGATCGACCCGGTCGAGCACCATGTCCAGGGTAGACCCGTCCTCATACAGGAAGGTCGCCTCTATCGCCTGCTTCGCTATGTCGACAGGGCCCTCGACGCGCACATTGTTCAACTCAACATGCATGCTGACCCGCCCGTCAGCGTACTGAACAGTCCTGATGGGGACTTCCTCCACTTTCATCTCATCTTTATAGACGTGTATTCGCCCATCATAGGAGCCCGGGGCGGTTTCGATGAACTGGAAAACGAAAGCCCAGACTCCATCGTCCTGGAGTCCCCTCCAGTAACCTTCGATGCTCCCCTCGCGCGGTCCGGCCTCGGCCGCCGCCGCAAGGGATCCTGCTCCCGGCAGCATCATCAGAACACAACACAGAACGGCGTAGAATAGAGGGGAGTATCTCACTACCGGCCTCCTTTGGACAACAAATCACCCTTAATACATCCGGGAAACTCTACAAAGATGTCGCCCGTTTGCCAAGAGGATTGGAAAGGTCGGGCGGAGCTATGTCATGACGGGTTGGGCAGCGGCCGAGTCCGTCTTGATAAGCGGTGAGTCGACGAGCGCCAGCACGCCGCCGCCGAGCTCTTCGAGCCGCCAGCGGAGTTCCGGGTCCTCTTCATCGCGTGCGGTGGACGTGATCGCGTTTACCATCCCGTATAGCGACTGGTCATCGCCTTCGTCGAAGCGGCACTCCGCCTCCTCGAGAGCCAGCCCCGGCAGTTCAACCCGGCCTGGGAGGCTGTGTCTGAGGGCTTCTCTCCACGTCCGAACCAAGATCTTGCTCGCGGCCCTCATTCTCTCTACGGCCCCGGTGAAGATCTCAGGCTCGAGACATGCCCGAATGACTTCCTCAAACTTCAGAGTCCACTCCGTTACCTCGGCCACCGGCGAATCCGCATCCATTCTTCTGAGGCTGCAGTCCTTGACGTCTTCGGGCATGATTTGTCCGTTAGAGCAGACCACACGAAACACATAGGGAGAGACACAAACATACTCATTGAGAGCAGTGAGAGCAACTCCGCGCCGGACGGGGTCTCCGGGTTGCACTTCGGCGAGATCGGGAAGGGTTGCGCGTAAGTACAGGAAATCCCAATCACAACCGTCTTGCGCAACATTGCCCCCTGCGCCTTCCACGACATCCGTGAAGACATGGAGAACTTCGGTGTTTGTAGGACGAAACGAGCATTCCATGAGGCACCCCCGCGTTTGAGACCCGAAGCAATGGGACCCCTCCCCAGCAGCCCTTCCTGCTTAAGTTAATACCCCCGGCGGCCTCAGTCAAATCGGTCCCATGAATGTGCCGGAACTACCCGCACAGCGGAGAGCCCCGATAAAGTAACACAAGTCCGGTGTTGACTCCAGGGCAGGAGACCGTGAGATTATGGGAAATCGGGACCAGCGACGGGTGGAACGCGTCGCCGTGAAGTGTGATACAATACTGCTGACGAGCTCGAAAATACGGTTCCATGGCATAGAAAGGAGAAAACCGTGGGCGAAGGCGAACTGACTATTCAGGATCTTCTGAAGCGGGTGGAAGCCCTTGAGGCCAGCGCGCCGGAGGACCGGCTGGCGCTGGGGGTCATGAACGGCAGCCTTGACTACACAATGGCGGCCTTTCTCATCGCCCTTGGCGCGATAGCTTCCGGTATGGAGGTGGACATGTTCTTTACGTTCTGGGCTACCGCCGCTCTGCGCGATCCGAAAAAATCTGCGAAAAAGGATATGCTCGGCCGCATGTTCGGGACGATGCTTCCCAAGGGTGCCGGCAGCCTCCCGCTTTCTAAGATGCAGATGTTGGGCATGGGCCCGCGCATGATCGACAAGACCATCAAGAAGCATGGTGGGCAATCGCTGGAAGAACTGATGGAGCAGGCGGCTGAATTCGGAGTGCGGATTCACGTCTGTGCTATGTCCATGGACCTCATGGGCATCCAGAAAGAAGAATTGATCGACTATCCCGGCCTGGATCTCGTGGGGGTGGGGGCGTTTGTCAACATGTTCGACAAAGCCAAGCAATGCTGGTTCTTGTAGGCAACCCGCGAAATCGTGAAGCCGTGAACTAAAGCAGCCCGAGCGCCTGGCCCAGCATCTCGAGCGTCTGCCCGTCCTTGAAACCGAGCTGCTGGCTTGCCCCCGACGGGCACACCGCGGAACAGCTCCCGCACCCCTTGCAGAGCGCTGTGTTTATCACGCTGATCTGCCGTCCGCCCCGCCATACGAGACCCGGAGCGTCGTAAGGGCAGGCCGCCACACACATCCCGCACCCGGCGCAGATGTCCGCATCCACGCTGGCGACATTAGCCACCGACAGATATTCGTCTGAGCTTATTATGGTACAGGCCCTCTCGGCAGCCGCCTTGGCCTGGGATATCGTCTCGTCCACCATCTTGGGAGAATGCGCGAGGCCGGCCAGGAATATGCCCTCGGCGGAAAAGTCCACCGGCCGCAGCTTGACATGCGCCTCCATGAAGAAGTTGTCCTCGTTGAGCGGGATCTTCAGCATCTGTGACAGGACTGACGCGTCCTCCTGAGGCACCATCGCCGGAGCGAGGATGACCTTCGCTGCCTTGATCTCGAGATCGGTCCCCAGCACGTGGTCCCTGACCCTCACGATGATCTGCCTGTCTTCCTCCCCGCGCTCGATCACGGGTTTCCTGTCCTCGTCATATCTTATGAAAACAACCCCGAGAGCCCGCGCCTGCTGGTAATACTCCTCATAGAAACCATAGGTGCGAATGTCACGATAGAGGACATAGACATTCATCTTGGGATTGATCTTCTTCAATCTGATAGCGTTCTTTATCGCCTGGGTGCAGCACACTCTGGAGCAATACATGTGCTCCTCATCCCTCGAGCCGACGCACTGAACCATCACAATGTCCTTGACCTTCTTGTACGCCGCTTCTCCCTCTTCGAGATCGTCTTCGAGCTCGAGCTGCGTCATAACGCCGGGTTCTCCATCCCCGTACAGATACTCTTTCGGCTTCATCTCATTGGCGCCGGTCGTTATCAATATGACGCCGTGCTCGAAGTCCTCGGCGTCTCCGGTGTCTTTCAGCCGGATAGAGGTGACATAGTTGCCTATGTAGCCGTCGACCGCGGCGATCTCCGCGTTCGTGAAGACTTTGATGCGCGGGTGGTTCTCAATCTTTTCCGTGAGTTCCTTGAGAAACTCCTCGACGCTCCTGCCGTCCGGCATCCTCTTCAGCCGCACCAAGTTGCCCCCAAGCCTCGCGTTGCGCTCCACCAGCGCTACCTCGAAGCCCTGGTTTGCTATCGACAGCGCGGCCGTCATGCCGGCCAGCCCGCCGCCGACCACCAGACCCTTCTGCGTAACGCTCAAGGCTATCGAGTGCAGCGGCTCCAGCAGGCGCGCCTTGCCCACGGCTATCCTGGTGAGGATCTTGGCCTTCTCCGTGGCTTTGGCATGGTCGTCCCGATGCACCCAGCTGCAGTGGTTTCTTATATTGGCCATGTCAAAGAGGTAAGGATTCAGGCCCGTCTCCTTGAGCGTTTCCTGGAAAAGCGGCTCATGTGTGCTCGGGGAACATGAGGAGACGACCACCCGGTTGAGCTTCTGCTCCTCAATGACTTTCTTCATCTTCTCCTGCGTATCCTGCGAACAAGTGAAGAGGTTCTCCTCCGCGTAGACGACCCCCGGCAGCGTCCTCGCGTATTCAGTAACGGCCGGCACATCGACGATGCTTCCTATATTAATCCCGCAATGGCAGACGAAAACGCCGATCCGCGGTTTCTGCCCGCTGACATCCCTCTCGACCGGATACTCTTTCTTCCTTATCTCCGTCCCACGGACTTCGGATAGGATCTCCCCGGCCCCGGCTACCGCCCCCGAGGCCTGTATCACGGTCTCGGGGATGTCCTTGGGGGATACGGCCGGCCCGCAGACAAACACGCCCGGACGGGTCGTATCGACAGGTGAATTCCCGGAATGTTCGATGAACCCGTACTGGTTGAGACGGATCCCGAGCTTGTCCGACAGATCTTTCATGTCGTCCCGCGGGGTGAGGCCGACCGAAAGCACGACGAGATCGAATTCTTCCACGATGTTCTCGCCGCTCTCGGTTACATATAGAACTTCGAGATTCCCCGACTCCTCTATCTCTCTTACCTTCCCTACCCTGGCCCTTATGAACCTCACGCCTGTGTCCTTGGCCCTGTCGTAGAACCGGTCAAAATCCTTGCCGTAGGCCCTGAGATCCATGAAGAAGATCGCAGGCTCCACGGTAGCGACATGCTCTTTCGCTATGATCGCTTCCTTCATCGCGTACATGCAGCATACCGAAGAGCAGTATGGCATGTGACAGTCCTCGGTCCTCGACCCGACACATTGCAGCCATGCGATCTTCGTCGGGACCTTCCCGTCCGACGGCCTCTGGAGATGCCCCTCGAACGGACCGGAAGCGGCGAGTATCCTCTCGAATTCCAGGCTCGTTAGCACATTCCTGTGCCTTCCGTATCCGTATTCATGCAACGAGGTGGGATCGAACTTGTCAGCGCCGGTGGTGATGATTATCGAACCCACGTCGATGTCCAGCATCTCTTCCTTCTGGTCGAAATCGATAGCGCCGGCCTCGCAGAATTCCTCGCATATCTGGCACTCCCCGGTAGTGAGGTGAATGCAGCGCTCGGGGTCGATATTGGCGTAGCTGGGCACGGCCTGGGCGTAGGGAATATAAGCAGCCGCCCTATCGACGAGCCCGGCATCGAATTCCGATCTTATCCTCTGAGGCGTGTTTTCCGTTATCTTGTCGAGTTTTATGCCGGTCCCGGTGGGGCAGATGTAGTAACAGGCCCCGCAGGTCTGACACTCTTCCGATTGCGCATCGAAGGCCGGGGTCACGACCCGCTTGCTTCCCCTGTTCGAAAACGACAGGACTCCTCTGCCCATCCTCTCGCTGCAGACCCTTACGCACAGGCCGCAGAGGATGCAATCTTCATTCTTGGGCTCTATCCTCTTGCCCGTCACTCCCAGTTCCTCTGCGATGCGCCTAATATTCTCCGAATCCGGGCATCTGGCAAGCAGGAGCTCCGCCATCAGCTTGCGGGTCCTGATAACCCGTTCGGTGGAGGTCCTCACCGTGAGGCCTTCCCTGGCAGGGTAGTTGCACGAAGTCTGGATCGATGTCCGCCCCCCCTGTTCGACCTCGACCAGGCACAGTCGGCATGCCCCATAGGGGGTCAGGGCTTTGTGATAACAGAGCGTCGGGATTTTTATGTCGATCTTCTCGCACGCTTCGAGAAGCGTCATGCCTTTCTCAACCTCGACAGGCCTGTCATCGATTACAAGATTGATCTTTTCGCTTTCCATTTCTACTCCACCATGACTGCGCCAAACTTGCAGACATCGAAACAAGCTCCGCACTTTGTGCATCTTATCGGGTCGATCGAATGAACCTTCTTGGGCTGGCCTGTTATCGCACCGGCCCCACAGTTCTTGAAACACAGGGTGCAACCCGTACATATCTCGGCGTCTATGCTATATGTAATCAGGCCCTTGCAGACATGAGCCGGACACTTCCCCAGCTCGGTATGGGCATTGTACTCGTCCCTGAAGTACTCGATGGTAGACAGCACTGGATTTGACAGCGTCTGGCCCAACCCGCACTGGGACGCGTCCTTCACTGCTTCTCCCAGCTCTACCAGGAACTCGATATCCTCCGGCTTGCCGTCCCCATCCGTTATCCTGCCGAGTGTTTTTAGCATCAACTCGCTTCCGTCTCTGCACGAGGTACACTTGCCGCACGACTCGTCATTCGTGAACTCGAGGAAGTACTTGGCGATGTCCACCACGCAGGTATCCTCGTCCATGACTACCATACCGCCCGACCCCATTATGGACCCGGCCTCCGCCAGCCGCTCATAGTCCACAGGCAGATCGATGAGCGACGCCGGGATGCACCCTCCTGAGGGCCCGCCGGTCTGAACGGCCTTGAACTCCTTGTCCTCGAGTATCCCCCCGCCGACTTCGAATATGATCTCCCTGAGCGTGATACCCATCGGCACTTCGACAAGACCGGTATTCTTCACCTTCCCGACCAGGGAAAACACTTTCGTGCCCTTGGACTTCTCGGTGCCGATACCTGCATACCAGGCACTTCCCTTCTCGACTATCGGCGGGACGTTTGCCCAGGTCTCCACATTGTTGATGTTGGTAGGACTGTCCCAGAGCCCCGATTCGGCGGGGAAAGGAGGCCTGTTTCTCGGCTCAGGCGAGATGCCTTCGATAGAGTGTATTAGAGACGTCTCTTCCCCGCAGACAAAAGCACCCGACCCTTCTCGGATCTGGATTTCGAAAGAGAATCCGGAGCCGCAGATATTCTCCCCCAGGAACCCGGCCGACGCAGCCTGGGCCAGGGCCCTCTCCAGCCTCTCTATCGCCAGCGGGTATTCGCTCCTTACATATATGAACCCTTTCGAAGCCCCTATGGCATAGCCCCCGATGATCATTCCCTCGATGACTGTATGAGGGTCTCCTTCGAGAACGGATCTATCCATGTAGGCGCCGGGATCCCCCTCGTCGGCGTTACAGATTATATACCTGGCGTCCCCCTGGGCCTTCCTCGTGAACTCCCACTTCAGGCCCGTAGGGAATCCTCCTCCTCCCCTTCCCCTGAGGCCGGACTTCTTGACCTCATCGATGACTTCCTCGGGAGACATATCGGAGAGGGCCTTCTGCAGCGATCGGTACCCCGACCGGGCGACGTACTCCTCAATGGAACCCGGGTCTATGTATCCACAGTTTCTCAGGGCGATCTTCTTCTGCTTGGCAAAGAAAGGGATTTCCTCGTAGAACGGTATATCGGAAACGCCGGTGTCACCGGAGTCCTGTTCGTATTCCTTGAACTTCTCATCGAGGAGCGTCTCAACACCGTGCCTGCAGAGCACATATTCCTCGGGAAACGTGCCCTTCTTAAGAGCGTCTATCAGTTCCACCGCCCTGGGCGCAGTCATATCGGCTAATGTGAGCCTCGGTTTTCCTGGAATATACACGTCGACGAGGGGCTCTCTCTGACAGAACCCGAGACATCCCGTGCGGGACAGCACGACGTCGAGGTCCGTCCCGGCGATCGACTCCTCCAGCTGATCGAATACATCCTGCGCCCCGGTGGCCAGACCGCAGGTAGCCATACCGACCGCGATCTTAATCGCACCGGGGTACATCGACTCCAGTCCCTTCTTGCCCAGCTGCTCCAGTGTATTCTTGCTATCAGCGCTCATTTGTAATCCTTCAGTATTTTCGGTAATTCACTGATCTTCACCCGCCCATAGACCTTGTCATCGACCATTATGGCCGGAGCCAGGCTGCAGCACCCCAGACACCTCGCCGATTCGATAGTGAACCGCATGTCCCCGGTTGTGCGGCCCGGCGCCGTGTCCAGCTGCTCGCACAATCTCTGCAGCAGTTTGTCGGCGCCCCTTACGTAACACGTGGTCCCCATGCATATGCTGATCTTGTGCCTGCCCCTCGGTTCCAGGCTGAACGCGTTATAGAACTTCGCTATGCTATAGATGTCGGATATCTTGAGTTCGAGCTCGGCGGCGACATAGCACAGGACGTCTTTCGGAAGGTAGTTGTATCGCCTGTTGATCTCCTGGAGCACCGGCATGAGGTTGCCTTTCCGACCCTTATGCTTCGCGAGAATCGGATCCACGATCTCACGGTCCTCTTTCTCGATCTCCAGCTCCGCCATCTCTACCGGGCGCACCACCCTGGTCACGGGACAGTTCTGCGTGCACGCGCCGCATCCGGTGCACTTGGCGGGATCGATATACCTCGGCTTCTGCTTCACCTGTACCGTGAAACTGCCGGCCTCGCCCGTGACGCCGAGAAGCTCGGAATTGGTGATCAGGTCGATATTCAGATGCCGGCCGCACGCGACGAGCTTCGGGGAAATCACGCACATAGCGCAGTCGTTCGTCGGGAAGGTCTTGTCCAGCTGCGCCATTGTTCCGCCTATCGCCGGCGTCTCCTCGAGCAGGTAGACCTTGAACCCCGATTCGGCGAGATCCAGCGAGGACTGTATCCCCGCTATGCCTCCACCTATCACCATTACCGCACCGGACTTCGCCTTTTTGTCATCTTTATCCATCTGATCCGTTTCCCGCTTTCCGTTCTCCCCCTGAGAGCCGGGGAGCTCCGCCGAGCCGCAACCTCTCCAACTCGGCCTCACCGCGCCGTTTTTTCAGCTCGGCAAAATCTTTCACAAGAGAGACTATTCTCTGTTTTTCTCCTTCGCGCTCCTCAGCCGACTTCCTCGATATGTACTGGAGCCTTCCATGATAAAGGGCATCGGCAAACATCTCTTTTCCTTTGATGCTGCGTATCATCACCGTCGTGTATCCGTCAGGGGAGCCGAGGCCTCCGACTGAGATATCAGCATGGTCGTTGGCAAAGAGCTCGCAGGCAAGGCACGCGGGCCTGGCTATTTCCTCGATCTCTTTGAGAGGAATGTGAACGGTGATCCCGGATGTCATAGTCAGGATGAAATCATCTTTGATGTTCACCTTCCTGATATCTTCAACATTGATCTTGTGGGACTTGATGAATGTCTTCTCCATCAGATTGCCCACCTCAAAACACTGCATGCAGAACAGTCCGATAGTGAATGTGACAATATCCGAAGGAGCTATCTTGAGGACCTGCATCTTCCTTATCGCGTTGATCTGGCACGGCGTCCCGACGACGGCGAGCCTGCCTATCTTCTTCGGCGCGATCTCCTGGATCGATTTGGCTACGGGCACATACGTCGTATAACCCTTGCCGACTTCCTCCAGATGAGGAGATTCCTCAAACTGCGACCCTGCCGCCTGCAGAAGTTCTTCCCTGGACGTCGCCACTATTGCTTTCCTGAGCAGAGGGTCGGCGCTTACAGACACGACTGCGCCGTCAATCATGCCCTCGTCGAGCATATGGATTAGAAGAGATGTTACGACCCCGCCGTCTGTGGCCCTGTCGCGGACTTCCGTGTGGGAGCTCCTGGCGGAAAAGACATCCGAGAAATTTCCGATCGGAGGCTTCCAGCTGGATTCCTCGTCTACCTCGTCCTTCATGGGATGAGTTTGCGGGCAGACCATGTAGCAGAGTCCGCATTCAAGACACTTGTCTTTGTCCCCATAAGACGGGAACCCCATCTCGTCGATCACCAGGGCCCCTATCCTGTTGGCAGAACAGAACGAAACGCATCCTCCGCACTTCCCGCATATGCCTTTCTTGACCACTTCGGTTTCAAGATCCGTAAATGACCAAGTCCCGCCTTTTACCATCATGTCTCCCCATTATATGACCCGGATCCGGCGTATCAGGGTATGTATCCTGCCGCCTCACCAGTCGTTCTTGACCAACTCCTCGACCTTAGAACGGATCTTGTCCGCCTTCTTATTTCCGGGGTGCAGCTTGTTATCGATCAGCAGGCACCTGAGCTCCTGAACAGCCCTGTCGAGTTCTTTCGCCTCTTCCTGCCTTTCCCCGGGGACGTACCCTTCCTTTATCGCCATGCCCCTCAAGACGCTTATGACATCGGTGAACTTCACGTTCTGGGGGCAGAGCGCGTGACAGGTATAGCACCTTGAGCACATCCAGAGCACATCCGACGACAGCACTTCCTCGCGCATCCCGAGGACAGCCATTCTTATGATCCTCCTGGGATCATACTCCTCATGCACTTCGGCCACCGGACAGGAAGCCGTGCATGTCCCGCAGGTAAAACACCGCATGAATGCTTCCGCCCCCGGCTGGGAAGCGATCTCGTTCTTGAAATTCGGATCTTTCTCGCTGAGTACGATCTTTTCCATCCGGGTTATCTCCTTTAAATCATCTCCGGTATCTTTCCGATCTCCTCCATGGAGAAGACTGGCCCGTCGATGCATATATACTTGGATCCGATGTTACACCGCCCGCATTTCCCTATGCCGCACTTCATCCGTCTCTCCAGCGATGTGTAGACCCTCGCATCCGGGAATTTCAGCTCCGCAAGCACGGGCAGGGTGAACTTGATCATTATGGGCGGCCCGCAGAGAACGACCCACGCGTTCTCCGTACTGGGCGCCACGTCCTTGACGACCGCGGGCACGAATCCTGTCATTCCCGTCCACCCCTCCACCGGATTGTCGATGGTCAGATGAAGCGTCAGGTCATCTCTTTTCTGCCATTCCTCCAGCTCCTCCTTATAGAGGAGAAGGTCCGGATTGCGGGCCCCATAGATCACGGTCATGTCGCCGTAATCCTGCCTGTGCTCGAGCATGTAAACTATTAGCGACCTGAGGGTAGTGAAAGCAAACCCTCCGCCTATGATTACGACATTGCCGCCTTTGAACTTCTCAACGGGATACCAGTTCCCCAGCGGCCCGCGTATGCCGACGGTATCTCCCACTCTCAGGTAGTGGATCTCATTGGTGACCGAGCCCGTCCTGTTCACCGTGAATCTCAGGAAACCGGGCTCCGTCGGGGAGGAGGCTATACCGAAGGGCGATTCTCCCTTTCCCAGCAGGGAAAACTCGCAGAACTGCCCGGGCATATAGGTGAACTTCTCCCCATCCGCCTCATCGACGAAGGCGAGATCGAAGGTCCGCAGAGCCTTGTCCGGGTCCTCCACCGCTATCCTCTCAACCCTCATATTTATCGGGATATAGGTATTGCTCATCTGGCACCCTTACCTTCAAATAAGATGACTTTCTTGATCACTTCCCTTATGTCCACATTGACCGGACATGCGACGACGCACCTGCCGCAGCCCGTGCATAGCGATTCTCCGTAATTGTCCACGAAATAGCTGAACTTATGCATCACGCGTTGTTTGAAACGTTCCCTGGACAATTGCCTGGGATTATGCCCCGAAGCCTCTTTCGTGAAGATCGGGAACATGCAGGAATCCCATATCCGTATTCGCTTTCCCTTTCCGCCCTTGCCTTCATCCTGGACATCGAAGCAATGGCAGGTGGGGCAGACAAACGCGCAGGCGCCGCAGTTCACACACTTGGCGCTCAGCTCCTCCCAGATATCCTCGTGGAAAACGGCCTTGAGTCTCCCGTCAAGCTCATCCAGCGCCAGCGGGTCGCTCAGCATCGCCCGGGCCCCTGACGCCAGTTCGCCGGCCTTCTTCTCATCAGCGTCGGAGGCGGGACCGGCATCGGTCATCTTCTCGATGAAGGCTTTGCCCTTATCGCTTCCGGGCTTCATGAGATAGGCGTCGCCCGCGTCGACGACAAAAACGTCGGAGCCGTCTCCGCCGTGAGGGTCGCCCCCGAGCCAGTTACAGAAGCAGGTCGAGCGCGGCTCGTTGCATGCGAGGCCGAAAACCAGCGAGTCGTCGTACTTCTGTTTCCAGTATGGATCCTGGAACATTTCGTTGTCCGGCATCTGCCTGGCGTTCCCGAAGACCTTGTCGAGCATCGCGAGGCTCTTAACGTCGCAGCCCCTCAGCCCCCAGACGGCTATCGGCTTCCCGGATCTCTCTAACTCCCGGACTCCGTCCCTGTCGTACTCGAAAAGAACTTCCGAGTGGGGGAAGAAAATCTCCTTGGGAGACCTGTCGGTGACCAGGCAGTTCCCGTCGATGTCTTCAGCCGACTCGACAACCTTGAAGGATGACTTTCCGCCGGCGGTCACAGGAGCATAGACGATGTAATCGCCCGCCAGCGAGCGGATGAAATCATCGAACTTATCCTTTTCAAGCCTGACCATTCTTCCTACCCCATTATGAAATCTTGTTTCTCATCTTCCCTGAAGTCGGCCATGGCCGGTTTCTCACCGGAGTCTATTCCCGTGACGTAACCGAACCGCTCCTCGACTTCTCTGGCGGCCTTCCGATTGAGAAGAAGCAATTCCAGCCCCATGGGACAGGCCCTTTCGCATGCCCCGCACTCCACGCACCTCCCCGCCACATGCAGGTTCCGGATAATATGGAATATCATCGTGTCCGTTATCTCAGGAGTCTTCCCTACCCACTGCGGATCGTTCTGATCCACGAAACATTCATTGCAATAGCATGACGGGCATACATTCCTGCAGGCATAACACCTGATGCACCTCGAGTAGATCTCCGTCATCTTCTCCCAGCGCTCTTCCGGACTCAGCTTTTCGAACTCATCGAGCGCGGCATTCTGCTCTTTGCCGGGTTCCCCGTCTCTCGCTTTCCCGATGAAGATGTCGTACTCTCTCGCATCCGGGTATACGCAGGTGAGGCAGGAATTGCTGAGCACTTCATTTGCGTCAAGGGTGAGATCGAGATCCTTGCCCCTGACGGTCATCTTCCCGTCCTGCTCCGAGTATTCGAGTACTTCCCGCCCGCCGGCCGCCTCCGCCACCTTGTCCGTGTCGATGACGCCCCGGCAGGGAACACCTATGATGACCACGTTCTCGCGTTTGACCTGTTTCTCGGCCAGATACAGGGACATCGACCGCGCGTCACAGCCCTTCACCACCACGCCGATTTTCTTGCCGGCTTTCACCAGCCGCCTCGAGTCCTTTGTGAAGTAAACCGCCGGGTTGTTGCCGCATGTCGAGTCGAAAATCAGCCGGTCGGCTTCCTTGGGAGAGTCTATGAAGACCGGGGTCGCCGCAAGCGCGCGAGACCCTTTCTCCCACCCGATCACGAGTTCGACCTCGCCCCCGGCGAGCAACTTCTTCACCTTCTCCCGCAATTCGTTCACCACTTCTACGCTCCCTTTACCAGCCGCCTTGCCGGGCCTATCTTCTTTATGTCGTTCGTCACCTTGGTCATTACCTGCGCAAACCGCTCTCCTTCACCCGCAGAAATCCAGGAGAACTGCACTCTTTCGGGCTCGATGCCGATCATCTCCAGGAGGGGTTTGAGAACCGCGAATCTCCTGCGCGCCACGAAATTCCCCGAGAGATAGTGACAGTCGCCCGGGTGACATCCAGAAACCAGCACGCCGTCGAACCCGCTCTGAAGGCCCTTCATTATGAACAGCGGATCGACCCTGCCGGAGCAGGGGATGCGCACCACGCGTATGTTCGGCGGATACTGAATCCTAGATACACCGGCAAGGTCGGCGCCGGCATATGAACACCAGTTACAGAGTATGGCCAGGATCCTGGGCTGCCAGTCCTTCATCTAGTCTGCCCCCCCGTCAGTAGCCGCCATCTCCAGAGAATCGAAGGCGGAGAACAACTGCTCATTGCTGAATCCCAGAAGGTCGAGCGCCCCGCAGCGGCACGAAGCCACGCACGCCCCACAGCCCTTGCAGAGAGCCTCGTTGACCACCGCCACCTCTTTCTCGGGGTCGACCTCGATCGCGGCATATGCGCATATCGATTCGCAGTAGCCGCATCCCGAACACCTGCTCTCCATGACCCTTGCTATCGTCCCCTCCGCGAGAATCGACTTCTTGTTGAGGAACGTCAGCGCCCGGCTCGCCGCGGCCTTAGCCTGGGCGAGAGACTCATCCATATCCTTGGGGCTGTGTGCCAGCCCGCAGACAAACACGCCGTCGGTTGCGAAATCGACGGGGCGGAGCTTGACGTGAGCTTCCAGGAACATCCCGTCGGAGTTGAGCGGCACCTTGAGCATCTTGGCCAGTTCGACATTGCCGGCAGGCGGGTCGATCGCAGCTGAGAGAACCAGCAGGTCGGCTGTGATCTCGACTTCTTTGTCGAGAATCGGATCGAAGGCCGTCACCGTAAGCCGGCTGTCGGGATTCGCTTCATCCACCATCTTAACATCCGGCCTGGTCTCGGGAGTGTACCTCAGGAAGACCGCCCCCTCGTCGCGGAGGTTCGTATAGTACTGCTCGCGGAAGCCGTAAGTCCTTATGTCGCGATAGATGAAATAGACGTCTGCCCCGGGCTTCGCCTTCTTCAACTCGAGGGCGTCCTTCACGGCCTTCGAGCAACAGACCCGGCTGCAGTACATCCTGCCCTCTTCCCTGGACCCCACGCACTGCACTATCACGACGTTCTTGACTTTCCCGGCAGGGAAACTCTTGGTCTTGAGCATCTTTTCGAATTCCACAAGGCTTACTATGCGCGAAGACTTGCCGTAGAGATACTCCTCTGTCTTGTGTTCTTCGCCACCCGTGGCGACGATGACGATGCCGTGCTTGACGGTCTCTTCTCCGCCATCGTCCCCGCGAATTATTGTCGTATCAAAATTGCCCACATAACCGTTGATCTCTTTGATCCGGCTCGAGATAAAGACGCTGATCTTATCGTGTTCTTCCACCTTGCGGATCGTCTCGGCAAGAAAAGCCTGTGGGTCGCTATCGTCGAAATTGAAGAAGATGTTCCTCATATTCCCGCCGAGCTCATCCTCTTTCTCCACCAGGAACACGTCATGCCCGGCCTCCGCCAGCGACAGCGCGGAGGTCAACCCGGCCAGGCCTCCCCCGATCACGAGCGCCCGGGGATCTATGTCGATTGGCAGCCTCTTGAGAGAAGTCAGCCGCCGCGCCTTCGCGACCGTCATCTCCACGAGATCCCTGGATTTCCCGGTGGCGAGTTCAGGCTCCTCCATATGCGCCCATGAACACTGGTCCCTTATGTTGGCCATCTCGCAAAGGTACGGGTTGAGCCCGGCCTCTGCGATGGTCTCCCTGAAAAGCGGTTCATGCGTCCTCGGCGTGCATGCCGCGACCACGATCCGGTTCAGGTTATGCTCCTTGATACGGGTCTTAATGGTCTCCAGGCAGTCGGTGGAACAAGCGTAAATGACGTCCTCGGCATGCTCGACATTCGGGAGCTCGCCGGCGTATTTCGCCACGTTCTTCACATCCACCACGCCGGCTATGTTAATCCCGCAGTGGCAGACAAAGACCCCCACACGCGGCCTGTCACCGGTGACGTTTATTTCCGTCGTGGATTCGTCCTGGGAGGCGATGTCCTGGCGCTCCAGCTCGAGGTATTTCACAGCGCCGGCCACGGCTCCCGATGCCGAGACCACGGATTCGGGAATGTCCTTGGGTCCGTTTGCCGCCCCGCACAGGAAGACCCCTTCGCGGGTGGAATCAAGCGGCCCGAAGGAATCGGAACGACAGAACCCATATTCGTTCAGCTTTATGTCCAGCTCCTCGGATAGGATATGGTTCCCTTTCCGGGCCTCGAGACCGGTGGCGAGGATCACCATGTCGTACTCCTCGTACTCAATGGCCCCGTTCTCCTCGGTGTATCTGAGCCTCAGGTTCCCGCCCGGGAGCTCGTCGATATCGGCGACCTTCGCCCTCTTGAAGTCCACGCCGTACTTGTTTTCCGCCTTTTCGTAGTACTTGTCGAAGTCCTTGCCGAACGCCCTGATATCCATATAGAAAACGGAGGGTTCGAGATCCTTGATATGTTCTTTCGCGATTATCGATTGTTTTATGGTGAACATGCAGCAGGCCGAAGAGCAGTAGTTCTTCCCAATACTCTCGTCACGCGATCCCACGCACTGGATGAACGCGATCTTCTTGGGCTCTTTGCCGTCCGAAGCCCTCGTCACATGCCCGCCCAGCGGTCCGGAGGCCGAGAGCATTCGCTCGAACTCCAGCGAGGTGACCACGTTGGGGAACCTGCGATAGCCGAAGTTGCCGAACCCGATCGGGTCGAACGCGTCTATGCCGGTCGCCAGGATTATGGCGCCCGCCCCGAGTTCTATCTCTTTGTCGGTGTCATCGTAGTTGATCGCCCCGGCCGTACAGACCTTTTCACACATCTTGCAAACGCCTCTGGTCAGGAAGAGGCAGTTATCCTTATCGATCGTGTACTCGGCGGGTATGCTCTGGAGAAAATACCGCGATATGGCTTTCCGCTTCCGGAGGCCCATGTCGAAGGCGTCATCGATCTTGACGGGACACTTTTCCTCGCAGAGCCCGCAGGCGACGCATTTCACAGGGTCGACATACTTGGCCCTCTCGGTAATCGTGCACTTGAAATCCCCCGGCTCTCCCGAAATGGCGTCAAGGGAGGAATTTATGTGGATCGTGATCCGGGGATGTCGAGCGCATTCGCTCATCTTGGGCGAAAGGATGCACATCGAACAGTCATTGGTCGGAAACGTCTTGTCGAGCTGAGGCATCCGCCCGCCTATTGTGGGCGTGTCCTCAATAAGGTGCACCTCCACCCCCAACTCGGCCAGGTCCAGAGAGGCCTGTATACCGGCTATCCCCGCGCCAACAACAACAACGGACTTGCTCTTGCTACCCATCAACCTTCCCTTGCGTTCTTCCCTCAGAGAAACATCTTCTTCTTGGAGGGATTCTCACCCATCTTCTTTATCTCTTCTGTGTATTCGTTAGCCACCTGCGCGAACTTCGGCCCTTCGGAGGCTGAGATCCACGACAGTTTCAGCCTCTCGGACTCGAGCCCCAGCGTATCAAACACGCCCTTGAGGATTGCAAACCTCCTTCGGGCATGGTAATTCCCCACCTCATAGTGACAGTCGCCGGGGTGGCATCCGCCGAGCAGCACGCCGTCCGACCCGCTGAGGAACGCCTTTATCAGCAGAACGGGGTCGACCCGGCTCGAACACATGACCTTCATCGCTATGATCGACGTCGGGTACTGAAGCCTGCTCGTCCCCGCCAGGTCCGCACCGGTGTAAGAACACCACTTGCAGAGCAGAGCTGTTATCCTGGGCGTGAATTCTCTATCCATCGGCCATCTCCAGACAGGCGAGCCGGCCCGCGCAACTTCGCTTCCTAACCCAACTCATCGAATTCCTCTTCCTTAAAGACCATCACGGGGATCGCTTCTTCAACATCCCGTCCCGCCACGTAATCGAAGAGCGACGCGGTATGTTCCCCCACTTTCTTGAAAATATGTGCCACCGGGATCCCCACCGGACATACGTCCGAGCAGAGCCCGCAGCCGACACACGAGAAGCTCATGTGAGTCATCCTGCCCAGGTGGAAGAATATCGTGTCAGGCGGCAACCTGAGCGCTCCCTTCCCGGCAAGTTCCTTCTCAAAGTAAGGCAAGTCATAGTCGAAGCTCCGCGATTCGAAGTCGCAGAGCAGGCAATAACAGATCGGACATACGCGCCCGCACCCGTGGCATCCCACACACTTCCCGAACACTTCTATGAGTGCGTCCAGTCCGCCCCCGGCAGGTGTGAGGGAACTGAAGATCTTCTCCTTCTCCGCAGTGCGCTTCGCGGCCAGCTCCCGGGTCATGGCGGGATCGAATTCGTCATCTGACTGCTTTCCCTCCAGCCCCTCGGCAAGTTCCCTGGCTCTGTCGGTATTAAGATATATGCAACAGCCGGCCGTCGAACCGGGGGCGCCGGCCATTGCGATGGTCATGTCGGCGCTCGAGGGTATGAAGCGCTCACATCCTCTGCAGGCTTCCCGCGTGCCCTCCACGATCTCACCCGATGCAACGCGCTTGAAATAACCGGGAATGGCGTCCGCGAAGGATTCCCCTATCACTTTCTCCAGAGGGAAAACACCTCCACAGGTATAGGATATGGTCAGGACATTCTCCAGTGAGCCCTGGTCCCGCTTCACTCGCTCCACGAAGCCGCGGAGCTCGCAAGGCTTAAGCACAACTGCCAGAGGCTTTTTCGCGGGTGTGAGCGAGGAGAGAATCTGACCTGTGTTGGCAAGCATCACGGGATCGACAGGCGCAGCGTTATCGAGGCCGGCCTCATCTGCGATGAGCCCTATGTCATAGGCCCCTGTGTCGGGGCTTTTTCTCAGCGCAAGAACAGCGCTGACCTTGCCGGACCCGAGCAGATGCCTGAGAAGAGCGACCGTTCCTTCAGGAGCGCTCATATCGAGATTGATGCTACTCATGAGCCGCCTCCTCTTCCTCGGCGCCCTTCACAATCTCATGCACCTTCTCCACCTCGTCTTCCTTGAACTGCCTCAGGGGAAGCGGCTCGCCGTCGTTCCTTCCAGCCACATATTCGAATGTCGCCTGTGTCAGGCGGGCCATGTAGCTGAAGATGTCCGCGACCGGAATCGAGACCGGACACGCGTCCGTGCACTGTCCGCATGAGACGCAGGAGAGGCTCATATGCGCCATTCTCCCGGTATGAAACATGACCTTGTTGCCCGGAAACGCCATGCCTCCCCGGGCGATCGCGGTATCGAGAAGCGCCGCCGGATCCTGCCTTGCCGCCTCGGAGTCGAAGTAGCACTGCCTGCAGTAGCAAATCGGGCACACGCTCTGGCAATTGTGGCAGCCGATGCAGTCGGCGAAAGTCGCGCTGAGTCCGTCGAGGCCCTGCAACCCGGCACCCGTTGCAGAGAGCGCCTCGCTCCTATTGCCTTCCCTCTCGGCTTTCAGTTCCGATACGGCCTGCATCCATCCGGACACATCCGCCTCGCAGGCAATTCCCATCGTGTCGAGCAGAGCCTGCCCCTTTTCGCTGTTGGGTACCAGCAGTGCCGATTCCCCTGCCAGCCCCATCAGCCCGATGTGTACGTCCGAATCCACAAGCGAGAAGTCGACGCATATCCTGCACACGGGCTTCACCGCGGCGGCGTCGGTCTTCCTCGCTTCCAGCATCGAGTCAAAGCGTTCTTCGCTGCCGGCCGGATCGCCGACGTAATCCTGAAGAGGAACGGCTCCGACGCAGTCATAGCTTATGAGCGTAATGTTGTCCAGATGGACCTGGTTCAGTTTGAAGAGCTCCATGGCCGCCCTGATCTCGCAGGGCCTCATCACGGCGATGACTCTGGCCGTGCCCTCTCCCTTCCTGGTAAGACTCTTCAATGCCTTCGCCCCCTGGACAGGCATTGTGGGAGCCGCAGGGCTGGCCTTCTCGAGAAGATTCGGATCATTTGTGAGGATCCACGCATACGAATCTTCAGCCGGCGTCCTCACCGGGACAAGCACGGCATCCGCCGCCGAATTCTCCAGCGCCTTGCGCAGGAAATCGCGTACCGCGCTCTTGATCCCATCCGCCGCCTCCAGTCCGGCCCCTTGCTTTTCAGGGTCGCTCATTGAATCGCCTTTCCGAATCCTCTGTCCACTCTCAACCTCCGGGCCCGGCTCGTCTTACCGGACGCCGCCCACCGGGCGCCTCCTACTTGAGCGCCTCCGTTACCTCCCGGAAGAGCTGTCTGTTGGTGAAGTGCTTCGTCCTCAGGGCTCCCGACGGGCAGCTGCCGAAGCAGTTCCCGCATCCCCTGCACACCGCCTCATTGACCACCGATATCCCCTTCTGATCGTCGAAGTAGATGGCGCCGTATCCGCACACTTCCAGGCATGTCCTGCACCCCGTGCAGTAAGCTTCGAGAATCTCCGAGACCTTCACTTCAGGCACTATCTTGCCTCCCGGTATCAACTGGGAGCGGATTCTCCCCGCCGCTGCCTGCGCCAGAAGCATCGAATCAGACACATCTCTAGGGCCCTGGGAAGCGCCCACGACGAAGATGCCGTCAATCGAAGTAGCCACCGGATCCGTCGTCTGATGCGCTTCCTTGAAGAAACCTCTCTCGTCCAGGTCGATCTCCAGAAGCGCGGCCAGCGCCTCCGTACCCTCGGGCGGCTCCATCGCGGAAGCGAGAACAACCATGTCGAAGTTCATCTCCTGCTGCTCGCCGCCTATCTCCGTGAATTCGACGCTCGTACCCGAGAGACCTATCGTCTTGACGCGCTTGAAATCGATACCGAGGCCAACCGACTTATCGAAGAACTGCTGGTCCGCCTTGTGGGGAAGGCACATGTCGAAAAAGAACTCCGTTACCTGCGTCGCCTCGGAATGACCCTTGAAATAGCCGCCGATCTTCATCATGTAGTTGCAGCAGATCCGGGAGCAGTATCCCTTTTCCTGCCTTCCCACGCAGTGGATGAGCGCCACCGACCCGGGCTTATCGCCCGAGCGAAGGGCGATTCCCCCGCCGGCGTTCATCCTCTCAATCTCGAGCGACGTGTAGACTTCATCGGCATCGGTGTACTCATAGCCGCTCTGACCACCGGGGTCAGACATCCGGTAGCCGGTAGCGACTATGATCGCCCCGACCTTGAGATCGGTCTTCTCCTCATCGCCGTCGCAGTCCAGGACGACCTCGAAATTACCCAGGAACCCTATCGAGCTCTCCAGTTCGGTATTGAGAAAGACCAGAATATTCTCATTCGCTTCGACGGCCTCTATCTTCTGCTTGATGATGTCCGCTCCCTGTGACTGGCGGGGAAGAAGTGAGCTGAACCGGGCTGCTTTTCCTCCCAGTTCTCCCGTCTTCTCCGCCAGATAGACCTTCCTATCTTCACAGGCCAGCGAGAGCGCCGCTTCGATGCCGGCCACGCCGCCGCCTATCACAAGCACATCCGGGGTTATTTCGAGTTGCCTCTCGAAGAGTTCCGATTGATAGAGGACCCTGCTGATGCCGCTGCGTATATACTGGATCGCCTTGTCCGTCGCAGCGTCCTTGTCATGTATTATCCAACCGCAGTGCTCGCGGATGTTTATGATCTTGTAAAGGTAGGGATTGAGTCCCGCTTCCTTGCACACGTTCATGAAAGTGGCGTCATGATCCCTGGGCGAACAGGCCGCGATAACCAGATGCGTGTACCCATTCTCCGTGATCTCCTTCTTGAGGTGTTCTTTGCCGTCCGGAGAGCAGAGCAGACCGAAACTCTTCGGAACGAGCTCGATATCCTCATAGCCTTCAAGCTTCGGGATGGACTCCAGCACCTTTGGTATGTCTATGGTCTGGCCGATATTCGGACCGCACTCACAGACATATACTCCGATTTTCGCTTTCATCGATATACCTTGTCTCAGCCCTGCCGGTCCGCCGCTGCCGCCTCTGCGGTCTGCGGCCGGCAAGAGTCCAGGAAGGCCAGGACCTTCCCCACGGCCGCCTCGGCCTGAATGACCGAGGACTGGCTATCCTTGGGCCCCTCGGCGGTGCCGGCTATAAATATCCCTTCCCTCGAGCTCTCCACGGAAACTACATCGTCGCCGCGCACCTTGAAGAATCCCAGGGCGTCCAGGTCTATGCCCAGCACTTCGGCCAGCCCCGAGGCTCCCTCTTCCGGAACCATGGCGGCGGCCAGGATCACCATGTCGACATCGAGCTCATTCTCCTTGCCCGCCTCGTCGAGATAAGTGACCTTCACTCCGTCGCCGTCACCGGTCACCTTGAGTTCCTCCATCGAGGAATTGTAGAGCATCTCCGAATGCGTCCCGTTGACTCCATCGAAGAACTTCTGATAACTCTTATCCATAACGCAAATATCCGAGTGCAGATTGTAAACCGACGCCTCGGGCAGTTTCTTCTTGAGGAAGTGCGCGAACTTAAATGAGTACATGCAGCACACGCCGGAGCAGTATCCCCGTTCCTTCCTGCCCACACAGTGGATGATGGCTATTTTCCCGGGCACCTTCTCCGTCTCCCGGATCTTGAGTTCCCCGAGCGTGGGACCGTTGGACGCAAAGAGCCTTTCAAACTCGAACGGCGTATAGACCCCCGGGAACTCGCCGTACCCCAGGTTGGGCAGCGCGGACACGTCGAAGACGCCCGAGCCGGTGGCTACGATGACGGCTCCCGCCTCGATCTCGACGGTCTCATCCTCATCCTCCAGGTTCACGGCGCCGAACATGCAGGCCTCCACGCAGGCGTTACACTCTTCCTTACCGCTCAATTTCAGGCAGTGCTCGGGATCGACAGTCGGAACATTGGGCAGCGAACCCGCGCAGGGCACGTAGATCGCCTTTCTCTCACCGAGGTTCTCTTCCCACTCGTTCGATACGGAGACGGGACAGGGCTCATAGCACATCCCGCAGCCGATACAATCCGCGACCTTCACGTATCTGGCGGCCTTCTTCACGGTCACGGTGAAGTTCCCCTTGTCTCCTTCAATCTTCTCGACGGCGCTGAGCGTCATCGTTTCGATATCCGCGTTCTGAAGCACCGCCTGCTGTATGGGCGCCACCAGGCACGTTGAACATTCAAGGTTAGGAAAGCTCTCCTCGTTCTTAATAGTCTTGCCGCCGATCAGGGGAAGAGTCTCGACCAGATGCACCTTCTTGCCGGCTTGAGCAAGCAGGAGGCTCGCCTTCATCCCGGCGAGTCCGGCTCCCACCACAACGACGTTTTCATGGTGCATCTCACATCTCCTCTATCAGAAATCCCGCCTGCGATTTATAGGGTTCGGCCCCAGCGCCTTTATCTTCTTGGAGAAGGCGTTCACCACGTCGGCATAACGGTTGCCTTCCGATGCCGATACCCACGACAACTGCAGCCGTTCCGGTTCCAGTCCCAGGCCCTCCATGACAGTCTTCAGCACCGCATACCTGCGCCTCGCATAATAATTGCCCTTGCCGTAGTGGCAGTCACCGGGGTGGCAGCCTGCTATCAATATGCCGTCCGCCCCGCTGAAGAATGTGGTGAGGAGGAGGTTATGGTCCACCCGGCTGGAACACATCACCCTTATCACGGTGAGCGCAGGCGATATCTCGAGTTTGGTAGAACCCGCGAGATCGGCCGCGGCGTAGGTACACCAGTTGCAGAGGAAACCGACTATTCTCGGAGTGAATTCCCTCTCTTGCTGCACTTCAGTCATCGTTATGCATCTTTCTCAATGACAACGGGGCCCGGAAGTGTGAACGGCACAACCTTCGGGGCTACCCCTTCAGCGGTGCCTCCCCCGCTGCCATCCTGTATAATGTCCTTATAACTGGATCTGCGCCGTATGCTTCCCCGTTCCATCCGACGAGAGCATGAGCAGAACCTTGCCGGTCTTCTCACACCACGCCTTCATGTCGGTGGGGAAAGACGGACAGTCCGCGAGGACCTCCATGATGTCGCCCGGCTGCATCGTCGCCATCTTCGCAACGACCTTCAGGATAGGCTGCGGGCACTTCAATCCCAGACAATCGAGTTGTTCTGTTGCCATTATCGTTTCCTCCTACGCTACCAGGTCACATTAGAACGAGAGAGTCAGCCCTGCGCCCTCGGCTGCGCCCACAAAGGTGGTCGCGCCGACGACCTCAGCGCCCTCCCTGAGGTCCTCTTCCCCGAACCCGTGCACTCCAAAAGCGAGCTCACAGACCAGGAACCTCGCATTGAGCATCTGAAGGCCTTCTATCATCTCCATTAGATCGGGCAGGTTCTTTGCTTCCTCATTGAGCTTCTCGAGCGCCCCCTTCACCATCGCGGGCGCCCCGCCCGGCGTGAAGAAGAGAATGACATCGTCACCGCTCGCAGCCGACGAGACGGCGATGGTGACGGCGGGAAAGACATTCTTTCCCTCAGCACCGTTAATAGTGATTGCTGTTTTTCCCATTTCGTCTATCTCCCTTTCCGGCCGTTTCAGTCCGTGGCTTCGACCGCGTTGCCGGCGTCGGCAGACCACTCGTACAGCGCGCCGTCGTATACCCTCACTCTGGGATAATCGAGGACCGATGTCAGGGCCAGGAAGACGATTCCCGCGCGCACACTTGTTTCGCAGTAAAGGACCACGTCCTTGTCCGGGGTGACCCCGGCTTTGGAGAAGACCTTCGCAAGGTCATCCTTCGACTTCAGCGTGCCGTCCTCGTTCAAAACTTCCACATAGTCCAGGCAGATGGAGCCGGGGATATGTCCCTTCCGCTTCGTCTCCCCCTTCTTGCCGTTATACTCGTCTTCCGATCTGGCGTCGACAAGAACGAAATCCGCTTTGCCGAGATGGGATTTCACGTAGTCGATCGAAGCGTAGATCGACTCCACCGGCGCAGCGACGAACTCGACCGGCGTGATCTCCGGCGCATCTTTCGTCACGGACTTGCGTCCCTTCCGCCACATCTTCATATTTCCGTCGAGCATCAGGACATCCTGGGCGCCCATGTATTCAAGAATCCAGTAGACGCGTCCCGCAAACTTGGCCTTGCCGCTGTCGTAGACCACTATCGTCGCATCGGCGCTTATGCCCAGGGCCCCTAGCATTGCGGCGATCTCTTCAGGGCTCTTGAGAAGGGCCTGGATATCGCCTTCCTTGTATAAGTCCTTGTGCCAGAGGTTGACCGCGCCCGGAATATGTACCTTCGCATAATCCTTGGGAGACCTTGCGGACACCACGACCACATCGCCCTTTTCCATCCTCTCTGCAAGTTCATCTACGGATATGAGCTGGGCGAGGGCCGCCTGCGAAACGAGAAGTGATATGACAAGCATCGCCGCGTACCGGCTCAACTTCTTCACATCAGACCTCCTTCCTTTCAGGTTTTAAGCATTATTACCGTTCAACGCTTACTCGAATACCACCTGCATCTGGATAACCAGTTCATCGTTGTCCAGCGCAGGCGTGAAGTCCTCTACCCTTCGTATGTAGTTGGCCTGGAGCCTCGTCCAGTCGTTCATGAAGTAGTTAATCCCGAAAGTATAGGCGCGCCTGAGATGATCCTCCTCAAGATCCTTGTCGTTGTCGTACTGCTCATACCTGAAAACCGGCTCTACATTCCACTTCGTCGTATAGAGCAGCGTGACGAAGAAGCCATCTCTCTTGACGGATCCCTCCTTGATCACGGGATCGCCCTCACAGCCTCCGCCTTCGGTGTAGGACCCCACATCCTTGCCGTATATGTACTCGCCCTGGGCGAGGAAACCCTCGTAGCGGACCTCGAGATCGCCGCCGTACCTTGTCTTGGTATTGTCGTCCGCGCCCTCCACGTCGGGCTTGGAGTTTCCGGACACGAAGCCGGCGCCGAGCGTCAGGTATTCAATGGGCGTGTAGATCACGCGGCCGATGATATCCTTGCCTATGTTGTCATCCCTGGTATTGAAGCCCGACCCGTTCATCACGGCGAAACGGTAGTCGAGCCCCTCTATCACTTCTCCAAAAGCCATAATGCCCATGTCCCTGTCCATGGCCAGCGCGTTTACAACCATCGACCGCCTTACCGTGTGAAGCTTATGGCAGAAGGTGTTTCTCTCCATGCTGAAAGGCCGTCTGAACTGCCCGAATGCGATATTCGCATACGGCATGCGCGTGTAAGTAATGAACGCGTCAAGCATGTAGGGGGGTTCGCCCGCCATGAAGGGTCCGAACTCCATCATGGCGTAATAGCTGATGTCGTAGGGAACGCTGCCGACGACGCCCAGCCGCGCTCTCATGAAAGTGAAGGTCAGCGCTTCCATATCCTCGTCGGAACTCGGATGATACTCGAACTGAGGCTGGATAAAGCCCACAACACTGACACCTTCCTCGGATCCACCGCCCATGCAACCCTGCCCCGAAGCCGCTGCAGGAAGAAACAGCGCTGCGATCAGTAGCAAGAGCCACGGCTTCTGCATAGTCCCTCTCCTTTCGACAGGGGGCCGGAGCCCTCCGGCCCCCCGTTACTCTGTTAAGCGCCAACCGATCATTTCAAGTTTCGGCAGTGGCGCCAAAATATACTCCCCTAATTCGCCATCAAGGCCAGGGTCGTGCTGACGTAGCTGTAGTCGGCCGGGCCGGTCCAATTGTGTGCTGCCAGCTCGCTGTATATGAGCGAGTTAACCCCGTACTTGAGACTCTTGGCGTCATATCCAAGAACGGTCAGGTATGCCGTTACCACCGACGAGGTCTGACCCGACCAGCAGTAGGTGACGACGGTCTCGTCCGGATTGTAGTGCTTGAACTCGTTGCCTGCAAGACTGAGCGGATGGATCCTGTAAGAACCATCTATATGCCCGTACGTGGTGACATCCGTTGCATCCAGGTAGATATTCAGGAAATAGTTGGAGGGTGTAGCCAGAACGGTTGAACTGTTGACTCCCTGGAAGTCTCCGGCGAGCATCGCCGCAACGCGCTCGGCCAGAATGCCGGCTCCGTCGGTCGCAGTTGTAACCAGCGAGGGATACTCGTAAGAGGCCAGCGCCGGGAGATCTCCCATCGACCAGTTGTCGTCACCCACGGCGCTGCTCCCGGTGTTCCGCGTCCACACGTCAAAGTCCGCATTCCAGGCGCTCATGCCCCACTTCAGAACCTTGGCGTCCGAATACCCGCTCAGGCGGAGAGCAGCCACCGCATGACCCGCAACCTGGCCGGAGAGACAGGCGACCACTATGGGCTTCCCGCCGCACTGGGTGGCGTCGGTGAGGATGCTGCCGAGGGTGGAGAGCACTGCTCCATCAATGTGACCACGGTCATACGTGGAGTCGGCACGGATGTCCATTATGTAGTACATTGACGGGTTTGCCTCTACGTCAGAAGCGAGTATGGTCCAGCTGGAAAGAATGTCGGGAAGGTCAAGGTCGTTCTCTATGAGATACGTTCTCAGGGTGGCGAAACTGCCATCCCCGACGCTTGTCCCGGTCGTGTCTTCAGAGCAGCCTGCCAACATCGCTGCCGCCAGGGCCAGTAAGATCAGGAAAAACCTGGTCTTGCTTTTCATCTTGTTAGTCTCCTCTAAGGCATGTTGCCATTGGACTTACTTGTTCTATAACCTGCAAGTTGGTGATACTGGCGGAACCTCCTCACCCCGAGTCGGCTGCCGCAAGATTTAGTATCGACACCCCCTTTCCCCATTTCGTGATTCAACGCAGCCATAACAGCACGTGAACCTTCTATCTCAATCATGATCTGCGGCCTGCTTATCAACCTCCGCAGCCGCCTTCCTCCACCACCTCTTCCACGTCGAGAGCTTCCGGGCCCTCTTCCCATACCACCCATCCGCCATACAGGTGCCTTACGTTACTATAGCCAATCTTCACCAGCGACTCCGCTGCGAGCACGCCGCGATCTATCTTGTGGCCGTAGAGGATTATGGCTTCGCTCTTCTCGGGCACAAACAGGCCTTCGCTATCCCAGTACTTCTCGTCGGCAATCTTGAACTCCAGGATTCCGCGCGGGATATTGATGGCGCCGGGGATGCTTCCTTCATAGAACTCATCCGGCTCGCGCACGTCGATAAGGGTGAAGTACTCATCGCTATCCAACAGAGCATTGAACTCATCGATATCTATCTGGTCTACTCCCGCTTTCGCCTTGGTGACCATCTCCTTGGCATCCGTACACGCCGCGGGCCCTCTCCCATCTGTTCCCGCACCCCCGCACCCGGCAAGCGCTATAAGAAGAGCAAGCAGCGACATGAGCGCTAGTATTCTCATCATTCTCACCTCACCTTAAACAGCGGAGAACTTGCCGGTCCGCTCGTTCCATTTGACGAACACATACCAGAGGACTATCAGGATGAAAAACACAAGAGCTGCGCCCCAGTATCCGAACCAGTCAGGAAGAAATACCTTCTGCTGGGCCCACTCCGGGAGCATATGAGCGAATCCCGGGACGATGAACTTCTTCGACAGCGGGGCGAACAGCATGAAACCGAGCGCCGAGAACCAGAGTTTGACCTGCCCCTCGCCGGCCCGCCAGAGAGTGCCGACGGCGCATCCGCCGGCCACGGTCATCCCGAGGCCGAAAATCGTTCCTCCGATCAGCGCCCTGAGCCAGAAGTGCGGATAAACCCAGACCATTGCCAGGGCCCGGGCTGCCCCCGGTGTCGAAGTGCCCACGCCCATGTACTTGATCACCGTGAAACCGAATATCCCGACAGCCAGCGCAGCCATTACGCCGATCGGGGCTTCGGATTCGCCGGTCATGAACGGTTCCCTGAAGGCTCTCACAATGCAGAAACGGGAACGCTGCAGGATTATCCCGATCACAAGACCGATAATCGCGAACATCGCAAGGACGTTGTTGTCCTGGAACCGCCGCCCGAAGAAAACGAGCAAGAATACCGTCAGGGCAACTCCGAGCAGAGGCTGCCATACACCGCCACGCCCCTTTGCCGCCAGCCAGGTATAACTCTTGCCCATGCTCATCTTGGGAAGGTTTTCCATTTCCCAGAGCAGATAGCGGAGGGCAATGTAGGTCCCGATGAGAAACCCTACCGCCAGGATGATGCCGCCGCCGGAGAGCGCCGCCCATCCGCTGAGGAATCCGCCGATTGTGCAGCCGATTCCGAGGGTCGCGCCGAGCGCCATGAGGATACCGCCCAGGAGCCCCTTGAACATCTCTCCCACAGGCGGGATCCTGAGCGCAAACTCGCGCCCCATGAGCGCTCCCGCAAATGCCCCGAGCAGGGTCAGGAGCCCCAGGAGGCCGTATGTGTGGGAGAGAACCGGCTTGATACTGGAAAGATCAAACAACTTGAGTGCGCTGTAGATGTTCTCTCCCCAGTTGATGTATGTCCCACTTCCACCCCAGGGAGATTTCACGAGGAATAGACAGACGTTGAGCAAGGCCAGCAAGATACCTCCGGCCCACATCGGCCAGGTCTTGCCGAAGAATGTGCCCCACAACTGGCGCCAGGCCCCCTTTTCATCGTTTCCCATCAAAGAACTCCTTCTCGAAGTGGACGATGTCCTATCCCGCTACCCCAAGTATTCCCTCAATCTCAGGACTTGCGGACAAAGAACTTGTACACACCCCCATCTTCCTCCATCCCGAGGAATTCGTTTCCGGTCTTCTCACACCAGCCGGGAACATCAGCCTTGGAGCCGGGATCGGTGCCCAGGAGCTCCAGAACCTGTCCGCTATCCATCCCCTTGATTTCCTTGGCAAGCTTCAGGATGGGCATGGGACACGAAAGGCCCTGACAATCCAGCGTCTTGTCGACATTGACGTCCATCTGTCACCTCCCCTTTCTGGACTTAGGATCAGTCGGTTTCAGACTACTTCCACCCGGTAATTCGTCTATTCGGATAATACGGTTGAAAAAGGCAAAAAAATCAGAGTCTCTCCAGCGATCTTATTATGTCTATGACTTCCTTCATCTCGACGTTGTAGCAGACCCTCGTCCCCTCCCTTCGGCTCGAGAGAACACCCGCGCTTTTCAGCACTCTGAGATGCTGGGATATCGTGGACTGGGGCAACCCGAGATTCTTCTGTATCTCGGAGACGTTGCAGCCGTCTTCTTTGAGCCGGACGATTATCTCCATGCGGGCGGGATGCGCAATAGCCTTGAGGATTTGGCTCCTTCTCTCATAGCTCAACACAGTGCATTCCCCTTGCCCTATGTTCATCCTGGCCATTATTCTCCGGAGCGCCTTTCACTTCCGGATGGCTCCCTTGACAAACGGCATACAGCGAGACAATTTAGTATACTCAGCCCGCTGTTTCAAGCTATTTTTTCGAGTCCAATGCGATTCTTTTCGGGTGACTTTCGAGAGGTGGTTGTGGTTGTCTGCCGCAAAGTTCGAACCTAGAGATTGAGGCCGAACCTGCCGAGGAACGCGAGCGACAGGACGACGTCTTCCTCACTCACCTTCGGGGAGAGTTCCATTACCTTGATGGCCTCGGGGGGAACGCGGCGGAACACAGGGGCGAAATCGATCTCGCCCGTACCCGGAGCTATGTGGTCACCTGTGAAAACAGAGTCGTGGATATGGACCCCGAAGAGATGCTGTTTTACGGTGTCGAGGGATGGGAGATGCGGCAGCCAGCCCTGCGCCTCCAGGACATGCGCGTGACCGATGTCATGCCAGTACTTAAGCCGTTCGGATGAGATCTCATCGATGAGAAACAGGACTTCGACCGGCAGCGGAATCTGGTGGAAGAAGTAGCGGTTCTCTATGCAGAGCGTCAGGTCATCGTCCCCGACATACGATATGAGTTCCTTGAGGCTCCGCGTGACGCTATCCATGTGATGGGGCCTGCGGTCCTTCCTGAATTTTCTAACCATGTCCCTCATCTGTTTCGCTTTCTTTGAGTTCACTCCCTCGCCCGTGCAGATATCCGAGAGCTCCTGGAAGTAGGGTATGCCTATATCGACTTCTCCGATGTGAAGCACGACAGCCCTGGCCCCGAGCCTTCTTGCGAGGTCGATTGTCCTCCTGGTGAGCACTATGGCCTCGCGCCTCTCCGCTTCATCCGTGGAGGCCAGCGAGAGTTTGTCGCCGCCGCGGTTGGTGGGCTCCTCCCCTATCGGCAGCGGGGCGAAGTTATGGACGCTGGAAACGACGAGCCCGCCTTCTCTAAGGTACTGCTCGATGAGGGGGACGGCATCTTCGCTCAGGCGATAGTCGACCTCAATTGAGCGAAAGCCGAGGCTGAGGATCTGGCCCAGGACCTTCTCGCCAGTGCGCAGGCGCGCGGCATTCCATGCCGTGGATATGCCGAGGGGCTGCGCCCTTGACTTCTTTTCTCCTCCTGGTGACATGACCGCGGTCCTCCGCCAATGCAGGGACACCCATCTCAATGAAAACTACCCCTTCTGAAACCTGAGCTCAGAAGGGGCAGCTGGTAAATTGTGCAACTTGAGACCTGTGCAACTCAAGACCTGACCCCGGCTGCTTGTGCAATCCGAGACCTGACCCCGGCTATTTCTCGGCCAGCTCGGCCTGGTGCTCTTCGGCTATCTTCTGGGCAATCTCCTGGGGCACCTCTTCATAATGCGAGAACTCGTTCTCGTACATGCCCCGGCCCTGGGTCATCGACCTGAGCGTCGTGGAGTACTTGTAGAGCTCGGCAAGCGGCACCGACGCCTTCACGACCTGCAGGTTACCCTTGCTGTCAACGCCCTGGATCTTGCCGCGGCGGCTCGATACATCGCCCATTACGTCGCCGAGGTTCTCCTCCGGCACCGTGACCGTGATAATCATTATGGGCTCCAGGAGGACGGGCTTGGCCTCGAGAACTGCCTTCTTAAAAGCCATGGACGACGCCACCTTGAAGGCCATATCGGATGAATCCACCGGGTGGAACGACCCGTCGAAAACCGTAGCCTTGACATCGACGATGTTATAACCGGCATAGGCGCCCTTGTCCATGGTCTCCCTGACGCCCTTCTCGATGGCCGGCACGAACTTGGACGGAACCGAGCCGCCCACGATCTTGTCGGCGAATTCGAAGCCGCCGCCCCTGGGCATCGGCTCTATCCGCAGCCAGACATCGCCGTACTGTCCCCTGCCGCCTGTTTGCTTTTTGTATTTGCCCTGCTTCTCGCAGGTGCCCTTGACAGTCTCCCTGTAGGGAATCCGCGGCTTCTTGAGCTCGACTTCCACCCCCGACCGGGCCTTGAGCCTCGCCAGGATTACGGTAAGGTGGAGCTCGCCGAGCCCCGAGATGATGGTCTGCTTGATCTCGGGGTCCACGACCATGGTGAAGGTCGAGTCCTCCTGGCGGAGCCTGTGAAGGCCGCTCGAGACTTTGTCCTCTTCGCCTTTGTTCTTCGGGAAGAGAGCCTCGCGGACCACGGGCCGGGGGAACTTGATGGGGGCTATGACAATCTGGTTAGACTTGTCGCAAAGCGTGTCATTCGTTGACGTTTCTTTAAGCTTCACGGTGGCCCCTATATCGCCGGCCACGACCCTGTTGACCTCTTTCCGCTCTTTGCCCATGATGCTGTAAAGCTGGGTGACCTTCTCGGAAGAACCCTTGACCGAGTTATATACCTCGGTCCCTTCCCTGAAAGCGCCGCTGAATACTTTGAATATGGACATGTCCCCGAGATGGGGCTCGGATATAGTCTTGAAAATGAGCGCCGCAAAGGGCTCGTCGACCGAGATCTTCTTCGTCATCTCCTCATCCGAACCGGGCTTCAGGCTCCTGTACTCGCCTATGTCGGCCGGGGACGGGAAGAACGAAGCGATGGCGTCCAGAACCTGCTGGGCGCCGATACCGTAAACGGCCGCCGCGCAGAACACGGGCACTATCTTGCCGGTCTTGAATCCGGCCTGGAGCGCGGCAACGAGCGCGTCCTGCTGGATCTCCTTGCCCTCGAGATAGGCCTCCAGGAGCTCATCGCTGGACTCGGCGATGCTCTCGATGAGCTTCTCGCGCATGGACCTGGCCCTGTCGCCGAGGTCGCCGGGGATGTCCTGCATGAGGCCGGCGCCGGGCTTGGCGCGGTCGTACTTGTAATACTTCATGGTGAGGAGATCTACGACGCCGCTGAAGTCGTCGCCGGCGCCGACGGGAATGTGCATGGGAGCGACCGATGTCCCATAATGGTCCTGGAGCTCGGCGAGCACCTTGTCGAAGTCGGCATGCTCTTTATCCATGCGGTTCATGACGATGAGCCTTGGAATTCCGACTTCCTCGCAGAACTCCCAGACCTTGTCGGTGCCGACTTCGAGCGCGGAGTCGGCCCTGACGAGCACTATGGCGGCGTCCGCCGCTCTCACGCCGGCCTTGGTATCGCCGTAGAAATCGGCGTAGCCGGGCGTGTCGATGAGGTTGATCTTTGTGTTCTTGTACTCGATGTGCCCGACCGCGAGGTTCAGGGTAATCTTCCTTTCGACCTCGTCGTCGCCGTAGTCGAGTACGGAACTGCCGTCGTCCACCTTGCCGAACCTGGATGTAGATTTACCCGCGAATAACAGGGATTCGGCAAGAGAGGTCTTGCCTACACCTCCATGGGATACCAGTACTACATTGCGAATGTCAGTTGTGTTGTACTCCTTCAACCTCTTATCCCCCGTTTGTAAGAGCCAAAGATAAGCTTCTTGGTGGCGGAACTCGGATGACTTGCGAGGAAGCTAGCACCCCGCACCGTATGTGTCAAGCGCCGCAGCCGGGCTAAACTGCCCCGCCGAGCGGCACCTGGCCCTTCTGCCTCTCCTTGGTATCCGGCGTCCGGTAGTCAGGCAGCAGCATCGGCGATATCTTCTCCCGGCTGATGCCTGCCGCCTCGAGTTCCTTATGATAATCCTCGGTATGCTTGAGGGTGAGTTTGCCTATCTTGGTCTTCTTCGAGAGCGCGGCGGCGTTCAAGCCCGCGCGCCTGCCGAACACGAGAATATCCAGGAGCGAGTTCCCCATCAGCCTGTTACGGCCGTGGATGCCTCCCGCCGCCTCGCCGCCAATGAAGAGGTTCCCGATTCCGGCCTCGGCCCTGTCGTTGATAATGACGCCGCCGTTCTGATAATGCTGCGTCGGGTAGATGAGAATCGGGTCCCTGGTCATATCGATATCGCAGCGCTCGTACTGCCGGACCATGGCGGGAAGCGCCTTCTTGACCGTACCCGGACCGTGCTTGAGGTCGATCATGGGAGAGTCGAGCCACACGCCGACCATGCCCGTGTTGGTCGCGATCCCCTTCTTTCTCTCCCTGCACTCGCGGATGATGCCCGAGGAGACGACGTCCCTGGTCTCCAGGGGATAGATGAACTGATCGCCGTCGAAGTTGACGAGCTGCGCGCCCATACCGCGGACCTTCTCGGTGACCAGCAGGCCCAGGATCTGCTCCGGATATGCGGCGCCGGTCGGGTGATACTGTATGGCGTCCATGAAAATGAAAGGCGCGCCCGCCCTGTAGGCGAGCACCAGCCCGTCGGCCGTGGCGCCGTAATGGTTGGTGGTCGGGAAGCCCTGGACGTGAAGCCTTCCGGCTCCGCCGGTGGCGATCACCGTGGTCTTGGCGCGGCAGACGAAATGCTCCTCGGTTTCCATGTTAAAGAGCACCGCACCTGCGCACTTGCCTTTATCGTCTTTCAGGAGCTCGATGGCCGAGGTGAACTCGACCACCTCGATGCCGCGGTTCAAGACTTCGTCGCGTAGGGTTCTCATTATCTCCGCGCCGCTGTAATCGCGCGCCGCATGCATCCTTCTCCTGGAGGTGCCGCCGCCGTGAATCGTGACGTAGGTGCCGTCGGCGGTCTTGTCGAACATGGTGCCCAGATCCTGGAGCCACCCTATGACATCCGGGGCGTCGAGGACCAGAGCCCGTACGAGCTCGGGGATGTTGTAATAGCCGCCGCCACCGATGACATCGAGATAGTGCCTCGACGGCGGGTCATTGGGCTTGTCGGCGGCCTGGATGCCGCCCTGCGCCATCATGGTGTTGGCGTCGCCCAGGCGGAGCTTGGTCGTAAGAAGCACCTTGGCTCCCTGCTCATGGGCCATGAGCGCAGCGGAAGAACCTGCGCCGCCGCCGCCGATCACCAGGACATCGACGTCGAAGTCGATGTCGGACAGATCGAAACTCTTGGGCTCGAGGCGGCTGTAGGCCTGGATCACGGCCTCGACTTCCTTGGGCGTCTTCTCGCCTTTGCTGACACCCACCTTGATCTCGACCATCTCTCCGGCCTTGTGGTCGGGATGGTACTTCTTCAAGAGGTCGGCCTTCTGATCAGCAGTTATTCTCGTGAACTCCTCGGTCATCCGGCGAGAACGGGTCGCTTCGACCGTCTTGATGGTCTCACGCATTGACTTGGAATAAGGATCGGCTCCCGGCTCCAGTGCCATCTTAACTCTCCTCCTAAATTCAGTCGTTCTTCTCGCCGGAAGCCGCCGTCGCGGTCTCAGCAGCAAGGTCTTCCGGTTCGATATCCCTGGCTTCGTATATCTTCTGAAGTTCTTTCTGGTCCATCTTCATGAAGTCGTCTATTTCCCTGTCGAACTTACTGGCCTTGATCTCTTTGATTCTCTCAGCGACGTGCTTGGCCGGGGGCGCGATGTACTTGCCGTAGAGGCGCCTGTTTAGAATCCCCACGTAGTACTGCACCGTTTCGGCCGGGCAGCGGCTCGCGCAGAGCCCGCACATGATGCAGTCGAACGAAATGTCGGCGGTGCGGGTGATGTCGCCCCTCATAGCCGTCGCCATGTACTGCATGACGTCGATGTCCTGAGGGCAGACCTTGGTGCACGTGCCGCACTGCACGCAGCGCATGAACTCGGGGTAGCACTGGACCACGTCCTCGAGCACCGGCTCCAGCTTGTTGATGTCGTAGATGGCCTTGTTGGCCGGGTAGAACGGGATCTGGGTGAGATACATGCCGTCTTCCACGACGGTCTGGCAGGCCAGCGCGACCTTGAGCTTGTAGTCGCCCGCTGTCCTGTACACAGTACCGCAGGCCCCGCAGAAACCACCCCTGCAGCCGCAGCCGCGGAGAAGGGTCATCCCCGCATACTCCAGCGCCTTCTGGATGGTAAGGCCCTTGGGCACGTCGTACTTCTTGCCCATGATGAAGATATCCACCATTTCGGGGCCGGCGTCTTTGGCTGCCTTCTTCGCCTTGGGCTTAGTAGCTGCTTTCTTCGCTGCCATTTTACCTCACCTCTTTATTCTTCTGTTTCCTCGGGGGTCTCGTCGAGTGACGCCCCGACCATGCTTGCGACTTGTTTATCGGTCAGGTTCCTCTGCTGCGCCGCTCCCGTCGGACACGCGGCTCCACAGGCGCCGCAGCCCTCGCAGAGAACTTCTATTACCCTTACCTTCTTTCGTTCCGTATCCAGCTCCCTGGCCGTGTACGGGCAAACGCCCACGCACACGCCGCAGCCGCTGCAGAGGTCCTCGTCGATGCCTACGATCATGGGATCGTGATGGACCTCACTCTGGCTGAAGAGGTCAAGCACCTTGCTCGCTGCGCCGCCGGCCTGGGCCACGGCCTCGGGAATGTCCTTGGGCGCCTGCCCGGCGCCCGCGAGGAAGTACCCGGCGGTAACGCTCTCGACCGGGCGGAGCTTGGGATGCACTTCCGAGAGGAAGCCGTTTATGTCGGTCTGGATCCTGAGCTTCTTGGCGAGCTCGGCCGTACCGACGCTCGGGATGATGGGCGCCGCCAGGACCACCATGTCAGCCGCGATCTCGATCTTCTTGCCCGTCAGCGTATCCGAGCCCCAGACGTAAACCTGGCCGTCTTCCTCGAAGATCTTGGACACCTTGCCCCTGAGGTACATGGTGCCGTCTTCTTCGACGCCGCGCTGGTAGAACTCTTCGTAGTTCTTACCGGCGGCCCGGACGTCGATGTAGAAGATGTAAGCCTGGCCGTCTTCCACCTTGTGCTTATAGAGCATGGCGTGTTTGGCGGTATACATACAGCAGATCTTGGAGCAATAGGGTTTGCCGCGCTCCGAATCCCTCGAGCCGGCGCATTGGACGAACACGATCTCCTTGGGGACCCTGCCGTCCGAAGGCCTTCTCACTTCGCCCTGGGTGGGGCCGGAAGCGGAGAGCAGCCGCTCGAAATGAAGCCCGTCTATGATGTCCGGACACTTGCCGTATCCGTATTCCTTGATCTCCTCGATGGGAAAAACATCGAACCCGGTGGCCACCACTATGGCGCCGACTTTCTCCTCTACGACCTCGGGCTCCATGTCATAGTCTATGGCGTCGATCTCGCATGCGGTCCGGCAATTCTCGCAGGCGAGCGGGAACAGGCCCAGACAGGAGTTGGCGTCCAGCGTGTAAATCGCGGGAACGGCCTGCGGGAAAGGCACGTAAATGGCATGCCGGGATGAAAGGCCCCGGTCGAACTCGTTGGGAACGACGACGGGGCAGACATCTGCGCAATCCCCGCAATTGGTGCAGACATCTTCCTTAACGTACCTGGGCTTCTTGAGTATCTTGGCCGTGAAGTTGCCTACGAAGCCCGTGACGTCCAGGACTTCGCTATAGGTCATGAGCTTGATATTGGGGTGACGGTTCACTTCCACCATCTTGGGAGTGAGAATGCACTGTGAGCAATCGAGCGTCGGGAAGGTCTCGGAGAGCTGGGCCATATGGCCGCCTATGGCGGGGTCGCGCTCGACCAGCACCACCTCGTAGCCGGCATTAGCGATATCCAGGGCCGTCTGTATTCCGCTTATGCCCGCGCCGATAACGAGCGCTCTCTTGGTAAGAGGCGCCGTGATGGGCTCGAGCGATTCGTTGAGCTTGGCCTTCTCAACTATCGACCTGATGACCAGTATGGCCTTCTTCGTGGCCGCCTCCTTGTCCTCGTGCACCCAGCTGCACTGTTCGCGGATGTTGGCTATCTCGCACTGATAGGCGTTGATGCCCGCGAGCTCGCATGCCTTCCTGAAGGTGGGCTCATGGAGACTGGGGGTACACGCGCTTATGACGACGGCATCCAGATTGTTGTCCACTATGGCCTTCTGGACTATGTTCTGCCCGGGATCCGAACACAGGTACTTGTAGTCCTCGGCATGCACGACGCCCGGTATCTTCCTGGCGGCCTCTACCACCCGGCCGACGTCAACCGTAGAAGCGATGTTAGACCCGCACCAGCAAACGAAAACGCCAATCCTTTTCATCAGGCTACCTCGTGTTAAGAAAGGACCTTCTCTCTCATTATTCCTTTGGGATCAACAAAATGATGCTTTTCATCCAGCGAGTACTTATCCATATCGAGCCCGAGCGCGAGGGCCAGGAGCTGCGAGAAATACACAGACGGCACCTGCCTGAACCCGTAATGTTCCCTTATGATTCTCTCCTGTGAGTAGTCCAGGTTGTACTGGCAGAGCGGGCAGGAGAGCACCATGAGGTCCGCCCCCCTCTTTCCGGCCGAGTTGATGATCGTGTACGAGCAGTCGCTCACGGCATTGTCGGGCCGGTCGGGGGGCTCCGCCTGGCGGGCTTCTAGATTGCTGCAGACGGTAAGGAAGGCGCCGCAGCACTCGCCCTTATGCGGAAACTCGAGCACATCACAGCCGATGGCCTCGAGCATATTGTCCATGATCATGGGGTTCTCGGGATCGTCCAGAAGGACTTCCTCAGCCGGCCTTAAGAGCTGGCAACCGTAATAGGGAACCACCTTGAGGTTGCCGAGGTCCTTCTTGACGGCCTTCGCGAGCTTATCGAATCCAACCCTGTCCCTTAAGAACTCGAGGTAGTGAACGACCTTGGTCTGGCCGTCGTATTCGAGTTCGATGAAATCCGTGATCTTCTTGAGTTTCTCCGGGTCGTTCTGAACCGCATAGTTGGCGCGCTTCAGGACGTTGTAGCAGCCGGCGCAGACGGTCACGACCTCGTCTCCGATCTGCCTGGCATTCGCGAGGATGCGGATGGGCGGCGCGAGGGCCATTATGTTGTCATCCGAAAGATTGAACGTGGCCCCGCAGCAGGTCCAGTCCGGGACTTCTTCGAAGTCATACCCCAGGACCCTGGCGGTATCCACGACCGAGTCGTCCAGTCCCTTCGCCTTGGTCTTGAGCGTACAACCGGGAAAGTATGCTACCTTCACGATATCCTCCTGGGACACTGACGCTTAACCGGTGAGTTTTCTGAATCCACTGACAATACCCTGCTGGGGCATCTTGGCCAATTGCTCCTTGGGAATATCTTCTATCTTGATGCGGCTCCCCTTGCCCGGCCTCAGCTTGAGGGCTCTCAGCGCCTCCATGATCTTGGACAGATCCACTCCCCTGGGGCACCTTGCATGACAGGTCATGCAGGAAGCGCAGAGCCACTGCGTGTTTCCCTCGAGGGCTTCTTCTTCGAGACCCAGCTGCACGAGCCTGATGACCTGGCTCGGGAGGAGGTCCATCGCGAAGGTCAGGGGACATCCGGAAGAACATCTGCCGCATTGATAGCAGCTGAGAACATTCTGTCCGCTGATTTCGTTTACGCGCTTTACGAAGTCACTCATAACCTGATCCCTGGACAACCTGACGCGTGTTTCACCCATTAGAAGAATCTCCTTCAAACCGCCGTATACGCAAAAAAAAGGGCCTAACAGATTCAAGGGAAGCTATCACTTTAGCCCATGTTTTGTCAACCCGTTTATAGGGGTGATATAGGGCCGGCCATACTCCCCCGACGACTCATCCGGAACCCGGAGTTCCGGCGAAGCGCAACCCGTCTCCATCCCTTTCGCCGGCCACAAATTGTCTTGACAAACTCTCGGCCCGCGGCTAATGTTGGGTTGCCCTTCGAAGCGGCGCCAACTTGGACGTTACGACGTCAAGGAAGGTGCCAGACGTGAATTCTATTCTTTCCGTCCTAATTACATCCAAGCCCGGAGTGGGCGATATTGTCCTCAACTCCGGAATTGTCGCCACTATCGTCCTGTTGATCCTGGCTACCCTGTCCATGATCTCCTGGGCGATCGCCATCGACAAGTTCAGGCGCTTGAAGAAGAACGCCAGGCTCAACAAGGGTTTCCTGGCGGGGCTGCCCAGGGAGTTTTCCGTCTTCGAAGCCAAGCGCTACATCAAGAATTATGAAAACTCGAGCCTGGCCCGTATAATGGTAGCCGGCGAGGAGACTCTGAACGATGAAGTCGGCGCGATCAAGGAGATAAGGGCCGACACGGCCCGGACCCTCACCGACGCAGCCCGGGGGGCCATGGAGCGCAGGGCCGGGGAGATCCTTGAGGACATGGAGCGCAATCTCACCGTGCTGGCCACGACGGCCAGCGTCGCCCCGTTTCTCGGCCTCTTCGGAACCGTCTGGGGCGTCATGAACTCCTTCCTGAGCATGGGAGCCGTCGGATCGGCCAGCCTCACCGTCGTGGGTTCGGGAATCGCCGAGGCCCTCATAACCACCGTGTTCGGCCTCGGGGCCGCCATACCGGCGCTCATCATCTACAATTATTTCGTGGCCCGCGTGCGCCGCGAATCCTCTTTGATGGAGTCGTTCATCTCTCGCGTATCAAACCGCGCGGAAAGGGAGATCCAAGGTGAAATTGAGCGAGAAGAAGTTACTCTCTGAAATAAACGTTACATCCCTGGTAGATGTGACGCTCGTTCTCCTCATCATCTTCATGATCACATCGCCGCTGATGCAGCTCGGCATCGAGGTGAATCTCCCAAAAGCTTCGTCCAAGCCCATGGAGAGAAGAGAGACCCTAACGATCACCGTGCGCAAGGACGGTGCTCTGTCGATCGGCGGGAACCTCGTTCCCCTGGCGGCCCTCAGCCAGAACCTGGAGGCGGCCAAGGCCAAGGGCACAAAGGGCGTCCTGATAAGGGCCGACAAGCAGGTGCCTTACGGCGCGGTGGTGAAGGTGCTCGACGAGGCGAGGAAGCAGGGAATCGTTGAAGTCGGCCTTGTGACGGAACTGGAGGAGGAGGCCGGAAGACGTTGAGATCTTCCCTGTGGACCTCGCTGATCGCCCACGCGATCTTCCTCGGGATCATCGTATTCCCCGCCCTCTGGACGGGTAAGACGGTGGCAACGCAGGTTCTGAACGTGAAGCTCATCGCCGAGGAGAAGCCCAGGCCGGCGCCGGCCGAGCCCAGGGTCGAGGTCAAGGAGGAGAAAAAGGCTCCGGAGCCCGAAAAGAAGGCCGAGCCCAAGATGACTTACAAGCCCAAGAAGAAGACAACCACCAAGAAGGTCGAAAAAAAGGCGACGGCGCCCGCCGAGAAGAAGGCCGAGCCCGAAAAGAAAGAGTCGGGTTCGACGGCGGGATCGTCCGTGAGAGTCGATGACCCCGATTTCCGTTTTGCCTATTACCTCGAGATCATAAAGGAGCGCGTGAGCACGAACTGGTCGCCCCCGCCGATTTCGGGCGCGGAAAGTTCGGCCTCTTCCGTCATATACTTCAGGATCGGAAAGTCCGGCGGCATAGACGACACCAAGGTGGAGAAGAAGTCGGGGTACGACCTCTTCGATAAGGCCGCCGTGAGAGCGGTCAAACTGTGCGACCCGCTGCCGCCCCTGCCGGCGGGTTTCAAAAGCAAATGGTTGGGAGTGCACTTTGAGTTTGAACAAACATCGGAGCAGCCTTAACTCGACAAGATCGGCGCGATTCGTCCGATTCGCCCGATTCGCCGCCCTGTGTGCCTTGAGCCTTACAGTACTCAGCCTGGGAACCGGCGATTCATGCCTGGGACAGACGGACGTTCATCTCAGGATAACGAGCGACTCCTTCACCCGGATCAAGATCGGTTTCGCCGAGCCCGCGAAGAAGCCAGCCGGGGACGCGCGGGAGAAGTACGATACCTATATGGAGACCCTGGAGAAGGACCTGAGGATGACCGGCTACTTCGAGATCGTGGACATGGCTAAAGGCGGCCTCCACGCCGTGGTGGAATCGGAGATAGGGCTGGACGGCGGAGATGTCACCGCGGGAGTCAAGCTCTCTGACTTCAGCTCCAGGGCGTCCGTCTTCAGCCGGCGGTACCGCGAGCCCTCGACGGAGATCATCAAGCTGACGCATACCGTGGCCGACGACATCGTCTATGCCCTCACCGGCAGGCACGGCATCGCCAACACCAGAGTAGCTTTCGTCGCCGGCGAGAAGGGCGCTTCGCATCTCTACATGGTCGACATCGACGGCCGGAACCTCAAAAGGATCACAGAAACCCCCAGCATCGTGATGGGCCCGGCGTGGTCGCCCGACGGGACCAGGATAGCCTACCTCTCCTATGAAAGCGGCACTCCGGCCATCTACATAGCCAACGTCTTGACCATGGCCAGGACCAGGTTCTCGTCCTTCGAGGGCCTGAACTCGTCGCCTTCTTTCTCGCCCGACGGCAAGAAGATAGCGCTCACCCTGAGCAAGGACGGGAACCCCGAGGTCTACATCATCTCCTTAGACGGCGTCGAGAGGAAGCGGCTCACCTACTACTCCGGTATCGACACGTCCCCTACCTGGGCCCCGAACGGCATCGAGCTCGCATACACTTCCGACCGCGCTGGCTCGCCGCATATATTCGTCACCGACGTCCAGGGCCTCTCCCCCAGGCGCATAAGCTATGGGAGCTATTACAATACTTCTCCCTCGTGGTCGCCGGAGGGCGATCTCATAGCTTATGTGTCGCGAGTCGAGGGACGTTTTCAGATATTCGCCGCCGACCCCTTCGGAGTAAGCTCGACCCAGCTCACATATTCCGGCAGCAGCGAAGACCCCGACTGGTCGCCGGACGGCATGCATCTGGTTTTTTGCTCGACAGCGGGCGGGAATTCCGCTATCTACATTATGAACCGCGACGGCGGTAACAAGACGAAGATCTATGACGGAATGGTGAGGCCGAGGAACCCCAGCTGGTCGACCCTGCCTGGTCACCAGACGGACGCCGGCCTCGCGGCAGAGTAAAGACAAGGAGGAGTCATGAGAGTCATTGCGATCCTGCTGGTACTGGTGCTCGCCCTTTCAATCGTGGGCTGCGGGAAAAAGAAAGTGAACGTGGATGAGGACGCGGAGCGGGAAGCCGCAGAGCGGGCAGCCGCGGAGGCGGCCAGGGAGCCGGCGCTTCCGGAGCGCGAGGTGGAGCCCGTGGTGCCCATCCGGCCCGAGGACATCAAGCTCGACAACATTTACTTCGAGTACGACAAGTATGATCTCTCCGCCGAGTCGAAGTCCACGCTTTCAGCGAATGCGCGAGCCATGATGGAGAACGCAGGCTTCAGCATCCTCATCGAGGGGCACTGCGACGAAAGAGGCACCGAGGAATACAACCTGGCGCTCGGAGAGAAGCGCGCGCTTTCGGCAAGAGACTACCTCGTGGGATTTGGGATTGCAAAGGGCCGGATATCCGTAATAAGTTACGGAGAGGAAAAGCCGGTGGATCCCCGGCACAATGATGCGGCCTGGGCGAAGAATCGAAGGGCCCAGTTCGTCGTAACCAAGTAGGGCCGGAACATAACAGAGGAAGTCATAATGAAAAGACGGAGATTGTTGGGCCTGCTTCTGGTTATCGTGGGGACCGCTCTCCTCAGCGGCTGCTACGGCAAGAAAATCTACGAGCTCGAGACGCAGGCCGCGCACCAGGAGGACACCATCGCGGCGCTCGAGGACTCGCTCGCCATGAGCCGCACCGCCATCGCCGAGCTGGACTCCATCGTAGGCAAGGAGTCGGTTCCCTACCGCTCGCGCAGCGCCGACATGGGATCGCGAATGGACGAGCTCCAGACCAGGATCGAGATACTCGAGGCGCTGGTCAAGGAAAACCGCTACAGGATATCCCAGGCCACCCTGAGGGGCGGCGTCGGCGTAGGAGCGGGCGCGGCAATGGGCGCGGGAGCGGCCTCTGCCGCACGGGACGACTCGGTGATGGCCCAGGCGTCGCTCGCCCAGCATCTCTTCGAAACGGCCTATGTTGATTTCACCAAGGGCGATTTCGAATCCGCCATCGCGGGGTTTTCGGACTTCGTAAGCGGTTTCCCCATGACCGACTTCTCCGACGACGCCCAGTTCATGATAGGCCGGTCGCATTTTCTCCTGGGCGACTACGACGACGCCATAGTCGAGTTCAGGAAAGTGCTCGACAATTACCCGTCGGGAGACCGCGTTCCGCCGGCCATGTACAATCTCGGACTCTGCTATATCGAGATAGAAGACATAGAAACAGCAAGGGAATACTTCAAGATCGTGGTGTCGAGGTATCCTACGACAATGGAGGCGCGAGAGGCACAGTCCACACTCGACACTCTGCCCCCTCCCCCGCCCCCTGAGGAGGACTGAGGAGGCAGGCTTTGCTCGTCAGAGTTAAGCAGATTCTCAAGGGTAAGGGCATTGACGATGAGACGGTAGAGAGAACTTTCGATCTCATCAAAGGGTCGGGCAAGTACCCGGCGCGCATGCCCCCGCCATATCTGGCGACCGCCATAGAGCTCATCGAACGCGACCTCCAGAACCCCGGACGCGTGCAGATACACATAAGCGAGAAACCGAGCAAGCACGCCGTCAGTGTGCCGTCGGTCACGTTCGCAGTGCTCGCGCTCGACTGGCCGGGCCTTCTCAATTCCTGCACGGGCACCCTCCACGAAAAGGGCTTCAACGTGGCGTTCTGCGAGGCCATCGTGATCGAGGAGCCCGACCAGCGCCTGGGCCTGGTGTTCATGGAGATAGAAGTCAGGGACAAGAAGGAGTTCAACCACCTTCTCAGTATGGAAGACGAGATACAGCAGAGCCTCATCCGGACGGCTGCGGCCGAGACCGGCAAGGACGAGCTCATGATCCTGGAGACGAGGAAGGCCGAGCAGTATTCACTCGTCGCCGAAGACCTCAAGCAGATATCCAGCGCATCCGATTACGATGTCTTCTTCGGACGCAAGGGTGAAGCAGTGAGATTCTTCGCCTCGCGGACTTTCGCCTATCTAACGGAGCGCTCGCCCAGGGATCTTGCCGAACAGATCCATACCAACCTGGAGTTCCTGAGGGGCGTCAGGAAAACCGGCAAGATCTACGCCGGTGCCGGGAATGTGAGTACGCCGGCGGGAGACCTCACGGGTGTTTCGGTGGCCGCCTACGGCCACGACCTGTCGATGGGGGACGTGTTCCGGCTCATAGACGAAGTGGCTCCGGGCTACCAGAGGAAGTACGACAAGGCCTTTATCACGGGCGAGGGCATCAACGTCATGAGGATCGAGTTCGTGGACGCCAAGGGCCTGCCGCTCGCGCATGACCACCAGGTGGAGCTCACGCAGAAGATCCTGGCCTTCAAGGAGGCCCCGGCATGTAACAGGCTCTCCCCCGGAGTGGAGCTGGTGGGAAGGAAGATCTGCCCGGCCATGCTCGAGGAGGAGCGCGAGATCAAGATCCCCCAGGTGTACATGCACCCGCACAGCAGGTCCAATGTGAAGGTCATACTCGTCGCCTCGGGCAATGACAGGGGGCAAGCCTTCAAGTGCATCGAGGAGATAAACAAAATAAAGGGCCTCGAGGCCGCCATGCCCGACCCGCCCTCAATCGTACAGCACAAGAACGGAGCGTCCGCGGGCCTTCAGGAAGTCGCCATCATCGACGTATGGATCAACTTCGAGGCCTTCTTCGGAACTCCCCGGGGACCGTATGATGACGAGCTCATTCTCGTCAGGATAGAGGAAGCCCTGAGGCATGCCAGGGACATCGGCCCCAGGCTGCGCATATTCGACCGCACGGGCAGGCAGCTCAGGAGGGCGCGCACGGAGCGCATCACCATGATGGCGAATGACGTGGGGCTCGACACCGATCTCACCCGCCAGGTGCTCGGGCGCTTCGGCGACAGGCTCATCATCTCGCCGACGGTGAGCGACGATGAAGTATTCGCCCAGGTTCAGACCGGGGTCAATGCTGTGGCCGATTGGAAGGAGTCCGGAAGCAAGGTGCCCCAGATCAATTGGCGCAACATTGAAATGAGCTCCGCGGGGCGCGGTTCATCGTACACCCTGATCGGCGTGGTCCAGAAGCCTACCTCGCCGAGTCTCGTGGGCGTGGTCAAGCTGCTGGACGACTCGGGAGCGGAGTCTTCAGTGATTTACGACGGCGACGATTACAGGCTGGTGCTCTACCGGCTCGCCCACCAGGGCAGGTCCCTCGAGGACGGCGAAATAGAAGAGATCACGGACCGGCTCAGGCATATCCTGAGCAGCGACGACTGACGCCTACTCCTTCAGCCCCACTATCACGATACCCAGGCCTATGAGCGAGCACCCGGCTATGGTCGTCGCCGGGAGCGCCTCGCCCAGGATAGCGTGCGCGATGAGAACTCCGAACACGAGCTCCGACAGTAGCACGATGGCGGACGTGAGGGCGCCGATATGCCTTATGGCTCCCGCCCACAGGAAGAAAGCCAGGGCGCTGCAGAAGACGGCCAGGTACACTGTGGCCAGCCACGCCTCCCTCCCGGCCGAGATGCCGGCCCTCAGGGACGGCGCGGCCATGACAAGGTAGACGGGCAATGACCACGCGAACACCGCAGTGAGCAAAGGCACCCACTCCAGCTTCTTCTGGCTCAACGCCCTCTTGGTGACGACGATATAGAGGGCCGTCGAGACGGCCGACGCCGAGATCAAGATATTCCCCAGCAAGGTGCCCCCGCCGGCGCCGGCGCCCATGGACCTGGTAGTGATGAGGTAAACACCGGCTATGCCCATGACGAGCGCGACCACCTTGCGGGTCCCGATGCGCTCGTGAAGGATGAGCGCGCTCAAGGGCGCGACCAGCAGCGTGCTCGAGTTTATGATGATGGCGGCGATGGAAGCCGGTATTTCGGTCTGCGCGCGGAACTGAAACGCGAAACTCGCGGAGAGGGCCAGGCCGAGAATGAAAGCGTACTTGTTTCCCATGTAGCGGATCAGCATCCTTCCCTTTCCCTGGGCCAGGGCGACGACAGCCAGCAGCAGCGTCGCGATGAGAAACCTGAAGAAGAGGAAAGAGTAGGGTTCAATATAGCGGAGCCCGACCTTGATGACGCTGAATGACGTAGCCCAGAGAAGCGCGGCGAGCACTGTCATCAGAACGGGTATGCGGGTGCTGCGCCTCATTTGTAGATCTTGGGCGCTTCCTCACCCCGGAGGGCTCGGAGGGCCCCCTGGGCCATCGAGTCCATCTCGTGCTCGCCCGGGTAGAGGAATATGTCGGGAGTTATGAAGTCGACGCGCTCGCGCACCAGGTCGACTATGTAGTCGGAGTGCGCAATACCCCCTGTGAAAATCAAGGCGTCTACCCTGCCCTTGAGCGCGGTGGCGCCGCCGCCTATCTCCTTGGCGATCTGGTAAGCCATGGCGCGAAGCACCAGGTCGGCTTCACCGTCGCCGGCCCTGGCCGCCTCCACCACCCTGGCGGCGTCGTCCGTACCGGTGTAAGCGAAGAGCCCCCCCTTGCTGGTTATCTGCGCGAACATCTCGTCCCGGGTGAGCTCGCCCGAATAGCACCAGTCCATCAGCTGGGTCACCGGCAGCGTCCCCGTGCGCTGTGTCGAGAAGGGACCGCCGTCATGGGCGCAATTCACGTCTATGATCCTGCCCTGCCGGTGCACGCTTATAGAGATGCCGGTGCCGAGATGGGCCACGATGAGATTCATCTTCTCGTAGGTCGTTCCGAGTTCGCCGGCGGCTTTCCTGGCGACCATCTTGGCGTTCAGCGGATGGTCCAGGGTCTTCCTGGGCATCTCAGGATGGCCCGAAAGCCTGGCCTCGTCAATGAACTCGTCCACCGAGACCGGGTCAACCATGTATGCGGGCTTCCCCAGCGGGTTCGCCATCTCGAATGCCATGAGGGCGCCGAGGTTGGAGGCGTGGTCGGTCTGAACATTGCCGTTCTTGACGTCGTCGACGAGGAGCTCGTTGACCTCATACGTCCCGCTCTCCAGCGGCTTGAGCGCGCCGCCCCGTCCGACGACGGCATCGAGGCTGCCGATGTCGACATTCTCTTCGGCGAGGGCGTCCATGATGCACTTCTCGCGGTACTCCCTCTGCGAGAACGTGTCCGTAAACTCGCCCAGTATCTCCGGCGGGTGCGCGATCTTGCGGCTCATGACGCAGTTCTCGCCGTCAAACACGCCTATCTTGGTTGAACCCCCGCCGGGGTTAATCACCAGGATGAGACTCATTCTCTCCTCCTTGACCTGGCCGGGTGAATCATCTGATGACCAGCACGCTGCAATGCGCTCTCGCGCCCACCTTGGCCGCGACGCTGCCCATGCCTTTGCGGCCTGGACTCCCCGTACCGTTGCTGCCTACGACGATCAGATCGTACCCGCCGCTCTCGGCCTCCTCGAGGATGGCGTCAGCCGGCGGGCCATTTCGGAGGAGCTTGGTCTCGGCCTGGCCGACATCGCTTATGGTCTTCAGCGTGTCCTCTAGCACATGCTCCCAGTCTTTCACATAGGCTCTTTCCATATCATCGTCCAGGTCGACCTTGTACATCTTGGGAATGTATGCAACCGTGGCGACCGTGAGTTTCGCGTCGAAGGCCCTGGCGATTACGGCCGCCGAACGGGCCGCCTCCATGGCGGCCGCGGAACCGTCCGAAGCAGCCAGTATCTTAGTTATCATATGACCTATCTCCTTCTTCAAGATGCAGGCTCGCGTTCTTGAGTTCGCGCAGCCTGCGCAGAACCTCGCGTCTTCGTTCCATATATCTTACGGCTGAAGGCCTCAGCCAGTCGTCGATATGCCACTTAAGCCACTTCCTGCCTATCCTGGGTTTCGAACCCGCGTCCTCGAACGCGCCTCGCTCCGCGTAGGCAGCGAGGTCGCCCCGGTAGCCGCATACGGGGCAGATGATGAGCGGGGGCTCGATTCGAAAGAAGTCGCTCATGCAGCCCGGGCAGAGCCCCGGCCCGGAACCGCGCGGGAAATCCGCTCCGCGGGCGAGCGCCGCGCCGGAAGCCTCGAGCCGCGCGCAGTTGACCCTGTGCATCAGAACGTCACCCGGCCCCTCGGCCACGACGTCGAGGCTCTCGGCCACCTTAAAGCCCAGCAGGTAACCCGTCATGTTGAGGTAACTCCTGCCGACGCCTCTCCACTCCCTCTTTCCCAGGACGTTCACGGTTACCGCCGGGCGGTCTGCGCGGTCGGCGGGCAGGGCGTCGGTGGTGAGCAGCCTGTCCATGAGCGCGGTCAGAAGAGAGTTGATTGAAAGGAAATAGACCGGCGCCGCGAGCACGAGGGCGTCGGCCTCTTCGCAGAGGTACAGGAATTTATAGAGGTCGTCCGGAAGCGGGCAGCCGCCCTTGTAAACGCACTTGAGGCAGCCCGTGCAGTGAAGCAGGTTGAACTCATCCAGCCTGTGAAAGACGGTCTCGGCGCCTGCGGCCCGGGCTGAATTGAGGACGATCTTGACCGCGCACTCGCTGTTACCCCATTTGCGGCTGGATGCTGCGATCCCCAGGATTCTCACTCTGAAGTAACCTCCGAAGAACAGATTGGCAGCTGGAGTTTCCCAGATTCGAGCCGCGCTGTCAACTAATTGCTGGACAACGCCCGCGGCGTCACACAGAATCGGCGTGGAGGTAACGGCATGGAAGAACGATGTGTGGAGTTCGAGAACGAGGGAATGAAGCTCTTCGGCATGTTGCATATGCCCGACGGCAAGAAGCCCTGGCCATGCGTCGTTTTCCTTCACGGTTACACCGGGGACCGCATCGGCGAGCACTTCATATTCGTAAAGGCCGCCCGGGAGCTCGCCCGCAACGGCACGGCCTCCTTCCGCTTCGACTTCCGGGGCTCGGGCGAGAGCCAGGGCGGTTTCGAAGACGTCAGCGTCGAGTCCGAGATCAGCGACGCCCTCAAGGCCGTAGAGCTGGTGAAGGCTATGCCGGAGATCGACGAGAAGAGAGTGGCCCTGCTCGGCCACAGCCTCGGGGGCTGCGTGGCCGCCTGCATCGCCGCCGAGTCGGAAGCCGTCTCGCTCGCCCTCTGGGCCCCCACTGCCTTCGCCGACTACCTTGTCGAGATAGACGGCGAGACCTTAAAGGACCCCTACATATGGCTGCCGGCAGACTTCCGGGAAGCCGTCGAGAAGAACGGTTACGTGGACATGGGCGGCTTCAGGCGCGGCAAGGCCTTCTTCGAGAGCATGCGCTACTACGACCCCCTGAGCGCCATAGCCGAATACTCCGGGCCCGTGCTTCTCCTGCACGGCAGCGAAGACCAGACCGTTTCCCTCATAAACAGCCGGCTCCTCCACGAGAGCGCCGGCGGAAAAAAACTCCTCGTCGTGGTTGACGGGGCCGACCACACGTTCGCCTCCGAGCACTGGGAAGAGCAGGTAATCGGAGCTACCGTCAGGTGGTTCGCGGAGACCATTTAGCAGCCGTCAGTTCGCCTTCAAACCGTCACTTCGCCTTCAGCTTGAAGAAGTTCAATACGGCCCCGCCGAATTTCTCGCTCACCGGATCGTAGAGGCTCCTGAACTCCTGCGACTCGAAGAGACGTATCATGCCCGGATTCCATTCCGTCACGAACTGGTCGCGAGTGATCACGGCCCGGCGCGTGAAGAAAGGATAGTGGAAGATGTAGGTGGGCCGCCTGCTGAGGACGTACTCCATGTCGTATTTCTCATGGCCGGCTATCCCCGCTTCGCCCGGGGGCATCTCGCGGTGAGCTATGTGAACGTCGTTGATGCCGAGCATATCGATTGTGTATAGACGCGAATAGTATGGGAGCGCCCCCGCCGCCGTCACGGCGATCGACTCACCCGGCCGGGCGTAGCCCTCCAGCCATTTCCCGATGGGAACCCAGTTACCCTGAACCCTTATCCGGTCCTGGCTTACGAAGTCCTTCTCCGGACTCGATATCGACGGGTAGAAAGTCGCCGCGACGCCGGCGGCGATGAGGACAGCCAGGAGGAGGGTCCCCGCCGCCCGGCCCCGCGAGGCGCCCAGGAAACCGGCGGCTTCATTCAGGCCTCCCGCAACCAGCAGGAAGAGAAGCGGGATGACGGGAACGAAGAAGCGGTGCATGGCTAGCCCGTCTCCGCCCACCATGACGATGTAGAAAATATAGAGCCCGCAGACAACCAGAAGCAGGCCCCACTTCCGCCTGCCCAGCACAAGGGGTATTAGCGCAAAGACATATAGCCACCCACCCACGGAGAAGAAATAGGTCTTCACGTAAGCGAGGCCGCGCCCCACGTGACTCAGACCTCCCCCCGTCTTGGCGTAGAAGGTATTTGGAAACAGATAGCCATAGTATGAGTAGCGCCAGATGAAGTATGGCATATACCCGGCCGCCAGCGGGAGAAGCCACAGCGCCGCCGCGCGCGCTCCCGGGCGGCGCCTCAGGAGATCCACGAAGAGAATCGCGGCTACGAAGAGACCCTCCGGGCGCGTCAGCGAAGCAAGCAGCAGCGCGGCCGAAGAGACGAGCGGCACCTCTCCGCGGCGCATGCCCTTGAGATGGCTCAGCACGGCCAGCGTTACGAGGAAGCTGAACAGGGTGGTCTCGAGGCCGCCCAGGCTCCAGACCGCGACCGCGGGGCTCGCCGCGGCCAGCAGCGCGGGAAGCAGTCTTACGGGACCGGTAAGGTCAAACACCGCGCCCGCATACCGGTAGAGCGCGAGCAGCGTTAGGGCCGAAAACGCGAAGCAGAGCACTTTGGATAGCAGCACCGCGTCCAGCCCGGCCTGCATGCCCAGCGCTGTAAAGATTACCCAGAGGAAATTGGTGTAACCTTCCACTCTCTCGCCGGGATTGAAGACGGGCCCGTTTCCGCTTACGAGGTTCTCGGCGTAGCGGAACGAGATGTACGCGTCATCGACCGTATAGTTGTATGAGTAGGCGTGGAAAAACAGCAGAACGATTGAACACGCGACAAGCACAATGCCGAGCGCCAACTTGCCTCTATCGCCCATACTCGCACCCGCGGCTAAAGGCCGCCCGCAATGAGGTAGACGAGCCCGGCGTTCAGAAGCACAACCCCGACCACGATCTTGGCCACGTTCTCTGTGTTCCGCGCGGGACAGCACTGGCTATCGGAGGTCTGCCAATCCACCATTCCCCAGGAACAGAGAAACACGCCGCTGCCGAGCATGATCGCCCCGGCTATCTTCGCGCCTGTTCCGGAGCCTTCGGCTTCTTCCTCCTCACCGACAAGAACCTGGTTGCCTTTCTCGCCGTCATCGCCGCTCTCACCTACCACGGAAATATCTGGTAGCTTGTATCGGGAGAAAGGAAGCCGCAGTTCCCCGGCATGTACCGCGCCGGCGTTGAGTAGCAGTACCAGCAACGCCCCCGTCACAGCTTTCCGGGCCGTGCTCCAGCGCTTTGCCGTCAACTCATCTCCAAGTCTAACGTAGAACGACTATCTTTCTGGTCGAAGAATAGGCGTCCCCCTTGACCTTTGCAAGGTAAATCCCGGGCGCCACGCGGCGGCCGTCCGAGTCTTTGAGATTCCACGAAACCGAGTGCGCGCCCGCGGGCTTGACGATCTCGCTTATGAATCTCCCCTCCACGTCATAAATACCGAGAGCCATGACCGCCGAATGCGGGGCCATCAGTATTCTCACTTCGTCGTGAACGGGGTTGGGAAGAATCGCGATGACGTCTCTGGTCACCTCGCCCACAACGTCGCCGACACCCGTCTTCTCAGGCGTCCGCGACCTGAAGGCGATGTCGTCGAGATAGACGCCTTCGGCCTCGTCGTCCCTGTCGCTGTAGAACGAGAACTCGACGCGGACCGAGTCGCCGGGAGCGATGTCCGCAAGGTCCGTGCTCCACTCGACCCAGTCGGAGCTGATGTTGAGCGGCTCGGCGGGCGGGTTGTTGAGAGCGCCGCCGGACCCGATGAACTCCACCGTGTCGGCCTCCCCGCCGGCATGGACAACGACGTAAACGCCGTCGCTGCCGTAAGTCGTAAGGTCGTACCAGTACCACAGGCTGAGCGTGTTCTCTTCGCCTGCCATCAGGCTGACCGACGTAATGTTGCTATTGGAGTTCTGGGGATAGACATGCGTCGAGTCTATGCCGAAGTGCCAGGAGTAAGTCCCCGAATGGGCCCGGTAAGAGGAAAGGTGCCAGAGGTCTGGCGCGCCCGCGCGCGTCCAGCCGCCTTCTCCGGCCTCGCAGTCGTCTGAGAACCAGAGGTCGCCCACGCTCACATATATGCTGTCCTCAAACGACGAACCGTCGCCCGCCTCGAGGTCCACGGCGACTATGCCGACATAGGGCTCGGGCGCGCCGCCGGAAACCGATATCTTGTGCAGAGTGAAGCCCGATGAGCCGGCGCCGATGTTCGCGGTCGTCGCGACCGAATCCGATACCGAAAGGTAGGGATCGGTTGTAGACAACCCGGCCGTTCCCGTGGAGTAGGTGAGGCCGCTGTTATAGACCTGCAGCGTAACCAGTATCTCTTCGCCGGGCTCGATGATGAAGTCGCCGTCGCCCACGAGCTCATCTATGCCATAGGACGCCACCTCGAGAATGGGCGCAGCCACCACGAGCGGGACATTCACCGTCCACGTGTTGAGAAGCGTGTCGGTGAGCGTCAGCTCGAGCATCATGACATCGCCGTTTTCGAGTCCGCCGCCTAAGGAGACCTCGAAGCCGTCGGAACTCATTTCCTGCCCGGCCTCTATCGACCCGTAGTATGCGGTGCTGTCGGTCACCGAGCAGAGGGCGTCTGTCGAGCGCAGCAGGCACGTGACGCCGTCGCCGTCTTCATTGCCGCAGTTTTTGACCGCAACGTCCAGGACCGCCGTTTCGCCCGGATTGGCCATCCCGTCGCCGCCGTCAACGACCTGGCAGCCTGCCGGGACAAGGTGGACGCCCTGGGTAACCACGTCGACGCTGGTCTGCAGGGGAAGGTGATTGTAGGCCGTCACCGTGACCGTGAGCGATTCCGCACTCGCCGTATTCACGATGAAGTCGGCCGACCCCGACACGTCGGTAAGGGCCCTGAGGTAGACGTCGCCGCCGTTAGTAACGCAGACCGCCGCGCCCTCACAGGCGCCGCCGGCGTCGCTTACGGTCACCCACAGGCCGCCGTCGGTTCCCATGACGTTCTCGGGAAGACCGATCTCGAAAGCCATGGGTTCGTCGGTCCAGAGCGGCATCTCGGGATCGCCGAGAAGATTGTATTCATACTCGCAGTAGCGGAAGACGTTCTCCCCTGCAGCAAAGGGCGCGTAGCGCGCCTTCGCCAGGCCGTGCGCATGTCCTATGTGAGCGTCCTCTTCAACGAAGATCCGCCGCACGAACTCATGCTGAAAGTAGTCGGAGTAGCCGAAGCCCGGGTTACCGGGCGAACCCCAGCCGTAGCGGGAGTTCCCGGCGAAAGCAACGCACCCGCCGTTGGGATTGTTCATCATATGCTCGGCGATGCAGTCGTTGTCGATGGCCGCAGGCCAGCAACCTATGGATGTTATGATGAAGTTGCGGGGATAGTTCGTCAGGGCATCCGCATCCGGTATGAAAATGGAACCGTCACCGGCCCCCATCACGTAGTCAAAACAATGGCCGTCGTGAATGACGTAGTTCTGGCCGTCATTCATGGCGGCGAGAACCGTCTCCCGCGATTCGGTTCCGGCCGTCTCGTAGAGCTTGAGAATCGGATCGTATCTGGGCGGCACGCATTCCTCATCGATCATGTCGAGGCCGATCCCGGCGTCGGTAAACGGGTTGGTCCATAGCACTTCGCCGGCCATCATCATCTCGAGGGCATAGTCGGCCGGCGGATTCTTCTCATACAGAAGCACCTTGTCGACGAAAGTCTCGGCGTCCGCGACGCTGTTCGCCGGCGCCCTGCCCACGAATACGTCGGGATACATGTCGATATTGTCATCGACTTCGCCATAGGGCATGACCCCGTTGTCGTTCCAGTAATTGTCCAGGTCCGAGAAGAAGAGGTCTGCCCGGATCCTGTTTCCGGCTACGCCCATCTCGCAGTCCATGGCATAGGCCCAGCGGCTGGTGATGAGATCCGTGTCCCCTCCCATGAGGATATAGTCCGTGCCCCAGGTCTGGTAGGCGTCTATTATGAATGACTTGATTATCTCCTGGATGTTGACGCCCGTGTAGTTGGCCTCGATATACTGCAGCGTCACGCATGTGGCCGGAACGCCTTTTTCCGTCTTCCAGTCGACCAGGGGGCCGAAGGAAGCCGCGAGGGAATCCTGGGTTATGATGACGTACTCGAAGTCGCCGGGTGCGAGCTGCGTCGCGGCCGCGGGCGCGAAGTCCGTAGCGTAACGCGCCACGTCGCGCGGATTGGCTACCATTTTTCTCGTCATGTCGGCCATGGGGTCGCGGCGGGGATCCACCCTGCGCACGGGCCGCTCCGGCCTCGCGTCCTCGAGCGAGACCCTGACGGTCATCTCGGTGACCAGCATCATGGAACCCGTGACGGGGTTATAGCGAAGCGGCGCGACATGGAAACTCAGGATGCGGCTGTTACCCATGAAACCCTCTGTGTAGCCTTCCAGCAGGTCGGCGGGCCAGTGGGCATTCGAAGCGTAAATAGCCGGGTCGCCCTCCACGTAGCGGGCGGGAACCGCGCCCAGCACCGTCGGGGGCTGCGTCGCCAGGATGTTAAACCGCCCGGCCAGCTCCGTCTCCCGGACGCTCTCGATCCGCACGTCCGTCACGCGGGTGTTATACGGCACCGTGATATGCACGGGATACCTGGGAAGGGCGGGCGCGCCCTCCTCCGGAAGACAGGCCATGCCGTCGGCCCTGATAAGATCGAAGCCGTCGACTCTCTCGAAAGAGAACTGGCGGCTCTCAAAGGTGAGATCGACAACCATCTGGTCATGCGCTGTCCGCTCCACGACCGCGGCTCCTGCGCTCACGGCGAGGACGGCGACAACAAACGCGCTTAAGAATACGGCCCTGCTCATCCTGTGCTCCTTTCAAACCATAGGTCTTAATGTCATACCGGCACTCAGACACAACGTGCCATCTCCTATTATATCAAATATCCGCGCCCCTCGCCACTCTTGACTCTTGCCGCCTGCGCGCTTACAATGTGGCTATGCCAAGATCAAGAGTCGTTTTACTCGTAGTTTTCATTCTCCTGGTGGCGGCAGTCGCGTCCTACATCCTCCGCGACCGCTCGGAGCCGCCTCAATACGTGGTTCTCATCTTCATGGACGCCGTGCGGCCCGACCACCTGGGCGCTTACGGCTATGGGCGGGACACGAGCCCGCGCATAGACGACCTCGCCGCCCGGGGCGCCCTCTTCGAGGACGCCGTGGCGCAGGCGCCCTGGACGTTGTCCTCGGTCGCCACCGTCATGTCGTCGACCTTCCCTTCCCAGCACGGGGCCAAGAGGCGCGAGGGCAAGAACGTGCCCATGAAGACCGGCGAGGAAACCTTCGTCGAAATGCTCGCTTCGGCCGGCTACAGGACATGCGCTTTAAGCACGGCCAAGGTCTACACGCCTTCGCTGGGACTCAGGCAGGGCTTCGAGGAATCCTATGTGATCGGCGGCGAGAAGGACGTCCTGGAGAAGGTCGCCGCCATGCAGCTCACGGGCGCCGCCATAACCTGGCTCCGCCGGCACCGGGACGAGAAGTGCTTCCTCCTGGTGCATCACTACGACACGCACTATCCTTATAAGGCCAGCGCCGCCTGCATCAGCCGCTTCGATCCGGACTACAACGGAGCGTACCGCTTAAGGTTCGGAGACTCCTCCCTGAGAATACTCAAGAAAGCCAGGGTCGGGAGGCTCGCCGACATCGGGCTCACGGACCGGGACATGGAGCACATAAAGGCGCTCTACGACTGTGAGATCGCGCGGACGGACGCCTCCATAGGCGCGCTCGTCGACTCGCTCCAGGCCTGGGGCCGCCTCGATAGGGCCATGATCATCATAACGGCCGACCACGGCGAGGAGTTCCTGGAGCATGGAAGCATAGACCACGGCCAGACGGTTTACGACGAGAGTCTCAAGGTGCCCCTTGTCATATTCGCGCCCTCATGCGTGGATGCGGGGTCCAGTATTCCCGACCAGGTGGGCCTCATGGACATCGGGCCGACCATACTGCAGTCCGCGGGCATCGATGCTCCCCCGGCTTTCGAGGGCAGGAGTCTCATGCCGCTGATGTCTTCGAGATTCGAGGCCACCGAGGGGGACCTCAGACCGGGCGGTCTGCCCTATTCGTGCTATGTCGCCGAGTCGATAGCGCACAGGCCCGAGAGAAAGGCCCTTCGCTGCCCCCCCTATAAACTCATCTTCGATCCCTTCTTCGGTACAGCCGAGCTCTATAATATAGAAGACGACCCTCTGGAGGCCAATGATCTCGCCGCAGCCAGGCCCGGCCAGGCCCTGCAGATGACCGACCTTCTCCTGACGGCCATGGAAGCTTATTACCCGGGGGGTTGGGGCATAGCCTGGAGAGCTTCGGGAGCGGCAGTCGCAAGGGCGGCAATCGAGGGAAGCGTCGACATCCCCAGGGGCCTTATCGAAACGGCCGGCCACAACATCCTGCCGGACGTGGACACCCACGTGGACGCGCTCGCAACCTCCCATGACAGGAAGAACGTGACTTTCAGGAGCGACCTGAGCCCTGGCTGGGAAGGCGTCGAGCTCCGCATGGCCGGCTCCGCTATAGCCGGTTTCGACGTCCTGGTCGCCGGCTCGAAGAGGCTGGCGGTACAGGTGGGACACCAGGTCCGCGATATTACCTTCCCCGTAACCCTGGAACCTGAAGAGGCCAGGCTCGGCCGCAGAGACCTGGGCAGGGTCTTCGCCGAAACACCCGCCGACCTCGTTATCTTCTGGGTCGATCCGGGCAGCCAGCCGTCGGCTCTCGACGAGAAAGAAGCCGAGCTCCGTAGGAAGTTAAAGGCCATCGGCTACATCGACTGACCCCTTGCCGCCGTGCAACCAGGACCTGACCCCTCGCCGCTGGCGCTACCTGGTTTTCTCAAGCAGCCATGCGGTGATGACATCCAGCGCCACCGGCGAGAAAGTCTCGTCGATCTTGCCGTACTCATCCGGAAGCCCTGTGCGGGCCGTCTGGAAAATGTGGTTTAGGTCGGGCAAGGTTTCGACGCTGTAGTCGCGATTGCCTCCCCTCGAGAGGGCGCTCTCGACTGCGTCGGCATTGCCATCCGCAGGGACCTGTATGTCCTTGCCGCCGTAAAGGGCGAGCACGGGACACCTGACCCTGCGCAGGGCCGAGGCCGGGTCGTAGGCGAGCGCATAGCGGAACCACGGCGAGACGAATCTCTGCACGGCTCCCTCCATCCTCGAAGGCGGCGTATTGGGGTCGGCTTCGAGCATGATGTTCCTTATCTTTTCCGCGGCGGCCTCGGCGCTGTCGTCTGAAAGCAGCACGGCATACATGCGCTCCTGCATGTCGCGCTTGGCCGCGATGATCTCATCACTCATCCCGAAAGCTCTTCCCACGGACTCCTCGTACTGATAATTGTACTCGTCACCCGGAAGGCCCGGCGCGGCGATCATGACGACAAACGCGATACCGCGGTCCTCCGCCGCAACCATCGGGGCTATGAGGCCGCCCTCGCTGTGCCCGATGAGCCCTATCCTGGCCGGGTCTATCTCCGGGCGCGTCTTGAGGTATGCGACAGCGGCCGCCGCATCCCCTGCGAAGTCGGCGGTTGTCGCCACCGAGCGGTCGCCCGTCGACTCCCCGACCCCGCGGTCGTCGAACCGGAGCACGGCGATGCCGTCGCGGCCGAGGCGGTCTGCGAGCACCAGAAACGGCCGGTGCCTGAGCATGGTGCCGTCCCGGTCCTGGGCGCCGCCTCCGGAGATGAGGACAGCCGCCGGCAGGGGCCGGCCGTCTTCCGGCAGGGTCAGCGTGCCGCCTAAGGAAACGGCCGCGCCGGGGTTTTCGAAAGTCACGTCCTCCGAATCGTAAGGGTAAGGCGGGTCGGGCTCCTGCGGCCTCGGGCTCCTGTAGATTTCAGGAACTTTGGCGAGGAGGAGGGGCTGCGTGATGCGCCCCTGCGTCCAGATGCCCTCGATAATGTTATCGGTCTCGAGAACTGTGCCGTCGAGAGAGCCCCCGACGGTGGCGACCTCAATATGGAGGTCGCGGTCCCGGTAGATGACGCGGTTGGCGAGCACTTCCCTGTCGTCCTGGTCCGGGGTCAGCAGAAAGGCCGTAAGCGTCCCTACGGGCGACTTCTCTATTCTGAAGACAATTCGGAGTTCGACTCCGGGGTACTGAAGCCTCCCCTCCCAGATTCCCACGACGAGATCGCTGCCGCGGTCCCTGCCGCATCCGGCGACAATCGCCAGCGCCATGAAGATGAGCATCACAAATCTGCCGTACCGCATCCTGCCCTCCGTAATGTCTGACTGGTCTGAGTTTATTCATTCTATACCCGTTCTCCATCTCCTACCACAATATTCGTGGGGCATTTGCCGGACCGGAACCCGGTCCGTGTTTTGGGTTGAATCCTGAACGCGATAATATAGAATGGAACCAACTCAAACTGACTACAGTGGACCTCCTGGAAGACCTTATGAGAGGAGCGCCGGATATGGATTTCACCCGCATGTACAAATCCTGTTTGTTGGTTCTAATTATCGCTCTGGTGGCGGCGCCTGCCACCGCCGCCGGGGACGCCGGCTGGCCGGAGCGGGGGGAAGAGATAAAGTCGATGGGGTTCCATTCCAAGTACAAGCCCTACTTCGGAGCCATGCTCAAGTGGGACCGGCGCGAGGAGACGACGCGCGGCGGCGGCGAGCTCCTTCTGGGTGTGTACCGGGACCTCGGCAACCCCAACATGGGCATCGGCCTCATGGGTGAAGTCTACGGAACCTCAATTGAAACACAGCTGGACGGTGGCCTGCGCGGCTTCTTCTCCATCAAGACCCTTCTGCTCTCCTTCGGCGCCGACTACTCCCTGAGGGACAGCAAGTTAAGATTCCTCTGGTCCGTCCAGGTGCCGATTTTCAGGAAGGGCCCCATACAACGCGGCGGCGATTTCCGTTTCGACATAGTCTCGGGTAGCCGCAGGTCCTTCAATTTCGGAATCACGAGCCCTCTGCGCCAGCCTTACATGGCGAAAACCCGGCCGCGCCTGGCCCACGTCAACCTGCCCGCCAAGCCCGGGCGCACGTTTGAAAAGCCCTATGAGCCATCGGCCGAGGTCGAGAGGACCCTCGGCGATGTCAGCAGGGCCGCCGAGGCGATAAGCTCTTTCACCACTCCCTTCCTCGACCGCAAGCGGGGCTCGGACGAAGGCGATATCAAGAACTTCCGCGAGAGGCTCGGCGAATTCCGGGAGACCTACTACGCCACGGACGAGAATTTCCCCCGCGGCCACACTTTCGAAGCCGAAATCAGGTTTTATCACAGGAGCCTCGACCGGGCCTTCGCTCTGGCTGCAGGGGATGACGCCACCGGGGCCACCGTTGCAGCAAAGGCGAAAGCTATCCTGTTCGACGAGGTAGTGCTTCCCTATAACCGCCTGCTCGGGCAGTGGAAGGCGAATGATTCCCTCTTGGGTCTTGGCGCGCGCGCGGAGGAGTTCTTCGGCGCTTATCTCGAAGGCGCCACCGGCCTCTCGGGGGAGCGAAGACAAGCGGTCGAGTACGTTTTCCGCCGGCTCCTGGAGATCATGGACGAGAACCGGGCGCGCCAGCGGGATATCTGGAAAACGCCCCGGGTCGTCTGGCTGCCGCTCCACTATATCTTCAACCTTGAGGACCACGACACGCAGAGCGAGGTCGACGCCATTTTAGAGAAGTTCATAGAGCATGAATTCACGACGGGGAACGACGTCCACTACATAATCAGCGAGCAGTTCCAGTGGGAGCTGTACCGCATGATACATGCCGCCGAGGACTATCACGTGCTGTGGATTCATGACTATAAGGGTGTGAACGCCGCAGGCACGCCCGACAGCATCGGCTACGCCATGACCACCGACGGCTACATGCGCGCCCTGATCGACCGGGTCAAGAGGTTCGATGACACGGGCAAGATGCCGACGTATCTCATATTACTGGACGAGTTCTACTTCGCGGTAAACGCCGGCCAGCTGTGGCTGGAGCTCCTTGCCGACCCGCTACGCCACAGGATGAGCCTGCCCAGGGGCTTCGAGGCCTGGGAGGAGAACATCCGCAGCCTCCAGGAGGAGCTCCGGACGGCCGTGGCCGAATCCGAGGAGCTTCAGAATGGCCTCAAGGTTTACGGAAAGAACTGGCTCTACAATAAGGTCAAGGTCCACGTGAACATCACCAACCCCTCTGACCTCTCTTTCAGGGCCTCTCATCTTATGGACTACTTCCCTTACGCGCCCGACAACCTCATGCGCGACCACAGGAAGATAAGCTTCTACGATGTCACGGAGGCCGACCCCGGGCGCGGCGAGTCCATGTTTACGGGGATGGGAGTCGGCGAGCATTACACCGGGCCCACCTGGGACGACAGGGCGCTCATCGTCCGTGGCCCCGCCGCGCTATACATCAAGGAGGCCGCGCGGGATGTGCTCCTCACCCAGAGTTTCAAGCCCAGTGAAATCCCCCCCTGCCTGAGGCCCATCCGTAAGCCAGCCAATTACGACGACATGGTCCGGGAACTCGTGGCGAAGGGCTGGAGACACCGCGCTACGCAGGCCCACAACCCCACCGGTTATTTCGGTCCCAAGCGCGCGAACCTCATCAAGGCCGTGCTCTATAACCTGATGCCGGCAGGCTCGCATATGTACATACCCGACTCGCTGTGGAACAGCCCCTTCTGGGGCAGCATGCTCGTCGGCGCATCCTTCAGGGGCTGCAAGGTTCTCGTAATAGCCCCATCGCTTGAGAACGCGCCCAGCGCCGGCATTCCCCAGATGTCGCGCGCCAACGAGCTCTTCACCAAGTTCGTGGTCATACAGCAGGAGATGACGGAGGAAATCGCTTACGCCGGGGGCATGTTCAGAACCGGTGTATACGATCCCGACATAGGCGTGGGCGACCAGATCGCCCATGCCGAGGCGTTCCAGAAGGGGATTAAGGAGAATATATGGCTGCTTGACCTCATGCCTTTTCATCCGTCGGTTGCGGGAGTGCTCCCGGAGCTGGTCGCGAAACTTAAGGCTGAGGGCTATGAGCCCGCCTACCTCGTCGAGGACGTTGAGAACAGAAAGCCCAAGCTTCATATGAAAGCCCAGGTCTTCGCATCGCAGGAGGCCATCGACGGCATAGTCTCTGTCGAGGGCTGGCGCGAACTCATACTTGGCTATTTCGAGGCAAGGGCCGAGCAGACGAGCCACAGGGACGAATACATCAGCGCCAAGAGCCTGAGGGGAAAGCTCTCGGAGCACGCCGCGCAGCTCACTCGGGCTGTTGAAGAGGAGAGCACTCCCGAGGAGAGAGAGAAGATGGTGCTCTACCTCACCCTTGGCTCGCACAACCAGAACTACCGGACCAAGTTCATGGACGGCGAGGTGCTCTATGTTGTCGCGGGGCACGGCACCATGATCGCATACCTGGATTTCCTGATGCTATTGGGCGCAACGACCTGGGTGGAGAGCGTGGATGAACTTCAGAAGCTCATGCCGGCTTACGGCGGCTTCAAGGAATGGCTGGGCCGCTGGATAAAGGACGCGGTTTAGTCTCTGGCAAAGAGACCGGAGCAAGGAGGTCTATTGAAAATGCGACTGGTACTCAAACTGGCCCTCCTGGCTACGTGTATCATATTGAGTGCCATCCCGGGGGCCGTCCGCGCCGGCCGGGGCGCCGCGGCTCCCGACTCCCTGAAGGCGCTGGAGGGCCTGACCGTCGAGGAAATCCGCATCGACGGCGCCAAGCACACCAAGCACAGGCTCGTAAAGGGAGCAATGACTTCGCGCGAGGGCGAGCCGTTTTCCGCGGCCAATGTCGATAAGGACTACGAGGGCCTGGATAAGCTCGGAGTCTTCAGCCAGACGCATATAAAGGCCATTCCGGGAGACTCGGGCGTGGTGCTCGAGCTCGACGTCAAGGAGACGTTCCGCTACCTTCCGGTGATAACCGGGGAGATCAGCGACGAGAACGGGATCTCTCTGGGGGGAGGACTTAAGTCCGTGAACCTCCTGGGGAGCGGCATCTACCTGTCGGCAACCGCGAAGTTCGGGGGAGCCACCACCATCGAGCTCATCATGAGAAGCCCGTACCAGGCCAAGAGCCACTTCACCTACCAGCTCGAGTACTATCACAGGGACAGGAATAACGCCCTGTTCAGCTTCAACGAGGTGGCCGACGAGATATACCTGGTCATCCAGAGAACGATGCGGCGCAATTACCGGCTCGGGCTGGAATACTCTTACCAGATGATACAGAGCGACACCGACGGCAAGACGCTTTCGCCGGACAATACCGATCACGTCTCGACCCTCGGCATGTTCGCCGGCTTCGATACTCGCGACCTCTGGTCGAACCCCAGCATGGGCTGGTATAACACGGTGTACGGATACTGGAGCGGCTTCCTCGGGGGAGACAGCGACTTCTTCAGACTGCGGCTGGACTTGAGAAGATATCAGCGGCTCAGCCCCAGCCATGTCATAGCCCTCTTTTCGATGTTCACGGGGACGACGGGCGAGGTGGGAACCGACATCGCCGAGTGGCAGACCTTCGGGGAAGGCGGCTCCAATTCGGTGCGTGGATGGAACCTGGGGTCCCGCTACGGAAAAAGCGAGTTCATAAACACGGCGGAGTACCGTTACACCTGGCTCAAGCCGCGGCTCTTCTCCTACTTCGGCATAAACCTGAAGATGGGGGTCCAGGTGGCACTTTTCGCTGATTTCGCCACGGCATGGTGCGATGACGACGGCTTCCAGAAGTCCTGGATTTCAGGCGGCGGCGCGGGCATACGCCTCATCATTCCTTACGTGGACATGATCAGATTCGATGTCAGCTACGGTGAGGGAGGAATCGGGCTGTCAATGAACGTTGCGACTCAGGAAAAACCCGACAGGCAGCTACAGCGGGTCCGGTAGGAGTCCCGGCTACTCAGTCTCCTGCAGCCTGATGACCGCCCAGACGGGCTTGTGATCGCTGGCCTGCGCCTCCCAGACTTTGCCCGCCTCCACCACATCGAATCCCCGCGTGTATATATGGTCCAGCTCGAGCTCGAACAGGCCCAGGGGACCCCACCTCGCGGTGGAACCGATCCCCTCGGTCGCGCGAATAAAACCGGCGCGCTCGAAGAACCCGTCCAGGGCGTCGATGGCGTCCCAGGAGAAGGTGTTGAAATCACCTCCGACAACGGCATACCTGTGATCGCCCACCAGGCTGCGGACGAGCGAGTCCGCCTGCGCAACCCTCCTGTCGATATTCATCCATGCGGTTTCCGTATGAACGCTCATAACGATGGCCAGCTGATCGCCCGCGCCGATCTCCGCAACCGTGATGGCGCGCCTCGACTTGCGCACGGGGTCCTCGTAAGGAAGCACGACCTTGCGGTGGGAAGTGATACACCACCGGGTGAGAACGGCCGTACCGAAGTCCTTGCCATGCTTCACGTGAACCACGGACGGATAGTATACGTAATCGTAGCCCAGGCTCTCGGCCAGCGCCCCGGCGCCGGCCGCGTCCATCTCCTGAAGCAATATTATGTCGGCGTCCCTGATCTCGGGAGTTTCCCAGAACTCCCTCACCGCGAGGCCGGTCTGCTCGCCCAGGGCGATGTTGTATGACACCACCTTGAGCGTCCCCGTGAACTCAGCCGGCACCGGGCAGTAATCACCCGAGTACACCGGCCCCTCGGGGTCCGTATAGGTCTTCCGGACACTGCATGAAGCAAGGAGCACAAGGACCATGGCAACAAGGAATGCGGCTCGTGGTTTTCTCATATTCTCATCTGTCCCGGGCCTTTCACCCCGAATCTGGACAATATCCGCGAGGATGTCAACCGGCAAGTCCGGCGCGCGGCGGCATCGGACAGCAGTCGTTGACAAGATTCGAATGACCTGTCTATAATCAGGCAATTCCAGCCAATCAAAGGAGGATGAGATGAAATCCACACGATACCCCACCGCGCTATGCCTTGCCGTGCTGTGCCTGGCCGCGGGCTTCTCAGGCTGCTCGCACCAGACCGCCGTGAATGCTGATTACGACACTTCGGCCGACTTCACCGTGTACAAGACCTATGCGTGGATTGACGAGGTACTGCCGCCTGACAAGATCCCTGAGGACATCGGCGCACCCAACGACATCACGGACAGGCGCATCCGCGCTTCGCTCACTGAGGAGATGGCGGCAAAGGGCTTTACCGCCACCACTGACAATCCAGACCTGATAGTGTACTACCTTGTGGGCGTCGAGGACAAAGTGGACGTCACCGATTGGGGATATTCCTACGCCTCAACGGGACGCTACGGGGGCTGGGACTCGAGAAACGTGGACACGTACAATTACCAGGAAGGCAGCCTCATAGTCGATTTTGTTGACGCCAGGAGCAGAGTGCTCGTCTGGAGAGGAACGGCCGGGAAGGTACTGGAAACCATGACGGCCGAGGAGGCAGACCAGTCAATTAAGGACATTGTCAAGCAAGTCATGACGCTCTATCCACCCACCGGGCAGGCCCCGCAGGCAGGAGGATCAGAGTGATGCAGGAGAGAAAGAGGCTCATTACCGCTATCCTAGTTCTGGTTCTGATTGGAGCGGCCCTGTCTGGCTGTTCAATGTTCAAAGCACAGACCCGCCCCAATCTCACACCCTTCGCCACGCACATCATCGCGATGTCGGAGAACATCCAGTACGGCTTCTCAGAGGAGCCCGTAATATGGCTGAACAGGTATAAAGACGACCCCGACCTGGCGCCCCTGCTTAAGGAATACTGGACCTCTGCAAATGTGACTCGCAGGATACTCAGGGGAATCGTTGCGTATTCCATCGAGGTCGTTACGCTGGCCCAGTCCCGGGCAACAGGGGCAGAGCGTGCAGGTGCGTTGTCCAACTATCTGAACGAACTCATGGGACCGGCCTTTGAGATAGAGGACGCCGACCTCCACATAACAAAAGCGGAGTTTGACTCGATTGTCGTGGACATACGCGGGCAGAACGGCCTGGTCGACGGGCTCAACAGCGCCCAGCCGGTCGCTGACGAGATCGCCCGCATTGTGGGAGAGCATATAGCGCAAACCGAGCTTCTCCTCTATCAGCTCAATGACGCCATCACCGCCGCAATCAACCGCGAGCACGCTCCCGAGCTTGAGTTCTCGGAAGTGCTCAAGCAGACCCACAATCAGGCCCTTCACAGCCTGGATCTCATCCTCAGGAGCGTCGGCGACGACGGAAGCGCCCTGGAGGAGCTCTGGGAGACCGATCCCATACTGCTTCGGGGGTTCAAGAGGGGCAAGCCTCTCACCGCAGATCAGCAGCAGGTCCTTGTTGAGAATGCTCTCCTCCGCTTCGAGAGGATTGGTGAAGTAAGGCAGAGCATTGCGGAAGAACTCGAATCCTACAAAGAAGAGGTCCTTGAGCTGCACCGCCTGACCATGGAGGCCCAGAAGGCAGTGCGCAGGGCGCGTGTCACGGCGCTGGCCTGGGCACAGGCCCACAGGAAGCTGGCCTCGGGCGTCACCGACCCCGCCAAGATCGACATGATGGGGATTACGACGAAGCTGCTCGGCGGGATGATCTGATCCGGAGAATTGTATGAGGAAGGCGCCGGAGAAAACTCCGGCGCCGTTTTTTAATGTCCGGGACGACCGCCCGCCCGGTACTCGGAAAGAGAGTCCGGCCTAGTGAGTATCCACGATGCCGATACCGACGCTCCACCAGGAAACCGGGGCGACGTCCTCGCTCTCGAAGGCGTAGTTGTACTTGAAGCGCAGCAGCGCGTAACCGTAACTGAACTGGAAGAGCGTCCCGAACTCGACACAGAGGCCGAAATTCCATGCCTTCCGCTGCATGGTATACACGCCGATCTCCAGCTTCTCCTCGATCCAGTAGGCCCCCGCGCCTCCGCCGATATAGGGAATGTAGTTGGGGTAGTCCGTGAAAGACCGGAAGTAATAGTGTGACGTGAGCAGCAAGGGTATGGCATAGATGCGGCGGGTCTGGACGCCGCTGGCGTGCCCGTCCTCGATCTCAATCAGCTCGTCGGTTACTTCATTGAAGAGGCGCCAATCGAAAGAGGCGCCCATTGTGAATTGCGGCGTCATAAACCCCTTTACGTCCATCCCGAAGCTCCGCCAGGTGGCCTTGCCGATGAAGTCCCTGGTCTGGCCAGCCGGAAACGAGGGATCCCAGCTGAGGCTGGTGAGGGCGCTCTGTCCAAGCGCACCCGAGGCGGGCAGAAGCAGCGCCAGCGCGACGAGCACGATTACGGGGGCCTTAAGTCTCATCTATTCTTCCGCTCCCAGGTACGGGGATTGACGGAAGGCGCGGTCTATGAAATCGACGAGTCTCTGCGCAGCGCCCGACGACTCGTCGGTCAGCACGCCGTTCATCGCCGCCGTCCATATGCCGTCCATGTCCTCCTCGCCCTCTTCCAAGTCCCTTATATCACCCATGTCGATAAGCAGCGTGCCGGTAGAGAACGAATACACGCTCCCGCTGCTGTAGTAAGGGCTCTGGTAATTCCAGTCCGCGTCCCCGCCGGGCCACTGCCCCCACCAGCCCCACCTGGGGAGCCATGAGTAGCTGAGCGCCTGCCACTCGCTCGAAGTGGCAGAGACCATCACGATTATGTCGGGGTCCTTCTCCTCCGGGTCGGTTTCCTTCCTGTAGCCGATAGCCTGAAGATTGTACTCCACCCGCTCCAGAATGAGCTCGTCATAGTCCCGGCTCAAGGGCTGGCCCGGGGACTGGGGGTCTTCAAAATGCACTATGGAGTCGGGCATGAGATAGGTCCGGACCGAACCGAAGTCGGCTTCCTTGTCGTAAAGCGTCACCACGACATCGTAGTCATCCGCCGTCTGAAGACCCGACTCGGGCGTACAGGACGCCAGGAGCACCGCCGCCAGCGCAACCAGCAGCATGGCGCCGGGCGCCTTCAGCCTTCTGTATCTCATATCTCTGGACTCCATATTACCTACCTCCTTCACCACCACATACCCCAATCTAACTCACGCATATAGAATCGTCCAGAACTGAGCCACACTCGAGCAAATCCAGAGTGTCAGCCTCCTTACCGGGGCGAGTATACCAGCGCGGCCGGCAATCGCAACACGGAAATCCCGTCGGGCTTCGAGGGAGAAGCTGCATCCGGCCGGATGCCCATGAGAAGTCACGCCCAGCTGGAAGCCCAAACGCATCTGGTCTCAGGCGCCGGGCCCGACCTCCGGCGGCCCTTCCGAGGAGACGTCGACCTCTCGTCGCGGATATGGCACCTTGACGCCTCTACTGGCCAACCCTACGCGAAGTATCTGCGGAAGCTGGCTTTCCAGGTACCACCAGTTCTCCGTTCTTGTCCACGGCCAGACGGACACGTTAAGCCAGGAGTCATCCAGCTTCGAAACGAAAATAGCCGGTTCGGGAGTGCCGAGCACGAGGTCGCTCTCTTCGAGAATCTCGCTTATGTGCCGGAGCACTTCCACGATGTCGTCATCGTAACTCACGGGGACCGTCGCCTGCACGCGCCGGACTTTCTCCAGCGAGCGGTTCTCGATGATGTCTCCCCAGACCTTCCGGTTGGGTACGAAGAAGCGCCGGTTGTCGAAGGTAATGATGGTCGTGTTGGCGATGCCCATCTCCTTGACCTTCCCCAGCACACCTCCCGCCTGGATGATGTCATCCACGTCATAAGGCTTATAGATAAGAATGAACAGGCCCGCCGCCAGGTTGCTGAGTGAATCCTGAAGGGCCAGACCCACTATGACACCCGCGACCCCGAGACCTGCGAGCAATGTCGTCGGGTTGACGCCCAGGAACCACAGGCCCGCCGCTATCCCCATGATAGTGGATACCGGCTTGACCAGCCGCCCGAGGAGGTTCGCCAGGAGTTTGGGAGGCCTGAGGAAGAGCCGGACCAGGTTCCAGAAGAGCCACCCAAGCAGGCGAAAGGCAAGCGCGAAGAGGATTACGATGCCGAAGCGCACGAGCACGGTGGGGCCCTTATGTCTCAGCCAGCCGAGGATGCCGACTCCGGCCCATCTGACCAGCCCCAGGAACACTCTGTGGTCCAGGATGTGCTCCGTAACCCTGCCTGTAGTGCCGATCAAAAGGATGCGGTATTTTGCGGTGGGGAGCCCCCTGGTGTCCATTAGATCACCAGTTGCTGACAGGCTCGAAACGACTGCGTCAATCCTTATCTCCGCGGCGTGAAACAGGAGCAGCTGCCCCTCATCCGGGGCAATCCCGAGGTCCCGCGCGGCTTCTATTTGCCCGAGATTCCGCCGGCGTTCAAGGACTGCGAGCCGGAGCCGGATCCGGAGCTGCTCAGCGCGCTCAACCAGGAAGCCATCCATCCACTCCCACAGTCTCGGGGCATCGAAGCCCGCGTCTTCCACCGTCTGTCCGATCTTGAGCATGCGGGCCAGATTGGAGTCCAGGAATTTCTCATCCTCACCCACCCGGGCTTCGAATCTGCCGCGACCCTCCGGTGGGACGCTCGCGCGCAGGCGCGGCGTTTCAGCCAATCGGTCCAAGTTGCGGGCAGCGACCTCCTGGATGACGCTGGCCAGGAACCTGAGGTGGCCCTCCAGAGCGTGCATCACCGAGTCGTGCGCGGCGACGGACGTGTCCAGAGTCGAGATGATACTCAGGAGGTCGGTTGTACGGCCGCTCAGATCCTCAACAATCTCCACGGCCTGCACTCGCCCGAGGTCGAGTTCCTCTCCGGTCGCCCCCTCCGAGACCTCCAACAGGACCCTGATCCCCTTTTGGGCGGCGTCCATTTCTCCGAGCATTTCCCGTGCTCTCTCGAGGCCTCGGGCGGCCGGATCGACCGCCGGCATCCCGGCGCTCTCCTGGGCGAACGCCGGACGGCAAATGAGAAACGCGAACACAAGCGCTGCAAAAAGCCCAATTCGCAACCGGCCCTTACGGTCCGAACCGGTCAGGGGCTCCTCGACTGACATCGTATTTGCCTCCAAGTCGAATCCCTGGGGTCAGGTCTCAGAATGCACAATGCATATCAGACCGCCCCACTTTCTACCTGCGCTTCGCTCCACCGCCGCTCGGGCGCTGCTGAGGTCTCTGTTGCGTCGTGGTCGGGCGCTGCTGGGGAGTGGGACGCTGGGTGCTCTGCCAGTTGTTGTAGTTCTGGGTCTTACGGGTCCCGCGGTCGCGCGCCTGGGACTGGCGGTTGAGATCGGACACTTTCTGATTGTAGCTCTGCTGCTTATTCGCCGGCGACCTGTCCGGCGACGTCCAGCTGCCGTTGTCCCGAGTTTGCCATCCACTGTCGGTCTTCTTATAGGCGTTCCCGCTCTTGTCGGCGAAGACGTTATTCCGGGTCTGCGCCGGCTTCCTTCTGTCCATGGTCGAGGGACCGGCTGGAGTTGCCCCCGGTCTACCCGATGTCCCTCCCGATGGTAACGTTGAAGGCCTGGCTAACGGCCCATTCGCCGGTCTGGTCGACGGCCGGGTTGAAGGCCTGTTCGCGGGCCTTGCCCCAGGTTTGTGCTTGTAGATGTTGTTGTGATTCCTGTACGCGGCATCATAGCGTCCGTGGGCATAGCCCGCGCGCCGCCCGGCGTAGTAGCCGCTGCGGTAGCCGTGATGGTACCCGTGGCTGTAGCCATGACGATAGCCCCAGCGATAGCCTCCGGGTCCCCACCAGCCACCGTAATGCGGTCCCCACCAGCCCCAGCGCCAGCCGACCCAACCGAAGCTCATGCCGTACGAGAAACCCCAGCCCGTGTAAGGGTTATAGTGAACTCCGTACCCCCAGGTCACAGGCCGCGGGTAGTAATACGCCCCCCACCATGGCCTGTAATGCCAGCCCGTTCCATAGACCACGGTTCCGCCGTACACATACGAGCATGTGTACCCGGGCGTATAGCCGACATAAACCACCTCGGGCGTCGACTCGTATATGTGAACGTACTTTACATTATAGACCGGGCACTCCGGGTCAATGGTCCTGACCGCGTCGGGGACCTCGTCTGCCACCCTATATGGCCCGTAGGGCTTGTTCGAGACGAACCAGACCGCCTCGTCACAGCAGTAGTAGGTCTTGTCGATCATGAGCACGGCCTTGTCGGTGTTCTTGGCGTAGTAAACGTCGGAGTCGCTGCACTTCTCGAACTCGGGGTCCCCGTCATAGGTGACATCAACCGTTGCGCTGTCCCTGTAAACCGCCGCCGTCTGGGGAATCTCGTTTTCGAGCACTGCCTCCTTGGCTTCCTGCGTACCCGCGACACTCGCTCGGACCCCCCCGATGTCCGAGTCGGCGGGAATATTGGCGAAGTCCGCGGGCACCCCATCTGGCGGTACAAATGTCCACTTGCCTCCCGTGAGCGACTCGGACACGTACCACCGTCCGGCCAGCAGCACGTAATACTTCTGGCTGTCTATGGCCATGATGACGTCGCTCTCCGAGTTGGTCATGTAGAGCAAATTGGTTCCATCGATGGGCGCGTAAGCGGCCTCTCCGTCTGAGAGAATGAGCTCCGAGGGCTTCTGGGCGACGATGAGCCCGGGAGCGACATCCGAGGAGAAGCCCGCGCTATCCATCGCCGCGTTCGCTTCCTGGATGTCTTCGTCGGACATCATCTGCATCTCGGCGGCGAGGTCGGAAATATTCTTGGGCGGGGCGTCTATCGTCTTCCATTCGCCTTCGAGGTCCCTGGTCGAATACCAGTACTTGCCGCCGCTCAGATAGTAAGTCTTGGACTCGGTGTCGAGAACTATGAAGAAGGACGTATTCACGACGGCCTTGAGGTCCTCCTCGACATCCTTGAGGATCGGATCTCCGTCGATCATTATGAGCGCCGCCGGCTCTGTCCTGTATATGATCTGCGGGGGGGCGTTGTTGATCTTCTCCGAGGCGGCCGCTTCTTTCTCCACGAGGTCAAGCTCCGCGATGAGCTGGTCTAAGGACATCGTAAGTCCCCAGCTCTCGATCTCCTTCTCGACGACTGCCTTAAACCACGCAATCTGTTCGTCTGTCGCCTCGGGAAACTTCACTGCCGTGACATCGACCGAAATGAGATCCACAACCCTCTCATCCGTATCCGTGGAGACCTTGGCATCCAGCCAGACGGCTCCGAAAACGGGCTTGTCCGCGCCCGCGGGCTGAACCGAGACCGCGGCCCTTGCCGAGAGCGTGTTGCCCTCGAAGGCCTCCAGCTGAGGCAAATAGATGATAATAGTGGCCTCGGGTGTGTCAATCTGCTGCGGCCACTCGATGGCAGAAGATGCAGTCGAGACAACCAATAGAACCAGAACTACCGACAGCATGGCAGAAAGCGTCCTCATTCCCCCGCTCCTTTCAAGAGCCCTTCCCCATCAATCAATGAAGATATAGCATTATACGGAATCGTGAACTCCGTGGGGCCCAGCGCATGGGGCCCGATCTCATAGTCGTTGAAATAGAAAACCAGACCTTCTTTGGTAATCCCGAAGTTGTCGTTCAGGCTGAAGGCGTCGCCGTCAAACCGGAACCCCGCCTCACTCAGGCTCTCACCCTCTTCGATGCCGCGCGCTTCCCTGAACCTGGCCTCGGCTACAGCCGTCAATTTCCCCTCATACCCTTCCTTGAGAATATCCCCGAGGCCCATTCTCACCCCTTTTGACACATCGAAGTTCACAAAGGTCTGCCTCGAATTGGGATGAGCTCCACCGGTGAAAGACATCTCTCGGATGGCTATGCAGAGCACCGGGGACGCTGCGAATACCACCGAGGCCTCGCGGTCGAGCGTCCAGCCGAACTCGTATTCGGGAAAATCCTTCTGCGTCTGCTTGTACACCTCAATAAAGGAGTCCGCGAGCTGGTCATAGTCCGCGGGCTCGGTGCCCTCGTAGACCGAAGCGAGGAGACGGCCCCTGATTTCTTCATCCACAGGCTCAAACAGATTCCCGGACTCCTTCGAAAGAAACTCCGGGTAGCTGATTACGACCGAAGCGCAGTCCTCTTCGCGTGTAGGGCAACTCCCATACTGCTTCTTAAACTCCCTCATTTCATATGGAATGTCCCCGGTCACGGCGCCCCCCGCGCCGCCCGTCCTGTAGGCATCAAGCGCCGCGAGAAGCCACTCGGAGGACGCAATCGTCCTGCCGCCGGCGAGCCTCACCTGGTAGTGCTTCCCGCTCATCGTGCTCTTGGTAGCACAATACTCGATGAAGTCTTCCGGAGTCTTCACTTTCCTCTTTGCGTACTTGTACTTCTTGAGCATATGCGAGGCCGCATCTTCCGGAGTGTGCTCCTTGGCGTTGCGTATGAATACGACGTCCGAGGCCCGGACGAACTCCACCAGGTAGTCAATGGCCTCCTTGAGGTCCTCATCCTCGGGCGCGCCGCCGGCGGGGACGCCGAGGGCGAGCAGGCAGCAAAATACGGTAAGCAGCAGGATTTTGTTCATCCGGTCCTTCCATGGGTTAGATAGGAGCGCCACTGATTGAGTATAGTGAGACCCCCGTTGCCTGTCAAACGAATGCGGGGCCATATGCCGCGGCACACCGCAAACGACAGGTGGGAACCGCCCCCCCGGCAGTGAGTTGATTTTAGCTCCCCTCTCCCCGGGTAAAACCATCCCATCCGAGCGGTCAATACATGAACTTGGCGTAGAGCTGCGCCCCGAAATAGGAAAACGAGAGGGCCCCTACGAAGTCCATAAGCGGGTAGTCATCGCCGCTGGCTTCGACCCTGAGAAGCATGCCGTCGATTCCGGCACCGATTCCCCAGTGCTCCCAGTTGGAGTATTCGATCGCGGTCTGCGCGCCCAGTATGGACCCCTTGAAGCTCCCGATCTTGAGGAAGAAGAGGTCGAGGTTCTCCCTGAGAAGCCAGTGCTCCGTGATAATTATTTCGGCGCCGAGTCCAAAAACGGGAAGCGGAGCCGTGATATCCTGATCCTTTCGCTCCTCATCCTTCTTGCCCAGCCCGATCTTTATGGGCATAACATAGAATCCCACTCCCAGGTTCATGTCGACCCGGTCGTCGAGGACTATCGCGTACTTGTACTTGGCCTTGATTATGTCGAAGTTGAAGATGCTGCTGATGGTGGTCCCTACAAATAGAGTATCTCCGCCCATCTCCGGCGGAAGTACCAAGTCATCGCTAATAGTCTTCTCGGACCGCCGGTTGAAGAAGAACCACCCCAACTCGAGCTTGTGCCGCTTGCTCCCGCCGAGCCGGTAACCCGCTTCGAGCCGGAACGCGGAGTCATTCGTCGTCATGCCCAGGAACTTTTCGGTATCGATAATCAGTCCCAGACCGACATTGTCGATGCCAAGGCGGAATGAGCTGTTCATGTCCGCGAGATAGGCGCCCAGATTCACATAGCCCCTCTCCCAGGGCAGGTCTTTCGCGCCCTCCTCAGCAGCGAATATAGGGCAGGCCAGAAGCACAGCTGCAAGCAGAGCAAACAGAATCAACCGACAGTTCATCAGGACACCCCTCCTTGGTTGACTGTCATCACCTGAATCTAAGAGTCCAGGTAGTAGCGGGGATGAGTCAAGGCCCAACTTCTGGAAAAAGGCCAGACCGTGGCCTTCCTTCCCGCTTTCCCGTCCCACATGCCGCGGAACCCTCTCTTCTAGCCTTCCGTCTTCTCATCCGCGACTTTCTTGAGCTCATCATTTGCGTAAATGGCCACTTCAACGCGGCGGTTGAGTGCTCGCCCTTCCGCCGTCGAGTTGTCCGCGATGGGCTGGCTCTCACCATATCCCATGATGGTGAATCTCGAAGGATTCACGCCGTCGGTGGCCAGTTGGTTGGATACCGATTGGGCTCGCAGCCTGGATAGGTCCAGATTGTACTCCTCAGATGCGGTCGAATCTGTGTGGCCCTCGAGCAGAATGTTGGTGTCATCGTACTTGTTGAGAATCACCGCGAGCTCGGCGAGCTCCTGCTTGCTCTTATCCTTGAGCGTCGCCTTGTCGACGTCGAAGAGAATGCCCGAATCGAAGGTTATCTTGATGCCCTCCCCGATTCTCTCGACCCTGGCGCCCTCGATGTCGCGCTCGATCTCAGCGGCCTGCCTGTCCATGTAGTCGCCTATATAGGCTCCTGCCGCTCCGCCGACTGCCGCACCGAGAATCACGCCTACAGCCGTATTGCCTGCGGCGTGGCCGATGAGACCCCCTATTACGCCGCCCGCAGCCGCGCCGCCCGCGGCTCCTTTTTCCTTCCTGCTCCAGCTCGAGCAGCTGAGTGAGGCAGCTACCAGAAGGCAGATGAGCAGCAAAGCGACCGTCCTTCGCATATCAGTCCCCTTCCACATTTGTCATAGAATGTCCCGGGAATAGTCCAGTGCCTTCGCCGGGCAGTTTATTACCCGCCGGGAGGCCAGTCAACCCTATTCACGCCGCCCGGCTTCAGGCGAGGTCGTAGTAAAGAAAAGGGACGCGCCGAAGCGCGCCCCCTACTCATTCTATTAGCCGGATGACCGGTATCCGCCCTTCCAACCCAGCCCGTCTTTAGTCCAGGTAAGCCAGGCCGACCATGAGCGCCATGTAACTTACGGCGTCACTGTCCCCCGACTTGAACGCGTAGTCATACCTCAGTGTAATCATTGCGTAGGTCTCGTACTTGAGGTTAATGAACATCCCCACCTCAGGCGCGAAACCGAAATGCCACTTCTGATCCTCAAAAACAATAGAACCTATTTCAAGCCTGTCCTCTACCCAAAACGCGCCGAGACCACCGCCCACGTAGGGAATGTACTTCTGGTAGCGGTCGCGCGTGTTCACGAAATGGTAGTGGCAATCCACGAGGAAGGGTGAAGAGCTCAGCCTCCGGAACTGCGAGCCGGTGAGGTCGCCGCCTTCAACGGGCCAGGTACCCTGGGACTGCTGGTGGAACGTGGTCCATTGCCACGACAGGCCGAAGGAGAGGTTCTCATTGCTGAACCAACGCCCTTCGAGGCCCCATCCTCTCCAACTGGTCGCGTCCACGAAGTCCCGGGTGCTGCCAAGCGGGAACGACACGTTATAAGTGACTCCACCCATGGATTCGAAGGCCTGCACCGATGAGCAGAGGGCAAGCAACAGCAAGATAGCAAGTAAGTATTTCATCTTAAGTTTACCTCCCCTCGCTCGTTCCAAGGTACGGAGACTGCTTGAACGCCTGGTCTATGTTGTCCTCCAGGCGCTTGGCGCGGCTGGAAGACGTGTCGTTGAGTATGCCGTTAATCGTCGCGATCCACGGCACGGGCACGATCTCATAGTCTTCGTCTGCGTTCTTGGCGTCCCACATGTCGATGAACAGGGTTCCG
>Ga0272444_10000097_pt1 | contig 107996 bp, 107 predicted proteins | sample SSMForm13_FD_201033 | JGI IMG/M metagenome (GOLD analysis project Ga0272444, IMG submission 201033) | Marine sediment archaeal communities from Little Sippewissett salt marsh, Falmouth, MA, United States - SSM-Form-13 | ecosystem: Environmental > Aquatic > Marine > Wetlands > Sediment ...
GAGGCAGCGCTCCAGGCCTTTGAAGACAAGGGGCCGGATCTGATCATTCTCGATCTCATGCTTCCGAAGCAGAGCGGTATTGAAGTTACCCGAGCAATCCGCGCGAAGTCGGCGGTTCCGATTATCATGCTTACCGCGAAAGCGGCCGAGGCGGATCGTGTGGTCGGGCTCGAACTGGGAGCGGATGACTATGTGGTCAAGCCGTTCAGCCCAAGGGAACTTGTCGCACGCGTACGCGCGGTCCTGCGCCGCTACGAAGGCGAAGGACCGGAATCGGAACGAATCGTTGTCGGTTCCTTGGAGATCGACCTCAAGACGCGAGACGTCAATGTCGATGGCAACTCGGTGGAACTGACGCCGACCGAGTTCGATCTGCTAGCGTACCTTGCGCGCCACCCCGGGCAGGTGTTCACACGTCTTCAGTTGCTGCGAGAGGTTCAGGGGTACACGTATGACTCGTTTGCCCGAACAATTGACACCCACGTGAAGAACCTCCGGCGCAAGATCGAGCACGACCCGAAGTCGCCACGCTACATTCTAACCGTCCACGGCGTTGGGTATCGCTTCGCCCGCGAGTCCTAGGATGAAACGACGAATCCCGCTCTCTCTGAAACTCGGCATGTCCTTTGGCTTCGTCATTCTTGTTTCCATCGGCCTGGTGTACTTCATGACCACGCGGTCGTTGAGCGCGCGCTTCACGGAGTACAGGAGAGATTACCTCGCATTCTGGGGCTCGGTATACCAGGAAGACCTTGCGGAGTACTACGAGGAGCATGGTAGCTGGGTTGGTGTTTACGATTACTTCTTCGCCACGGTGGACATCACCGTGGGAGAGGAGAGCTACACCGGACGTACGCTGCTCGTCCAGGGGCACTTCTCCCTGGCGAATGAGGACGGCACCATCATACTCAGCACCAAGATCGAGAACATGAACCAACCGGTCTCGGCGTACAGCGAAGACGAGGCGTACGTCGGTCCGATCATCGTCGGCGGCGTCCGCGCGGGGACACTCGTGATCAGCTACGAGGGAATCATGTCGGAAGATGAGAACGAGTTCCTTGCATCCGCGACGAGGTCGGCGCTTCTCGGTGGTGGGGTTGCGATAGCCCTAGGCATCGCGCTGTCGATGTTCCTGATCATGCAGATCCTGTCTCCGCTGCGGAAGCTCTCCAGCGTTACCGAGCAAATCGCGGATGGCGAGTCGCCGCAATCGGTGGACATCAACTCACGGGACGAACTCGGGGAACTGGGAGATTCGTTCAACCACATGATCGATAGCCTTCAGCGATCGGAGACCGCGCGACAGACGATGACGGCGGACATCGCGCACGAGCTTCGAACCCCGGTGACTATCATCCAGGGCGTTCTCGAAGCGCTACTCGATCGTGTGTACGAGGCGTCGGACGAGACGATTGCCACGCTGTATGAGGAGACGCTTCACTTGGGGCGGCTGATCGATGACTTGCGAGAACTGGCGATGGCCGAAGCCGGGGAGCTCCACTTGGAGAGAGAACCCGTGGATGTTGCTGGTCTAGCGCGGCAAGTCGCCGAAATCGCCGGTTCGACATCGGACGACACACCGGAGATTCGGGTAGACACGCACGACAGCGTGCCTTCGATTCCCGCTGACCCGAAGCGCTTGCGCCAGGTGCTCGCCAACCTTCTGAGCAACGCGCTTCGCTACACCCCGCCGGAGGGAAAAATCTGTGTCACCGTTCGACCGATTGGCAAGGAGGTCGAGATCGAGGTCGCCGACACGGGCCCGGGGATCGCGGAAGAGGATCTTCCTCACCTGTTTGAGCGATTCTACCGCGGAGACCGTGCACGAAATCGCGTAGGGGGAAGCGGACTTGGCCTTGCGATCGTGCGGCAGTGGGTCGAGGCGCACGGCGGGCGGATCTGGGTGGCGAGCCGGCCGGGCGAAGGGGCTCGGTTCATCGTTCGGCTTCCGATGGGTTGAAACCGGTAGAGCAATCTGTGTACGGTAGGAGCATGTGGAGCCTGCCGTTCTACAATCCGAACCTCGGGGAGTTGTCGTTCGATGACGTCCTGGGTTTGATCGTTCGCGAAATGGAGAGCCGGCCCAAGGACCGATTCGAGCTACTGATCGGAACGGACTCTTCCGTATCAAGCGATCGAGTTGACATGGTCAGCGCAATCGTCCTTCATCGAGTGGGACATGGGGGGCGCTACTTCTGGACGCGGCGGCGCGAGCGACTGATTCCATCCTTGCGGCAGCGAATCTGGCGGGAGGCGTGGCTGTCGTTCGAACTTGCGCAGCAACTCATCAAACGGCTCTCCGATACGTCGCTCTTGGAGTTCAACCTTGAGATCCACGTCGATATCGGAGAGAACGGCCGCACGAAGGACATGATCGATGAGGTCGTCGGGATGATCATCGGGAACGGCTTGGCCGTCCGAATCAAGCCGTACGCGTACGCCGCGTCCGCTGTTGCCGATAAACACACATAGGTTCTACTCCGACGGGATCTCGCGATGAACCAGGTCGTACGCTGCGTTGCGCGGGAGGCCGAATGCCAGCATGAGCGCGGTCTGAGTGGCGCGTTTCGGCAGACCCTCCTTGATCAGGAAGCGGTACAGGGCCGCGGCTTCTCTCTGTGAAGCAGCCTTCCGTTGCGTTGCGGCGTCGATGACAAGAACGAACTCACCCCGTACGCGATCACGTTCGGCAAGGACGGTGAGAACCTCGGCCGCCGTCCCTCTCAGAACCTCTTCGTGAACCTTGGTCAGTTCACGCGCGAGAGCGATTCGCCGTTCCGGAAGCTTTTCGGCGAACTGCTGCAATGTATCTGCCAACCGGTGGGGTGACTCATACAGGATTGTGGTCTGTTGTGCGTCCTCAAGACGCTCAATGAGACGTGCTCGGGCTCCTGCAGTACGGGGGACGGCTCCTTCGAACGCGAAACGATCGATGGCAAACCCAGCGACAACGAGTGCCGCCATGAGGGCGGAGGGGCCGGGAATGGGCACGACGCGTACGGCGCGTTCGATTGCCCCGCAAACCAACGGGTACCCGGGATCGCTGATGAGCGGTGTTCCGGCATCGCTCACGAGAGCGACGCTCTTCCCGGAGGCGAGCACAGACAGAACGTTTCGCGCCCGTTGTTTCTCGACTCCCTGGTAGTAACTGGAGAACATCGGGGTCGCGATCTGGTGATGTGCGAGGAGGCGTTGCGTCGTGCGGGTGTCTTCGGCCACGATGAAGTCGACGGTCCGGAGAACATCAAGGGCGCGCAACGTGATGTCGCCGAGGTTTCCAATTGGGAGGGACACGACATACAGCGTTCCGGAGGCAGTCATCTCTTGCTCCATTCGGCCGACTTCATGGCCAAACGATAGGCGGACGCTGCGGATTGCGCAACCGGGCAATCGCTCGCGGCTTCCCGCGAGAGACCGACGCGAGTCCAAATGGGCGTCCCATATGGGACGCAGGTCTCTCCTCCTTTTCCTGCTGTGCGGTACGTTAGACTGGCAGGACTCGCAAGGGTTCTGTCGAGTCGATGTGATTGGACTCACGAGAAGCGTCCGCGCAGTGACATCGAGGCGCTTGGGGGTGACGAACAGTGAACAACGCGACGACAATCCTGTTGATTGGGGGTGCCGTCCTGCTCGGTCTTCTCCTCTTCTTCGGAGGAACGGAGCCTGTGGACGAGACGGACACGACGACGACAACGGTTTCGACGGAAACTACAATTGCGGGCGGCGGCTCAAGTGGGTACTACACCACTGTCCAACAGGCGAGCCGACCGACAGCAGACGCAGGCGAGAGCCTTGTTGTCGCAGAGCGCGAACCCATCCAACTCAACGGTGTAGGGGCTGATCCCAACGACGGACCGGTATCGTATCGATGGGTGGCCCAAGGAGGTCTTGGATCGTTCAGCAATCCGACCATCGCTAACCCCGTCTACACGGCCCCGTCCGCCTGCGACTGCGAAGACGTTGTGGTTCTGACGTTTACCGTTACGAACCATCTTGGTTTGCAGACGAGCGATCAGATGACGGTTGTCGTCCAGAACCAGGATGTCCTTGCTTGTCCGGTCCAACCCGAGTGCAGCAGCGTCGTGTGCTGTCCGACGGATCCGTGCGTAGAGATTGAGGATCCTTGCCCCTCGGCCGACGTAGTGTGTGACACCCCATGCATCACGCATGCTCCGACCGACGGAGCGTGCGCAGTCGTTCCGGTACCGTGTGCCTGCGCAACAAGCGACTGCGACTGGGCGTGGGAGTCGGGGTTCCTTGCTGGTGCGGCGGATGTCACGGCAACTGCAGGCGGTGGAGTCCACGCCAAGCCGATGATCGATCGGCAGTTCGATGGGCGCATCAATGAGGAAGGGATCCTTCCGCTATCGGCGGAGATCCGGAATCCATCGTGTGTATCGGTTTGCTTCGTATGGTCGGCGAGTAAGGGGTGGTTCGAGGATGCCGACACGTTGACCCCGATCTACCATGCTCCGGCAAGCGACGCGCAGGGGCTTGAGCGAGCAACGATTACGCTGACCACGTACGACGGACTCGGCGGCAGGAGCTACGATCAAGTCCGCATCGAGATCCTAAACAGGAACTAGGTCTCGGCTCAACTTAAAGCAGTGGCGATTCCTATTTCAGCAGTCTGGGTCCCGCAGCGCGTCTGCAGGCGCACGCAGTGCTACGCGGTAGGGGAACAACGTGGCGTGAAACACGCCGTGCCGCACGGCCGGATCGTGCTTCATGAATCGCCGTGTTTGAGACACATCGCGCACAGAAGATCACGATGCCGAAGCTCGAGGAGTTGGTGTTCAGTGTCTGTCCTGCGAGAAGCACCGTCCTGGAGTCAAGATACCGTTTGAGGGAGTCGAAGCGCTGTTCGACCCTGCGATCCTCCTGCGGGATCGAGTCAATTAACATGCCGATTCGAGAAGGCCGAACGACATACGCGTGCTGCGGCATTCGACCTCCTCGAGTGTCTTGACCCCGAAGAACGAGATCCTACTCGTCCTCGACCCGCTCGACAACGATTGTGCAGGACGTGACAAGAGCAGCCACTGCACCGACGGCTGCCAGTGTCGGCAGGAGAAGCGCTCCGACAACGCCGAACGTCAGGGGAATCTCAAGGATCGTCCTGCCGTCGCGGTTCTTCACCGTGATTCGGCGGATGTTCCCTTCGTGGACGAGGCCCTTGATCGTCGAGACCAGTAGATCGCCGTCGATCGTCAGCTCTTCTGTTCTTCGCTTCGTCTCGGACATTCGATCGGACTAGTGTCGGCGACGTCGAGCCGTCACGAGCGGCGCGACGGCGATCCATAGTGTGATCGTGAGCTTCATTGCGTCGACGTACCCGAGGGCATTGATGCCGAGCGGGCCTGCAAGGGCGCGAGTCAGCAGCATCACGAAGCATGAACTCAAGAAGAAGCCCGGGATTGCCGTTAGAATTGCGAAGTAACCACCCATAGAACCCTCCTGGCGTAACAGTGTTTGACTCATTGTCTACCCGATTGCGATGGTGCTGTCAAGCACGTCGTACTCAGGGCGGCGACGTTGGACCCCTTGCCAAGCCAGGGTAGAATGCAAGAACCCTGCATGGGAAGGAGCGGACGGAATGATCGAGGAGAAGCTTGCCGACGTCCGTACGATTCTGGATCAGATCGGTGATCGCCTTTGACCTCCCAACGCTCGAACACGAGGTTGCGGAGCTCGAACTGCAAATGGGCCGGCCGGGTTTCTGGAACGATCGCGCGCACGCTACGCAGGTAGCGCAGACGTTGGAGCAGAAGAGGGGGCTTCTTGTGGCGATCAACGAAGCCAGAACGGAGATTGAAGAGGTCGAGCTTCTGCACGCAATGGCCGTCGAGATCGATGATGTTGCAGAACTCGCCGCGCTCCGCGATCGAGTTGACAAGCTTGAACAGCGGATCCGCCAGTTGGCGATCGAGTTGACGTTCTCGGACCCGTATGACCGAGGGGATTGCTACCTCTCGATTAACGCGGGTGCGGGGGGAACCGATTCGCACGACTGGGCGGAAATGCTCCTTCGTATGTACGGACGATACTGCGAGAGGAAGGGGTACAAGGCTTCTCTGCTTGACGTAAGCGCGGCGGAAGAAGCAGGAATCCGAAGTGCAACGCTTGAGGTGAAGGGGCGCTATGCCTACGGTAAGCTGAAGAGCGAGAAGGGCGTGCATCGATTGGTGCGGCTCTCCCCATTTGACTCTGCACATCGTCGCCACACGTCGTTTGCTGCAGTGTCCGTGATTCCGGTGACTCAAGAAGAGGAGGTCACCATCGATTCGAGCGACCTCCGCATTGACACGTATCGGTCGTCAGGGGCCGGCGGCCAGCACGTGAACGTCACGGACAGCGCAGTTCGGATCACGCACATGCCGACGGGGATCGTGGTTTCGTGTCAGAACGAGCGAAGCCAACGTCAGAACAAGGACACGGCAATGCGCGTGCTTCGTTCGCGACTCGCGGAGTTGCTGCGTCAGCAGCAGGCGGAGCGGATCGAGGAACTCCAGGGAGAGTTGAAGAACATCGAGTGGGGTAGTCAGATTCGTTCCTACGTCCTCCATCCGTATCAGATGGTGAAGGATCATCGAACTGGCCAGGAGACCGGAAACGTTGACGCAGTACTGGATGGGGACCTGGCTTCGTTCATCGAAGCATTCCTTTCCTGGGATGGGCAACCCTAGCCGCTGTATCGGGCAATCCAGATCCAGACGGGCTTGGCGTGTGTATCACATTCTGCTACAATACAGCGTTGTCCGTTTGTATATGAGGGGGATTCCATGGACAAACAGCTGATGGACAAGATCTCGATCTACATCCCGAAGAACAAGATCGAGCAACGCCCTGTCGAACGGCTCATTGCGCTGGCTGACAAGAAGGATCGGTCGGTCAACTATCTGGTCGTCGAAGCGATTCTGGAGTATCTGCGGCGGGAAGAGAAGAGAGCGTAGTTGCGTCTGCCACCTTCTGGTCGGTTGACGTACGTCTCCGGTCGAGAAAGGTCTGTAGAATCACGGCAGCAGCAGCGCTGTCTCGCATTGTTCGCCGCCGGCTCTTCCGGACACCCCCTTCGATCATACGCTGTTGGGCGATCTGAGAGGACTCCCGTTCGTCAATCGTCGATACCGGTTTCTGCAGGGTCTTGCGCAGCTGACTCACGAACTCCTCGACTTCACGGACCATCTCGCCGGCAGAGCCATTCATGTGATACGGTAGGCCAACGACGATCCAATCGATTGACCGTTTCGATACCAGGGACCGGAAGAACGCCATGTCTTGACGGATCGTTCGAGCGCGGCACCATACATCGAGCGGTGTCGCCAGCGTCTCCGTCTCGTCACTGATTGCCAGACCGATTCGCCGCCGTCCGTAATCAACGCCGAGAACCCTCATCGATGTTGACCGAGCAACTCGAGAGACCGTCGCACGAGTTGCTCCGCCGACAGCGCCTCTCCACGAAGACGTTCGAGCACAGGGCGCGCTTCGCGGGACGAGAAACCGAACGCTTGGGTCAGGGCCCGCAGGGCGATCTCTTCGTCCTGAGACAACAAGAAGCCCGCTGGAGTCGCTGTTGCATCGCCGATTTTGTCGCGCAGTTCGACAAGGATGCGCTCCGCCGTCTTCCGCCCGACTCCCTTGACCGACGTGAGACGCTCGACGCTGTTCGTCTGGATAGCCTCGACGAGCGCGGTGGGGGGGAGCGCCGACAGCACCTGCAGTGCGAGGCGTGGCCCAATCTGCCCCACAGTCAGCAACTGGCGGAACGTTTCGCGCTCTTCCAACGACGAGAAGCCAAACAGCTGCATGGCGTCGTCTCGTACGATCAGATGGGTGTAAAGGAGCGTCGAGTGCCCCTCTTGGCACGAGTGGAGCGAGGCGGTGGTGCAGAACACTCGGTATGCAAGACCGCCGGTATCAACGACGACGTGATCCGATCCTTTCCGCACGACATCTCCCGCAATCGAATCGATCACCCAATCACCTCGACGGTTGCCTGCCCACCGGTGCTCTCGGTCAGTGTGGCGACGAAACCATCCACACCGCTTGGCGGGAGGCCGACGTGCACGCGTGCATTGTCATCGTACATGATTTGGCGTACCTGCGCGCCGGATCGATGGATCGTTGCCATGACCTGGCCGTGTACAGCCGGGGGAAACGTAACGAGGAGCGTGATCTCCAGAGTTCGCAAGACGATTCGCGATGTGTCCAGCGCTGCGGCAACAGCGTCCGTATACGCACGGATCAGCCCGCCGACACCGAGTTTCACGCCGCCGAAGTAGCGCACGACAATCGCGAGCGTGTTGAGAAGATCGGCCTTCTCCAACTGCTGAAGCATTGGCAGGCCTGCGGACCCATGGGGCTCCCCGTCGTCGTCTGAGAAGGCAATCGTCGTGCCGTCGGCCAACAGGCGATACGCGCTGCACACATGGGTGGCATCGTGATAGGCGCGCTTCGCAGCCGACAGGTGCATCTCGACGTCAGCCTGCGACACAACCGGTTCGACGAACGCGAGAAAGCGCGATCGTTTTCGCGCGAGGCGAGCGCTCGCGGCAGCAGCGATTGTGCGGTACGCATCCATCACGCGGTGCCGCTCAGCTCTACGGCCTGTTCCTCGTCGAGTGCACCAACGAATGCGTGCGCCGCGCGCACCGCATCGTCCTCTCCTTCCAAGAGTAGGCTGACGCTTCCCGTTCCCGGACCGACTCCGCCGGAGGCGACGTGAATCGCATGCACGGCGAACAGGAATTCGAGTGCTTCGATCTCGCTGATAACTTGTCCGGAAAGCGGGTACATGCCGCACGGAAGACCGTCGTGCAGGGCAAGGCGTCCGACGCCCATCTGCAACGAAAGCTCCGCGATGCTGGTGTGTACCGATTTCGCAACGCTAATCGGGATCACGATGTCCACGCCTCGGGCGAGGGCCGGCGCAACGTACCGCCCGACGGTCCCTCCGGTTGTCGCAGCCATGAGGACGCCCACGCTTCCCCATGGGTCGAGCGCGTTGCCCCCCTTGAGAAGCACATCTCCAGCGGCAAGAGACGACAGCGCGCTGTCTCCCGTCATCTCCACTTCCCGACCGTCCTGCAGTACGACCTCGGCGGCCTCGCCGAGACGCCGATTCACGTTCCACCGCGTGTCGATGAACCCGGCGGCAAAGGCCCCCCGATCAATCGGGTGACCGAGAAGCTCTTCCGCGACGACAGCATTCGTCGTTCCGAGCGTCACGATGATTCGGCCGGACTGCAAGGCCGAGCGGACAACGGGGAGGGCTGCGACCCCTTTCGCAATCAACCGCTTGGACGCAGCCGGCGTCAGTACTACCGATGCATACATAGATTCTCCTGTTTGCAAAGGGGTTTACGAGTATGCTATAAGGTGCGCTGCAGCAAATCAAAACGGTCAACCAAGGTGATTCGGTCCATGCGATACGACAAGGCTCTGTACGAGAAGGAGTTGGCAGAGTTCGTTTGGGACATTCCGACGGACTTCAACATCGTCAGCGTGGTCGAGGGACACGCGAAGAAGAACCCGGGGAAGGTTGCTGTGTTGTGGGAAGATGCGCACGGGAATGAGCGCCACGTTACGTACGGCGAACTCGTCGATGGGACGCGGCGGTTCGGCAGCGCGCTGATCGGCCTGGGCGTGAAGAAGGCCGATCCGGTTATTCACATCCTCCCGCGGCTTCCCGAGGCGCACATGGCTCAACTGGGGACATTCGTTGCCGGGGGCGTTGCGGTTCCTAGCTCCGAGATGCTGAAGGCAAAGGAGATCGCGTACCGCTCGCAGGTGAGCGGAGCGAAGGTCGTCGTAGCCGATGTCTCGACGGCGGACACGGTGGAAGAGGCCCGCGGCACATGTCCGCTGAAGACGTTCATTCTCATTGGGACGTCGGAGCCACGTGAGGGATGGCTCTTATTTGAGGATCTCGTCCGAACAGGCAATCCGGCGGTCGAGAAGGTTCGGTTGGCGGCGAATGATCCGATGACGATCAACTTCACCTCCGGAACGACCGGAAGCCCTAAGCCGGTTGTGCACAAGCACCGCTGGATGTACTGCCACAACCGGATCACGGCCAAGTACTGGTACGACGCACACGAGAACGACATCATCTGGGCCACGACGGCTCCGGGATGGGCCAAGTGGTACTGGAGTCCGATCGGGGTTTCGTTGACGAGCGGCGCGACGCAGGTGATGTATAACGGACGATTCGGCGGGGAGAAGTACATCGAGTTGCTCGAGAAGTACAAGGTGACGAAGCTCTGCGCGACGCCGACCGAGTACAGGCTGTTTGCACAGCTACCAAGCCTCTCGTCCCACAACATCGTGCTGGAGGATGCGTTGTCGGCCGGCGAACCGCTGAACGTCGAACCGATCGAGGCGTTCAAACGGGCGTTCGGCGTCACGATCCGCGACGGGTACGGGCAGACGGAAAGCGTTTGCCTGGTCTGTAATCTCCCCGGGATGCCGGTCAAGCCCGGCGCAATGGGCGTTCCGACGCCCGGGCCGGGCGTGACGCTGATCGATGACGAGGGGAATCCGGTCTCGCGCGGCGAGGTCGGCGAGATAGCCCTCAGACCGGATTCTCCGGCAATCTTCGACGGATACTGGAAGGCACCGGATCTCGACAAGGAAGCATTCTCCGGCGGATGGTATCGAACGGGCGACCTGGTTCGCATGGATGAGGACGGATACCTGTTCTTCGAGGGGCGCGCCGACGACGTCATCCTGACGTCCGGATACCGCATCGGGCCGTTTGAGGTAGAGGATGCACTGGTCAGCCATCCGGCCGTGGTTGAGGCGGCGGCGGTCGCCGCGCCGCACAAAGACCGCGGTGAGATTGTCAAGGCGTTCGTCATCTTGGCGAAGGGCTACGCTCCGTCGGACGAACTGACGAAGGAGCTACAGGACCACGTGAAGGGCGAGACGGCACCGTACAAGTACCCGCGAGAAATCGAGTACGTTTCTGAGCTTCCGAAGACGACAAGCGGGAAGATCAAGCGCGCGGAGTTGAAGAGAAAGGAATGGGAGGGCTGGGACCGCGGATGACGCGTGGGATCCGGTTTCTGCAAGGGGTGTTCGCGGCGGCTGTGCTCTTGGCGAGCACAGCCGCATGCCATGCCGGAGGGGTGAGCATCTTCCCGCTGGTCTACGGGTTGGACGTGGAAGAGACCCTGGCCGGGGTGCCGGCAGCCGTTGACGCAGCGGTGGCAGCCTTCGCCGACACGTTGGTCGAAGAGGGCCTTCCGGAGGCTGTTGTCAACGACATGATGGCCGCTCTGGGAGGACGGATTGCCGACCTGGAGGCCGGGATCAGCGGTCTTCCGACGGTCTGCCCGGTCCCGCTGCTCGGCGGGTCGCTTGAGCTTGCCATTCCGCTGATCGTTGTCGACGGCGTGCGACTTGCTGTTGCCGGGATCTCCGACGGGATTGTCCGTGACGTCGCGGCGCTGGTTGGTTTTGAGGTTCCGTCGCCGCTGTTCGATGTAGCGTTTGACACGGATGGAGAGCACTTCGCGTTTACGGGAGACGTCGCGTTCACCAGTTGGCTTGCTGTCACAGAGGGCGTGAAGCGATTCGACCTGCTGCTGGCGGCGCTGGAACTCGGAACCGGCGTGGCCTGGATCCAAGGGTCGGTCACGCCGCTTCTTGCGATTAATGCGCCGTCGGAGTACGAGGCTGCGCTGGAGAGCGCGCTGGACGCGCTTGCGCTCGACGAGATATCGTGGTCTACGTTTGCGCTATCCGGATCGGTGGGCCTTGAGCTCGGGCTGCCGTTCCTCCGCATTCAAGCGCGCATGTACGGGTTGATTCCGATCAGCCAGTCGACCGGCCAATGGTTGATTCGAACGGCAAGGTGGAGCATGAGCATTGGATTGGGGGTGCGCTTCTAATGGACGATAGGCAGCTCCTGACAAAGGCACGCTCGGCCCGCGACGCGGCGTACGCCCCGTATTCGCGGTTCGCGGTCGGGGCGGCGCTTCTGTGCACCGACGGGACAGTGTATACGGGTTCCAACGTGGAGAACGCAGTGAACGGCCTCTCGGTCTGTGCAGAGCGGGTCGCCCTGTTCAAGGCCCTCTCGGAGGGGAAACGAGGGTTCGTCCGGATCGCCGTCGTGTGCGACTCGGACTACTGTCGGCCGTGTGGTGCGTGCCGTCAAGTACTCGCCGAACATGCACCGGAGATCGAGGTGCTGATGGGGAACCCGACCGATGAGACGATTGTCCGGACGACGATTCGCGCGCTGCTTCCGGACGCATTCACCCTCAAGCCGTAGCTTCTCGCCGGAACGGGTTCGCTACGCGTGCCGTACCCGTTCGACGAGCAGGAGCGGCGCACGGATCGTCTCGTTTCTCGTATCGATTGTGTAGGCGGACTCGACCAGGCTGCGAGCTGTCGGCAGGTTCGTTGTCTGATTGACGTGGAGCACGGCAACGGGCTCTCCCTGCTCCACGGGCTCGCCTACCTTGCGACGGATTTCGATGCCAACCGCAAGATCAACCGCATCGTCCTTGGTGAACCGGCCGGCGCCGAGCAGGTTGGCCGCACGGCCGACGGATAGCGCGTCTAGTTGCGACACGGTCCCCGTTGCGGGCGCAAGAACCGATTCCTTGCGGTGGGCCTGAGGAAGCAGCTCAGGATGCTCGATAACGTTCGCATTGCCTCCCTGGTTGGCGATCAGCCGGCGGAACGCCTCCAATGCCGATCCGTCGCTGAGAAGCCTGCGGAGATGCTGCTCGGCGTTCTCGTGCGACGTTTCCTGGCCGGCAAACACGACGAGTTCTGCCCCGAGCGCGCAGCAGAGGTCGACCAGGTCCTTCGGACCGTGCCCCGTGAGCGTGTCGATCGCCTCGGCAACCTCAAGAGCGTTTCCGACCATGCGACCAAGCGGCTCTGACATGTCGGTGATCAATGCAGCCATCTTTCGCCCCAATCGGGCCCCGATGGCTACGAGCGACTCGGCCAATCGGCGGGACTGGTCGATCTCGGGGAGGAATGCGCCGGCGCCGGTTTTGACGTCGATCACGATTCCCTGAGCTCCTCCTGCGATCTTCTTCGACATGATGGACGCCACGATGAGCGGTAGGGAGTCGACGGTCGCTGTCACGTCACGCAGGTGATAGAGAATGCTGTCCGCCGGGACCATGTCCTCGGTGTGGTCCGACAATGCGAGGCCCGTTCGCTGCACGAGGTCGAGAAACTCGGTTCGCGTGAGATTGGCGCGAAACCCGGGAATGGCCTCCAGCTTGTCGATGGTTCCGCCGGTGTGTCCGAGTGCTCGGCCCGATAGCTTCCCAACGGTCAAGCCTGCAGCGGCGAGAAGCGGAATCAGAACCAAGGTTGTCGTGTCACCAACGCCACCGGTCGAGTGCTTGTCGACGGTGAACCCACCGAGGTCCTCCGGGCTGAACATCGAACCGGAGCGAGCCATCACGTCGGTCAGGATTGCCGTCTCCTCGTCGGTCATTCCCCGATGGTAGATGGCCATCAGGAGAGCCGATACCTGGTAGTCGGGGATCGACCCGTCGACCGTGCCGGCGATCCAGTACTCGATCTCCTCTTGGGAAAGGACGTTGCCGTTGCGCTTGCTGCGGATGATGTCGACCGTGTTCATGGGAAGGTCATTCTAGGATCGGTGTCCCGATGGGTCAAGACGCGTGCGCAGCAAGACTCCACGCAAGAACGGGGTCGTCGCAGACTGGCCAGCTACAGCAGTTTCGCGCGCAGGCGGCCCGACGCATAGTCGATGATCCACACTGTGGCGATGATCAGGAGCATCACGGTTCCGGCAAGCGAATACTGGCGACCGTCGATGTACGCGAAGAGACGCTGGCCGATTCCGCCGGCTCCGATCAGGCCGACGATCATGCCCATACGAATGTTGATGTCGAATCGGTACAGGGTAAACGAGATGTACGGGTTCACGATCTGCGGGACGACACCGTACCGGATCACCTGCAGACGAGGTGCTCCAGTGGATGTGATTGCCTCCACCAGTCCCGTGTCGATGCCCTCCAACTGTTCCGCGTACAGCTTGGTCAAGTCCGCGATGGAGTGCACCCAGAGGGCTAGAAGCCCGGCGAAGGCTGCGCGAAGCGACGTAACCCACACCAGGAAGATGATCGCCCAAATGATGGGTTCGATCGACCGAAGGATGCTCATCGCTCCTCGGATCAGCGTGTAGATTGTTCTTCGGAACAGACCTTTGGACAAGTTACGCGCGGCGAGGAAGCTCAGGGGTACGGCGAAGAGAACGGCCAGCCCCGTCGCCATCACGGCCATGAAGACCGTTACGATCAAGTCCTGTACGCTCTCAAACAAGATCGATGTCTCTGGGCGAACCAACGCACGCCACATCGGGGCTGCGCGATACGCCTCCGTGAAGAGCCGCACGAGGTTCTCCCACGTGACGGTTACGCCGACCGCCGCCACGGTTATGACGAGGATGAGAACGGCGATGAACACCCCGGATGTCGTGCGGAACCACGGGACCGGCTTGACGGATCCCTTCTCGAGTCGCCTCAGCGCTGTTCCGGAGAGCCGCTCATGCAGAGGGCGTTTCCAGAGGAGCCCCAGCAGCGGAAGGAGGCTGATGTGCCACGCCAGGAAGTGCAGAATCCGCCTTCCGAAGGTGGGGGGCGCAACAGGGGTTTCCGCGCTGAACGGGACCAAACACCGTCCGACCAGCCGATGCCCAAGCGATCGACCGAAGCTTTCCCAGACGGCTGCCCCCTCCACAACGCCCACCAGGAAAACCCACCACGGGACCAGCATGTAGCCAATTGACTTGGTGCTGAACCAGATGACGCAGTACGAGACCAGGATCCACAGCAGCCCGATGCTTACGAAGTCTGTGAGAAACACGCCGATACACGGTTTCGCCCGTTTCGCGTATCGTCCCAGAGCATCCAGATACGCGTGCGGCGTCAGCCATTTGGGTCGTGATGTGACAAAGCCGTCAGGGTATTGTGGTTTCACGAGATCTTCTCCCTCACCCGCCCGCTAATGTAATCCATCAACCAGACAATGGCTACGATCACGATCACGACGGCACCCATGAGATCGTATGTTCTCATGCGCTTGTAGTGGAAGAGCAGCGTTCCGATTCCGCCGCCACCCACAAGAGCGATGATGGTGGACATTCGCATGTTGATGTCCCAGCGATACAGCGTGAAAGCCCAGAACGATGGGGCAACCTGGGGGAGCACAGCGTAACGGACAACCTGCCAGCGAGAGCCTCCGACGGCGGTGATCGCTTCGATGGGACTCGGATCAATCGATTCGACGCGCTCGGAGAACAGCTTCCCAAGCGCTGCAATGGTGTGAATCATGAGCGCCAGTGCCCCGGCAAAGGGCGATCGACCGACCCACACGGCAAAGATGGCAGCCCAAAGCATCGTCTCCACCGCGCGGAAGACATTGAAGAAGCCACGAACGATGGAGTATATGGTCCAGCCGAAGACACTGTATCCCATGATGTTCCGCGCGCCGAGGAAGCTCAACGGAAGAGCGAAGAGCGTTCCCAGGATCGTAGCAACCAGCGTCATGAAGAGCGTAATGACGACCTGATCAAGGATCGAGTACGAAAGGAGACGGAGCTCGAAATCGGGATCGCTGACAGTTAAGTAGCGGAAGTTCGGATGGAGGATCTGGGACCAGAGGTTTCCCGCATGGTGAGCGCGTTGGAAGAGCACCGACACGTTCACCTCGACAATCAGGAACCCAATGAAGAGCGTAAGGCAGATCAGCAGTGTCGAAGCCACACCCCACTGCGTGGCGAAGAACCGCTTGGGCTTCGGTGCATACCCGCCGGATTCCTCTTGTTCTCTGCGCTCCTTGGCGTTGAGGAGCCGGAGATCGGTGACGCGCTCGTGCCAGGGGTGCAAGGGGTCTTTCCAGAAGCCGACGCCGAGCGGCAAGACACTTGCATGCCATGCCAGCCAGTGCCATGCATGCTGTCGAAGCGTTATCGCCTTCATTCTCGTGCTATGCAGCTGCAACCCAAACGCTCGTTGTCCCAAGCTTCTGCCGAAACTGCGACAGGCAACGGCCAACTCAAGGGTTGCCACGATCGTTACGATCCAGCCCCAAGCAGGGAAAGCGATCTTGTCATACCAGTGACCCGGTAGATGGGTGTACCAGTAGTGATTCAGAAGATAGACAACGGCGTATGTCACGTACCACCAAATCGCCCAGTCTACGAGGAATGAAAGGCTACGGGCCCACAGAGGACCCAGCATCTTGGCCAAGACCTCACGTCGTCTTCCGCGGCCTGCGCTGGGACGTTTAGTCTGAGCTGTTGTCATGGCACACCGAAAAGCTGGTCATCGGACTTCGACTTCCTCAGCTTCCTCCCCATAGATCTCCTTGAATCTCACTTCGTCGATGTCGGCGGGAGAGCCATCGAATACAAGTTGCCCATCCTTGAGGGCGATGATCCGTGTGCCGTATCGTCGAGCCAAGGAGAGGAAGTGAAGGCTGGCGAGGACGGTCACGCCGTCTTCCTGGTTCATCTGTTCGAGGTACTGCATCACCGAGTGCGATGTTGCGGGGTCAAGAGCCGAAACCGGCTCGTCCACCAACAGAAGATCGGGTTCCTGCATCAACGCACGCGCAATCCCAACCCTCTGTTGCTGTCCACCGGACAGTTCGTCTGCTCGGACGTATGCCTTCTCCTCAAGTCCGACACGGGATAGGTTTCGCATTGCGAGATCCTGATCCTCGTCGGAGAATAAGCTCATCAGAGCGCGCCACCTTGGCGCATACCCAAGGCGTCCGGTTAGAGCGTTCACCATGACGCTCGAGCGCTTGATCAGGTTGAAGTGCTGGAAAATCATCCCGATTCGGCGGCGCTGCTTCCGCATCTCCTTGGCCGAGAGCTGGCTCAGATCCTCTCCGTCCAAGATGATGCTGCCGCTTGTCGGCTCGATCAGCCGGTTAATGCACCGAAGAAGCGTGGATTTTCCAGAGCCGGACAAGCCGATGATGACCAGAAACTCGCCCTTCTCGACATCGAACGAGAGGTCACGCAACGCAACGACCTGTCCGCGTTCGTAGACCTTCGTCAGATTCTTAATCTGCAGATGAGGCTGGTTCATAAGAGTAGGGCAACAGGGGGGGACATCCCCCCCTGTTGCGGGATTCTCGGTGCACCCTACGGGTTCGGAAGTCCCACGTAGGAACGGTAGTTCACGTAGTAGGAATCGTCGATCTCCTCGACGGCCGTCCACTTGTAGAAGCGGGTGTCTCCCCAGAGAGCCTGCCCTTCCTCTGTGACGATGTGTGCCTTGATTGCGTCGACGATCTGATCCTGAATGTCCTGCGGGAACCCCGCGCAGAACGCGAAACAGTCGTTCGGGATCGGACCTGTCAGCTCGATGACCTGGAGCTTCTCTACGAGTTCGATGCCCGTCCCGTAGTTGTGGGTATCCATGTCGCCAACGGACTCGCGGAGATCCTGTACGTCTCCGAGAACCTGCGCCGGGTAGAGCGCGTCGTTGAAGTAGTCCCACAGCCAGATTTCCGGATCCCAGCCCGGATACCAGTACGACGAGTATCCTTCGGCAACCATGGCGTCCCAGATGTACTGGGGCGGCGTCGCGGGGTTCCAGAAACCGGTGCAGAAGTCGGCATCTCCATCGAGAACGGCCAGAAGCCCGCCCTGGTGGTCGCCGCTCGGCACGGGCTCGCCCAGCGTGATCCCCATCGAGTCGAACATCATCTTGGGCATGATGTACCCGGATGTCGATCCCTCATGAGGATAGGCCCACTGCAGTCCTTCCAGATCGTAGACGGACGTGAAGCCGCGATCCCTCATGGCGTACACAGCCGAGTAGTAGTACGGCATGCCGTAGCGCACGGAGGCCAGGCGTGGCGTGGCCTGGAAATCTGTGGCAACGGAGATCTGTGCATACTGATCGGTCGTGGGAGCACCCATGACATTGCCATCCGCAGCGATGAACTCCTCGATGAAGGCAGTGTAGTCGGCCATTACGGTGTACTCGAAGTACAGGCCAGTCATGGCCGAGATGTCCTCGACGATTTGCCCGGCGATCTCCTCCAAGTACGTCTTCTCCTGAGACGGGACGAAGATCCAGCTGATCGGATTGTCGCGTGTACCGAGAGCCTGTGCGAAACCAACGACGCCGAAAGCCAATACGGCAACCAGCGTCAGTGCCAACAGCCTACGCATACTACACCTCCTGTGAACCTCAGAACCCTCCGGACGGTCCCCCGCGAGCCCTCTCGAAGGGGATTGTCCGCTGTGATACGCATTACCCTATCATAGGTCTTGATAGTCCCCAGAGTCAATGTCTCGGCGTCAATGTCTCCTCCTGCCCAACGCAGTTCAGAACGACGCTGCAGTTCGCCGTGTCGACGGCTATACTGGGCGGACAGGGAGGTTGAGAATGCACATTCCACGGTTCCTCTTCCGCGTGAAGGATCGTCAGATCGAGGACGAGGCGCGGACGATGATGGATGCACTGGGGATTGACGATGTGGAAATCCGACGGGACGACACGATCAAGGATGCATGGTTGGAGGACTACAAGACGATGAAGACGACGTACGGTTTGGGCGAGATCCAAGCGTATCTCGAGCAGCTGACGTCGACGTAGCACGGCGAGGGCCGCCTGGGAAAGGAGACGCATGAGTACGCCGTCTGCAGGAAATCCGTTTGACTTCTCCCGGAAGACCGTTCTGGTCACCGGTGCGGCACAGGGAATCGGAGCAGGGATCGCCGACCGCTTCGCTGCCGCAGGGGCGCAGATCGTGGTCCATTATCGGAGGAGCGAACGCGCCGCCCGCGAACGGGTCGCAGCGATCCACGCGGCCGGAGGACAGGCAATCGCCGTTCGGGCCGATGTAACCGACAAGAACGATGTGGTCCGCTTGATCGATCAGGTTCGAGGCGCGTTCGGACGGCTCGATGTGTTGGTGAACAACGCCGGGGTGTATCCAATGGCGGCACTGCTCGACATGCCCGAGGACGAGTGGGACGGTGTGGTGAACGCCAACCTGCGAAGCACGTTTCTGTGTACGCAGGCGGCGGCACGGGCGATGAAGGAGCAAGAAGACGGCGGAGCGATTGTCAACATCGCCTCGATCGAGGCGGAGAACGCTGCGATGATGCACTCGCATTACAACGCGGCCAAGGCCGGCGTTGTGATGTTCACCGAAGCGGCGGCCGGGGAGCTTGGACAGTATGGCATTCGGGTCAACAGCGTATCGCCTGGTTTGATCTGGCGAGAGGGCATTGAGCAAGCATGGCCGGAGGGCGTGGAGCGATGGATGAACGCTGCGCCATTGACTCGACTTGGACGTCCGGAGGACATTGCGAACGCATGCCTGTTCCTGGCATCGGAAGCGGCTGAATGGATCACCGGAGCCAACTTGCGCGTGGACGGCGGCGTGATGACTCACCAGATCTTCTGAAGGGATCCTGGATCGACCGAGGAGGGGCAATGCAGCTTGAAGGACGCAAGATACTGGTAACCGGTGCTGGACAGGGAATCGGTCGTGGCATTGCACAAGCCGTTTCCGAGGCGGGGGGCGATGTCGCCCTCATCGATCTTCGAATGGAGGCGCTTCAGGAGACGGCGCGCGCGGTCGAGAAGAGCGGCCGGGCCGCGCTCTGCCTCGTGGCGGACGTAACCGACGAACGGGCGGTCCGTGGCGCGATCGATCGGATGGTCGCGGAGTTCGGACGGATTGACGGGTTGGTCAACAACGCAGGCGTCATCGAGATGTCCCCCGCACTCGACATCGGTGGCGACTCGTGGGACAAGCAGTTTGCTGTCAACGTGCGAGGGCTCGTGCAGTGCTGCCAATCAGTGGTTCGGCGAATGATCGATGCGGGGACGCGGGGCACGATCGTCAACATTGCGTCCAATGCGGGCAAAGTGGGATACCCGAACATGGCGGCGTACAACGCGAGCAAGGCGGCGGTCATCAATCTGACCCGGACCTTGTCTGCGGAGTGGGCGGAGCATGGTATCAACGTGAACGCCGTCTGTCCCGGAGGGGTGGATACGCCGATGCTCGGCGGTGTCGCGGAGTGGATTGGGAAGCGAATCGGCATGGATCCGAAGGAGCTTCTGGATGGAATGAAGCCGAACCAGATGGACCGGAAGATTCAGCCGATCGAGATCGGTCGAGTGGTGGCGTTCCTGCTGTCGGACACCGCGCGGATTATCCGCGGCCAGGCGATCAACGCGGACGGCGGAGACACACCGTACTAGGCAAACATCGAGTCGGCTGGATCCCAAGCGGGCGCGCTCACCGCGAGGAACACGAGGTCCCGATCTTGGTTGTTGATGATCTCGTGTTTTTCCCCTGGCGCGATGAGAAAAGTGTCTCCGGCAGTGGCGGCGTGCACGGCGTCGTTGATGCGGAGCGTTGCAGCGCCGTGCAGGATGTAGTATGTCTCCTCAGAGTGTCTGTGCGTGTGAGCTTGGGAGCGCCCCCCTGGGGGGATCACGATCTCCGCTACGCTGTGGTGATTGGAGGATCCGAGCTCCTCGCGCGCACCGACAAGCTCGTACACGGTCTCGCCGAGGCGTTTACGGATCGGATTGTCTACTCGATCACGTCGTGCGTGTCTCATGAGCGTCCTTCATGATGAGCGGGTCACGTCCACGTGGCCAGCACGAGACGGGCGATCCCCCGCTCGACCTCTTCGGGAACCCGATGGACCTTCGCCGGTAGGCTGTCGGCGTTCCTTGCAAGATACTCTTGACTAAGCGCCTGGAGAGCGAACGAGATGTCCATGATCTCGACCGGGTGCCCATCGCCCACGCTCAGGTTGACAAGTTCTCCTTCGCCTAGAAGGTACAGGGTTCTGCCGTCGGCGACTCCGAACTCGCGAACACCGTCGCGACAGATTGCATTGCTCGCGGACATCGCGCGCAGCGCCTCGATGTCGATCTCGAACCCGAAATGGCCGGCGTTGGCCAGCAAGACGCCGTCCTTCGCCTGCTGGAGTTGCTCTCGTCCAATGACACCAGGCTGTCCCGTAGCCGTGATCACATAGTCGGCACGGCGCATCCCCTCGGACAGGCTCACGATCTCGTATCCCTGCATTAGGGCTTCGACCGTCGCGATCTCATCGATGTCGGTGACCAAGACGCGGGCGCCGAGGCCGGCGGCGCGAAGGGCCAGCCCTCGCCCGCACCAGCCGTAGCCGACGATCAGGACCTGCTTGCCGGCGACCATCAGGTTTGTTGCCCGCAGGATCGCGTTCCAAGTGGACTGGCCCGTTCCGTAGCGATTGTCGATCAGGTGCTTCATCCGGGCGCTGTTGACGGCAATGGCCGGAATGGGAAGTCTTCCCTCTCGTTCGAGAGAGAGAAGCTGCTCGACTCCCGTGGTGGTCTCTTCGCTCAGGCCCCTCAGTTCCGGGAACCGTTCGATCCCGACATCCGCGATCCGTTCGACGACCTCCCCCCCGTCTTCGACGATGAGCGTCGGCCGTGTCGCAAGCAGCGCGTCGATGTGTTCGCGATGTTCCGCCATCGAGACGCCGCGTCTTGCGTTCACGGTGATCCCCTCGATCTTTCCGAGGGCGAGGGCAACATCGTCCTGCGTCGCCAGTGGATTGCTCTCAATGACGTACAGCGTTGCGCCCCCCTTGCGGAGGGTCAGCGCCAGTGCCGCTGTCTTTGCCTCCAAATGGAGAGACATGCCGATGCGGTGTCCCGCCAGCGGCTGCTCGACGTGAAACCGCTCCGCGATGTCCCGTTGGACAGGCATGTGTTCGAGGGCCCAGCGAATCTTCCGTCGGCCGCTGTCCTGAAGATCACTCATTGACAAACCTCCCCGGCAGCAAGGGACCGAAACTGGCCTGAGAGAAGAGACAGCGACGCGATTTCCTCTAGCTTCACCGCGGCGGTGAACGCCTCTTCGAGTGTCTCCCCAACGCCGACTGCTCCATGATGCGAAATCAGTACAAGCTTTCCGGTTCCGAGCGCGTCGGCGACCGACCGCGCCAGCTCCCAGGATCCCGGCGGAAAGTGGTCGGACACCGGAACGAAGTCGCCGTAGAACAAGCGTCCTTCATCGTGCGGAATGGGTAGCGAGTGGAGCGCGATCGCTGCGGCTGTGGCGTGAAGGGAGTGGGTGTGCACGATCGCGCGAACGTCGGGTCTCTTCGTGTAGATGGCGGCGTGCATCCGCCATTCCGACGACGGATCGCCGCTTCCGCTACGGCGGGTCCCCTCCATGTCGCTTTCGATGATATGCTCGATGGCAATCCGGTCATACGGAATGCCACTCGCAGTGATCAGAAAGCCACCTTCGGTTCGCACGGAGATGTTCCCGGAGCTCCCGGTGGCCAATCCTCGCTTCGCCATGGCCTCCGCTGCGTCCCGTACGGCTCGACATCGATCAGTCAGCGCGGCGCGCGTCACATCGTTCAAGGGTCCCTCCTCGGTCTACTCGGAAGAGAAGTCGAACGGACCGCGGTACACGGCTCGTTCAGTAATGATTCCGGCGATCAACTCGGCCGGCGTCACATCGAATGCAGGATTCCAGGCGTCTGCTCCCTGCGGCGCGAAGCGTGTTCCTTGCGGTGCCAGTACTTCCTCGGGCGAGCGCTCCTCGATCGGGATCTCCGCGCCGGTGCGGGTTAGCGGATCGATCGTGGACGTCGGTGCAACGATGTACAACGGAACGCCGTGCTTCTCCGCCAGCACGGCGAGCGAGTACGTGCCGATCTTGTTCGCTGTATCGCCGTTTCGCGCGATCCGGTCTGCTCCAGCAAGCACCGCATCGATCGGTTGTGTCCGCAGCAGGGCGGCGGCGGCTCCGTCCGAGAGAAGGCGGAAGGGAATTCCATCGTGTAGCAACTCCCACGCAGTCAAACGAGCCCCCTGAAGACGAGGTCTTGTCTCGCACGCATAGGCGAGGCGGAGTCTTCCGCGATCGTGTGCGGTACGGATTACGCCGTACGCTGTCCCAATCCCGCCGGTCGCCAGGGCCCCGGTGTTGCAGATGGTGAGAACCGTTGCGTTCTCCGGGAGCATGTCGGCTCCCAGCACACCCATGGCACGGTTTGCTGCGATGTCCTGCTCGTGGATCCGGCGCGACTCTTCCAGGAGTGCGTCGAAGACGATCGAACCGGGCTCGGTCGACACCGACCGATACATCGCAAGCATCCGATCGATCGCCCACGTCAGGTTGACTGCGGTGGGGCGGGTGTCGCTCAGAGCCGCGGCGGCCTCCATCATCACGTGTTCCGGGATTCGAGCCTGTGCCTCCGGGTTGTGTGCAGCGAGAACCATTCCGTACGCCGCGGTGATGCCGATGGCGGGAGCGCCGCGAACCCGCATCACGCGGATGGCTTCTGCAACCTCATCCACAGACCGTAACTGCAGAACCACGATTTCGTGGGGTAGGCGGGTCTGATCGAGCAGGTCAATGGAACAATCTCGGAACGCTACAGGACTGAAAACGCCGTCAAATGAAGGAAGCTTCGATCGATCCATCATTGCTTGATGTAGTGCTTGCCGAGTGCGGCAGGAACGTGGGCCCGCTTGATCAAGAACGCGAGGACCAGGACCGTGATCAGGTAGGGGAGCATGATCGAGAACTGGCTTGGAATATACGTTTGCAGACGCATCTGGAGTGCGTCGATGAACCCGAACAACAGCGCCGCGCCGAGGGCTCCCACAGGGGTGTAGTTCCCGATCACCATTGCAGCGATTCCGATGAACCCACGGCCTCCGACCATTCCGCTGGTGAACCGACCGACGTTGTTGAATAGGAATGCGCCGGCGAGTCCGCACAACATCCCGTTGACGATCGTGTAGATGTATCGCGTTCGGTGGACATTGATGCCGGCCGTGTCGGCCGCCTCAGGTTTCTCGCCGACGACGCGGAGGCGGAGGCCCCACTTGGTGTGGAAGATGAAGATCTGTGACAGCACAATGATGACGAACATTGCGCCGACGATGTACCAGCTGTTCAGCGTGTCGGAGTACGATGACGTCCCGCGCCAACCCCAAACGGCGGTCGTCACGAACAGTGCCAATCCAGCGATCAGAATGTTGATTCCGATTCCGGACACCACGTGGTTGGCACGGAAGCGGATGCACCAAAGGGCGTGCAGGGCCCCGGCAAGTCCACCAGAGAGGACCGCAGCAACAAGAGCGATCCACGGCGATCCGGTCAAGTAGGCGACGAGCGCCGACACAAGACCACCGAGGACCGTGGTCCCCTCCACCCCGACGTTGATGATACCGACACGCTCGGAGTACGTCTCGCCGAGCGCGACCAGCGCGATGGGCGTCGCAAGGCGCAACGTGGCCAGCAAGAGATGGATGGTGAATAGGTCTCCGAGGATCTCCCACACGCTCATTCTGTCCTTCGCCCCTTCCCGCCGTGCACGCGTCGGCGACGACCGCCGACCGACCGCGTTGCCGAGCGAGCAACTCGTCCGATCCATTGAGGGACCGTCAGTCCGGCCGTACGAGCCATTTGGCGTACCAAGGACGGCGCAATGATAAAGAAGATCACAAGCCCCTGGAGCACGGCGGCGATGTCTGCCGGGGCGGCTCCCGATCGTTGGACCTGCATTCCTCCGGCGCGGAGTGCGCCCATCAACAGCGCGGAGAAGATCGCGCCAACGGGGTGAGCACGCGCAATGAGGCCTCCGGCGATGCCATCCCATCCGTATCCGGGCGAGAACCCGTCGACGAAGCGGAAATGGGTCCCGAGGACCTCACCGGCTCCTGCGATTCCGGCCAAGAAGCCGGCGGCGGAGAGGGCGAAGATCAGCTTACGCCTCGTCTTGACCCCACCGTACTCCGCTGCGGTCAGACTCTGTCCGACCGCACGCAGTTCGTATCCCGATCGGGTACGGAACAAGTAGTACCAGACGACGACGACGAAGAGCCCGGCTACGATGATCGCCCACGACACCTGCGTCGGCTTCATGATGCGCGCAAACTGAGCCGTCAGGGCGACTCGTGCGCTCTGGTTTGCTTGGTACTTCGGATCATGGAGCGGGCCGCGCGGGGCGACGAGGTAGTCGGTCAGACCGATGGCAACGTACGAAAGCATCATCGTCGTCACGAATTCGTTGACTCCGCGCTTGGCCTTCAGGTAGCCGGGAATCCACCCCCAGAATGCACCTGCGAGGCCTCCGGCAAACAAGGCGATGATCGTGTGTACGATGATTGGTAGCTGAAGCTGCGCGGCGACGACCGCCGTCGTAATCGCGCCGACGTACATCTGCCCCTCCGCGCCGATGTTGAACAACCCGCAGCGGAATGCGAAGAGGAACGAAAGCGAGGTCAGGATGATCGGGGTTGCCTTCGTCAGAGTCTGTCCGAGGGCAAGCTTGCCGCCGAATGCTCCCTGCCATAGACCGATGAACACGGCGGGGATCGAGTACCCGGCCGCCCAAAGGATGATACACCCTACGCCGAATGCGAGGAGGATTGACACGAGGGTGATCGCCGTCTCTCGCAAGAACGTCGATCGCTTGAAGAATTGCACCGACGAAGAGAAGGTCGCCCGTGCGCGGCGCGCCCCTGAGCTCACGGGGAGCCTCCTTCCGCTTGAGCGGCGGACAACGAACCGGTCAGCATCAACTCGCCCAGCTCCGTTCGATTCGTCTCTTCCGGATCCCGTGTGGCAACAATGCGACCGTCGTAGATGACGGCGATCCGGTCGCTCATCCGCATGATCTGATCCAGATCCATCGAAATCAGGAGAATGGCGGCGCCCTGATCGCGCATCTTGAGGAGTTGCTCGTTCACGTACTCGATGCCGCCGACATCAAGCCCGCGTGTGGGTTGTGCCGCAACGATCACGCACGGAGCCTTCGTGACCTCCCGCCCCACGACAAGACGTTGCTGGTTCCCCCCCGACAAACTCGCTGCTTCCGTGTAGATCGACGGGGTCTTGACTTGAAACGCATCGACGATCTCGCGGGCGAAACGTGAGATGGCGCGCTGGTTCGCCCAAAACGGGCTTCTCCCGAACCGCGCCTCGCGCTGCCGTCCGAGAATGGCGTTTTCGCGTACGGAGAACGGCATGACGAGTCCCCGGAGATGTCGGTCTGCCGGGATATGCGATACGCCGGCGCGAATGAACACGTCGGCGCCTGCGCCCGTCAGATCCAGGTCGCCGAGGGCAAGCCGGCCTTCCGATGTCTTGCGGAGCCCGGTGACAACTTCCTCCAACTCCGCCTGACCGTTTCCCTGGACCCCAGCGATCCCGAGGATCTCGTCCTTGCGTAGATCGAGGTCGATTCCCTTGAGGACCTCGATTCCGCGATCATCGCACGCCTTCGCCCCCCGGACTTGCAGCACGACATCCTGCTTCCCGACCGTGCTGCTTCGCTGCACGGTGAAGACGACGTCGCGACCGACCATCATCTCGGCCAGTTCTCTCTCGGACGTGTCGGCGGCGTCGACTGTGCCGATGACCTTCCCTTTGCGCAGCACGGTGATGCGATCGCACATTCCCACGGCTTCTCGAAGCTTATGCGTGATCAGAATCGTGGACTTCCCCTCTTCCTTCAGCTTCAGAAGCGCCTCTTTGAGATGCTGGACCTCCTGTTCGGTCAGGACGGCGGTTGGTTCGTCGAGGATCAAGGTGTCCGCGCCGCGGTACAGCGCCTTGATGATCTCCACGCGCTGTTGTTCGCCGACCGGAAGCTGGTCGATGCGTGCGCGTGCGTCGACGGGAAGGCGATACTGCTCGGAGAACGCCTCGATCCTGCGAATCGCCGCTTCCTTGTCGAGGAGAACGGCCGACTTGGTCGGCTCTTGGCCGAGCATGATGTTCTCCGCCACGGACAGGGTCGGCACAAGCATGAAGTGCTGGTGCACCATGCCGATACCCAGGCGGATCGCACGGGCTGGGTTGTAGTTCCTGTACGGCGTTCCGTTGATGACGATCTCGCCATCATCCGGATAGTACAAGCCGTACAGCACACTCATGAGCACGGTCTTCCCGGCGCCGTTCTCGCCGAGAAGACCGTGGATTTCGCCTTTCTCTAGGTTGAAGTCAATGCCGTCATTGGCGACGACGCCCGGAAATCGCTTGACGATTCCACGCATCTCGATGGCCAGGTCAGGCATCGACAACTCCGTTTCCGCTCTCTTCTGCTTCGGCTAGGCCGCCGGATCGATCACGATCGAACCGTCGAGGATTCCATTCGCCGCCTCGACGAGCTTGAGAATGACCTCACAGGGCACGTCGACTTCCGACTTGCTGCTGATTACGTAGTCGTTCACGTTGAGATCACCGATCGAGATACCGGTTCCGAACCCGAATTCGGTTGCGATTCCGTAGCTGTAGATGCCCGCAGCCCACGTTCCGTCGAGAACGCTCAGGATCTGCGCTTCGACCGCGAGATCGACACGCTTCAGACCACTACCGATGATCACATCGGCGTGTTCGGGTGCGCTGTCCGCCTGGTCGACGTCCGTTCCCATCGCATAGCGGCCAGCGGCCTCTTCTGCCGCAGTGAACACGCCGAGGTGCGACTTCCCGGCAGCCCCGTAGACGATGTCCGCGCCAGCGTTGTACATTTCGCGTGCCAGCTCGGCGCCGAGCGTCGGATTGGCCCAGTCGCCCACGTAGCGGACGAGGACTTCCGTCCCCGGAACCGCCCACTCAGCGCCCTGGGAGTATCCGTTCATGAACCCGATGATCAGGTCAATCTCCATTCCGCCTTCGAACCCGATGGTTCCGGTCTCGGACATCATGGCTGCGGCAACGCCAACGAGGAACGCGGATTCATAGTCGTTTGTGACGACCGACGCGATGTTGTCCCCGATGGTGACCATGTCAACGATCACGAACTTGACGTCCGGATACTGTGGAGCCACGATTTCAAGGGCCGATGCCTGGTCGAAGCCGATGCAGACGATGATGTCGTACTCTCCCGAGTCCGCGAACTGCAGTTGATACCCCTCGTACTCCGCGATGTCCGTCGGCTCGACATAGTCGAGAACGTCATCGACCGTTACACCGTACTGTGCAGCGATCACAGCCGCGGCGTCCGTCGCGCCCTTGTAGCTCTGGTCGTTGAACGACTTGTCTCCGAGACCGCCGGTGGCGAGTACCAAGCCAACGCGCGGATACTCCGCTGCATACCCAACGAGACCAACGAGAGCGACGAGAGCGATTGCCAGCAGTACAAACCGCTTCATTCTGCCTCCTTTGACCCTTTTGACGCGTGCCAGCGAATCTGGCACAACGGTATTCCCGTTTCATTGTAATGGCTATGCCCCCCATCGCCAACCGGAGTCACGTCTCACAGAAGCGTGCTATACTGCTTGTATGCGCGTCTCCTTGGTGGTTTTCGCTTGTGTGCTGCTGGGCGGGAACACTTGTCTGACAGCCAGACCGTCTAGCATGGCGGTGGTGTTCGCCGATGCGTTTGCTGCGCTCGGACCGCTGCTCTCCGTGTACAACGCGTATGCGCAGTACCAGTTCACCGGAACACCGGTTAATGTTCCGTTCGACCTTTCTGCGACGTGTGAGCAGGTCACGAGCAGTTTCGCATGGCTTCGGGATGAATTGGCATGCCAATCGGCGTCGGCCGATTCGGCGGTGATGACCGACGCTGCCTGGTTGGCCCTTGACGTGGAGGGGTTCTGCGTTCGGCACGAATCGCTTCTGCAGTCCCTGTCGCACACGATATCGGTGTCGCGGGAGATCTTGGACGTGGCGAGTGGCACGCGACTCTTCGCTGCGATTCATGCAGTTGACGACCGTCTGCAGCAGTTGATGTCCGATGTGTTCAACGGGTTGGCAGACGGATGTGCGGTTTGGTCGTTCGCTGTGACGTTCTCGATGCGAACGATCCTGACTCAGATCACACTTGAGCGGATTGATCCCAGCTTGCACGCGATCCTGTACGGGACGCCAGATGCCACTGGACCGCCGTTCGCTGTTCCCGTGGGGGTTGAGGCGGCAATGGCTACGCTCGTGGCCGTGCAGGGGATCGATCTATCGGAGGAAGAGGCGGACATCGCGAGAGCGGCCGCAGACGTCATCCTCACGTACCTCTTGTCGGACGATGCCACGTGTGACGCGCAAGGGTAGGCCGCGGCGGGGCTCCAGCGACTTGTTCCCAAAGCGAAAAGAGGGTGAAGGGAAGGCGGGTCTGCTGCATACCCGCCTTCCCGGGGTCAGGACCGTTGGCTGTCCCTTGTGAATCTTGTTCCCCTACATCTGATTCAACCAGTGTCAGCCCCGGCCGCACGCGATGCCACACGCGGTTACGGAGAGATTCACCGTGCTCTCGGTACGGTGAGGAAGTCGGTAAGGAGGTACGATGCGAACGCGCCGTTTCATGCGTCGCGCTGAATCGTGTCTCTCCAGGCTCCGGTGTGCATCTCCGTTCTTCCTGTCGTAAGCCGAGTATGAGCGTATCGAGAGATGGACGTGCTCGCTCGGCACATGGGATGAACGAGGCGGGACTTCGAGAACGCTCGAAGTCCCGAACCTCCTTCCGACAGGAGACGTTTGTCGTCCAGTGCGACTACTCGGGCAGAATCCGCGCGATTCGCCAGTAGTCTTGCACGGTTCGAATCAGGCGTTCGAAGTCCTTGGAGTCGACCGGCTTGGTCATGTAACTGGCCGCCCCGCTGTCGTACGCCTTGACCATGTCCTCTTCACGCTCGGAAATCGTCAGAACGATGACCGGGATTCGTTTCAGACGGTCGTCTTCCTTGATCTTCGCGAGGACTTCCAGCCCGTTGATCTTCGGCAGGTTGATGTCGAGCAGGATCAGGTCGGGCCGCGGCGTGTCTTCGAATTCGCCCTTCTGATATAGGGTGTCGATTGCCTCTTCGCCGTCACGTGCGAAGTACAGCTCGCACTTGACATCGCTCTTGCGCATGGCGCGCTTGATGATCGTTACGTCGTTTGGATTGTCTTCGACGACGAGAACCTTCATTCTGTCCATACTATGCATGAATCTCCACCTCTCTTGCCTTGGGTATCGTGAAGAAGAACGTGCTTCCCTTGCCCACTTCCGAGCGGACCCAGATTCGCCCTCCATGCTCCTCAACGATCCGCTTGCAGATTGCCAGGCCGGCCCCGGTTCCTTCGTAGTCCTCCCTTGGATTCAGCTTCTGGAAGATGCCGAAGATCCGTTCCTGGTACCGATCCTCGATGCCGATTCCGTTGTCCTCCACAAAGAACGTGGCCATGCCGTTGTCGCGCGCTTCCTGTTGACATCCAACGCGTACTGTGGGAAGTGCCTTGTCGTTGTACTTGATCGCGTTGGTGATCAAGTTGCTGAACAACTCGCCCATACGGACTTTGTTGCCTTTGACCGGCGGAAGATCTTGCGCTACTTGAAGGTTGACCCCACGAAGGCGGGCGTCGAGATCTTCCTGGATCTCCTCGAGCAGGCGCTGTGTGTTGATCCGATCGAACGACGCAGTGTCCACGTGGATGCTCGCCAGAGACAGCAGGTCGTTGATCAACTGACGCATGCGAAAGGATGTGCGGCGCAGCGTGTTGAGGAAGTCGACGCCCTCTTCATCGAGCTTGTCGGCGTAGTCCTCGAGCAGGAACCCGCTGAACGTCTCGATCGTACGTAGCGGTTCCTTTAGGTCGTGCGACACCACATGCGAGTACTCCTCAAGCTTCTCCTTGCTCTTCTCCAAGCTTCGCGTTCTCTCTCGCAAGCTTTCCTCGAGCTGTTTGAGCTCCGTAACGTCGATGAAGTGATCAATCCTGCCCCCGCGCCCGTGATCCGCTTCGATCGGCAACGAACGGTACTCCAAGATTCGTGCTTCCCGTCCTAGGGTAGGCCGCACGGTACATGTCATCGAGTCGATCCGCTCTCCGGACTCCATTGCCGCTTCCATCGCTTCGGCAACGGCCTGTGTATCTTCGAATGCGCCGATGTATCGCGAGCGCGCTCGCTTCACCTCGACTCCAATCAGACGATCGCGGTCGATTCCGAAGAACTTGCCGACCGTCGCATTCGCCCACACCACCTCTCCGTGTGGGTCGGTAAGGATGATGCCGGAGTCGAGCGTGTCAATCGCCTTCTCGATCAAGATTCGATACCGTGCTTCGGTCTCGGCTAGCCTCCGCTCGAGACCGGCCTCTTTTCGCTTGTCAGCGGCTTCGAGGACCGCAAGACGTTCGGATACGCGGGTTCCTCGTAGTTCGACTGGAAACGACGTTCGATCCTGCGATGTGTAGCGGATGCGAATGCCGCGGATCTCTCCACGCTCGAACAGCCGCATCAGTTCCATTCGCATCGTCTCCATGTCCTCCGGATGGATGTACTCCCGCAATTGCACGGAACTCTTCGTGGCGTGGCCGAGGAGCGTTCGCGACGCTTCGTTTCTGCGAAGAATCGTCCCTTCGCGATCGATGTAGTGGAGCATGTTGAGTGCTGTCTCGAAGACTTCGTCGTCGTAGCGGCTGTTCAACGTCTTTGACTGCCGCCACTTCCTACGCCTGGATCTGCGATGTTCGTTGATCCATCCCCATCCGCCGCCGCCGGCGAGGTACGCAAGCGGAAGCCCGGCGAGGAGTGAGGCAGACCGCACGTCGGAGATGGCTAGGATCGTGCACGCAATCACGCTGATGGCGAGTGCCAGAAGGAGCGCGCCGCGAAGGGGGAGACCGCTTGAGCCAAGAAGCATGGGAACGGCGAACGCAAGCGCCACGACAGGTTCCACCGGAACCCTGACGCTCGGCAACACGAAACTCAGGACCACCGCGACAATCAGTGTGACGCCAACGATGATCGTCCGTTCTGTAGTATTCAGCCCGCTCGCCACTTCTCGCCTTCCTTGTCGAATCGAAACGAGGGCGATGAGAGACAGATGCCCGATGTGAGGCTACGAACGGATACGACACAAAAGAAGGACACAGATCACCTGCAGCGAAGACGTTCTTCTGCGTTTGCGCCTAGATAATCAGGTTGAGGTTGAGACCGGACGAGAATGGCTCAACGATCTTCTGCAAGTACTCCTCCCGCAGGATCTTGATGCGCCGCGACTCAATGGCGATGATGCCCCTCGACTCAAGCTCCGAAAGCGTGCGAATCGCGGTTTTCGATGAGACCCCCGCCATCTCCGCCAACTCAGCGCGCGACAATTCGACCCCGCTCTTTCCCAAATGGAGAATCAGGCGTGCGAGGCGCTCTTTGCTCGAGGAGTACGAGCGTTCGGCCAGTTTATTCTGGAAGGCTTTGAGCTCCTCCGACAGCTTCTCGTACAAACGAAAGATCGTCTTGGGGTGCCGCTCAAGGAAGTAGAAGAAGTCGCCGCGTTCAACGAAACCGACCGTCACGGGATCGAGGGTTTTCGCGTACGCGTTGTGGCTCCCCTTGTCGAACAGCGTGGTCTCTCCGAGGATCTCGCCGGGTCCGGCGATCTTCAGGATCTGGCTCTTAGCGCGCATGCTGCGCTTGACAAGTTTCACCATCCCATCGAAGATGAGGTAGAAACCAAACGCTGGCGCACCCTCCTGGAAGATGATCTCTCCGCGCCCATAGCTAATCTTGCGAACCGATTCGCGGAGTTTGTCCAGCTCCTTGTCCTTCAGATCGCTGAAAATGCGGAAATCGCCGAGATCGATCATGCCATACCCCCTCTGCTGGACGCTGTCCCAACGCGGAACCCGCACCCCTCCTCCCGTGTTCGTTCATCACCCGCAGGGCACGGTCACGCGTCCGCATTGTAACAGATATCACATCCAAGGCCAAGCCCCTGCTTCTTCGCGCAATCGGACGGAAATGATAGTACAACCTGCGGTTTCATCTTCATGGCCCCGACGTCGCGTCGATGGTGCGACGCGAGATGCGTCCTTGACAGGTCTGTGAGCGCCTCATACACTTTCGCGTACGCGACACCGCGCGCCGGAGTGGCGGAATTGGCAGACGCGCAGGATTCAGGATCCTGTGAGGTTCACCCCTCGTGTGGGTTCAAGTCCCACCTCCGGCACAGCAGGCGCTCCTTCCGGAGCGCTTTCTTCTGCTGAGCTATCCGAACGTCAACGCCAGTACGGCGACACCGACGAATGCAGCTTGGGCTACGACGAACCGCGTGACGATTGTCGTCTCCTTCCACTCGGCACTCGGGAGTATCGGAGTGACGTTAGCCGTTGCCGCGGCGCCTTCGAAGTGGTGGTGGAGCGGTGCCATCCGGAAGAGGCGGCGGTGGAACAGCTTCCAGCAAGGAATCTGAAGAAGGACGCTGGCTGCCTCCAGAACGGGGACTCCGGCCAGAAGGGGGAGGGCGAGAGCCGTTCCTTGGCCGAGGGCGATGGCAGCGATCGCCCCACCCAGAAGATACGATCCAATGTCTCCCAGGATCAGCCGTGCGGGATGAGCGTTCACCCAGAGGAACCCGACGACGACGGCGGCGAGGGGAAGCACGACGGGCGCGTACGCCACGGAAGAGGGGAAGAAGAGCGAACCGACCAGGATCAAGACGCTGCACGCACCGGCGAGCCCGTCCAAGCCGTCCGTCAGATTGAGGGCGTTCGTCGTGGCAAGGAAAACGACGACGGTCAGGAGGAACGCTGCCCATGACGGCAGATCGATCGTGCCGGTGGAGAACGGAATCGACAACGTGGACGCGATGCTCTCGCGGAACGCGCCGTATAGCCCGGCCGCAATGGCTACGGACAGGACAACCTTCCATCGGCCTGACAGCCCCATGGATCGCCGCCGGCGAAGCGAGAGAAGGTCGTCGAGAGCCCCAATCGCGGCAAACGCTGTCCCGGATGTGAGGACGAACCCGCTGCTTCCCGGCATGTCGCCGACGAGGGAGAGCGCGCTGACAGCTACGGCCCACAGCAGAAGCAACACGGCCCCGCCCATGGTCGGGGTGCCGGCTTTCGCGTGATGACTCGTCGGTCCGGCCTCGCGAATGAACTGCCCGACATGATGTCGACGCATCCGGTACGCCAGGCCAGCACAGCCGAGTGCGGAGGCCGGCACGAGCAGAATGCTCACGAGAAGGACAGTGCTCACGTGGTTCGCTTCTCCTTGAATCGTCCGTTGCACTCGAGAATCGTGCGGCGATGGGCGGCGAGCGAAGCCTTCTTCGAGTCCGACAATGCGCTGGAGACGATCTTGAACAACTGGTACGACGTCAGCACGCAGAATCCCTGTCCCTGGCACCCGCGCAACACAGCGTCGGAGCAGGCGTTCGGACGACGCTTCGGGTCCAACTCAAGCGACGCGTTGGCTACGAGGATTCCCTTGTAGTAGCCATCTCCGTCCGTCATCATCCGGTCGACGGTGTCGCGCAACCGTCGGTACGGAGGGAGATCGACGACCCCCTCCGTCGCAGCTGCGACGACGATTCCGTCGCCCTCCGCGCACGTGAGAACGAGGTGATCGGACTCGGCTTCGACATCGAACCCCAAGGCGCGGAAGCTGTCGGCAATCGCCGGCACAAACGAAAACCGGCCGCGTGTGTACAGAATCCGCTTAAAGCGTGTCTTCTCGGCCAGTCTGCTCTCAACCTCTGCAACCTTGTCAATCAGGGTGTCGCGTCGCTCCACCAGGCCGGCAACCTCGTCGACGAGAGCATCCTCTCCCGGCAGCGCATACGATGCCAGCCAATCTGGCACCGCAGCATACGTGGGGCGGTCGGCCGCCTGTTCGAGAGAGTGGAGAAGCACGGAGGCCTCCCGCGACGGCGACACCCCCTGCAACGGGGGGACGAGCACAAGCCGCCCCTCATCGAAGGGAACCTCGATTGCCAGAATATCGCCGACTCGGTTTCGCGCGAGAACCGTAGCGAAACGGTCGAGCGGTGTCGACAGGAGATCTTGATAGATCGCGTCGTAGACGATGTGGTCGGCGAATGCTCGCAGGTACTCCTCGAACGGAGAGCCCGAATTGCTAAACACGACGTCCTCCCCGTGTCGAGGAAGGAGACGGCTGTTGGCCGGGAACGAGAACTGGTGGTGCCGATCGACCAACCCGACGGACGGAAGCCAGCTGTACCGATCAATCTGCTCAGGTGGAGCGTCGGTGGTGACGATCTCCAGGGGCTCGCCGTGGGTGCGCAGGCGGCAAACCAGAATCCCCCCGCCGCGCTGTAGGAGGTCTGCGGCCTCCTCGCGGCGGCGGCGCATCCACGCGACAACGGTTCGTCCAAGACCGCGATCCCGCGTGGGATCAGTTCGCCTTACCCCGTCACGGTTTGGCGCTACCGCGTCGGTCCAGTGGTGCGCGATGGATAACGGATCGAGAAACACGGCATCGACGGAAGCAAGAGACGTTCGCTGGAAGAACCCCTCTTGTGTAATTGCCGGGTGGATAAGCGGCCAGTCGACGGATAGCGCGCGTCGGTCCATGGGACGTATCTTACCCGGGGACGAGAAGGAACGACAAAAGAAAACGCGGAAGGCGAGCGTTGACCCGCCTTCCGCGTGACTGTCCTCCTACATGCCTTCGAGCGCGGAGATGGTTGTGGTCCAGAAGATCCAGCGCGACGTCTCCGTGTACAGGACAGCAGACCCGATACGGAAGTTCACCGTCGGGAGAAGCTCGGCCGTGGATCCACTGGGCAGCCCAACCACGAACGGATTCGCGGTCGGTGAGACCATCAACGAGCGCAGCTTCGCGATCGACGCGGCCGTGTTCAACGATCCGTCCCCGTCCGTGTCCAGTTGCAGTTGCAGCCACATCGACTCGGAGTCCGGGATCGTGAACGTATAGTCGATGGAGCCTTGCTGGAGCGACCCTTCGAAGATCAACGTCTTGCCCCCATCGGTGGGCGAGGGCGTAAGCCCCAGCGGCGCGACACCGCTGGTCGCTGATTGTCCGATGTCTTGGAACGTTCCGTCGGTGCGGAGCTCGATCCGGTACGTCCGCGCGGACGTCCAACCCGCTCCTGCGTTGACGGTGACGTGCCACTCACTGGCCCCCCAGACGTAGATGCCGGCAGTCGTTCCCATGGCCGGCTGTCCGCCGGTCGTTCCTCCGCCGCTCGACGAGACGACGATTGGCAGACTGGTGCTGCCGGTCAGGCCGTCGTCATCGACGACCGTCAGCGTCACGGTTGCCACGCCAACGTTCTGGTACGTCACCGTGCCGAATGGACTGACCGTCGTTGCGTCAACGACGCCGTCGCCGTTGAGATCCCAGCGGTACGACACGATTGCTCCGTCTGGATCATACGATCCCTGAGCATTCAGCGTGATCGTCTGCCCCACCACCGGGGAGGTCGGCGAGTACGTGAACGCTGCGATTGGCGGCTGCGTCGGCGTGCCTACAACAACGGTCTGCGACGTTGCGTTCGTTGCCCCCTGGTTGTCGGTCACGGTCAACGTGACAAGGTAGCTGCCCGACGAAGAGAACTGGTGATACACCGTGCTCGATCCGGTGACCGGCGACGTGCCGTCCGAGAACGTCCACGCATACGCCGAGATCACCCCATCGGGATCAGCCGACCCCGTGCCGTCGAAACGGACCCACGCGCCGATGCTTGGTGCCGTCGGAGAGTAGGAGAATGCGGCACTTGGCGCGACATTGGTTGTGGTTACTTGAATCGACCGTGTCGTCGTTGCAGCGGCCCCGTCGTCGTCGGTCACCGTTAGTCTGACAAGGAACGTTCCGGTCTGCGTGAACCGGTGCCACACGGCGCTTCCGTTGTCCGACGATCCGTCGCCAAACGTCCACGTGTAGGACACGATGGACCCATCAGAGTCCACCGATCCGGACGCGTCGAAGTTCACCCAACTTCCTACTGCTGGGCTCGTTGGACTGTGGGTGAAGGAAGCCGTCGGCGACGCGTTGGTCGGCCCAATCTGAACCGTCTGCGTCATTGTGGACGTTGCCCCGTCGTCATCGGTCACCGTGACGGTCACGTTGTACGTCCCGGACGCGGCGTATCGATGCCAGACCGCCGATCCGCTGTCGGACGTTCCGTCACCAAAGGTCCACAGGGTCGACACGATGGTTCCGTCCACGTCGACCGATGCGCCGGCGTCGAAATTCACCCATTCGTTGACCAAAGGATGCGCAGGACTGTAGGTAAACAGAGCCGTCGGCGCGTTGTTCACGCTCCCCAAGCTCAGGGTCTCTGCGTGCGTGGCCGTGGCTCCGTCATCGTCCGTGACGGTCAGCGTGACGGTGTACGTTCCGGCGGCCGAGAAACGGTGCCAAATGTACGGTCCCGAACCGGTCGATCCGTCTCCAAAATTCCAGGCGTACGATGTGATCGCACCATCTGCATCCGTCGAGGAGGATGCGTCGAACTGGATCCACTCTCCGACAGCCGGAACGGCTGGCGAGAAGGTGTAGTCGCCGATTGGCGGCTGGTTCGTCGGCACCAGGGGCGCGAGCGTGGCTGAGATCGTGCGCGCCCGATTCCCGAGGATCCACACGAGGTACTCGGCGTTTCGGTAGCCGGCCTTGGAGAACGTGATTCGATGAAACCCGGCGCTAAGACAGAACGTTGCCGGCGTGGTTCCGACGGCAGATCCATCCACTGTGACGCTTGCCCCGCTTGGGGTGCTGGTGGCCGTGATGGTTCCCTGGCTGGCCGCACACACGATTTCGAAACTGCTATAGGCCCACGATCGCTGTTCCACGGGAATGAGTCCGAGGATCGTCACTTCGACGTTCTGCTGGAACTCCTCCGGTGTACCGGTCAAGTAGGTGAACGGATCGATCGGCGTTGTGGTGGCCAGGATCTGGAGGTACTCCGTTCCCACCGGTTCGACGACGGTGAACGTTGCTGGAACGTCGTGCGTCCCCGCTTCAACGTAGTTGTTCATGCCCCCTGCGTACAGTGTCGATGGGAAGATCGGCTCGACGTCGCCCGCCGGGGTTATGTCCCAGATGTAGATGTAGGCCGGTTGACTCGTGCTGTAGTGAACGGTCAGCGTGTCGCCCACGGCGTAGGACGCTTCGTCCACCCAAACGCGAACCTCCAACGCTGTGTTCCCTGGTGGGTCGACGATGAGCCCCTTGACGGCGGGCTGTGCCCAGCCGACGAAAGCCATCATCGACGCGAGGACGATGCACAGCAGTCCAACTCGCCTCGTTCTGGCGTTCATGCTGTCCTCCTTTTCCTTAGACGCACATGTCTAAGATACCGCTTCGAGCGCAACGCGTTTCAAATCGTCTGGACCGATCCGTTCCAGCACGAGGTCCACATCCGAGGCAGGGATTGATGGGCTGGCTCCTTGCGAGAGCTTGGTCAGTCGATCTTCCACTTGGGCGTAGAGCACGGTGCTGTCGAATGGGCTTCCGCCCCCTTCGAGGAAATCGCTGATCGTGTCTGCGACGTTCGTCAACAGCGCGTTGAACCGCGACTCGGGCAGCGCCCCCGCGGCACTTGACGACTGGCCCTCCGGTGTACTGAAGAGGCTCTTCTGGAACAGGAGGTCCCGGACGCCCCGAAGGAGGCTCAGTCGATGGTCGATTCCCTGCTCGATCACAATCGCCGAGCGACGCTGTGCGATTCCTTTGAGGGCTTCAAGAACGATGCCGTCGATCGGAAGCCCTTCGGCCATGGCTTCCGTCAGCATCTGCTCGGCGGGCAACAAGTCCGTCACGGAGTACCCCGATTCGATCGTTCGAACCAGAAGAAACAGGATCTCGTTCTTGCTCTCGTTGGGTCCCGGTGTCGCGATCAGCAGCTCAATGAGCGACTTGACCTGCGTTGCGGGGAAACCCGGCTGGGACAGGCCGGTCTCCAGTGCGGCAAGCGCGCGATCCGGCTCGGTGAGCGGCAGCAAGACGAGCAATTGCTCATACGTGGACAGATCGACCTGGCCGAAGAGAGGTGTCGCTGTGAGGCCGACGAGTAGCAGCAGTGTGACGAGAATCCGTGCCATCGCGTTCATGCGCCATCGCCTCCGCTGACGTAGCGAACCGACGTGAACTGCCCGTAGTTCTCCACGTGTTCATCTGCAAGGAGGTCCTGTCCCCTCCAGAGACCATCGATCAAGAAGGCGTACTCGTACCGGCCGGGAGAGAGAGGAATCGATGCCGTCCAAATCCCGTCGCTGTTGTCGTCAGCCAAGGGGACGGCCTCCCAGTTGCTGAAGTCGCCGACGACAGCAACGGACACAGCCTCCGGGGCCGGAACCACGAAGAGCACTTCCTGGTTGGAGCGCGTCGCGAGGCCGGACGCACCGACTGATGGATCGGCAAGCGGCAGGCCGCGGTCAGACAAGAAGAGTCCGACCATCAGAAAGGCCGCAGCCGTCGCGCCGACGACTACCATCTGGCCGAGTCTTCCTCCTCTCGTCGGGGCGATCATCTGCCGCATGTGATCGATCAGACCTCGCCGGGGACTCCGGTCGCCAAGCATCTCGACAACGCGCTCTTCGAGTGCGCCGATCTGGGGCAGTTCCTGAGCGACTTCGTGTCGCAGCGCGTCCCGCAAAACATCTTCGAGGTCATGGTTCTTCATCATGAATCACTTCCCTGTTCCATCAAGTCCTTCAACAGTGCCTTCCCTCGGTGGATCCGTGTCTTCACTGTTCCTTCGGGAATACCGAGGATGTCCCCGATGTCGCGGTAGGGCAGATCGTTGTAGAACCGAAGCACCAGAGGCGCACGGTAGCTGTATGGTAGGCGGCTGAGAGCTGCCTTGATCTTCGCCTGACGATCCTCACGGGCGATGGTCACAGCCGGGTCTCCTCCGCCCGGAATCGAGTCCGGTGGTTCGACCACCGGGTGGTTCCGGCGATAGCGCAGACGATTTCTGCACAGGTTGGCTGCTATCGTGAACAGCCACGTAGAGAACTTCTTCTCCAAGTTGTAGCGACGCAGATTGACGTATGCGCGAACGAACGCGTCTTGGGCGATGTCTTCTGCGTCAGCGCGGTTCCGAAGGAATCCAAGACACAGCCCGAAGACCGCGTCCTTGTACCGCGTCACGATCTCGCCCCATGCCGCTGTTTCGCCATCGAGAGATGCGCGCAATAGAGTCACCTCGTCTTGTCGCCGATACACCCTGCTCGTTGCCTCCTCGGTGTCCAATATACACGGTTTGCCGGACGTCGTTTCGTGATTGACATCGGTCACCTCAAGCCAGGACGAACCAACCGGTCCGGATGTCCTGACGTCCGCGAGGAGGTCGAGAATCCATAAGTACACTGCTGTTTGATGGCGTTTCTTGTTGCTTTGAATATGCAAACGAAGGACGGCTCATCTAAGGAGGTCAAAAAGATGTTTGCCAACCGAGACGGCGCCCGCACAGGGGGGAAGAGGATCCTTGCGATTGTCTGTCTGTTGCTCACGCTAGCGGGTGCGCTAACCGCTTGCCGGGGGTTCTTCGGACAGGCACCGATTGCACTTCTTGTGGTGGATCAGGGGAATGACCAGGAAGTACCGGTGATGGTGACGTTCGATCTGAGTGGATCGAACGATCCGGACGGCACGATTGCCAGTTACGAATTGGAGTTTGGGGACGGAAGTGCCGCGAGGACGGGAACCGACGTCAGCGTGGCCGTGACGCACGAATACGACACGGCCGGTACGTATACGATCCTGTTGACGATCACCGACAACGATGGACGGATCGGGATGACGAATGCCGTTGTCACGATCGGGCCGGTCATGATCACGTTCGCGGCCGATCGCGTGGGGGACTTCGACATCTATCGGATGCAGGCGGACGGCACGGATCAGGCCGTTGTATACAACACCGATGACGAGGAGCTGTTCCCGGATCTGGTGCGAATCACTCGGGATAAGATTGCCTATGCAGCCGAGGACGGGACGAACTGGGACATCTGGATCATGGATACGGACGGAGGAGGTCGCAGTCAGCTCACCACCCCGACCAACGACTCGAATCAGATTCAGCCATCGTGGTCGCGGACCGGCACCAGAATTGCCTATGCCTCGAACGCAACACAGACCCCTTCGGCGACGACCTGGGAGATCTACACGATGACCTCCGCCGGTGCGGCGGTGACGCAGTTGACATCGCAGTCTCCGTCATGGGCGATCGCACCGGCATACAGCCCCGTCAACGATGACATCCTGTTCGTGTCGGACAAGACCGCAACCGGAGGGAGTGCGATCTGGCTGTGGGATGACTCCCTGGGCGCGGCGATCGAGTTGTACGACTCGACGGGACGAGACGGAGATGCGTCCCCGGCGCTGGTCGGCCTGGCAACGGCCCTCAATCTACCGGTGAGTGCGGGGATCTCGAGGCCGTGTTGGTCGCCGGATGGGGAGAAGATCGTGTTCTCTCGAGAGCGCACAGCCGGGGGGATTGTTGACGTCTACGTAATGGATGCCGACGGGACGAATGCAGAGACCCTTGAGGAGTACGTCGACAGTCTCGGGGTCACGAACACGGACATTACCACGGATGACGACGAGTTCTGTCCGTTCTGGCTGGAAGACGAGAGCGGCATCGCGTTCGTGCGGGATGACGGTGCCGAGTACCACATCTATACCGTCAGCTTCGCCACGGGGGCGGTCACTGAGCTGACCGAGACCGGGGACAACGTGTCCCCTGCCTCGAAAAGGTAGCGGCGAGCAGTATCTGAATCGAAGACCTCCGAACACGGACTGGGGGAAGTGAGCGCCGTCACTTCCCCCGTCTGCTTTTCCGCCTTCGCCAACCCTGGACCAAGGTCCAACAGGTAGCTGCACCGACGACGATCAACAGGGGAACGTCTCCGAGCCGTCCGTACAGACTGAGGTCGGTGCGCAGGCAGACCGAGCCGATCAGCACGCCCTCCTCGCGTAGGGTGGACTCGATTGCTCCGCGGGGAGAAACGAATCCGGTGATCCCACCGTTTGCCGCCTGAACCACCCATCGCCGGGTTTCGACGGCACGAAACACAGCCGATGCGAAGTGGGCTTCGAGCTCGGACGCGAAGTCGAACCAGGCATCGTTTGTCACCGTTACGATCAACTGTGCTCCGTGACGAACGAACGCGCGGGACCCCGTCGGCAGGGTGGTCTCGAAGCAGATCGGCGTGCCGATTGAGCCGAGGGGCTCGTAGGATGATCCTGGCGACAGGTCGACGGGCAGGAACGAATCCATCACGAAGTCAAGACCGATGGCGGACCAGATCGCACGACCGGGAATCGTCTCGCCGAACGGCACGGGCCGAACCATTGCATAGGTAGACACCAGCGAACCGGTTGAGTCAAGAAGCGCGACGACGTTGTAGATCTTGCGATCCCGGATGTCTCCGGTGCCGAACAGGAGTCGTGCGCCGGCCTGGCGGGCGCACGTGCTCAGTGCGTCGAGCAGGTCGCTTCGCTGCAGGACATACGCGGGGAGAAACGACTCCGGCAGTACAATAAGATCAGGCTCATGCGCCACGGCGTCGTCGAGCAGGGTTACGTACCGCTCTGTCAACTCGGGAAGGTTTGCTGTATCCAGCTTCACCTGTTGATCGACGGTCGACGACACGGCAGCAACGGCGATGGTGGGTTCGTTCCTCTCCTCGATCGGGACAAGCCTCGGAACGGCTAGGAGACCGACGGTGGCGAACGCGGCGACACCGAAGACGATTTGCCTTCTGCGGTACGCAGCGTAAAGGAAGCCGTTGATCAGCGCGACAGCGCCGGAGACGAACCACGGCCCGAACCACGCCGCCGACTGGATGAGCCATGGGCTTCGGTACAGCGCCGAGTAGAGCGTGGTAAACCCCATTCCCATTGCCCCCTGCGCCCGCAAGAACTCAACCAAGACGAAGAGGGACGAGACCAGCGCGACCGACACGCCCCCCCTACGCTGCCGATGCCAGGCAGACACCGCACCCAACACGCCGAAGGGGAGCGCGAAGTACAGGATGACGAGCACGTATCCGACATAGACGAGCGGACTGAACCGATCCAGCGTCAGGATCCAGCGAAGGTCGATGGCGAACAGCGTCACGCCGAAACTGAGGCCGACGACGAATCCGCCGGATTCCAGTGCGAAGTACAGGGGAACGAGAGCGAGCAGGACGAGCAATCCACCGCCAAGACCAGGCAGGGCGATCGCGGCCAGGACCCCGGACAGGATGGCCAGAGCGATCTTGCCCCATCGATTCCGCACCATATACTGATCTTATCCGGAAAGAGGGGGCGCCATGCATCCTGTTCTTGTGGAGATCGGGCCGATCACGATTCGCTTCTACGGGCTGATGTACGTGATTGCCTTCATTGTGGGCTTCGTGCTCGTTCGTCGGGAAATCGCGCGCAAGAACATCAAGCTGACGTCGGATGGCCTCGTTGACCTGTTCCTGTGGACGATTCCAGTTGCGATTGTCGGAGCGCGGCTGTACTACGTAGCATTCCAGTGGGGTTACTACTCCGCTCACCTCGGCGACATCGTCAAGATCTGGGAAGGCGGCTTGGCCATCCACGGTGGCGTGATCGCGGGCGCAATCACCGTGTACGTCTTCTGCCGTGCGAAACGGCTGTCATTCTGGCGCCTTGCCGACGCGCTCGTGCCAAGCCTGATCCTTGGACAGGCGATCGGTCGAATTGGGAACCTGATGAATGGAGACGCGCACGGACTGGAGACGTCGCTTCCGTGGGGGATCCAGTTTCCGGAGACCGTGCCGGCCGGTCAGAAACTCGTCGACGGTTTCTGGATGCCTGCCGGGCCGACGCACCCGACGATGATCTACGAAATGCTCTTGAATCTTGCGGTCTTCGTGTTCTTGTGGTGGTGGGTGCGCAAACGTGGGTTTCGCGATGGGTTCTCTACGGCGATGTACGTGATCCTATACTCCGTTGGACGGTCGATTGTCAGCCTCGTACGCGCCGACAGCCTGTGGATCGGGCCGGTTCGTGCCGCGCACGTTGTCAGTGCCGTGCTCATCGTGGGATTCGTTGCGCTGATCGTCGTGCGACGCCTGTACAGGCGCGAACCGGCGTAGCCGGTCTGCGCTTTGAACGAATCTCCCGGATCGAGCGGCGGAGCAAGGGGCTCGTCGGCGACGCCCCTTTGGATCTGTCTTGCAGCTAGGGGTCCCCGCTACGCCCGGAAGTCGTCTCCGAGGTAGAAACGGCGAGCGAGCGGGTCTTCGAGGATGTCCGAGGGAGAGCCTGCGGACATCAGTTGCCCGTTGTTGATCAAGTAAGTGTGATCGGTGATCGACAAGGTGTCGCGTACGTTGTGGTCCGTGATGACGACACCGATATCCCGTTGCTTGAGTTGCAGGATTTCCCGTTTCAGATCGGCGATTGACAGTGGATCGATCCCTGAGAACGGTTCGTCGAGGAGCATGAAGCGCGGCGCCGTGGCGAGCGAGCGGGCGATCTCAAGGCGGCGTCGCTCTCCGGAAGAGAGTGTTCCCGCCCTACGAGCGGCAAGCGGCGTCAGCTTGAACTCGTCGAGCAACTGATTGCGTCGCGCTGCCCGCTGCGAAGCTGGCCCCGACCATTCGAGGGCCATCTCGAGGTTGTGCGACACCGTCGCCTTCGTGAAAACAGACGGCTCTTGTGGAAGATACCCGATCCCGAGCCGAGCACGGCGGTAGAACGGATCGTCAGAGATGTCTCGACCATCGAGGACCACGCGCCCTCCGTCTGCCGAGATGAATCCGATCAGAAGGAGAAACGTCGTAGTCTTGCCGGCGCCGTTTGGGCCGAGGAGGCCAGTGATCTGGCCTTGCTCAACGCTCAGGGACAGCCGGTCGACCACGGCACGCTGCTGATATCGCTTGACGAGAGCGTACCCTTCAAGCGTCATCCGTCTTCTCCTCCCACTTCTCCGAGATCCAAGTACAGCGTGACCCGCGATGCTGCGGTGAACCCGGCGGACGTGATCGTCGCTCTGTCCGCTTCAATCCGGCCGGACGAGAAGGCCATCTGCACTTCCCCGGTCATCGAGAGATCCTCTCGCTCTTCATTGAACGCCAAGGTGTCACAGGTGTACCGCTCGCCATCCTTCGTTTCTACCACGACCGATCCTGTCGCGGTCAGCGTTCCGTCGCAAACGTCCAATCGTCCGGATGATAAGGACCAACCGTCGTCGCCCATGGCCGCAACTCGAACCTGATCCTCAATTGTCACACACGTCTTCGAGAGATCGTAGGAGGACCGAAGTCCGGATGCGCGGAGCTCAGCGTACTCGAGGGCGGTCTCCGACGCGACGAGCGTTCGGTTTGCCTCATCCCAGGTCATCCGATCCGTTGTGACTCGAAGTCCGTCTTCCCGTTCGACGACGACGCTCCCCGCAAGGATGCTTCGGGCCGACGTCCGTGTCAGCTCGTCGGCTCGGACTGTGATCGGGCTTGTGCTTTGCTCCGAGAGCATCAACTCGACGTCCGAGAGGGTTCCGCCTTCGTCAGCCAGCGTTCCGCTTTCTGCCGTGATGTGCCAGGATAGCGCGCCGTCCTCAGCGTACCCGAACAGCGACAGCCCTGCGGCAGCGGCGGACGGAGCCGGCACACGGGTTGACCAGCGGGGCCAGAGCAGGGCGGCGGCAGCAGCGAAGGCCACTACGACAAAGACAGCGACGAGGAGCGTTTTCGCTCGAAGCATGCGCGTAGGAACCCGCAGAAGAGAGGATGGGGCTGCAAGAGCCGTGACGTGAACTCGGGGTGAAACTGAACGCCGACGAACCACGGATGGCCCGCCATCTCGACGATCTCCGCGAGACCGTCTCCGGAAACCCCAACGATTCGAAGACCCGCGTCGTCGAACGCCGTTCGGTATGCCGGATTGAACTCGTATCGATGACGATGGCGTTCGATGATCGTCTGCGTGGCGTAGCAAGCCGCGGCCGTGCTGCTCGGGGTCAGCGTTGTCTCGTAGTTGCCGAGGCGCATGGTCCCACCCTTCTGTGTGATCGTCAATTGCTCGTCAAGCAGACCGATCACCGGATGGCGGGTGTCTTCCTCGAACTCCGTGCTGTTTGCGCCTTCGAGGCCGAGGACGTTCCGCGCAAACTCAATCACGGCGCACTGCAGTCCGAGGCAGATCCCGAAGAATGGCACCTCGCGCTCGCGAACGTACTGCACTGCCTCGACCTTCCCTTCGATCCCGCGGTGTCCGAACCCGCCGGGGATCAGCAACCCGTCCAGATCATCGAGGTATCGCTCTGGGCCGTGCAACGCGATGTCCTCGGACGAGATCCAATGCATGTCGACTCCGATGTCCTCTCCGGCTCCTGCGTGGGTGAACGCATCCCGAATGCTCATATAGGCATCCTTGAGTTCAACGTACTTGCCGGCGATTCCCACCGAGACGCGCCGCGCCGGGGCATCGATTCGCTCGATTCGCTTCGCCCACGGTGACGTGTCCGTGGGTCTCTTCGGCAGCGCGAGACCGCGCGTGACACACTCTGTCAGGCGGTTCCGGTGGAGTATGAGCGGGGCGTGGTAGATCGTCGCCAATGTTGGGTCTTCGATGACGTTCTCGCGGGGGACGTCGCAGAACAGCGCGATCTTCTGCTTCACCGAGTCCGGCAACGGAAGATCGGTTCGAGCGACGATTGAGTCCGGCTGGATTCCGATGGCGCGCAGTTCCTTCACGCTGTGCTGCGTTGGCTTCGTCTTGATCTCGTCTGATGTTCCGATGTGTGGGAGCAGTGTGACGTGGACAAAGAAGGTATCCTCCTTTGGCAGTTCGTCCTTCATCTGGCGGAGTGCTTCCAGAAACGGAAGCCCCTCGATGTCCCCAACGGTCCCGCCGACCTCGATTACGCCGATGTCGGCTTCCACCTCATCCAGCGGACGTCGTATCAACCGCTTGATCTCATCGGTAATGTGGGGGATGACCTGCACGGTCTTGCCGAGGAATGCGCCGGTCCGTTCTTGGCGGATGACGTTCCAGTACACCTGCCCGGTGGTGAAGTAGTTCGATGCGGACAGCTGTTCATTGAGGAACCGCTCGTACCGTCCGATGTCAAGGTCGGTCTCCTTGCCGTCGTAGGTGACGAAGACCTCGCCGTGTTCGTACGGGTTCATGGTGCCGGCGTCCACGTTGACGTACGGATCGATCTTCTGAAGGCTGACGCGGTACCCCTGCAGCTTGAGAAGGAGACCGAGAGAGGCTGTGACTACGCCTTTTCCGAGTCCGGACAGGACTCCACCGGTGATGAAGACGAACTTCCTCAACGCGTTCGCGCCCCCTCAAGCGAGGATTTCACAGCATACGGGAGGGGAAAAACATGCGCAAGGGGACAGAGCGGCTTGTGCAACGCCTGTTCCTGTGCTACTATCGACGTCCTGCGGCGTTCGAGTCTCTGCCGCTGCGAAAGGATCGAGATCAGCTCATGTGGTGGACATACTTGCTGGAAGGCGTCTTCTTTCTGAATGCTCTATCGCTGATGGGGATCGTCCTCCTTCAGATGAGCGAGCATTCCGGACTTGGAGGAGCGTTCGGCTCGGGTGCATCAAACACGGTGTTCGGTCGAGATGAGACCCGTGACCCGAAGCGGACGACAACGGTCGTGCTGGCGACGGTTTTCCTGGTTCTCGGATTCGTCCTCATGGCGATTGGCTAGAACCGTACACTCTCAGACGTTCTCGATGCTCGGTCCGGTCAGGCAATGTCCGATTCGTTCATCGAACGGCAGCAGGCGGGGGCTGAGTTGAACACACTCCTTCTGGGAACCGGCAACCGAGGTAAGGTCGAGGAGCTCTTGGCTCTCCTCGATTCCATCCCATCGCTACAAGTCATGACTCGGGACGATGTCCCGTTCTCAGATGTCGCCGAAACCGGCGCTACGTTTCTCGACAACGCCGTCCTCAAGGCGCGTGGTATCCACCATCAGACTGGCCTTCCCGTGCTCGCTGAAGACGCGGGTCTCGAAGTTGGGGCGTTGGACGGGAAACCCGGCGTTTACTCGGCGAGGTACTCCGGGCCAGGAGCGACCGACGAAACGAACGTGCGGCTTCTCCTTGACAGGCTGAACGGTGCGACCGATCGACGGGCGCGGTTCGTCGACGTCGCGTGTCTGCTGCTCCCGGACGGGCGAACGTTCATTACGACGGGTATTCTCGAAGGGACAATTGCCACGGCTCCATCCGGCGACGCCGGCTTCGGATACGATCCGATCTTCGTCCCGATCGGTGCGCAGAACACGCTCGCGCAGCTTCCGCTAGAGGAGAAGAACCGGATCAGTCATCGGAGGGATGCGATCCGGCGTCTCACGCCGATTCTCGAGGGTCTTGTCGCAACGAATTCGCTACGAGCCTGAGTCGAGTGCTTCTGCATACGCGTCGAGCGCACGTCGTTGCTTTGCTGACAGCTTCTTGGGAACGTCGATTGTCACCTCCACAAGGTGATCGCCTCGGCCGCTGCCGCGGTGGACGTTCTCGATTCCCTTTCCCTTGAGTCGTAGGACCGTTCCCGGCTGCGTCCCAGAAGGCACAGTCACGGCCTCGCGTCCCCACAGGGTATCGACCGACAGCTTCGTTCCTCGTACGGCCTCCGGATACGGGATTGTCACACTCGAGCGGACGTTTCGTTCTTCGCGCGTGAACGATGGGTGGGGGATGACCTCGATGACGATGAAGAGATCGCCATTTGGGCCTCCGTTCAATCCAGCGTTCCCCTGCCCGCGCAGACGTAAGCGTGATCCGTTGTCAACTCCCGCGGGGACGGTGATCGAGATCTTGCTGGACTCGCGGACGCGCTGTGAACCGTGGCACTTGCGACACGGCTGGTCGACGACCTCTCCGGCTCCGCCGCACTCCGGGCACGTGCGGACGTTCACGAAGTTGCCCAACAAGCTCTGCTGACGGTACTCGATCTGGCCCTGGCCGTTACACGTCGAGCACGTTCGTTTCGACGACCCCGGCTCCATGCCGGAACCCGAGCACGCCCCGCAGGCAATCATTCGCGGGACAGTGACTGTCATCTTGGTCCCGTGGGCTGCGTCTTCAAGCGTGATCCGCAGTCGGTATTCGATGCTCTCGCCCTGCCGGGCCAGCGACTGCCGCGACCGTGTTCGAGGGCCGCCCTGACGGAAGAACAAGTCGAACAGGTTGTCGAACCCGCCGAATCCGAACTCCCGGTACGCCTCTCGAGCGCGGTGGAAGTCGGTGTCTCCGAACGTGAACCCCTGGTCCGGACCGGCGTGGCCGTACCGATCGTACTGCGCGCGTTTCTGCGGGTCGCTGAGAATCTCATACGCCTCGGCTACCCGCTTGAACTCCTCCTCGGCCTTCTTCCGATCCGATGGATTGCGGTCGGGATGAAGGGCTTTCGCCTTCTGGCGATACGCCTTCTTGATCTCCATCTCGTCCGCATCCCGGGATACCCCGAGGGTTTCGTAGTAGTCGCGCTTGGCCACGCCGCCCCCCTGTGTGACTCGCTATTTCTCGTCGTACTCCGCGTCGATGTACTCGCCGCCGTCACTGTCGTCGGCAGCGTCTGAGTCGGATTCCTGGGTCGAGCCGCCGGCCTGTCCCTGCTGATACGCTTGCTGGGCGATCTCCTGCGTCGCTTTGGACAGCTCGTCGGTCAGTCGCCGCAGTTCGGCAAGACCTGCGTTCTGGTCGAGCTTCTCGCGGAGCTGGCGAACGAGGCTCTCGATTTCCGACCGCTTCTCGCTCGAGACATTCTCGCCGAGGTCGGACAACGCCTTCTCGGCGGCGTACGTAAGCTGATCCGCCTGGTTCCGCGCTTCGACCAATTCGGCCTTCTTGCGATCGTCCTCGGCATGCTCTTCAGCCTCTCGCTGCATCCGTTCGATTTCCGATTCGTCAAGACGGGACGAGTCAGTGATCGAGATGGACGCGCTCTTCGACGTCGCCTTGTCCTTCGCCGTTACGTGAAGGATTCCGTCGGAGTCGATGTTGAACGTGACGTCGATCTGCGGAATGCCGCGGGGCGCCGGGGGAAGACCGGTCAACTGGAACTTACCCAGCGACTTGTTGTCGCTGGCCATCTTCCGCTCGCCCTGGACCACGTGGATCTCCACCGCTGGCTGATTGTCCTCCGCCGTGGTGAAGGTCTTGGTTTTCTCAGTCGGGATCGTCGTGTTGCGCTCGATCAGCGGCGTAGCCACTCCGCCGAGCGTTTCGATCGATAGGGTCAGCGGCGTCACGTCGAGCAGGACGATCTCGTCTACTTCGCCGGCGAGGATGCCGCCCTGGATCGCGGCGCCAGCGGCCACGACCTCGTCCGGGTTGATCTCACGGTTGATCTTGCCGGGGATACGTTGGGAGATCAGCTCCTGCACCTTCGGGATACGGGTCGAGCCGCCGACCAGCACGACCTGATCGATCGTGTCGGCGTCTTTGCCGGCCTCGCGAAGCGTGGCGTTGACGACCGACACTGTGCGTTGTAGGAGGTCATCGATCATGGCCTCGAACTTCGCCCGTGACAGCTTCTTCTCCAAGTGTTTCGGGCCGGTCGAGTCTGCCGTGATGTAGGGCAGGTTGATCGACGTTTCCATTCGCGATGACAGTTCCTTCTTGGCAGACTCCGCGGCGTCTTTCAGTCGCTGGAGGGCACTGGGATCTTTGGTGAGGTCTATCCCCGTGTCCTTGCGGAACTCGTCGACGAGCCAGTCGATGACGCGCTGATCGAAGTCGTCGCCGCCGAGCCGGGTGTCTCCGTCGGTGGCCAGAACGTCGAACACGCCGTCGCCGATGTCGAGGATGCTGACATCAAACGTGCCGCCTCCGAGGTCGTACACCAGGATTGTCTGGTCGTGTCCTCGCTCGAGTCCATACGCGAGTGCGGCGGCCGTGGGCTCATTGATGATTCGGGCGACTTCAAGACCAGCGATGCGTCCTGCGTCCTTCGTCGCTTGTCGTTGCGAGTCATTGAAGTACGCGGGAACAGTGATCACCGCCTTGGTGACCTTGCCGCCAAGGTGTGCCTCGGCATCGGTCTTCAGTTTCTGAAGAATCATTGCCGAAATCTGCTCCGGGGAGTACTCCTCCGTCTTCCCTTCATGCGAGATCTTCACGCGGTGATCCGTTCCCATCTCTCGCTTGATCGAAGAGACGGTGTTGGACGGATTGGTGATCGCCTGTCGCTTGGCCAACCGACCGACGAGACGCTCCCCGGCCTCCGAGAACCCAACAACCGACGGCGTGACGCGTTCTCCTTCAGCATTCGCGATGATCTCAGGACTTCCTCCCTCCAGGATGGCAACACAAGAGTTCGTCGTCCCCAAGTCAATGCCGATGATTTTTTCCTTCATTCTTCCTCCTGCTGAGATACGGGACCTTGACTCACGGTGACCTGACTCGGTCGCAGCGTACGCTCGCCTCGAGCGTATCCAGGTGTAATCTCCTCAACCACGGTGTTTCGCATTTCGTCGCTTGTCACAGTCAGAATTGCTTCGTGGACCGCCGGATCGAACGGCGTTCCGACGGTCGGAATCTTCACCACGTCATACGCATGGAGAAGCTGCTCGAACTGGTTTCGGATCTGTAGCAGCCCTTCGTACAACGCCGCAGGTTCGTCTTCGACGCCGTGCGCCAAGCAGGCGCGCTCCAAGCTGTCGTACAACGGCAAGACATCGATTAGCACTTGGTTGAACGCGCGTTCCTTCAGCAGTGCCGCATCGCGTGTCGTGCGTTTTTTGTAGTTGTCGAACTCCGCCTGCATCCGTTTCAGCCGCTCGACGAACGTGCGGACGGTGCCGTCTTCACTTGGTTGCACCAGGTCCGTCTCGTCTGTGTCCGGGTTCGTCTCTTCTGTTGCGGAGTCTCGCACGGCCGCGGATTCCATCGTCCCATCCTCGATCGGAACCTCGATCCGTGTCTTCTCATCGCGGGGGATCTGATTGTCCTTCCTCATGAATTCACCCTCCCGAAGGCGGTCGTGCAGGACGTAATCAGCAACGTCTCCAGCCGATTGGCAATGTATGTGGTCGTCGACAGCGCACGGCCGTAGTCCATCCATGTCGGGGCAATGACCCCGATTACGCCGGAGTGCGGTCGGTACGAACAGCTCACAACACTGAACTCCTCGAGCCCATGAAGCGGAACATCGCCGATATTGATTGCGATGCTCGCCGTCCCCCGCCGTGCGGCATGAAGCGCCCGGACGAACGCTGTTTCATCCTGAACCGCCTGCCACAAGTGGGTGAAGCGGTCCATCGCCTCGTCGGGAACCATCATTCGTAGGTCACTGGCGAGGTTCAGTACCCCTTCGAATGTCACGCGTTGCTTCATCTGGTTCTCAAGCAAGCGTCCGAGTACGAGGAACGCGTGTCGAACGGGGCGTTCGTACCATCCATCCGGTCCTTCATCGGCGGCCAGTTCCCGAACGTCGGCCAGACTGGCGCCACGCAATGTGTGGTTGATCGTCTCGGCGACCCGAGCGATCTCCTCGCTTGTCAGGTCCTCCTCCAACGGAACGAGCCCGTGTTCGATGACGCCGATGTCGGAGACGACGGCGAGGAACACGAGGCGATCGGCCATTCGGAGGACCACAACGCGCTCCAGCTTCGTCTCCTCCCATCGCGGGGGGACCACGAACGCGGCATACCCGGTGAGACTGCCGAGGAGGACAGCCGTTTGCCGAATTGCCTCGCTGATGTCGAGACAGCGAGACTGGTACGCTTCAACGATCTCGTGCCGTTGATCGCGCGGTAGTTCCGACAGATCGAGCAGCCAGTCGACGAAGAAGCGGTATCCCTTCTTCGTCGGAATCCGACCCGAGGAGGAGTACGGCTTCACAATGTAGCCGTGACCCTCCAGGTCGTTCATGTCGTTTCGGACCGTCGCGGAACTGACATCGAGCCCGTACTCCTCGAGAATCATCCTCGAGGACACCGGTTCGCGGAGCCGGATGTACCGATCGACGATCTCCTTCAGAATCAGTCGTTGTCTCTCAGGTAGACGCATGGTTCCCTATTAGCACTCGCTTGATAAGTCTGCTAATGGTAGCCGGGGGGACCGTTCCTGTCAATTGTGTGATACCGATCGCTTGACGCGGCGGCAGATTCCCCCTATAGTGGGCGACATGACCAAGACCGAAGGCAGAATCCAGCGCGATAACGCAGCCGCCGGGTTCTCGTTCTATTGGTATTGGTTTACGTCTGGCTCTTCCGCTGCGCGCTAGCGTTATTCGGTAGCGCGACGAGCAGAAGGGTCAGAGAACGGACTGCGGAGAACTCCGCGGTCTTTTTCTTTTGGTGCGGATGTGAAGGGAGGCAGGACATTTCGAGAGCCACGTTTGGAGGAAAGGGGCCCGCCCGCGTAGCGGCTTGCAGGCGACTATCGCGGACGGGCGTGACACGGACGAACGAAGTCGTCCGCACGGCCGGTCTGAACGGTGACCGGCGCGTGCAAGCGTACTACAGAAGGGAACGAAAGTGAAAATTCTACGGACTACGCTTGTAGTTGGAATCGTACTCGGCCTTGTCGCCATCGGTGCGGCCGCCGCACCGATCAAGATTGGGATCACGAAGATCGTCGAGCACCCGGCGCTAGACGCTGTCCAGCAAGGCGTGATCGATGGACTCACAGCGGCGGGCTACATCGAAGGAGAAGATGTCGAGTACATCGTGGAGAGTGCTCAGGGCGACTTGAGCTTGGCGGCATCGATTCCACAGGACTTCCAGGCGCGAGGGGTGGACCTGGTTGTCGCAATTGCCACTGCGACAGCCAAGGCAGCCGTTCAGGTTCTGGAAGGTACGAGCATTCCTGTTGTGTATAGCGCGATCACGAATCCCCTGGGAGAGGGGTTAATCGTGAGCACGGAAGATCCGAGTCTGAATGGAAACGTCACCGGGGTCTCCGACATGATAGACGTCGAGAATGATCTCATCCTTCTGAAGGCTCTTGGGCCGCAGATCCAACGGATTGGCCTAATCTACAACGCCGGCGAGCCGAATGCCGAGTTCCTCAAAGACGAGACCGTGGCAGCGGCGCCCGGAGTCGGTCTTGAGGTTGTGTTGGCAACGGCAAGTGTTTCGAGCGAGGTGCAAATGGCAGCGCAGTCCTTGGTTGGACGCGTAGATGCCTTCTTCGTGACAACGGACAACACGGTGGTCTCAGCGCTGGATGCTGTAGTAGCCGTGGCGGAAGAGGCAGGGATTCCCTTTCTCGTCGCCGATCCGACGAGCCTACCGTTTGGCCCAGCGATCGCAGCTGGTTTCGACTACTACGCCCTTGGATTGGCCACAAGCACGATCTGTGCTGAGATTCTTGGTGGTACGCCAGCCACTGAGATTCCTCCAATCATGTACTCGGATGTTGAGCCGGAAGAGGTCTGGTTGAACCTCGACGCGGCTGTGAAGATCGGTCTCTCCCTCTCCTCGGAGCTGATCGATATGGCAGACGGGATCTACTACGACGACACCATGTGGCAGAGAGTTCCGTAGAAAGATAACAGGAAGCGAGGGACGATGGCTGCGCTATTGGTACACGCGATCGAGCAAGGACTGGCCTATGGGATTGCTGCGCTCGGCGTGTTCCTGACCTACCGGATTCTTAAGTTTCCCGATCTGACAGTAGATGGGAGCTTCGTCACGGGGGCAGCCATCGCCTCCCTCCTTCTCATCAATGGCGGATTCGACCCGTTCTCGGTGTTCCTGCTCGCCTTCGGTGCTGGCGCTGTGGCGGGTCTCATAACGGGCATCCTCAATACCCGATTCGGCATCACCAACCTTCTTGCCGGCGTTCTGACGATGATCATGCTCTACTCGATCAACCTACGGATTATGGGGCGGCCGAATCTCTCCTTACTCCGGATACCCACAGCGATGCGGATTGTCGAAGCGTCGTGGGAGCCGCTTGGTTCGCTGGCCATCTTGGTGTTCATCGCCCTCCTGACAATCTTCGTCAAGCTTGTGCTGGATATGTTTCTTCGAACCGAAATAGGCTTTGCACTCCGGGCGACGGGAGACAGTGAGAGGATGATCACGGCGCAGGGCGTGAACGCGGAGAGCATGAAGTTGCTCGGGCTGGCGCTATCGAATGGCCTAGTGGCGCTCTCGGGAGCCATCGTCGCTCAGTACGGAGGCTTCGCGGATGTCGGGATGGGGATTGGCACAATCGTGACCGGGTTGGCGGCGGTCATCATCGGCGGTTCTCTCATCCGTTCGTCACGTGTCGGATGGATGACAGCAAGTGTGCTTCTCGGATCGCTCGTCTATCGGATTGCCATTGCTCTTGCTCTGAGGTACGGACACGTCGTCGGGTTCCAGCCAAGCGATCTAAAGCTCATTACGGCGGTCCTGGTCGTCCTCGCGTTGGTCGTCCCGCGGATACGAGAACGGCGAGCAAGGAAGGTGAGCGCGTGCTAGCACTGGAACGGGTGACGAAAGCGTTTCATTCGGGAAACGATCGTGTTGTCGCGGTCGAAGAGATCGATCTCGTGCTGAACGCCGGGGAGCTTCTGACGATCATCGGCTCCAACGGAGCGGGGAAGAGCACAGTTCTGAACCTGATCGCTGGATCGTTCCCTCCGACGTCCGGGCGGATCCTCCTTGCCGGCCGCGACATCACGCCGATCCCTGCGCACAATCGAGCACAGCAGATCGGCCGAATCGTACAGGATCCACTGGCAGGAACCGCTCCGACGATGACGGTTGCCGAAAACCTCGCCCTGGCACTGAAGCGGGGGCGGCGATCCTTGCGGCCCGCACTCACCCGCCGCTTGCGCCAGCAATTCCGTGAGCAGCTGCAGCGACTCGACGTGGGGCTGGAGAACCGGCTCGACTGCCCTGTCTCTCTCCTCTCCGGAGGGGAGAGACAGGCCTTAACCGTCCTGATGACCACGTTTGTGCCCCCGGAGGTGCTGCTGCTGGACGAGCACACGGCGGCGCTCGATCCACACAACGCAACAATGATCACCGATCTCACCTGTCGGTTTGTCGAACGCCTCGGCCTGACGACGTTGATGGTCACACACAACATGGAACAGGCGATCGATGTGGGAAGCCGGTTGATCATGATGCACAAGGGGCGGGTGATTCACGAGCTGTCAGGCGAGGAGAAGCGGCGGGCGACGGTTCCGGATTTGGTCAGCCTGTTTGCGCGACATCACGTCGCGGACGATGCGCTTCTGCTCAAGAGCCCGGCGTAGTCACTCGCTTCGTCCGCAACACTTCTTGTACTTCTTGCCGGATCCGCACGGGCACGGGTCGTTTCGTCCGGGTCTCTTGTCCGTGTGGACCGGGCGGCGAACGCCCGTATGCGTCATGTTTGGCGCGGGTGCGAGAGCTTCGGCTCCGTCGACCTGAGGGTGCACGGCCCGAACAGGCTGTGACGGAGTCTGCGGCGTTGGCTGTGTCGAGATCGTCAGGCGTGGGTTGAGCAGGATTCGAACGATCTTCTCCGCCGTCCGGCCGAGCATGTCCTGGAACATCGAGAACGACTCTCGCTTAAAGACCACAAGCGGATCGGTCCCCGCGAGGGCCGTCCAGCCAATCCCGCCCTTGAGATCGTCCAAGTTGTACAGGTGTGTGCGCCACGCCTCATCGAGCGTGTGCAGAATGACATAGCGGCACAGGAGCATGTACGACGGCCCGATACGCTCCCGCTGGCGATCGAGTGCGCTGCGGAACGCCTCGTGTAGTCGCGGTGCGACGTCGGCCGCCTTCTCTTCTCCCAGGCCGTCGGCTTCGGGCAATCCGTACGACGTGAGTTCGCGTTCGAGGCCTTCAAGGTTCCACTCGTCGGGCGGGCGATTCGCCGGTATGTGGCTTGCTGTCAAGTTCTCTGCGATCTCCTCGAAGAGACCGTCAAGGTACTCAGCCAGGTTCTCCTCCGCCTCGGAATCGGGCTGGGCGGATGGGCCGGTCTGCGGAAGCAAGAACCGATCGCGTAGTGCGTAGACTGCATCTCGTTGCTTGGCAAGAACCTGGTCGTACTCGAGCAAGCGCTTCCGAATCTCGAAGTTGCGGCCTTCGACCCGCTTCTGTGCCTGTCGGATCGAACGTGTGAGCAACGCATGTTCGATCGCCTCTCCCTCCTCCAGCCCGAGTCGCTGCATGATGTTTCCGAACCGCTCGCCGCCGAAGATGCGCAGCAAGTCGTCCTCGGAGGACAGGTAGAACTGTGAAGAGCCGGGGTCCCCTTGACGGCCGGCGCGGCCGAGGAGCTGGTTGTCGATCCGTCGGGAGTCGTGACGTTGACATCCGATGACGTGTAATCCGCCGAGCTCGGCGACTCCGTCGCCGAGTTTGATGTCCGTCCCACGGCCGGCCATGTTCGTCGCCACGGTGATGGCGCCCCGCTGACCGGCAGCCGCCACGATCTCTGCCTCCTTCTCGTGATACTTGGCGTTGAGGACATCGTGCGGGAGTTTGCGCGCCTTCAGCAAGCGCGACAGCTCCTCCGATTTCTCAATCGAGTTTGTGCCAATCAGTACGGGTCTTCCCTGTTCGTGCATCGCGGCAACCTTGTCCGCGATGGCCGCGAACTTCGCCTTGTGCTTCTGGAAGATCAGATCGGGCAATGCCTCGCGCTTCAACGGCCGGTTTGTCGGGATGACCAGCACGGGGAGACCGTAAATCTGTTTGAATTCCTCTTCCTCTGTCTTCGCCGTTCCCGTCATACCGCAGAGCCCTGCGTACAGTTGGAAGTAGTGCTGTAGTGTAATCTGTGCTAGTGTCTGGGACTCGCGTTGGATCGTCAGGCCTTCCTTCGCTTCCAGCGCTTGGTGGAGCCCGTCGGAGTACCGCCGGTCGGGCATCAAACGGCCGGTGAACTCATCGACGATCATCACGCGTCCGTCCTTGACGATGTAGTGCTGTTCCCGCTGGAACAAGTGCAACGCGCGAAGCGCGTTCTCGATGTAGTGCAGTGTGTCGGTATGTTCCGGCGAGAACAGGTTCTCGATCGACAGCGCCTGTTCGGCCTTGTGGATTCCCTCATCGGTCAATGTGAGACGGCGGTTCTCCTCGTCGACTTCGAAGTCCTTGTCGGTTCGGAATCGGCGCGCAAGCGCGGCGAACTTCTTGTACAGGTCGTATGCCTGCTCCGTCGATCCGGAGATGATGAGCGGCGTGCGAGCTTCATCGATCAGGATGTTGTCGATTTCGTCGACAATGGCGAAGTCGAGGGCCCGCTGGACCTTGCGATCCGGTGTCATCACCATGTTGTCGCGAAGGTAGTCGAAGCCGAACTGATTGTTCGTTCCGTAGGTAATGTCGGCGGCATAGGCCGGCTTTCGTTCCTCCGGCGGCATTCCGTCTTGGAGAAGCCCGACGGACAGTCCGAAGAACTCGTAGATCGGCCCCATCCACTCGCGGTCACGTCGAGCCAAGTAGTCGTTGACCGTAACGACGTGGACGTTTCCGACCAGCGCATTGAGCACCGCGGGAAGCGTTGCGACGAGCGTCTTTCCCTCACCGGTCTGCATTTCGGCGATGCGCCGCTCGTCGAGCGAGATCGCTCCGAGGATCTGCACGTCGTACGGTCGTAGGCCGATCGTTCGTTCGGAGGCCTCGCGAACGAGAGCATACACCTCGGGGCGTACGTCGCGCCGCGGCTCCCCGCCGCGCAGCCTGTCCGGCAGTTGTGTCATTGCGTGGCGCAGCTCATCGTCCGACATCGCAGCGGTTGCCTGCGCAAGCTCGTTCACGCGATCCAGTTCACGGTCGAGCTTTGCCAGCTGCTGGGCGTTCGTCTGTCCGAAAAGGTAGTCGACACCGCTTCGAAGCTTCTCTAATGCCATTGTCGAATCACCCGGTCAGTATAGGAAGCAGCCGCGCGCTTTCAACCCGCATCGGCCGACTACTCGAGTTGGGACAGGCGATTCATGATGACCGCCCGTTCGTTGAGCAGTGTTGCGATCGACTGCCGTAGTGTTCCGTAGGAGGTGACCGTGATTCGGTCGACGGTTCTTGTGGCGAGCGCTTTGGCCAATACATCCTCGATCTCATCGAGTACATCGTAGTACTGCGCTGCCAGATCGGGCGGCAGTTCGCTGACCAGAAGCTGGCGAGCGCTGTTGGGGAGCTTCGATAGGGCGTCGACCAGCTTGTTGCTGAGAATTGGAAGGGTCTGCTCGTACCACTCCCGGGCGTCGGCGTACAGCCCGCGTCGGAGGTAGAGGTCCCCCATGGCGATGTATGCAAGCTCGAACTTCGGAGCCTCATCAATCAGCGCTGTCAGGATCTCGCTGGCTTCCATGTACCTCCCCTGTTTGACGGCAACGCCTGCGAGGACATACTGCGCCTGCGTCGACACCGTGCCGAGCGGGTTCGTCGAGAGCAGGAACTCGATTGTTGCACGTGCCTGCTCGAGGTAGCCGAGCGTTGACGACAGGTCTGCGTAGATCAGGAAGACGTTCTCATCGACGAATCGCGTGAGGCACTTCTCGTAGTTGGTCAACGCGTCTTCGTAGTCTCCGCCTTGCACCTGGATGGTGGCGAGAACGTAGTACGTCTGTCGCGGGGCGAAGTCAAGCGCCAGGCTACGCTCCAGGAGGGCGACAGCCTGTTCTTCGTTGCCAAGACGATACTGGTTCTCCCCTTCGGCCATCAGCACGTTCGCCGCGAGATCAGCGACGCCGAACCCGGCTACGACGGTGCTGAACACGGCCACTGCGACCACGGTTCCCTTCATCCAGCCGCCGCGCAGGCGGGCTGTGAGGAGGGTTTGCTCACCGTACGCCCGCGAGAACAGGATCCCGCCGATGGTCAGAGCGGCCAGCACCGAGGCGGGCAAGTGCGCCGGGAAGTCCACCATGGCATGGGCGAGGAATGCAATCAACCCGGCCGACAACAGCAGGAGGTCAAAGCGATCGTGCTCGTCCGGATTCCTACGGATGCGTCGCCATACCGAAAGGGTTAGCAGAACAAGAAAGCCGACGACGGCAAGGATTCCGAACACGCCCAGTTCGGCCGCGACTTGAATGATGTCGGAGTGCGCCTGCCCCGCTCGCGGGGTTAGAACGCTCAGATAGTCCGCCCCACGAGCGGTCGCAAGGAAATCCGCCTTGTACGACAGGAATGCGAGCTTGTAGTTGCCCAACCCTACGCCGGTCAGCGGGTGTGCGGAGAGCATCTCCGCCGCGACCCACCAGTCCAATTCGCGAACCCTTCCGGAATTGCGAAGCCACATCGTGCTGACCCACGAGCGATTGCTTGCGGACAGACCGATGATCGAGTTCAGGGGACTGGACGGGGCTTCCACGAAGAACGTGACGGCAAGGATCGCAAAAAGCACGATCAGCCAGACGCGGTTCTTCCGCAACGGCGCGACAGGACGGAAGATCACCCAACCGATGAGCAACGCGCCGGCCGCGATGCACAACGCCAGGTACACAGCGGTTTGCTCAAGCATCATCGCGGTTCCAAACAGGAGGGTGATGAGAACGAGCCCGGCGACACGAAGCGTGCGCGACGGCGGTCGGATCACAAGAAGCACCGCAGGGAACAGAAGGTACATCAGAAACCCGCCGAGGAAGTTGCGATTGCCAAGGGTGGTGATCATCGCCTGGGTTCCACCCGACTCGTCTGCTCCACGAAGCACGCCGAAGTACTGCAGTAGGCCGTACAGTGCAACGAGCGCTGCGGAGGAGACGATCGACAGGAGGAGGACGGCGATCGACCGCTGATCGCGGGCGACATTCACGATGAGTAGGAAGATCTGGAAGAAGAAGATCACGAGAACCAGGCTTTGAAGCACAACGCGGCCGTTGATTGCCGCGGAAAGGGAAACGAGCGATCCCAGAACCAGCAACAGGAACGGAAACACGAGCCACGGCAGTCGGATACGCCAGCTCCCCTCCCGCCACGCGGAGACTCCCCAGAGAATCGAAAGAAGGGACACCATCACCAGAGCGAGCATGGTCTTCCCGTATCCGTATTCCGAGATGCCTGGCCATAGGAACAGCGGCAAAATGAACAGGGTGGCGGCGACGCCGACCAGTAGGTGGTTCTCGAACGGAACGAGCCAGAGAAGGGCCGCCGCGACAGCCGGGATCACGAAGACGGCGACCTTCACCATCGTGGCGTCAAAGGCATCGGGAGCTACGATCAGCCCGACCCAGATCGGTGAGGTGAGGAGGAAGAATAGCAGTGTGTAGGAGAACACACGATGGGCGGAAACGGTCTGCGGTACAACTGGTTTTCGTCTCGTCTTCTTCGTCTTGGCTCCCATGAGTAGTGCAGAGTATAGATTGCGCTTGCGGTGCTAGACAACGTCAGCTCTTGCTCGTCGGATCAAGCAAGGAAACGAGAGGCAGCAGCCGAGCCCAAACGCGCGGCTTTCTCCCGATTTCCTGCAGGAGACGGCTTGGGTAGTCGATGTCGGCGTTGTCCGCCAGTACGTCGAGTACGTGCGAGCGATTGAGGACGCGAAACAGATCGTCGACCCGCGTGTCGGGTAAGCGGATCAGGACGCTGCGGGCGAATCGGCCGAAGCGGATCTCTTCGCCAATGGCCTTGTCGCAGTCGGCTTCGCACGATCGGAGGGTCCGGGTGTCCCCGGTCCGGGCGGCAATCGCTGCCGCGGAGCCGACGATTCGGGCGCAGAGTGCGCCGAAGTACAGTCCGCCGCCTGACAGCGGCTTGACGTGACCGGCAGCGTCGCCGACGAGGATCCCTGCTCCGTTCGCAATCCGCGGAGCTGCGCCAATCGGAATGGATCCGTGGGTGTAGCCGACAACGCGATGGCCCGGGTAGTGGGATGAAAGCAGACGGGTGAGAAACGGAACAGGTCCTGACTCGTCTGTCGTTGCGAGCCCGACGCGGCAGTGCCCGGGCTCCGCTGGAACGGACCAGGCGAAGAAACCGGGGGTGTAGCTCGCTCCGACGAACACCGTGACCGTGTCCTCCGCACTGCTACCGTCGCACGCCACAACGGCTTGCGCTGCCGGGAGAACCTGCGGAGCGGGGCTCAGCCCGAGCCATCGAGCCACGGAACTGCGCGGACCGTCGGCTCCAACGACAACGGCCGCGGCCACGACGTCTTCCGCTCCTCCATGGTCGAGTGTGACGGCTCCAGGGGTCACGGCGGTGGCCGTTACGTTCCTGTGCACGGCCACTCCGGCGGCGGCTGCCTGTTCGAGCAAATCCTGTTCCAGCGCGGAGCGATCCACCACCACGGCCTTCGGATTGGCCGAACGGAGCGACAGAACGGTTCCGTTTGGCGAAATGGCGTTCAGGGCATGGATCGTCCGCAATACGCATCGTGGGGACGCGCCGAGCGTTTCCAGCGTTCGCGGGCTGACGAGACCCGCGCACGCCGCCGGGTTCGCGATGTTCGCCCGCCGCTCGATCAGACCGACTCGTGCGCCCGCCCGGGCCGCCTCGCGTGCGGTTGCCGCTCCGATCGGGCCGCCGCCGATGACCAGGACTTCATACGATGAAGACATTGTTAGCCGTGTTCGCGTTTCGGTGTCCGGGTCATGATCTCGTCCACCAGTGCGAGCGCCTCGGTGTGACCCTGGAGAAGACTGTGTACTGCTTGGGTGATTGGCATATCGATCGATCGCTCGCAAGCCATCTGGTGCACGACGTTCGTTGCGTACACTCCTTCCGCCACCATCTCCATTCTCTCCAGAATCGCCTCGATGGTTTCTCCTTGACCGAGACGGAACCCGACACGGCGATTGCGACTGTGTTGACTGGTGCATGTCGTTACCAGATCACCCAGTCCGGACAGCCCGTAGAAGGTGGACTCGCACACGCCGAACGTGCGACCGAACCGAACCATTTCTGCTAGCCCCCGAGTGATCAGGGCTCCACGGCTGTTGTCACCGTACCCGAGCCCATCGGAGATGCCGGTGGCAAGCGCGATGATGTTCTTCACGGTGGCGCAGAGTTCAACCCCCTGGATGTCGTCGCTCACGTAGATGCGAAACCGGGGTGTGGAGAACTCGGCCTGCAGGAAGTCGCCATGGTCGATTGCCTTCCCGGCGAGAACGACTGCCGTTGGGACGTCTCGTCCGACTTCCTCGGCATGGCTCGGCCCGGAAAGCGCGAACACGGACGACCCGGGCAGACGCTGCTCGACGAGCTGCGATATTGTGAGTTGTGTCGCTCTGTCGAGCCCCTTGGCCAGATTGATCAACGTTGGAGGTCCTGCAGACAGCGCGTCCACCATGTGATCCAGGATGTCTGTCACGGCGAACGAGGGCACAGCGAGAAACACAACGTCGACGTCAAGGGCGCTTGCGAACGATGACGTGACATCACAGCGAGCTTCCGGAAGGTAGACACCCGGGAGATACCGTGCATTCTCTCGCGTTCGGCGAATCTCCGCTGCGCGGTCCGGATTCCGGGCCCAAAGCACGACATCGTGCCCGTTGTTCGCCAGCAAACGCGCGACGGCTGTTCCCCATCCGCCCGCGCCGATGACCGAGCACTTCATGGACTGGCTGCTGTGTCGAGTTCGATGGGCATCGTCAAACCGACGTGTTCGTTGATCCAATCGATCGCAACGTCGATGGCGTCCTCGTCATCCCCGACCTCGATGTCCGGAGTGAGGCCGACTCCATCGACGACCGCACCGGATGGAGTGTAGTACTCGCCGATGGTGATCTTCAGCGCACTGCCGTCCTCGAAGTCGATGAGCTGTTGGTACACGCCCTTTCCAAACGACGGCTCCCCGACCAAGACCCCCATGTTGTTGTCGCGGATCGCGCCGGCCAGGATCTCCGCCGCACTGGCGGTGCCGCGATTGATCAGCACGACAAGGGGCACGTTGGCCACTCGGTTTCCGCGGGACCAGTACCGACGGTCGCCGCTGAGACGGTCGCTTGTCTGGAGAACAATCCCGTCGTCGACAAAACGGCCCGCAATCTCGATGGCCGCAGGCATGTAGCCTCCACCGTTGTTGCGCAGGTCGAGGATCAGACCGGCGAGCGAGTCGAGGTCGAGTTCCGCGATGGCTTCGTCGATCTCCGTGGTGGAATCCCTCTCCTCGAAACGGAGAAGACGGATGTATCCGATGGTCCCTTCGGCAAGAAGGTCCGTGTCAACCGGATCGATCACGATCGTGTCCCGAACGATTGGGATGTCCACGATCTCGCCGTCTTCGTGGAGGATGGTCAAGACAACTTCGGTCCCGGTTTCTCCACGGATTCTGTACGATGCTTCGGACAGCGTGATCCCTTCGGTTGACTCCCCATCGATCCTTGTGATCCTGTCTCCCGGCTGGACGCCCGCCGCTTCTGCCGGCGTTCCGACCAGCGGGGTGATCACGGTAAGGATCCCGTCGACCAGGGTGATCTCAATCCCTACGCCGCTGAACTCCCCTTCGAGGTACTCGTCAAACATGGCTTTCTCGTCCGGATCGAAGAACTCGCTGTACGGATCGTCGAGATGCTCGACCACGCCCTTCATCGCGCTGTAGAGGGCCTCTTGATCATCGATGCGCTCGGGCTCGTAGAAGTACGCTTTCACGTACTCGTAGATCGTTTCGACCGGCGAGAACAACGCGTCGACGCCCGCCGCGCTGTACGATGAAGCATCCTGCGTGCTCCCGGTCTCGAGGGCAACGACAAGAAGCAGAATCGGAATCAGAAGTAGAAGGATCTTGCTCATCCTGAATGACCTCATGATCGGTCTCCTCACGTACGAGAACCTGGGGCAACGACAAGGACAGTATATCAGGAATCGTCGACCCGTCCGAGGTATGCGCGTTGCCTCGGAGTCAGCGTATCAATGGAGACGCCGAGGGATTCGAGCTTCCGGCGGGCCACATGCACGTCAATCGTGTGGGGAACCGGATGAACACCGGGTTCGAATGGACCGGACTTTGCCAGATGGCGCAGAGTGAGTGCTTGAACGGCAAACGACAGATCCATGATCTCAATCGGATGTCCGTCGCCGAGTGCAAGGTTGACGAGGCGTCCTTCGCCCAGAAGATAGATGCGGCGCCCGTCGGGAAACCGGTACTCGACGACGCCTCGGCGCACCGTGCGTTGGGACTGCGAGAGGTCGGCAAGAGCCGGGAGACTGATCTCAACGTTGAAGTGCCCTGCGTTTGCCAGCAGGAGACCGTCCTTAGCATGCTGAAGGACCCGGGCGGTGACGACCTCCTCGCAACCGGTAGCCGTGATAAGGATGTCGGCGTCACCAACCGCCTCGGCGATCGGAGCGACGGCGAACCCGTCCATCCACGCTTCGAGTGCGCGCACCGGATCGACCTCCGCAACGGTCACACGAGAACCCAGTCCCTGGGCGCGGCGCGCAATCCCTCGCCCGCACCAGCCGTACCCGGCGACGAGTACGCTCTTGCCCGCTGCCAGGACATTCGTGGAACGTAGGATCGCGTCCCACGCCGATTGCCCGGTTCCGTAGCGGTTATCGAACAGCGACTTCAGCTTGGCGTCATTGACGGCGAACATCGGGAAGCGAAGCTCCCCGCGGGCTGCCCGTTCGCGCAGTCTCGCAACCCCGGTCGTTGTCTCTTCGCAGCCACCGATCAAGTTGTACGTGAACTGGGTGTGTAGCAGATGAACCAGGTCGCCGCCGTCGTCGAGGATCAGATCAGGCTCCGGCTGGAGAACCTCGCACAGATGCTGCGTGTACTCCTCTGCCGACACACCGTGCCGTGCGTGAACGGAGACGTTCTCCTCGTCGGCGAGAGCCAATGCGATGTCGTCTTGCGTTGACAGCGGATTGCTGCCGGTCACCCAAACCTTTGCTCCCCCATCTCGAAGAAGGACCGCCAGGCAGGCGGTCTTGGCTTCGAGGTGGATACTCATCGCGACGCGAAGCCCGGCGAACGGACGCTCGTCGAGGAATGATGTTCGGATGCCGTTGAGAAGCGGTGTATGGGCCGATGCCCAGTCGATTTTCTCTCGGCCGGTCTGCCGACTCTCCATGTTACGCCTCCCGCCTGGGTATGCTGACGTAGATGCCAACGAGTATGACGGCGGCTCCCACGGCATTCAAGACGGTGGGTTGTTCGCCGAAGAACAGCACGGCAAGCAGAGTCGATCCGATGGGCTCGCCGAGGATCAACAGGGACAGGCTTGATGCAGGAAGGTGCTTCAGCGCCCAGTTGAAGGTGCTGTGGCCCAGCAGCTGGGGGCCGAGTGCGAGCAGAACGAGGTACGCGATTGTAGAGCGCGAGAACCCGACGAGGGGAACCGCTGTGGCCGCGGAAATCGCGAGGACGACTGCGGCTGCGACACCGTAGGTCATCGCGATGTAGTTCGATGTCGACGTCGCTCGCCGCACGCGACGGCCGATCAGGAAGTACGCGGCCGCGGCGAGACCGCCGCCCAGAGCCAGCGCGTCGCCGACGAGCGCCATTCCGCGGAACTGGAAGTCCGCGGCTCCGACCAACCCTCCTCCGGCGAGGGCCAACAAGATTCCAAGGACCATACGTTGCGAGAGCCGCTCTCGAAGGAACAGCCGCGAGCCGAGTCCGACGAAAATCGGGTGTGTGGTGACGAGTAGGACGGAACTTGCGACCGACGTATACTCCAGCGAGGAGATCCACAGCACGAAGTGAAGGGCGAGCGCAACGCCGCTCGCGACCGACCATGCGACATCCGTTCCGCGGGGTCGTGGACTACGAGCCCGACGCGCGTATGCCCACGGGGCGACGAGTGCGGCGGCGAGGGTCAGGCGCCACGCTGCGATCGCCAGCGGCGGGGCTTCCTGGGCGAGGCGGACGAGTATCGCTCCGAACGACACCACGACGATGCCCCCGGCAATGCGTACGTACAGCAACGGATTGGGCTGCATCGGAGCTACGAGCCTTCGTCGAGGAGACGATGAATGTCGGAGATCACGGCTCGAGCGGCCTCCTCTCCGGCGTCGATTCCACCCCCCACTCGGCTGTAACACGGCGGATCGGCCGAGAAGTCCGGCCGAATCAGCAGATCGGGCGGGTGTGCAGCGATCATTAGATTCGCCAATCGTTTCTGGAAGACCGTCGACATCTGAAACAAAACGCGGAACACGCTTGGGCGAAATCGATGGTCCCCGGAGTCGACGGCGACGGACATGCTACGGGTGAACCCAAGCGCACCGGACCGACGATCGAGTACGGGAAAACCTGACAGCTCGACCTCGTCCGGATCGACGAGTACGTCGACCGCGACGACGACGTCGGCACCCATTGCGCGAGCGACATCGATCGGAAGAGGATTCGATACCCCCCCATCGATCAGCAGACGTCCATCGATCCACACGGGGGTGAAGAGCCCGGGAACGGACAGACTGGCGCGAATGGCATCGACCATCGGGCCGCGGCTCAATTCCACCGGGAGCCCGGACTCAAGATCCGTTGCGACGGCGACAAACGGCGTGCGAAGGTCCTCAAGACGGCGGTCCCCGAGGAAACGGGTCAGCACACGGGTGACCTCGCGCCCGCTGCTCCATCCGAACCACGGTGCCGTCGGGAGAAGCGTCCGCATGACGCGAAGGAACGAACTGCTTTGCCAGTAGTCCGCCATCTCGGTGACCGGGACGCCCGCGGCGTACGATCCCCCAACCTGCGCTCCCATGCTTGCCCCGACGAGGATGTCGGGTGCCATGCCGGCGTCCTCGAGCGCCCGTAGCACGCCGACGTGAGCGGCCCCCCGTGCCCCACCGCTCGACAGCACCAGACCGAGCTTCCGTCGTGCCAAAGCGCCTCCCCGTGACCCCTCTGTGCTATCGCGACACCGGCTTGGGTTCCGTTCTCCCCTTGCGGCTCGCTCCTTGCTGTCATTCATCCCGTGGAACTTGCCGTGCTCTGCGACGCGCTGCTTGTCTCGCGTGATGATGCGGCATGCTAGCACGGACATTGCGGGCAAGACAACGGGGAGAACGGGAGGGAACGCGAAACCGCAGAGGAGATACGGTTGCTCTCCTCTGCGGTCCCAGACGTGTTACTTGAACTACGCGGTGATCGCACCGACCGGGCACTGGTCGACTGCATCCTGAATGCAGTCAGCGCTGGTGTCAGCGCCGGCAATCACATCGGCTTTTCCGTCCGCGGTCATCTCGAAGACGTCGGCGCATACCTGCGTGCACAGGCCGCACCCGACGCAAAGGTCCTTGTCAACAGCGGGGCTCGCCATGAGTCCTCCTTCCTGCTCGAGTGAAGATTCGCCGAAGCATACCACACGTTCTGCATCGGTCCAACCGCGGCACGGCAAGCCTCGGACCCGGCGCCGTCGATCCGCTATAGTCTGTTCATCATCGATTCGATGGGGGGACCACGGGATGAAGCGCAGTCTTTTCCTTGCAGTGATCGGTCTTGTCTCCCTCGCGGGAGCAGGTTTCGCGCAGGAGACGGTCGATGAAGCACTCGCGCTGTTTGCGGAGAGCGGAGATGTCCACGTCTCGTTCTCGGACGAAGGACAAGCACAGGTCGAACGGATCATCGAGATCCTGCTGGACGCCTTGGGGGTGCCTGAGTACCTCGACGAGACATCCGAATCGGAGGTTGGCGCGTTCCCTGTTGCGCTGGAGGACAAGAACCTTGTCAACAAGCTCTCACAGGCGTACTACACATACGCCGACGCGTTTCTGCGGGATCTCCCGAACCAACGGGAGACGTTCCTCAAAGGCAAGCTCTGGGGCCTGAAGAGCCTGCGGATGAACCCGGCATTCGTTTCGTTCGAGGAGCAGGAGAACTTCGTCACAGCAATCGCCGCCGAGACCGATGTGCCGGCGATCTTCTGGACGAATGCCAACTGGCTCCGCTGGGCGGAGCCAGACATCCTCGACGCCATACGCGGCGGGATTGCGCCCAAGTCGTTGGCGATGAACGAGCGGCTGCTTGCGCTCGATCCGTCGTACTCCACGTACGCGCCGTACCGAACGCTGGGGGCGTTCTGGCAAGGGTTGCCCTCGGGAGTGCTCCTGGCGCTATTCACGGGGGGGCTCGAGCAGGACTACGAGAAGGCACTTGACGCGTTCTGTCACATCGTCGAGGAGCCGACGTACTGCAGCGGGACTCTCTGCTACGAGGTCGATCCTGTTTGCCACGAGTACTTCGAGAATCGGATCGTGTTTGCACAGTACTACCTGATGCCGCTCGACCACTGGGAGGACGCAGCGCGTGTGCTTCAGTCCGTTCTCGATGAGGACATCGGGGACACGTTCCCGCTGTACAACGGGTTGAATCAGGCGATCGCCGCCGAGTTGCTGGCGGAGGTACAGGAACACCTGTAGCATAGACAGGAATCCGGATGTCGCCGTCGTTTGGTGCCCGGCATACGGTTCTGGTAGAGTTAGTGGATCCAGTCTCAAGCTTCAGGGAGGGAAAGAGATGAGGACGTCAGTTGCTATCGGTCTATTCGTATTGCTTGCGGTCAGCGCGCCGCTGTTGGCGCAGGAAGCGCTCGATCTGGACGGGGCGCTTGCCGTATTCCAGAACGATCATGTTGCGGTGGAATACAGCGATGCCGGGAAAGCCGTGCTCGAAGAAGTGATCGGCGTTCTCCTCGACACGCTGGGCGTCACCGACGCGCTCGATCAGGAGGACGAGGACGACGTGATGGCGTTCGAGGTCTCGATCGACCTCAAGGATGTCGTGAACAAGCTGTCTCAGGCGTACTACACGCTCGCCAACGTCTTCACCCCTGAGGATGAGAATGAGAGCCTCTATGAGATGGGGCGGCTCTGGGGGCTGAAGAGCCTGCGCATGGATCCGGTCTTCGTCCAGGCCGAAGAAGACGGGAAGTTCACCGACGCCGTTGCCGTGGCGACCGACGCACCCGCTCTGTATTGGGCCGCATCGAACTGGCTTCGCGTGGCGCAGAAGAACCCGATGGGTGCGTTGATAAACAACGTCCCGCCGAAGACGCAAGCGATGTCCGAGCGAGCGCTCGTGCTGGACCCCGGATACATCTCGGGCGGATCATACCGCGCGCTCGGTGCGTACTGGTCCGGCCTGCCGATCGGTCGGGATCTGGACAAGACGCTCTGGTACTTCTGCCACGTGGTGAGTGAAGCGGTGTGTGACACGTGTGCAGGATTCAATGTGGCAGATCGAATCGGAGATGCCGACGACTACTTCGAGAACCGCACGTTCATCGCCGAGTTCTACTACATGGAGAAGGACATGTGGGAAGAGGCAAAGGCCGTGTTGGACGCTGTTCTCGCCGAAGAGGTCGGCGACAAGTACCCGCTGATGAACGCGTACGCTCAGGAGAACGCGCGCGGGCTCCTCGCGGAGGTCGAGGAGCACCTGTAGACGTCGTCTTCTAAACACTAGCTGACGTACGGCACGGGGAGCGCGGCAACACAACCGTCGCGCTCCCCGCTTCCGTTTGTCGGGCAAACGGTGGTTAATCCAACGAAACGGATCCAAAGGGAGGGTGAAATGGAAACACGTGGCGGCAGTGCAGTACTCGATGCCGTGAAGACAAACGAGGTTCGCTTCATCCAGCTGTGGCTCACGGATTTGCTCGGCAACCTTAAGAGCATCGAGATCCCCGCGTCGGAGCTGGAGACGGCGCTGGCACAAGGGATCGGATTCGATGGATCGTCCATCCACGGATTCGCTCGCATCGACGAATCGGACATGGTTGCGGTCCCCGACCCGAGTACGTTTGCCATTCTGCCGTGGAACGGTGTTGGTCGGTTGATCTGCGATGTTGTGCTGCCGGGCGGGGCCCCGTACGAAGGCGATCCCCGTCGGGCGCTCCGACGTGCGACGCAACGAGCGGCCGACGCCGGATACCGGATGCATGTCGGCGCAGAACTCGAGTACTTCTACTTCCGGTCTGAGACTGAGCCGACGCCTCTCGACGTGGCCGGGTACTTCGATCTCTCACCGCAAGATCGAGCCGCGGAGATCCGCCGCGAGACGGTCGACGCTCTCCAGACAATGGGGATGTCGGTCGAGGCGGCGCACCACGAAGTGGCGCAGGGGCAGCAGGAGATCGACCTGCGGCATGATGAGGCTCTTCGGGTGGCGGACGACCTCGTCACCAGTCGATATGTGATCAAGGAGATTGCCCGCAGAAACGGCGTGCACGCGACATTCATGCCCAAACCGATGTCCGCACAGAACGGGTCGGGAATGCACACCCATCAATCGCTTGCCACGCGGCACGGACGCAATGCGTTTTTCGATGCAAACGATCCGATCCATCTCTCATCGATCGGGCGGGGGTATCTAGCTGGCATCCTGAGGCATGCCAAGGAGATCACCGGGGTGTGCGCGCAGTGGGTCAACTCGTTCAAGAGGCTTGTCCCCGGCTACGAGGCCCCGGTGTACATCACCTGGTCCTGTCGAAATCGCAGCAACATGGTCCGTATCCCGATGTACCAACATGGGAAAGAGGCCGCGACACGGATCGAGTTCCGCGCCCCGGACTCCGCATGCAACCCGTACCTCGCGTTTGCGGCAATGCTCCACGCAGGATTGGCCGGAATCGAGCGCGGCTATACGCTTCCCGATCCGGTGGAGCGGGATGTGTTTGCTATGACACCGGACGAACGACTCGGTGCGAAGATCGATACCCTTCCCGGCAGCCTGAACGAGGCAATCGCCGCGATGCAGTCGAGTGACCTGGTGCGTGAGGCACTGGGGGAGCACATCTTCGCGAAGTTCATCGAGAATAAGCGGATCGAGTGGGATCGATACCGTGCCCACGTTCATCCGTACGAGGTCGACGCGTACCTCGCTGTCCTCTAGTGAATCAGCTCCCGAGCTTCTTCGGGGCCCGGGAGCGCCTCACGCGCTAGCCGCTTCGCTTCAGTCGACCCGAACGCTTCGCATACATCTCAACGTGACGGAAGATGAACAGGCCGATTCCGATGATCGCCAGCCCGAGTCCGACTAGAAGAGCAACGGTCGGTAGGAGGCGGACGGTTGTTTCGCCTTGTAGCAGACAGGATCGCATCCCCTCGATCACGTACGTTGCAGGCGACGCCGACGCGACGACCTGAAGCCAGGCGGGAAGCACTTCGACTGGGTAGTACACGCCGGAGATCAGGAGAAGGATTGCCGCGACTGCGTTTGTCATCTGGGCGCCGCGCTCGGGATACAGCAGGGGAAGCACCGCCGCGAGGATCCCTAGACCGACGAACGACACGCTACCGGCAAGCAGCATGAGCATTGCGCCGATCAGGTTTGCGTCGCCGAGATCGAGGCGGAAGAAGGTCGCCACAATCGCTAGGATGACCAGGGTTCGAACGATCCCGTATCCGATGGCGAACAGTGTCGTGCCGACAAGGTGGGTTGTTCGGGACACCGGGGCCATGAACGTGTACTCGATGGTTCCCTCCCAGCGCTCCCAGGCAATCATCTCGCTGATCGCGTAGAAGATCACCGAAAGGTACTGCCAGACCAGCGTACCGACGAGCAAGTACGTGATTAGGTACTCGGTGTCGAGCGACTGCCCGCTGATCCGTTCCATCCCGGCACCGATGTACGTGACCGCTAGGCTGTTGACGAGCGAGTAGATGAGCCATACGACCTCCCATCCCCAGTATCGCTTGATCAGGTTGACGTTGCGTTCGACAAACGCGTACGCCCCGCGCATCTCGCGAACGAAGCCGCTCATTCTTCCCCTCCTTCCGCTTCGGCGAACGTTCGGCCGGTGAGCGCGAGGAACACGTCCTCCATGCTTGGCTCTCGGCCGTCCTCGCCCCGAACCGTCCTCTTCAGATTCTCCGGCGTGTCCAAGGCGACGATCCGGCCGTCGTCGATGATGGCGATCCGGCTGCACAGGCGGTCGGCCTCGGCCATGTCGTGCGTTGTCAGGAGCACGGTGGCGTTGTGTGTGGACTGGATCTCCCGGACGAACGCTTGCACGTCGCGCTTCGAGTGCGGGTCAAGACCCGTCGTCGGTTCATCGAGCAGGAGAAGAATCGGCGATGTGAGGAACCCGCGCGCTACAGCGACCTTCTGCTGCATCCCACGACTCATGTGTTCCATCGGGTTGTTGAACGTCTCTTCCTTCAGGCCGAGGCGCAGCATGATCTTTCGCATGGCGGGTCGCGCCTCCGCCGCGGGCAGCCCGTACAGACGAGCTGCGTACATGAGGTTCTCGATCGGGGAGAACTTCTTGAAGAACGCGGCGTCAACCGACACGCGGTTGATCATTCGTTTCACAGCGAACGGGTCCTTCTCGACATCGTGGCCGAAGACGCGGATCGCCCCGCTGTCGGGAAGGAGAAGGGTGGACACAAGGCGGATCAGCGTCGACTTCCCCGAGCCATTCGGACCGAGGACACCGAACACCTCTCCGCGACTCACCGATAGGTCGATCGAATCGAGTGCCACTACGGTTTCCGTCTTCGGCCGGTGGAGCAGAGATCGGCGGGACGTCTTGTCCCTGCGGCGGAAGACCTTGTGCACACCCTCAATGCTGAGTGCAAGCGACGACATGCGAACTCCTTGGGAACGGGTCAAGCGCGAAAGCCAAACAGACGACAAACCAACGACAGGCCGCGACCTGCCCTACAACGTGCGTCCGCAGACGGACACTAGCCTAGATTGATCATCCGCGCTTCCATTGCATCCCTCCGAGAAGGCCCGAAGGAGCCGGTTTGTGGGAAATAGTCTAGCGAGGCCTTGCGGAGGAATCAAACGAGGCCGCCTGCCGGAACTCCTTGTGTTCCGGGGAGTAGATAACGAAGACAGCGACGCGTGGGAATCGGATACACTCGATCCCATACGGCGCCTCCGCGGCGACCGGACGACACAAGCTGGAGAAACGGGTGACCGATGATGCGAAAAGCCGTCAGTACACTGCTTGTCCTCACGATCGCGACCGTCCTAGCCGTGACGACTGTTGCGGCAGACGGTTGCGCAACGGCGCTTCTTGTAATCGACGTGCAGAATCTGTGGATTGAGGGGGCGACGCCGATCACGGCGGACGGAACGTTCATCGTCGACAAGCTTGTCGACGTTCTGGACGATGCCCGCGAAGCCGATCTGACGATTGTGTACACGAGAGATCTGGCCAACGCAGGGACGGCCAGCGAAGCGGAACTCGACTTCCCGGACGCGATTGCACCGCACGAGGAAGACATCGTGTCGCTCAAGCGGCTGTCCAACGCATTCTATCTAACGCCCCTTCATGCCACGCTTGACCAGATGGGGATCACGCACGTGATTGTCGTCGGCTTGTTCACCACGTACTGTGTCGCGGATACCGTACAGGGTGCGCTCGATCTGGGGTACGACGTAACCGTGCTGAGCGATGCCCATGGAGACGGGTACGACGGGTATCGTTCGCGGCAGATGAACGAGATATGGTCCGAGAGCGGCGTGAACGTGATCGAGAGCAGCGCGTTCGACTACGCTGCAAGCTGCGCGCCGTAGCCGCAGGCTATGGCCGCCTACCCCGCTTTGTAGCCGATCCTGCGCAGGAAGCTCTGTCTCCAGGTGATTCCCTCTTCATCTTCGACGCCGCTGGGGGACGATCCGTCGATCACGCCAAGGATCCCTCGCCCTTGTTCGCTCTCGGCAACGATCACCTGAACCGGGTTGGCGGTCGCACAGAAGATGCTGCACACCTCGGGCACGCGTCGGACGGCGGGGAGCACGTTGATCGGAAACGCCTCCCGAAGGAACACGACAAACGAGTGGCCCGCGCCGATGGCCCGGGCGTTCTTAATGGCGAGTTGCTCGAGATCGGAAGCGGTTCCCGAGTGTCGTATGAGCGTGTCAGCGGATGCCTCGCAGAATGCGAGGCCGAACTGGATGCCGGGAACGGTACTCACCAGCGCTTCATGGATGTCCTCAACAGACTTGATGAAGTGCGATTGGCCGAGGATCAGATTGAGTGCATCCGGGTTGTCGATCGGTACGAGCTTCAGGTCCATCGCATGCTCCTTCTTGAGTCAGCTATGCCCGCCGCAGCCGCAATCGCACGGGGGGCGAAGCTGTTCGGCGAGCATCTCCGCGTGCAGGCTGACGTCGGACTCCTCGCCGGTGTCCATGGTCTTGAGCTTCCCGGTACTCGTCTTCGCCTCGTCTTCTCCGACGACAAGCACGTATCGTGCGTTCGTGCGATCGGCAAGGCTCATCTGTTTTCGCAAGGCGCGCGCGCGATGGTCGATGTCGACCGAGACCCCGAGGTTGCGGAGCCGCTCGACAAGCGTGACGCCGTAACGACGGCCTTCGTCGCCGAGAGTAACCACAAAGAGATCGAGCCGCTGGTTCTCTTTCGTCTTCCGCTCTCCCCGCTCCTGCAGGATCAGCACGAGGCGCTCGAACCCGCCGGCAAACCCGACGCCGGGTGTCGACGGACCGCCGAGCATCTCGACCAATCCGTCGTACCGGCCGCCGCCGAGGAGCGTGTCCTGGGCGCCGAGGTCCCTGCTCATCAGCTCGAACACGGTGCGGGTGTAGTAGTCAAGACCGCGCACAAGGCGTGGATCGATCTCGTATGCCAGGCCAAGGCGGTCGAGCCACTCGCGAACCGCGGCGAAGTGATCGGCGCACTCGGGGCATAGGTGGTCGGCGGATCCGGGGGCCGCTTCGATGTACGGCTGACACGCCGTCTCCTTGCAGTCGAGAATCCGAAGCGGATTCTCCTCCAAACGGCGCCTGCAGTCAGCGCACATCCGGTCGATCGACGGGGCGAAGTGCTCGCGGAGGATGCCCCGGTATCGATTCCGATCCTCACTGCAGCCGATCGAGTTCAGGCGAAGCCACAGATCCTCAAGACCGAGCAGCCGCATCAGCGACCATGCAAACGCGATCACTTCGGCGTCGACGACCGGATCGAGCGAGCCGAACGCCTCGATACCAAACTGGTGGAACTGCCGCATTCGTCCCTTCTGCGGTTTCTCGTACCGGAACATGGGCCCGAGGTAGAAGAGCTTCTGGAATGGATCCTTCGTCTGCCAACCGTGGGTTAGGTACGCGCGAGCGATGGACGCAGTCCCTTCCGGTCTCAGCGTGAGACTCCGACCTCTTCGATCGTCGAACGTGTACATCTCTTTGCCGACGATGTCAGTCGCCTCGCCGACCCCGCGGGCGAACAGCTCGGTGTGTTCGACGATGGGAACCCGAATCTCTCGATAGTTGTACCGTCGTGCGATCTCGCGCACGGCGGATTCCGCCACCGTCCACCACGCCATGTCGTCCGGGAGGATGTCGTTCATCCCGCGGACCGGCGGGATCGTCATCGCACCTCGCGGAGAACGTTGATCATCTCGATCAGGCTTTCGGCTGCCTGCACGCCCTTGTTGCCGGACTTCGTTCCGGCCCGTTCGATCGCTTGCTCGACCGTGTCCGAGGTGATTACGCCGAACGTGACGGGCACGTCGGCATCGAGATTCACCTTGGCCAGTCCCTTGCTGATCTCGCCGGCTACGTAGTCGAAGTGCGGGGTGGCTCCGCGGATGACCGCGGCCAGTGCGATGACGCCGTCGTAGCGATCGGTGGCCGCCATCTCCTTTGCAGCGCGCGGAACCTCGAACGACCCGGGCACCCAGCAGACGTCGGTCGACGCGTCCGGCACGCCGGAGCGCCGCAGCCTGTCAAGCGCGCCGTCCAGAAGTCGAGACGTGATCAGATCGTTGAATCGGCTGACCACAATGCCGATTCGAAGTCCTTCGCCACTCAGTTTCCCTTCGAATACCTTGCCCATAATTCTCCCTCCCGTAGGTGTGGACGGTTCCGAACTATTGTACGCGACATCGGGGGGCGTCAGTCGGTGCTTACACCTGGGTCAAGCGATGTCCCAGCTTCTCCTTCTTGGTTTTCAGGTAGTTGCGGTTGTAGGGGTTCGGCGGAATCTCAATCGGTATCTGTTCGACAATCGTCAGTCCGTATCCGGAGAGCCCAACGATCTTCTTCGGGTTGTTGGTGAGAAGCCGGATCGTCGACAGCCCCAGATTGCACAGGATCTGCGCTCCGATGCCGTAGTCGCGCAGGTCGGCCTCGAAGCCGAGACGCTCGTTGGCCTCGACCGTATCGAGCCCCTGATCCTGAAGGCGGTACGCACACACCTTGTTCTTGAGCCCGATGCCTCGACCCTCTTGACGCATGTAGACCACCACGCCGCGGCCCTCCTCGTTGATGCGCTCCAGCGCGTACGCGAGCTGCGCGCCGCAGTCGCAGCGGAACGAGCCAAAGACGTCGCCCGTCAGACACTCGGAGTGGACCCGTACGAGAACGTTCTGCTCGCCGGAGACGTCCCCTTTGACGAGGGCAACGTGTTCCTCATCTTCGATCGGACTGGTGTAGCTGACGATGCGGAACGTACCGAACCGGGTCGGCAGATCGGCTTCTGCGACCCGCTCGACGAGTCGTTCGGTTCGCTTCCGGTGTTCGATCAGGTCGGCGATGTTCACGATGGCGAGGTCGTGTTCGGCACCGAACCGCTCTAGCTCCGGGAGCCGGGCCATCGTTCCGTCGTCGTTCAGGATCTCGCACAACATGCCGGCCGGGTACAACCCGGCAAGACGGGCAAGGTCGACCGTCGCCTCGGTGTGGCCGGCGCGGCGAAGCACCCCGCCGTCGCGTGCGACCAACGGGAAGATGTGCCCGGGACGAGCGAAGTCCTTCGGAGCGGTGGTCGGTTCGATCAGAAGGTGTACGGTATGGGCGCGATCCTGCGCTGAGATGCCGGTCGAGATATCGCTCGACGCATCGATCGAAACCGTGAACCGCGTGCCGTGGAGCGCGGTGTTCTCCGGACACATCGGAGCAAGACCGAGTTCCGCCGCACGATCCTCGGTGATCGGCGCGCAGACCAGCCCTCTCCCATGCGTTGCCATGAAGTTCACGGCATCCGGCGTCACATGTTCGGCGGCGATGATGAGGTCGCCTTCGTTCTCCCGGTTTTCGTCGTCGACAAGAATCAGCATCTCGCCGGAGCGAAACCGCGAGACAGCTTCTTCAATGGGGGTGAACATACGTCATCATCCTTTCGACATACTTGGCCAAGATGTCGAACTCAAGGTTCACCGGATCGCCGCTGCGACGATCCGCCAACGTGGTCCGTGCGATCGTCTCGCCGATTACGGCGCAGCGGAATGCGTCCTGCTGGACCGCAAAGCACGTCAGACTGATCCCGTCGATTGCCACCGATCCCTTTTCTACTACGTATCGAGCGTACGACGGAGGAAACGATACATGCATCGCCCATGCTTCACCGTCCCGGTGCAGGGCGGCGACTCGCCCGACGGTATCGACATGCCCAAGGACCAGGTGTCCGTCGAGCCCCTGATCGAGTGTGATCGGCCGTTCGAGGTTCACGCGAACGCCGGGTCGGAGCGACCCTAGGATCGTTCGTCGGGCTGTCTCCGGGCTGATGTCGGCGCGGAAGCCGCCCGCCGTGAATTCGCGAACCGTCAGGCACACGCCGCTGACTGCGACGCTTCCTCCGGGGGAGAGCTTTCGGAGGAACCGCTCGGAGACGGCGATGTCGGCCTGTCCGGTGGAACGGGTTGCGACAACCCCGACGTCTTCCACAATTCCAGTGAACATCGGCGGTCGGGAGTGTAGTGTATCCGAATGCCCTATTCAACGAAGTTGCGCGCCTCTTCGCGCCACGATACCCTTTCGTTTCTATTAGGAGGTTTATTGTGGGACACCGCCGAACCGTATTGATTGGAGCGATCTTCGCTCTCTTCGTGCTCTCCTTCGCGGCCGGGGCGGCCGAGCCGAAGATTGAGCACAATTACGAGGCCAACGAGGCGTACGCCGGGTTTCGAACGATCGAAGTTGTCACCCCGTTTGCCAGCTACGTGTTCAGCGAGGACGGCGGAGCCCTGCGCAGCTTGTTCCTCACCTTCGCCCCGTACGGTGCATCGCAGATGGAACTCGTCGCGGGGACGATCACGCAAGTGGATGCGTTGACGCGGCAGTACGTGAAGGACGTTGGGTACCCGTTTAGCCTTTCGGCTGACGGGTTGGAGGAGGACAGATACGAGCTGCAGGAGCCGGTCAAGGACGAAGACGGAACGCTACACGTCGCGTTCGTGGGCTCCATCGGCGGTGCGGCGGTCACCAAGACGTACACATTCTATCCGGAGCGGATCTACATCGTGGGTGTGACGATCGAAGTTGATCCCGGGACGTCGGATATCGCGGAGCTGTCGCTGGTAATGGGGGACTACACCCCCTCCGAAGAGGACCCCGAACGGTACTATCTGTATGACGGCCAGCGAAGCCAGAACCTCCTCGATCCGGGCTCGGTTGCCTCGTTCGACGGCGTCGGCTTGATGGACAAGTCCGTGGTGTTCTTCCTGCAGCCGACGACCGGAACGTCCGTCTTCCCGTTCCTCAGGAGCTCGGACACGGTGTCGTACGGCGTGACGCTCCCCGTGAGCGAACCCACGACGTTCGACTTCTCCTTGTACGGCGGCCGGCGACGGTTCATCCTGATGGAGGAGGCCGGTCTGGCAGAGCTGGACCAGCAGGGCGTTGTGTCCCAGCTCATGACTTGGGTGATCCGCTTCCTCAACCTTCTGTACCGAGCCACGGGCAACTACGGATGGGCCATCATCCTGTTCACGATCCTGCTTCGGGTTGTGATGTACCCGCTGATGCGCAAGCAGTACCACTCGATGGCGAAGATGCAGCGCATGCAGCCGAAGATGAAGCGGATCCAAGAACGGTTCAAGGACGACAAACAGCTGCAGCAGCAGAAAATCATGGAGCTGTACAAGAAGGAAGGCGTCAATCCGATGAGCGGATGTCTTCCGATGCTGATACAGCTCCCGATCATTATCATCATCTGGCGAGGACTGCTGTATACGAGCGAGATGATTCACATCTCGCCAAGCTTCTTGTGGATTCCCGACCTGAGTCTGAACGATCCGACCTTCGTCCTCGTGATCCTCACGACGGCCATCATGCTGGTGCAGCAGTGGCTGATGACGCCGAGCACGTCCGGAGACGGCGCGAAGGGGCAACGCTACATCGGGTTCTTGATGCCGTTGATGCTGGCTTTCTTCCTGTGGCGGTTCCCGGCCGGATTGTGGCTGTACTACCTGCTGACGACGGCGACGCAGGTCGGACAGCAGATGATCATCAATCGCGAGATGGCGAACGCGGACCGCAAGCGTGCCCTGGCGGGCGGCGGGGTGTTGGACGAGTCCGACGTGGGAGAGGGCGATGGGGGAACTGAAGAGTGAGGTCGAGGCATACCTCTCTGAACTGCTGACGATTCTCGATGAGGATGCAACGTCCGAGGTGGAGGTGGATGCCGCGGACGCCGTGTACGTGAACCTCATGGGGAGCCTGTTTACGCTGTCTGAGGAGCGACCGCTTCTTACCGCCCTGGAGCATCTCCTTCGTGGGGCCCTACGCCGCAAGACCGGCAGGGATCTCGAAGTGATTCTCGACGTGAACGGGGCAGTCAAGCGCCGCCGCACCGAGTTGATCCAGTTCTCGCTGTCCACTGCGGAGAGTGTGGTCCGCGAACACAAACGAGTACGACTGAATCCGATGCCGGCTCACGAGCGGCGGACGATCCATGTCACCTTGGCCGATTACCCAGGCGTTCGTACGTATAGCACCGGAGAGGGCGATGCCCGTCGCGTTGTGATCGAGCCGGCAGAGAGTTGACGCATGATCGGGGATACCATCGCCGCCGTGTCCACGCCGATTGGTGAAGGCGGGATTGGGATCGTCCGCGTGAGCGGGCCGGAGGCGATCGAGGTTGTCGCAGACCTTTTCTCCGCGGCCGATGGGACGCGGCTGCAGTCGGCGTTGTCTCACACACTCCACTACGGACACATTCTCATCGACGGCCGGCGCCTCGACGAAGTGCTGGTTTCCGTGATGCGCGCCCCGAGGACGTACACTCGCGAAGACATCGTGGAAGTCAATTGCCACGGCGGGATCGTTGCCGTACGGGAAGTACTCGAAGCGATCCTGGGGCGCGGGGCACGGCTTGCGGAACACGGCGAGTTCACACAACGTGCGTTCGTCAACGGACGGATCTCTCTGGATCAGGCTCAAGCGGTGCTTGACATTGTACGTGCGAAGACGGCGCTCGGTCTGGAAGCGGCTGTCGATCGTTTGGGCGGTCGATTCTCCAACGCCATTGCGGCCGTCCGCGACGCGCTTGCGGGTCTCCTTGCACAGATTGAGGTTCAGATCGACTTTCCCGACGTTGACGTGACCGCGGAGTCGATTGAAGCGGAGGTGGACAGCCTGGTGACGCGGGTTGCCGATCTGATTTCACAAGCTCGGCAGGGCCGCCTTGTCCGCGAGGGGGCGACCGTTGCGATTGTGGGGCGGCCCAATGTCGGGAAGTCAACGCTTCTCAATGCATTGCTCGGCGAGGACCGGGCGATTGTTACCCCGATCCCAGGGACTACACGTGACACGGTGGAGGAAGTCGCGGGGATTGGAGGGATTCCGGTCCGGCTGATTGACACGGCGGGTCTGCGAGATCCAGACGATCCGGTAGAGAGCGAGGGTGTCAGACGAACGCGGAAGGCGGCCGACCGCGCGGATCTGCTCCTGCTTCTTGTCGATCGCAGCCAGGCGATGACAGCTGACGATCGCCGGTTCCTTCACTATGAAACGGCTGCACCTACGGTTTTGGTGCTGACCAAGTGCGATCTGCCGGCCCGGGAAAGCGCCCGGCAGGATGGCCCATGGGTCGAAACGATCGAGATCTCGGCGGCGACAGGAGAGAATCTGGACGGGCTACGGGCGCTGCTGGTCAACCTGCTGAGCGGCGGTGACGTGCCTGCTCGGCACACGATGCTTCTGCTCGACGGGTGGGAGCAGGACCTGTTGCGAAGGGTGCACCGAGCGCTGGGTGGCACACTCACTGCGCTGCGCGAAGATGCCAGCATCGACATGATCAGTGAGACCCTTCACGAGGCATACCGAGCGGCGGGCGAATTGCAGGGGATCGACGTCAGCGAGTCGATCCTGGACGTCGTGTTCAGCCGATTCTGTGTGGGGAAGTAGATCGTCGGTACAACGCAGCCAGCGGATTACTGCTCGACCAAATCGATCCCCTGGACCTGAACGGCGCTCTGCCAATCGTCGAATCCGACGCGGCACACCAGCGATGCGTTCGCAGCAGACTCGAACGTCTCCAGATGGCGCCCCATGCGAAACGCAATGAACGGAACCTCTGATCCGTTCTGTATCGCGTATCCCTTCAGGTGCTGTCGGCGGCCTCCGACGAGAGACAGGTTGGCAAAGGAGCAGCTCTCCAGAAGGAACCGTGGAGATGGGTTTCCCTGTCCGTACGGAGCCAGAGACTCGAGGTTCGTGTAGAAACGCATGTCGACGTCGACAAGCGAGAGGGTTGCGTCAATTGGCTCTGACGCTGGAACGGTGACGTCCGATTGGTGTGTGCCGACGTATGAGGCAATCCCACGCTCCAGTTCTTCCAGCGATTCGTTGGCCGCCGAGAACCCGGCGGCCATTCGGTGTCCGCCAAACTGCAAGAGAAGCTTCGACTGTGCTTCGAGGCACGCGTTGATGTCGAACGTGCCAACGCTGCGACACGATCCGCGGCTGACCCGATCCCCTTGCGACAGGACGAATGCCGGGACGCGATAGCTCTCCGCGAGCCCGCTTGCGACGAGCCCGAGGAGCCCCTCGTTCCAGTACCGGCCGATCACGAATGCGTACCCATCCTCCGTGGGATCCATCTCCTCCGTGCGGATCATCTGCTCTGCCTGATACACGAGGTCGTTCTGAGCGATCTCTCGATCGCGGTTGTAGTCGAGTAGGATCTCGGAAAGGTACTCGGCCTGCTCTGTCAGCTCGGTGATCAAGAGGAGAAACGCAACCTTTGGATCTCCAGCTCGGTTTGCCGCATTCAGTTTGGGCGCGATGTGATAGCTGATGTCGGACGCTGAGATCTTCTTCGGATTGACCGACAGTCGATCCATCAACACGCGCAGTCCCAGGGCCGATCCGGCCCCTTCCACGATGAGCGAGAACCCCTTTCGAACGAGTGCGCGATTCTCGCTCGAGGTTCCGCTGCAGAGGGGGACGAGATCGGCGATGGTTCCGGTCGCAACGAGATCGAGGAGATGTGCTGGGACCGGCTGCCCCCGTCGCTCGTACAGCGCGCACACGACCTTGTATGCCACACCGACCCCCGCGAGATCCCGATTCGGATAGCGGCTGTCGTCGACATGTGGATCGACAATTGCCGCTGCCCTTGGCAGTTCGGCCGGTTGCTGGTGGTGGTCGGTGACGATCGTGTCAATTCCGGCGTGCGCCAGTTCACGGATCTCCTCGACGTTGTTGATGCCGCAATCCGCAGTGATCACGAGGTCGAAGCCTTCGTCGATCGCGCGGCGGACGAACGCTCGGGAGAGCCCGTGCCCGTACTGACGATCGCCGACCTCCACCTTGATCGTGTTCTTGGGAAGAAGCGGACGCAATCCACGGTACAACACAGCGGCGGCGGTCAGGCCGTCTACGTCGAAATCGCCGTGGATGAAGACCCGTTGCTCCTTCACAATGGCTTCCTCGAGTCGGTCAAGGGCCGGTTCGATCGCGGGCAGCGTGAACGGCGAGTGCAGGCCCTGGCGATCCGGATCGATCATCGTCTCCCACGTGGTCCCCCCTCGGCGAGCGAGGAGAACGGCAAACGGGAGGGAGCAACCGAGCGAAACGCGAATTGAATCGACGAGTTTCTCGTCCGGGAGCGGGGACAGCGCCCACTGTCTCCCGTCGCGGAGCAGGGATTTCATTTCGATCCCTTGGCTCCACCCGCTTTCAGCGTCCAGGCATAGAGGATTGGGTTAGCGATGTACATCGACGAGTACGTCCCGACGATAACGCCGATTAGCAGGGCCAGCGAGAACCCGCGCAACACGGAGCCCCCGAATATGAACAGGATGATGACGGGGATGAACGTCGTGATCGACGTATTCAACGTTCTCGACAGCGACTGATTCACGCTTAGGTTGATGATGTCGAAAATCGGCTTGCGCCGCTCCGACTTCAGGTTCTCGCGAATGCGATCGTAAATCACGATGGTGTCGTTCAGCGAGTAGCCGACGATCGTCAGGAATGCGGCAATGGTTGCAAGGTTGACCTCAACGCCGAAGATCGCGAACAGACCGAGTGCGATCACGACATCGTGAATGATCGCGGCGACCGCGCCGATCGCATATCGGAGACGGAAGCGCCACGAGATGTAGACGAGAATGGCGATTACGGCCAGGAGTACAGCCTGCCATCCTTTCTGCGCCAGCTTCTGACCGACCGCGTTGCTGATCGCGCGGCGGCTGATATCCGCGATCGGATAGGTCTCATCCAGCGTATCCTCGATCTCGTTGATCAAGCGCTCGTCTTCTGCGATGTCGAGCAGGGTCGTGATGACTTTCGTCTCCCCACCGTCGACGTTCTGAATCGTGCTCTTGGTCAGGTCGACGTCGCCGGCATTGATCGATCCCAGCGTTGTACGGAGATCGCCAGTGTCGACGAGTTCAGCGAACTTGACCGTGAACTCGGTTCCACCGGTGAAGTCGATACCCCACTTGAGGCCGCGCACCTGCGGAATCAGCACGATGACGCTGATTACGACAAGCAGGATCGAAAGCGGGACGAAGTACTTGGTCTTGCCGAGGAAATCGAACTGGCGCATGGACATGCCTCCTACAGAGCCTGAATCTTCCTCGTCCAGCGAGACTTGATTCGAGCGGCCTTGTTCTTGTGGATCGTGTTTCCTTTTGCTGCTTTGTCGGCCGCCTTGGCCAGCTGTGGAAGCAATGCAGCGGCTTCATTCTTCTCACCGGCTTCGACGTGGAGCCGGATCTGCTTGACAATCCGCCGGATGGCGGCTTTCTTCGAGCGATTCAGGCCGCGGCGCCTTTCTGACTGTCGCATGCGCTTCGCGGCGGAAGCAATATTAGGAATCGTCATCACCTCTTGTTTTCAGTCCACTGAATGGTCGAATGCAATGCCGGATGATGGTATCGATTGGTGATCGAGGAATCAAGAATCGTTGCGGCGCGCTCGGCCTCTGTCGGGCACTGGTGGGGGATGAATCTCGGACGCGTCCCCGTGACGATTGTCTCGAATTGGATCGTCGACAGGATCAAGTGACGAACGCTTGGGGATTCCGCCCGGAGGATCCGGCAGGTCGTGGATTGTCTTAGAAGAAGCAGAGTGCTAGGATAGCTGCCGTCTTCGGGTCAAGCGTGAAGAGCCAGCAATCAAGCGAGGGGGAGTTCATGGAGTACATCGTCAAGCGCGATGGGCGCGTCGTTCCGTTCGATGAAGTGAAAATCACCACCGCCATTTGGAAGGCGATGCGCGAAGTCGGAGAGGCGAACGAACGACTAGCCAAGACGCTGTCCGAACGGGTCACGATGCTTCTCGATGAACGTTTCGTCATCGAGCGCCCGACGGTCGAGGAAATCCAGGATCTTGTCGAAGAGGTCGTGATCGAGTCAGGACTGTCGCGAACCGCCAAAGCCTACATTCTGTATCGCAGGCAGCGCGAAGACATGCGCAAGATGCGCACCCTGATGCAGCAGTTGCCACTCGTCGAAGACTACTTGCACGACCGGGACTGGCGTGTGCGTGAGAACAGCAACATGACCTTCTCCCTCCAAGGACTCAATACACACATCACTGAACGGATCATCTCCAACTACTGGTTGAATAAGATCTACCCGGTACAAGTGCGGCAGGCGCATGAGACCGGCGAGTTCCACGTCCACGATCTCGGAACGCTTGGCGCGTATTGCGTTGGCTGGGACCTGCGCGACGTGCTGCTGCGCGGATTTCGCGGCGTTCGGGGCAAGATCGAGTCGCGTCCGCCGAAGCACTTCCGGGTAGCGCTGCTTCAGATGGTCAACTTCCTGTATACGCTACAGGGGGAGTCGGCTGGCGCACAGGCGTTCTCCAACGTAGACACGTATCTTGCGCCGTTCATCCGAGCGGACGGCTTGTCATACGAAGAAGTCCGGCAGAATGTGCAGGAATTCGTGTACAACATGAACGTTCCGACGCGCGTCGGCTTTCAGACTCCGTTTACCAACATCACCCTGGATCTGAAAGTGCCGGGGTTCATGAAGAATGAACCCGTCATCGTCGGCGGCAGGCTCCTCGACTCGGTGTACGGAGACTACCAGGCGGAAATGGATCTGTTCAACCGCGCGTTCGCCGAGGTGATGATCGAGGGCGACATGCACGGGAGACCCTTCACGTTCCCGATTCCCACGTACAACGTGACGAAGGACTTCGACTGGGACAACCCGATCCTGGAGCCGGTCTGGGAAATGACGGCGAAGTACGGCATTCCGTACTTCTCGAACTTCATCAACAGCGACATGCGACCCGAGGACGCTCGCAGCATGTGTTGCCGACTTCGCATTGACAACCGGGAGCTTCGAAGTCGCGGTGGCGGCCTGTTCGGTGCGCACCCCCTCACCGGTTCGATCGGCGTCGTCACGTTGAACCTTCCACGGCTGGGATACTTGGCGCAGGACGAGGCCGACTTCTTCGAGCGCCTCGGCACGCTGATGGATCTGGCCAAACATGCGTTGATCATCAAACGCAAGACGCTCGAGAACCTCACCGAACAGAATCTGTACCCGTACTCGCAGTACTACCTCGCTCGGATCAAAGAGGCCGAGGGCGGATACTGGCGGAATCACTTCTCTACGATCGGAATCATCGGGATGAACGAAGCGGTGCTCAACCTGCACGGATGCACGATCGCCGATCCCGCGGGGCGGGAATTCGCCCTGCGGACCCTTGATTGGATGCGCGATCGCCTCAGCGAGTATCAGGAGGAGACCCACGAAATCTTCAACCTGGAAGCGACGCCGGCCGAAGGGGCGACATACCGTCTCGCGAAGCGGGATCTGGCAAGATTTCCCGACATCCGCGTGTACAACCTGGAAGCGTACGGGGGGACGGTTCCGTACTACACGAACTCGACCCACCTGCCGGTTGGCTTGACCAACGACCTCTTCGACGCGCTGCAGATGCAGGATGCCCTGCAGACGCGATACACTGGTGGAACGGTATTCCACGGCTTCCTCGGCGAGAGGATCCCGAGTCCGGAGGCAACGAAGCGGCTCGTGCGCAAGATTGCTGAGACGTTCAAGCTTCCGTACTACACACTAACCCCGTCGTTTGCCGTGTGCCCGGAGCACGGGTACATCGCAGGGGAGTTGACGGAATGCCCAACCTGTGGGGCGAAGACGGAGGTCTACTCACGGGTCGTCGGGTACTTGCGGCCGGTCGAGCAGTGGAACGACGGGAAGCAGGCCGAGTTTTCCGATCGGCAGACGTACCGGCATGTCACTGTCGCTGCGTAGGTCCGGTGGCAGCACGGCAAGGACCAACATGCGCGGAGCATCGCGGCGATGAAGATCGCCGCGGTTGTTCCAACATCGCTGAGCGACTATCCCGATCGCGTTGCTGCTGTTGTGTTCACCGCCGGGTGCAGCTTCCGCTGTCCGTTCTGTCATAATCCGGACCTCGTGCTCCCCGGCAGGGTGTCGCGCTTGCCGGCGATTGCCCCCGAGAGCGTGGTCGACGATCTTGCCCAACGCGGCAGCTTCCTCGATGCGGTCGTCGTCACCGGGGGGGAACCGACGATGCACGACGACCTCCCTGCGTTGCTCGATCAGTTGCACCGGTTGGGTCTGCTTGTGAAGCTCGATACCAATGGGAGCCGCCCCGCGATGATCGAGGCCGTTTTGTCAAGGGGATTGGCTGACTACGTAGCGATGGACATTAAGGCGCCGAGGGCGAAGTACGACAAACTGGCCGGGACACGCGTCGATCTGGCAGCGATCGACCGGTCGATCGCTGCGATCCGCGGGCGCGCACCGGCGTACGAGTTCCGCACGACCGCTGCGCCGTCGCTCACGCCGGCCGATGTCGAGTCGATTGCGGAATGGATCAACGGTGCATCCCGCTACGTTCTGCAGCCGTTTGTCGCTCGTCGTGGCGCGCTGGTTGACGGAAGCTGGAGCGAGCGGTCGGCAATGGATCCGCAGGTGCTCCACACAACGTGGGAGCGGATTGCCGACGCGTTCGAAAGCGGAGGCGTTCGGGCGTAGACGGCAGTTGGCGTGCCGGTTGTTCATCGTCGAAGCGGTGGCGTATCATCCGGCGGTGGGAGATGACAGACCACGATACTGTAGGGATCGTCCTTTGCAATGCCAGCCGGTCGGAGTGGCCCGGTCGTTTTCATGTCGCAATCAGTGGGGTCCCCGCTTGGCGGCGCGTTGGACGGGCGATGCACACCGTCGGCGTCGACCGCTGGTTCGTGCTGTTTGGAGAGCAGATGTCCCGTTTGTCCGACGGTCGTGCGGCTTCATCGCCGGATGGGCGGATCACCGACGAGTGCGAAGAGACGCACGATCTTGACGTTCTGTGTGAGGTCATCGGAGGCGGTGGACTTCTTCTCGTTTCAGGTGATCGGCCATTGATTTCGCGGGTTGGGCTGGGTGCACTGCTCGGTGCCCGTGGCGGACACGACGCCGTCATCAGCGAGGACCACGGTGCGGCGTTCTGTGTCGACGGTGCCGCGGGGGTGAAGAGGCTGCAGTCAGCTCTTGAACTGCAAACCAATTGGATCGACGCCCTTGCCGATGCCGCTCGGGCGGACGGGCTGTCTGTCGGAGCCGTGGTCATGCCTTCGCCGGACGGTGCTAAGCTCGAACGGCCGTCCGATTATCCCGACGTGTGTCGCACCGCCAATCGGCGAATGCTAGACAAGCTGATCGCCAACGGGGTTCTCATACCGGACTGCGAGCGCGTGTGGGTCGATGACGACGCGCGCGTTGACTCGAGCGCCACGCTGCTGCCCAACGTACACATTCGCGATACATCGCACATCCTATCGGGCGCGTCGATCGGACCGGACGCTTGGATCCAGGCGTCGGTGGTGGAACAGGGTGCGGCCGTCCGCTACTCCGTGATTGAGCGATCCCGCGTCCGAGCCGGCACCGTCGTTGGGCCGTACGCTCACCTGCGTGAGGGGGCGGACGTTGGTCCCGACGTGCGGATCGGCAACTTCGTCGAAGTCAAGGCGACCCGCCTTGAGCGTGGAGTCAAGGCAGGACACCTCGCGTATATCGGCGACGCGCAGGTTGGGGAGAACGTCAACATCGGGGCGGGTGCGATCACCTGTAATTACGATGGAAAGGGCAAACACACGACGATTATCGAACCTGATGCGTTTATTGGAACCAACGTCTCCCTGGTGGCGCCAATTCGCATCGGCAGAGGGGCACTGCTCGCTGCCGGGTCGACGATCACCGACGACGTGCCTGCGGGGGCTCGCGCGTTCGGTCGGGCAAGACAAGAGGTGAAGCCGGGAGGCGAAGACGAGAATGTCTGAGAGGGAGATCAAGCTTCTTTGCGGAAGGGCGAATCCGCATCTGGCGGCCGAGATATCGAATACGCTGGCAATCCCGCTGTGCGATGCGACGGTTGATCGGTTCAGCGACGGCGAGATCTGCATGCGCATCCGGGAGACCGTCCGGGGCTCCGACGTGTTCGTGCTGCAGCCGACGTGCCCGCCGGTAAACGATAATCTGATGGAGCTTCTGCTGATGATCGATGCACTGCGCCGCGCGTCGGCGCGTCGGATCATTGCCGTGACACCGTACTACGGATACGCCCGGCAGGATCGCAAACACACCGGGCGCGTGCCGATCTCGGCACGCCTGGTCGCCAACTTGATCGAAACCGCCGGTGCGGACCGCGTACTTACGATGGACCTTCATGCCGGACAGATTCAGGGCTTCTTCAACATCCCTGTTGACAACCTTCGGTCGGACTGGCTGTTCGCCGAGCACATCGAGCGGATGCTCGCCGGACGAAAGGATGCGATCATCGTGTCGCCGGACGCCGGCGGCGCGGTTCGCGCCCGCATGGTGGCGGAGCGTCTTGATCTCCCGCTGGCGGTCCTCGAAAAGCGTCGATCGCACGACGGCGCAAGAATCGAAGTGATGAACGTCATCGGTGAGGTCGAGGGACGCCGAGCGGTTCTAATCGACGACATCCTCGCCTCCGGGGGCACGCTGGTGAAGGCGGCCAGCCGATTGCTTGAGCATGGCGCGCTCGAAGTCACCGCGTACTGCACGCACGGAATCTTCTCAGGCGGTCTCGCTCCGCTCGAGGATTCGGACTTGAAACGGGTTGTGGTAACGAATACCATCGTCAACGAACAGGCCGAGAAGAGTGACATTGTAGAGTACATCTCCGTCGGAAAGCATCTCGCGAAATCCATACTACGGATCTTCGAGAATCAATCCGTGAGTCATCTCTTCCCGCATTACTAACGGTTGGGGAGCGCCATGCACGCGATACAGGTGAAAACGAGGAACGCCGGGAAGGCATCGGTCCTGCGACGAACGGGCATTGTGCCTGGAGTGGTGTACGGGCCGTCGGTCGAGAGTACACCGATTGCGATTGCTCGAAAGGATCTGCATGCGTTGTTCTCCGAGATAACGCGGAGTTCACGTATTAGTCTAACGATTGACTCGGACGGGAAGACCCAAGAAATGGACGTCTTCCTCAAGGTCGTCGAGTACGATCCGATCACGGACGAACCGGTCCACGTCGACTTCTACCACCCGGACAAGGGACATCCGTTGAAGCTTCACGTCCCTGTCAAGGTCGTTGGGGAGCCGATCGGTCTGAAGACCGGCGGCGTACTCAGCGTGCTGTTCAACATGGTTCGTGTCCACGGCCTGCCCAAGGACATTCCTCATTTGATCACCATCGATGTGTCGGATCTCGATCTCGGTGACGCAATCCACGTTCGGGACATCGATTTCGGAGAGGTCGAGCCGATGCTTCCACCGGAGCGTACACTTGTCAGCATCGTTGCGCCGCGGGGCATGGCTACGCTGGAAGACGAGGAAGCCGAAGGCGAAGAGCTCGAAGAAGGTATGGGAGACGAGGATCTGGAAGGTGCTGACGCTACGGCCACCGACGCCGGCGAGGAACCGTCTGAGGGGGAGTAGATGAAGGCGGTCTTTGGCCTCGGGAACCCGGGGCTGAAGTACGCGGTCTCCCGTCACAACATCGGCTTTCACGTCGTTGACCTGTACCGCAAGACGCATTGCCATCGAGCACGTGCCCGGCTGTGCATCACATCGCTCATCTACCGTTGCGACGGCTTGCTGCTTGTCAAGCCGATGACGTTCATGAACGCGTCCGGAGACGCAGTTCGTCGCGTCCTCGATCACGAAGATGTCGATCTTGAGGAGGCTCTCGTCGTCTACGACGACCTCGACCTTCCCCTCGGAAGCCTTCGGCTCCGCCCGTTCGGAGGAGCCGGGTCGCACAACGGCATGCAGTCGGTGCTTGACGCGGTCGGGAGCCAGCAGATCCCGCGAATGAGGATTGGGATTGAGGCCGAAGGTCGGACGGCGACGGGCGCAGACTTCGTGCTCGATCGGTTCACGGAGGCGGAGTGGAAGGCGCTCCTTCCGACCCTTGAGGCCGCGGTTGAGGCGATCGACGTATTCTTCCGAGCGGGCCTTGAGGCGGCGATGACGCGGTTCAATCGAGCAGAACTGTAGTTGTCCAGGGTCTGTTACCCGATATACTGTGGCCGCCCGGCGGCGCCAACGCGCAGCGGGCGGCAAACCGCAAGGGGTGATGATGTACGATCGGTTTTCGCGCGAGTCGATGGAGATCATCGCGATTGCGCAAGAAGAGGCTGAGGAGTGGCGCCACAGCTACGTGGGGACGGAGCACCTCCTTCTTGCGTTCCTGAAGATCGGGGGAAGTGACGTTCAGCGGTTCCTTACCACGCATGAGGTGACGTACGAGCGTGTCGCCGCCCTGTTGGAAGAAGAGAAGGGCCGAGGAGAGGTTCGCCTCTCCGGCGACGATCTCGAGCCGACGCCTCGCCTGAAGCGCGTCATGAAGGTCAGCTTCGAGGAGGCACGACGTTCGGGACTCAATACGATACGTCCCGAGCACCTGCTGATGGGGATGTTGCGCGAAGGCGAAGGAACGGGAGCCGCGCTACTCGACCATCTTGGGATCGACCTGCAGAAGACGCGGGCGTACTTCCTCCCTCCGTCCGGCATCGGGATGACGATTCGAGCTGCCCGGCGTCCTGCGCAGAAGAAGGGAGATCTATCCGAGTTCGGTCGCAACCTGATCGAAGAGGCGGAGGCCGGTCGTCTCGACCCGGTAATCGGTCGCGAGGAGGAGATGGAGCGGATCATCCAAACCCTCACGCGTCGCAAGAAGAACAACCCGGCACTGATCGGCGAATCCGGAGTCGGGAAGACGGCAATCGTCGAAGGGCTGGCGCAGCGAATCGCTGCGGGCGACGTCCCGGCGATTCTGCGATCCAAAGAGATTCTCGAGCTCGACATGGCCTCGGTTGTGGCGGGGACGAAGTACCGAGGCGAGTTCGAACAGCGTCTAAAGGCGCTGATCGATCAGGTCTCGTCGTCCGACAACATCATTCTGTTCATCGACGAGCTGCAGACCGTCGTCGGCGCCGGCGGAGCCGAGGGGGCCATCGATGCCTCGTCGATCCTCAAGCCGCCGCTCGCATCGGGAGCCATCCAGTGCATCGGAACCGCGACTCCGGATGAGTACCGCAAGTCGATCGAGAAGGATCCGGCGCTCAAGCGGCGGTTCAAGACCGTCGTGGTCGAAGAGCCATCGGTTGAGGAAACCGTTCGGATCATGCGGGGCCTTCGCGCGAGTTACGAGAAACACCATGGGGTGAAGATCACGGACGATGCCCTGTGGCAGGCCGCCCGGCTGTCGGATCGGTACGTGACCGACCAATTCCTTCCCGACAAGGCCATTGATCTGATCGACGAAACCGCTGCGCGAATCAAGCTGCAGCAGACGCGCACTCCGGATGAGGTTCGCGAGTTGATGGATCAGGTGAACGCGCTCGACGACCAGGAACGCGAGGCGGTCGCCGAGCAGGACTACGAAAAGGCTGCAGCGCTGCGTGATCAGAAGGCGGAGCGGGTTCAGGAGATGCAGTCTCTGTCCGAGACGGCGTACGACGGCAGCGATCTGGTTGCATCCGGAGCCGATATCGCGCAGATGGTTTCGATGTGGACCGGCGTACCGATCGGCCACGTCGAGGAGGAAGAGACCGAGCGCTTGGTCCAAATGGAGGAGAAGATCCACGAACGGCTGATCGCCCAGGAGGAGGCCGTCGTCGCCATTTCACGCTCGATTCGCCGTGCCTATGCCGGCGTGAAGAACCCGAAGCGCCCGGTCGGCGTGTTCATGTTCCTCGGCCCCACCGGCGTTGGGAAGACCGAGCTGTCCAAGACGCTGGCCGAGTTCCTGTTCGGTGATGAGGACGCTCTGATCCGCGTTGACATGTCGGAGTACATGGAGCGCTTCTCCGTGTCCCGCCTCACCGGAGCTCCACCGGGATACGTTGGGTATGAAGAAGCGGGCGAGTTGACCGAGAAGGTCCGGCATCGGCCGTACTCGGTCATCCTCTTCGATGAGATCGAGAAGGCTCACCGGGATGTGTTCAACATCCTGCTCCAAGTCATGGAAGACGGAATCCTCACGGATTCACAGGGGCGGCGAGTGGATTTCCGGAACGCCGTTCTGATCATGACGTCGAACGTGGGCAGTGAATTGATCACCGACCGGGACATGCTCGGATTCAGTGATCTGGAGGATGCGTCGGAGGAGTCGTACAAGGACATGAAGGCGCGCGTGACCGGCGAGGTGCGAAAGGTGTTCCGGCCCGAGTTCCTGAACCGTCTGGACGACATCATCGTCTTCCATCAGCTGAATCGAGAACAGGTCCGGCAGATCGCCGAACTGATGATCGATGAGCTTTGTGCACGCCTGCTCGAAGAACGGGAGATCACGTTCACGATGGGCGACTCCGCGTGGGATCTACTCATCAAGCAAGGGTACGACGCCAAGTACGGCGCCCGGCCGATGCGGCGAACGATCGAGCGGCTGATCGAGAACCCGATTTCCGAGGAGATCCTCGCCGGGGCGTTCGCACGCGGCACAGCCATTGTGGCGACGGCGGACGACGACGAGCTCGTGTTCAGTCGCCAAGGCGGCGCATGACGTACACGTGCTCGGAGTGCGGATACCGATCGATCAAGCGATTCGGTCGGTGTCCGCGCTGCGGGTCGTGGGACTCGATGGGCGAAACGAGAGCTGAGCACGCGGCGCCTACGGCGTCTTGGCTCGGCGAGGAGCTTCGCCCGATCAGCGAGCTCGATTTGGCCGACGTACGCCGTGTGCCAACCGGGATGGCGGAGTTCGATCGCCTTCTGGGAGGAGGCCTTGTCCCTGGGGCCGTCATTCTGTTTGGCGGCGAACCCGGAATCGGCAAGTCGACCCTTCTTCTACAGGTTTCCCAAGCACTGGCCTCAGGGGTCGGACCGGTTCTCTACGTGTCCGGCGAGGAATCCGAAGGCCAGGTTAAACTGCGGGCAAGCCGTCTCGGCGTGAACAGCGAGCGTCTGTACGTCCTGTCGGAGCAGACCCTTGATCGAATCGAGCCCGCGATCGATCAGGTGCGTCCCCAGACACTGATTGTCGACTCGGTACAGACCATGCGTTGTGGAGACGTGGACGGCGAAGCCGGGAGCGTACGACAGCTGCGCGCCGTTACCGGGGAGTTGATTCGTGTCACCAAGTCAAAACGGATTACTGCGTTCCTCGTAGGGCATATCACAAAAGAGGGATCGTTCGCCGGGCCGAAGACGGTCGAACACCTAGTCGACGTCGCCGTCTACCTCGAAGGCGATCGGGGAGAGGACATCCGGATGCTGCGGTCGGTGAAGAACCGATTCGGTGCGACGAATGAGGTCGCCGTGTTCCAGATGAACGAAGACGGATTGATGGAGATCAGCGATCCGTCGCGATTCTTCCTGACGGATCGGGACGACGACCCCCGGCCGGGGGCGGCGATTGTCCCGGTACTCGAGGGAACGCGGCCGATCCTCGTCGAGCTTCAGGCACTGATCTCGCCGACCGGCGGGTATGGGGTTCCACAACGTCGCTGTACCGGATTGGATGTGAACCGGATCCTGCTTCTCCTTGCGGTGATCGATCGACGTCTTGGCGTCCCCGTCGGCGGGGCGGATGTGTATCTGAGCGTGGCCGGGGGATTGACGGTGAAAGAGCGAGCCACCGATTTGGCCGCGATTGCGGCGATCGTTTCCAGTCTGCGCAACCGACCGCTTCCCGCGCTCACGGCGCTTGTCGGCGAGGTTGATCTTGCCGGGGAGGTGCGACGGGTCCGCCGTCTGGGCGACCGCGTGCGAGAAGCGGCAAAATCCGGGTACAAGCGGATCCTCGTTCCAGCGACGGACTCCGCTCCGACGGCGGACGGTATTGACGTGGTGCCGGTGCCAACGATCGAGCGGGCGATGGAGGAACTCTCACTGGAGTAGGAGGCGGGTTGGAATGGACGATCGACTGAATGCGGTGAGAACGGCATCGAAGGAGCTTCTCGGGCGACTGCCCGAAGCACCCACAGTGGCGATGACCCTCGGATCGGGAATCTCGGAGGCGTTCGATCTCCCGGGCGACGGAGTGCGGATCCCATGGTCGGAGGTTCCGGGATTTCCGCTGCCTACGGTGGTGGGGCACGCGGGCGACTTCTGGAGTGGCCGGATTCACGGTGTGTCCGTGCTGATTCAGCGAGGGCGAACCCACTACTACGAAGGTCGGTCGCTTGACGATGTCGTCTTTGCCACACGGTTGTTCGCCGTCCTCGGAGTGAAAACGCTGATCGCCACCAACGCGGCAGGAGGGATTAACACGTCGTATCAAAGCGGCGACATCGTGTTGATCACCGATCACATCAACATGCTTGGCGTGAACCCGCTGCGCGGCCCGAATGTGGACGAACTCGGCCCTCGGTTTCCGGACATGTCCAAGGCGTATGCGATGAGTCTGCGGACCCTGGCGAAGCAGGCGGCGGATGAAGAAGGGATTGAGTTGAAAGAGGGGGTCTACGTTGCCTCGGCTGGCCCGTCGTACGAGACTCCCGCCGAGATCCGGGCGCTACGAACGCTGGGTGGCGATCTGGCAGGCATGTCGACCGTTCCGGAAGTCATCGCGGCACGACATGCCGGGATCGAGGTCCTCGGGTTGTCGATGGTCACCAACCTAGCAGCGGGCGTCGATCCGGATGCAACGCTGACGCATGCGGAAGTGATCGAAACGACGCGCCGAAAAGGCGCAGAAATGGCCCGCCTGTTGAAAGCAATCCTCGCGCGGTTGCACACGGGTGTCTCACTGTAAGAGACAGAGAGATCCCGCATTGCGGCGTGTGAGCCCATCGGTATAATCTCGCCGCCGCCCGGCCCGGAGAACGTGAACCCCGGTACGAGACGGCGGATTGCAATCGCTCTTAGGAGGTTTCACACCATGTCAAACGGGCCAACGTTGAACCCGTTCGAGATCTCGCAGCGTCAGCTGGACAACGCTGCGGCCAAACTGAATCTGGATCCGCAGGTTCACGCGCTGCTGCGCGAGCCGATGCGCACCCTCGAGGTGCACTTCCCGGTCAAGATGGACGACGGCACCGTGAAGACGTTCACCGGCTTTCGCGTTCAGTACAACGACGCGCGCGGTCCGACCAAGGGCGGCCTGCGCTTCCACCCGGACGAGACGATCGACACCGTCAAGGCACTTGCCGCGTGGATGACGTGGAAGTGCGCGGTTGTCGACATCCCGTACGGCGGCGGCAAGGGCGGAGTCATCTGCAACCCCAAGGAGCTATCCACCGGTGAGATCGAGCGTATCTCTCGCGGTTTCATTCGCGCGCTCGGCCGATTCATCGGCCCGGAACGGGACGTCCCGGCACCCGACGTGTATACCACGCCGCAGATCATGGGATGGATGATGGACGAGTACTCGACCATCGTCGGATACAACACGCCCGGCGTCATTACGGGCAAGCCGATCCCGCTCGGTGGCTCGCTGGGTCGCGGCGACGCGACGGCTCGCGGAACCGTGTACTGCGTCATGGAGGCGGCAAAGGTCCTCGGCATCGATCTCAAGGGCGCGACGGTGGCGATCCAGGGGTACGGTAATGCAGGGTACTACTGCGGAACCCTGATGGAAGAGCTGGCGGGCAGCAAGGTCGTCGCGATGACGGACTCGCGTGGCGGTGTCTATGACGCAAACGGAATCGATCCGGAGGCGGCGTTCAAGCACAAGCAGTCCACCGGGTCGGTTGTCGGATTCAACGGACTTCGAAACATCACAAACGACGAAATCCTTGAACTCGACGTCGACGTGCTGATCCCGGCTGCGATCGAGAACGTACTCACCGAGAAGAATGCGGCCAACGTCAAGGCGAAGATCATCGCCGAAGCGGCCAACGGTCCGACGACTCCCGAAGCGGACGAAATCCTGTACAAGAATGGGAAATACGTAATCCCGGACTTCCTGTGCAATGCGGGTGGCGTCACGGTGTCGTACTTCGAGTGGGTACAGAACATCAACGGCTTCTACTGGAAGATCGAAGATGTGCATGCACGGCTCAAGGAGCGAATGGTCAAGGCGTTCCACGAAACGCATGACATGGCGCAGCAGCAAGGCGTCAACAACCGAATCGGAGCGTACATGGTTTCGGTCCACCGCGTTGCGGAAGCGATGAAGCTGCGCGGCTGGGTCTAGACCCAGGAACGCTCGATATCAGTGAGAGACGACGGGGACTCCGCTCTTTATGCAGGAGTCCCCGTCTCGTTGGTGTTCAGTGAAGTGAGGGCGTAGAATGCCGATGCGAATGGAAGGACAGAAGCTTCATACGGAGAGCCGAGAGGCGTTCCTTCGAGATGTGTTTCCTGCACTCTCGCCGGAGGCCGTCCATGCTCTGTCGGGCATCGCCCTTGAGGTCCACTACGATGCGGACGAACTGATCGCACAGGAAGGGTCGTATGCCTCCGGCGTGTACATCGTTCGCACCGGGCTGGTGAGCATCGGCAAGTATGCCAGCAAGGGCTGGGAGAAGCGCTGTCTTCGCTTCTTGGCGGTAGGGGAGATGTTCGGGCTCGAGGCTGTGTTCCTCGGCCGTGAGCCGGTCAATGTTCAGTTCGCCAAGGCGGTCGTCGAATCCTCTCTTGTGTTCTTCGAACGATCGAATATCCTGGCTTTCAGCAAGGACCATCCACAGCTGTTCGTCGATCTCTGCCGGTGGCTGTCGCGTGAGGTGATCATGCTCGAGTTCAAACTGACGCGCGAGGCGGTGGAATCGATGGACCGGAACCTTGCTCTCATCCTGATTGCGTTGACAGAGAACTACGGCGAGGAAGACCACGGGACCCTGGCGTTGTGTCTTCCGATCTCCCGCCAGACGATGGCCGAGATGTTGGGGGTTTCCGTGGAAACATTGATGCGGGGGCTGAAACGGTTTCGAGAGCTTGGGCTTCTCACGGCGGACTACGGGAAGATCTGCGTCAAGGACATGCCGAGTCTCAAGGAACGGGCGCGCGTCAACGACTTCTACCTGAGCATCATGCGCGAAACGCTATAGCGCACTCCCCTCGATTTCCCCATCCAAGAGCTGTGCCGGCCACACGACAAGGTCTCCTTTCCGGTCCCATCGAACGCCGCTCAGCGCTTCACACGTCGCGCGAAGCTGTCGCAGAGACAGATCGGCGAGTTGCGACACCATGCGCGGGGTGAGTTCGCGGGGCAGTCGGTAGGCGCCGTCTTCTGAGGCATCGCGATGCCCGGCCGACGCGACGAGGTCGAGGAGCAACGAGCAGATACGCTCTCGTGGAGGGGCAGACTGGCGCCAGGAGCTCCGCTGTACCGCGAAGTGCCGGGATGCCAAGGCCGCGAGGATGTGCCGGTTCAGCGTTCGATCGTTCATGAGGGCTTCGGCGAGCGCAGATCGCTCGATGAACAGAAGCTCCGTATCGGTCAGTGCGCGACAACTCGTTTGGTGCAGCTCTTCCTTTGGTTCAAGGAAAACCTCGAGTCCGATTACGTCGCGAGAGCAGAGCACGTTGTGCCGCGCCGTTTCGCTCGAAACGCGAGGATCCTGGATCGATTCGTCGACGAGCCCGTATCGAATCAGATACAGGCCGGCGGCGTAGCTTCCGTTCTGACAGATCAACTCGTCTCGTGCGTACCGAACGCGAAGCGGTCGGTGACCGGAAAAGGCCGCGACGGCGTCCTGCGCGCGGAGTGTCGTATCGTCTGGGGTTCGTTTCATCCTATCGATCGTAGAACCCTGAGTTCCTTGCGCCAACCCGAGCCGACGGCTCGGAGGCGGTCGCTTCACAACGGCGTCATCACATGTTGAAGGGCAGCGCTCTGTCATATGACAGCCGGGACAGCTGCTTCGGGTGCCGCTCCGCCTGGCACGACACAGAGCTTGCGCCGGAATCCGACGGTCGACAATCCGATGGCCGCCGACAAACGATGCGTGATTCTGCGGATCGGATGCTTCAAGAAAGCAACCTGCGACCTGTCGCCTACCCTACTTGTTGCTCAGACAGCGGGGTACGCTCGTCATCGGAGGTGAACGTCACATGACGATTCACGATACAGTCAGGATGGGTTCGGATCGCCTCACGGCGGCGGAGATCAACCCGTATGAGATGATGTTGCAGCAGCTGGACCTCGTGCGGGAGCACACGGACATCCCCGGCGGTATCTGGAACATCCTGCGACGGCCGGAGCGAGCGCTCGAAGTCAGCGTTCCGGTAACCCTTGACGACGGACGGGTCGAGGTTCTCACCGGGTATCGCGTGCAGTACAGCAGCGCCCGTGGACCCTGCAAGGGGGGCATCCGGTTCCATCCCGGAGTTACGAGCGATGAGGTCAAGGCACTGGCGGGTTGGATGACGTGGAAGTGCGCCGTTGTCAACATCCCGTACGGGGGCGGGAAGGGTGGAATCGCCTGCGATCCGGCGCGTTTCTCTCGCGCCGAACGCGAGCGACTGACACGGCGATACGCCGCGATGATCTACCCGCTGATCGGTACACGACGCGACATTCCGGCGCCGGATGTGAACACCAACGCGGAGGTCATGAACTGGATCGTCGACACGGCCGAGCTTCTCTCCGGCGAGTCGGTTCCCGGGATCGTGACCGGCAAGTCTCTCGAGTTGGGAGGAGCGGCCGGTCGGCACCGCGCGACCGGGCGCGGTGTGATGTTCATCACCTTGGGAGTTCTGCACCGGTTGGGTCGGGACGTTGGAGGCTCGCGGATCGCGATCCAAGGATTCGGAAACGTCGGCGGGATTGCCGCGGAGCTTCTCGCGGAAGCCGGCGCCTCGATCGTGGCGATCAGTGATGTCTCCGGGGCATACCACTGTCCGGACGGGTTCGACATCAAAGAGGTGATGGCGTACACAGAGCAGTCGCCCGGTCATCTGCTTGCCGGTCTCCCGCATGCGAATACTGAGGAGATCACGAACGAAGAGCTTCTGACGATGGACGTCGACGTCTTGATTCCGGCGGCGTTGGAGGCGCAAATCACGTCGAAGAACGCACGCGACGTGAAGGCCAAGGTCATCGTGGAAGGGGCAAACGGCCCGACGACGCCCGAGGCGGATCTGATTCTTGCCGAGAAGGGAACGATGATCGTCCCTGACATCCTCGCAAACGCTGGTGGGGTCGTGTGTTCCTACTTCGAGTGGGTCCAGAACATGCAGTGCTTCCCATGGGAAGAGGTTGAGACCAACCAACGTCTGGGTCGCATCCTGCAACGTGCGTTGGGTGAGGTGTGGTCGCTGGCCGAGCAACGAAATCTGTCGTTGCGGCTTGCGGCGTTCATCCTCGGAGTCGAACGCGTGGCCGCAGCGATTCAGCTACGCGGAGGATTTCGCTAGATCGGAAGAACAGCATGCTCCCCGACGCACCGAGTGGGCTGATCCCATCCGAAATCGAGGCCGAACGGGTGTTCGACCGTGTCCTTGAGCAGTGTGCGCGAAGCCCGCTGACGAGAGAGGACGTCCTTCGGCAGTTGAAGGACGGGGAGGCGGAAGTCCACAGTCGCCTTCGCTACGCCTTGGCGAAGGAGCTCAGTGCGTATTTAGGGCAATTGAACGCGGGGTTTCACGGCGTCTACCTGTATGGGAGCGCCATGGGCGACGCCGCATCGCGGTACTCCGACATCGATGTGATCGTCGTCGTGGAGGTGAGAAACGACCAAACGGCGGCTCTACTGGCTCGTCTGGATCTGAGTTTGGTGAGCCAGTATCGCGATCTTGTCGGGACGCAGTCGCTTCCACAGTCGCTGTTCGATATCCGCGTGATCGATGAGCAGGACCTTGCCGAACGCGATGGGTACGGGGCCGTGGTTCACGGGTTGTACACATGCCCCGTCTGCCTGTGGCGTTCAACGGCTACGAGCGCGGGGGCTCTCCGTAGGGAGAGCCCCCGGCAATCCGCGCTTCGCTAGCGCGGGTGGATGAAGAACTGCTTCATCTCAGTTGGCTCGTATACATTGAACTGGACGATGCTGAGCACGTCGATGTGTTCTTGGCTTCCCGGATTGACGCAGCGGGTGTCGCCGATGTCCGTTTTGTAATCCGCCAACACGACGGCCTCGTGACAGTGGCCGCAGATCACGAGGGGAGGTTGACAGCGCTCGATGAATCGCCGAATCGCCGTGCTCCCTATGTGCTCGGGGCGACGAAGGAAGTCGTACCGACCCTGCGGTGCAACCTGATCGAGCGGGGTGTTGTACGGAGGAGCATGGAATAGGTGGATGGTTCGCTCGGCTTCGTAGTCCACGGGTTCGTCTTCCGCGTGTCCTGAGAGATACCGAGCGAAATCTGTGAGATCCTCTTCGATGGTTGTTTCGGATCGCTGCTCGTGGGTCCGGATCCCCGACTGCTCGACAGTCATGCACGGATCCATCCCCGGCGGAAACAGGCCGACACGATCCTCGTGCTTCACCCAGTCGACCAGCAGACCCCCTCCTGGGGGAACGTACGGGTATCCGGCAACAGCCAATTGAGGAACCTCGTTGGGGAAGAAGGTGCGGACCTGCCGGGCATCTTGGAGTTCGACGATGCGATTGTTGACGAAGCGAAAATTCGGGACCGCCGCCTCGAAGTCGAACAGGATTGTTTCGTTCGCCCGGCGATCGTCGTTCCCCATGATGGCGTACACGTGTGTCCTTCGATGGTCGAGGAGAAACGACTCGAACAACGGACAGAACACCTGCTCATAGAAAGCCCGTTGGGACTCAATCGCGCCGTGGACAGCATCCGGCCCAAGCCCACTGGGCTCAACAGCGGTGGGGGCCAAGTCTCCGGCGAGGAAGATGGATGAAATCTTCCACGTGTCCGCGATCTGAAGCAGAAGCTCATACAGTCTGGCGTTGCCGTGAAGGTCCGTAGCCGCAACGGCGTTCATCATTTCGCAGTAGAGTATGCATGCTGGAACGGTCGTGGCAACCATCCTGGTGTGCATTACGTCACGGGCTGGCGGACGGGGTCAAAGACTGAGAGGAGAACCTCATGGGAAACGTATACGAGACGGTGCTCCGTCAGTTCCGCCGAGCGGCTGACCGAATGGATCTGGACCCGACGATCCGTGCGATTCTCGAGCACACGATGAACGAGATCATCGTCCACTTCCCGGTCAAGATGGACGACGGCCGGATCGAGATCTTCTCGGGGTACCGTGTTCAGCACAACGACGTTCTCGGACCGTTCAAGGGCGGATTGCGATATCACCCTCTGGTGGACATCGATGAGGTTCGTGCCCTCGCGACCTGGATGACATGGAAGTCCGCCATTGTCGACATCCCGTTCGGCGGCGCGAAAGGGGGTGTGCGATGCGATCCCGCGGACTACTCGCCGAGTGAACTGGAGCGCATGACGCGTCGTTTCACGTTCGCACTCGGGTCGAACATCGGGCCGGAGTATGACATCCCGGCCCCCGATGTCAACACAAACGCACAAACGATGGCGTGGATGCTCGACACGTACCTGTCCACGATGCCGCCGCAGGAGCGGAATCGCAGTGCCCACTGCGTGACAGGGAAGCCCATCGAAGCCGGCGGCAGCCTTGGGCGCGAGAAGGCCACCGGACAGGGTATCGTGCACTGTATCGAGCAGTGGGCGGCTGAGCATCGTGTCGACCTACGGCAGACTACGTACACCGTGCAGGGGTTCGGAAACGTTGGGTCGTGGACCGCGCGGCTGCTTGAGCCGTACGGATCGAGACTCATCGCGGTCGAAGACCATACGGGAGCGATCCGGTGGGCAGACGGGATTGCCCCGGACTTGCTCTCAGAGTACGTTCGACAGAGCGGCGGCATCTCGGGCTACCAGCCGAGTGACGCCATCTCGCACGAAGCATTCCTCTCGACGACGGCCGATATCTTCGTCCCCGCAGCACTGGAGAACCAGGTTACGGCAGAGACGGCACCGCTCCTCGACGTGCGTGTGGTCGCGGAAGGAGCAAACGGTCCGACCGACCTGGAAGGTGATTGGATCTTGGCCGAGAAGTCGATCGACTTGATTCCCGATGTCCTGTGTAACGCAGGCGGGGTCATCGTCAGCTATTTCGAGTGGTTACAGAACAAGCGAAGCGAGTTCTGGACGCTGGATGAGGTGGATGGCAAGCTCAAGCGTCTGTTGGTTGCGGCGTACCACCGAGTTCGTGACGCGGCGGCCGAGTTTGACTGCGATTGGCGGACCGCGGCGTACGTCGTCGCGCTACGGCGGTTGGAGCGCGTCTATCAGCGGCGGGGCCTGTTCCCGTAGTCGAGGAGAGACCAGTGGCCGAGCCAACAAGCATCGATCCGCGCGCCGCGATGCACACCGCTGAGCACATCTTGAATGCCGTGATGCAGCGAGACTTCGGCAGTGGCCGAAGCCTCGCTGCTCATCTTGGGGAGAAGAAGTCGAAGTGCGACTACGCGGTCCCGCGACCTCTCAACGAAACCGACGCACGGAGAATCGAAGACGCTGTGAACCGCGAGATCCAAGCGGACCACGCGGTGACGACGTTCACAGTGAATCGCGCCGAGGCCGACGCTCGGTACAACATGGGCAAGGTTCCGGCTGGGGCGACGGAGATCCGCATCGTACGGGTCGGGACGTTGGATGTGATCCCCTGTGTTGGCGAACACGCCCAGCACACGGCCCAACTTGGACGGTTCGTGATCCGATCGATCTCGATGCGAAACGAACGCGTTGTGCGGATTCGGTTCACGTTGGATCTCACGAAGGAGAACTCGTTTGGCACCGCGCGGCGCTTGCACCTGGAAGCCGGCTGATGCACCCTTGGGAACCCCTCTTACAGGAGGCATGATATGCTGGTAGGCCGCCGCGTGATCCTTCGACCGTTTCGCCGTAGCGATCTGGATGGACTGTACGAACTCTCCGCCGACGTCCGAAAGAAGGGAGAACACTGGCCGTTGGGCTGCGTTTCGGAGCCGCGGTGGTTTGCCCAGTTCGAGGAATCCAAATGGTGGACGGATGAGTTCAAGCTGTTTCTCGTTACCGACCGTGCCGGGCGCCGCCTCGGACAGGTCAACGTGTACAAGGCATCCCACAGCTACGATGGGTGGGAGCTCGGCTACCGGATCTACCGTCCGGAAGACCGGAGGAAGGGATACACAAGCGAGGCCGTGAAGATCTGCACGGCATACCTATTTGAGAAGGAGCCGATCGCGCGAGTGCAGATCCTGCTCGATCCGGGGAACCAAGGATCCCGCCGAGTGGCCGAGAAGGCCGGATACACGCTCGAAGGAACGCTACGGCACGCGCACTTCGATCGAGGCGAGTATCGCGATCTCCTTCTCCTCTCGATCCTCCGGGCCGATGCGCCGCGACTCGACGAGCTGGTGGCAGCGATTGTGGACGAACCATCGGACGAAGCGGGGTCACGATGACGGTGACTCGGATCTCCGTCCGCGGCTATCATGAAGACCGCTTCGGTCACGTGAACAACGCGCGCTACTTGGAGTTCCTCGAAGAAGGACGATGGGCTCATCTTGAGGAGCGCGGCCTCGGGCCGGAGTTCTTCGCCAAGCATGGGGTCTTTCCGGTTGTCGTGCGGTTTTCGGTCTCCTACCGTCGCCCGGCATCCGCCGGCGACGTCGTCGATGTCGTAACGTCCGTCAAGAACGCGAGTCGTCGCAAGATCGTCATCGATCAGAGCGTACGCCTCGCGTCGACGCAAGAGGTTTGCGCTGAAGCCGAAGTCACCGCGGTGTTCGTCGACGAGAAGACCGGCCGTCCTGTCGTTCTGAGCGACGGGATCCGGGACGCGTGGCCCGAACTTGGGTGTGCCGACGACAGGGGCGATGAGGCGCCTCACAGGGACTGAAGAATCACGCGCCACGCTGACACCTTCCGGCGTAGCGGAACCGCGTGGGCCGGGCTGGTCGACGGAAGTCGTTCGAGGGCGATTCGATTCGTGATGGCGCGATCGAGTGTCGGTATGACGTGCGACTGGAACGTCCGCTCGGCCTTCACGCCGTTGAAGAAGACGGCAACGAGTGTCGGCTGCTGTGCGAAGAAGGTCGCGAAGTCATTCGCTTCCTCCGTCGTTGCGTCGATCGCGGCGTCGAGGCTTCCACGTCGCACACACGCCTTCAGCGAGTCCCACAGGGCAACGCCAGAGCAGGCGGTCTGTCTGAGACGCTCGGCATACGGGGCGGCGGCCACGGCCAGGCCCAGTGCGTCCATGATCGGCCAAAACGCGTTGCGCGGGTGCGCGTAGTACTGCGAGTGGGCAAGGGACTGCTTGCTTGGCATCGATCCGAGAATGAGCACACGCGGACTGCGTCCGACGACCGGCGGAAGCCCGACGACGCGAGCCGATCCTCCAGATGTGCCGTCATCGTGGACCCGCTTCGCTACCATGGGTCGATCGGTGCGTGGTCCGGTGTCGCGGCGAAATACAGGGTCAGGCCGTCGGGATCCTCCACCGAGAAGAGGCGCATGAAGTCGGTTGTGCGGATTGAGCTTGGCTGCCCGCCCCACGCGCGGACCCGACGGTGGTGGCATTCCAGGTCAGCGACGCGGAAGTAGAACTTCCCGTGGCCCACGGCCCGTTTCTGCTCCTCGGACACCGGCTTGTGCAGGCCGAATGACTGTTTCCCCGCGAGGAATCCGGCGTACACGGGGGGCTGTTCGCCCTCCCAGTAGGTGACATAGCCTGCCGCGTCGTAGTCGTAGAACCCGAGGAAGTCGAACCCGAGAACATCACGGTAGAATGCGGCGCTTCTCACCACATCGGAAACGTAGATGGGGAAGAGAACGTGGCCCGTGTACCGGCCGTGCAGTGCCTTCTCGGGGACGGCTTCGCTGCGATTCGAGTGTGTCATCGGACGGCCAGAGTATACTGCGCGATTCGACCGCCGAGCCGTCGCGCTCTACGAGTCGCCCGCTTTGGACTTCTCGGGCTTGGACTCGCTGGACGGCGGGCTCGAAGAGTCCTCGGATGCGATGCTCTTCGTCCCAATCTTTGACCGCGACTTCGCACGGTCGGTCTTGTAGTACCCGCTTCCTTTGAACTGCACGGACACACGAGGCAGCATCCGCTTTGCGGTCTCCGCCTTACACTTGGGGCACTGGACTGGCTCGTCGGATCCCGCAGGCTGAAGAACCCGGAACTCGTGACCGCAAGATTCACATTCGTATCGATAGAACGGCATGATTCACTCCAACAGATCTGTGCTGCAATACGGATAGACTGCCCGCAAGAATACCGAAGCGATCAATGGGCTTCAACCGCATGCTGGGATCTGACAGTGCTACACTCATTCCATGAAGACGCGCGTGTATCACGGCTCGGCGGTCCGCGGGCTTCCCTGGATCGACCCGCGGCGATCGACCCACGAGACAGCCTACGTGTATGCGATGCGTGCCATCGGCCATTGTGTTGCGTTCCTAGGAGGGATCGATGACCTCCACGTTGCCAAGGAAATCGTGGACGACCGCTTGGCTGTCGTCGAGCGATACGTAGGAGCGTTTGCGCGCTACGGCGGTGTGACGGGCTCGGTCTACGAGCTGCCGGGGGACACGTTCTTCGTCGGTCGAACTGCCTGGGAGGGCGACGTGGTGTCGTCGGTCTCGGTCCCGGTTCTGGTCGAACACGAGATTGCCGATGCATGGCATGCCCTTCGGTCGGCAGCGGAGGGGGGAGAGGTTCTGTTGTACCCGTATCCAGAGCGGCCGTCCGCGATCCCGAACGATGATCACGACCTTGTCGAGAAGGCGGTCATCTTCGCGCGGTGGGAAGGAAATGAGTCATCCGTCCGACTGCGTATGCGTGCACTGCATCCATCGCTCGTCGACCGCTTCGAGTGGTCGTTAGATCACGACGATCTTCAATCGCTTTGCAGGAAGTACGGGATCCCGGCCCTCAAGCGCCGGACATCGGGATCGACAGGCAATGCCCCCCTTGACACGACCGACGCCAATAACGTAAATAGAAGGTACGCGCTGCCGCAAGGCGGCGCGCTTCTGTTTGAGACCTCGGTCGATCAACACGGGTTCCGCTACGCAGAGCAGTCTCCAAGAGGTCGCTCAGGGGTGATATCGCGCTTCAGAACTGGATACTGCTGGCGATTCATGCGAAAATGCGGGCATGTCGCGAGGCAATCACGCAGTCGATCGGCTGCGACGTCCACCGCCACGACATCGGAACCGACAACGGAGCAATGGAGGGGTACTTCGAATGGCCATTACCGCCACACAGGAAGATGTCAAGAAGCTTGTCGACACGTTGAACTACGCTGAGAAGGTGAAGCGATCGCTGCGGCTCATCGAGGAAGCATACGAGGAATACGGTGACCAACTGGTCGTGGCGAACAGCTTGGGCAAGGACTCCTCGGTTGTTTGGCATCTGGCGCAGCGCGTCAGCAAGGATATCCAGGGATTCATCGTGACGACGCGATTCAAGCCGCAGCAAACCACGAGATTCATGCGCGAGGAAGTGTCGCGTTATCCCGGATGCCTCCACGTGTACGAGAGCGCGGCGGAGATCCCGAACGAGTTGTATAAGACGGACCCGGATCGGTGCTGCGACATCCTCAAGGTCGAACCCACCCGCCGCGCGATCGACGAGATGGATGTTGCCTGTTGGGTCACCGGGCTTCGCTGCACGGAAGGACGTACGCGTACGGACTTCCAGGAGATTGAGGAGCGGGACAAAGGCCTGATCAAGCTGAACCCGATCCTCCTGTGGCGGGAGCGCGAGATCTGGCAGTACCTTGCACTGAACCGCGTTCCGGTCAATCCGCTGTACGGAGCCGGCTATCGATCGCTTGGCTGCGAGCCCTGCACACACATCAGCTCCGGCGAAGACGAGCGCGGCGGCCGCTGGATCGGCACCAGCAAGTGCGGCGGCGAGTGCGGGATTCACACCCGACCGCTCAAGACCGATTAGTCACGCTGCTCTCACGATCAAGCGGTGATCCTTGGCGGGCGGCGCGTGATGCGCCGCCCGCTCTTCTTCCCCCGCGA